>Ga0315279_10000673_pt1 | contig 64104 bp, 51 predicted proteins | sample YL17G06_20_MG_FD_203694 | JGI IMG/M metagenome (GOLD analysis project Ga0315279, IMG submission 203694) | Sediment microbial communities from Yellowstone Lake, YNP, Wyoming, USA - YL17G06_20 | ecosystem: Environmental > Aquatic > Freshwater > Lake > Sediment | place: USA: Wyoming | collected...
GGCACCACAGATGAAATGGTGCAAAAGTATATCAGGGATCAGCGGCAAGGAGAGCCTGAGGCAAACGATAAGCCGAACTTGTTCGGCTAAGAAGCCACCGAGCTCTGCTCGGTGGTAGTTCACTTCTTTAATTGTATAACCAGTTTTTGGGAGAAGTCAGGCGGTCATTGAAGATGAGGAGTCATACGGGATCAAGCCGTCGTAGGACGGTGGACTGTAGACCTTAGATCTTCATAACCACAACGATACGAGCTACAAAAGACCAGACAAAGAGATCCAAGAGGTGGAAGAGAAAAGATAAGGGGGCGACCTCAAAGTCGCCCCCTGAACGAACTGCTTGAATTACTTCAAGTTAACCATCTGTTGAAATGTCCCTCAAATTACCGGATCAGCAGAACCTTTCCAGTCGAGGCACGGTTCCCCTGCTCCAGACGGAAGAGGTACACCCCGGGGGGCAATAGCGTTCCCTGGGCATCGCGACCATCCCAGCGCAGAATGCCCGAGCCGCTGACGGCGAAAGACCGCACCTGGCGACCGACGACGTCGTAGACCCGAAGCTGAGCCGGGCCCCCGCTTCCCAGGCGGTACGCCAGGGCCACTCCGCCCCGGGCCGGGTTCGCACCCACCAAGCTCAGGCCGAAGGCATCGCCCTTGGGCTGAAGATTGCCCTGCTCTTCCACTCCACTGAACTCCTGAGAGACCAAGATACCTGTCGAATAGCGGCCCCATTCTCCCTCGATCCCCTGAAACCCTCCGAAATAGAGGGTGACGAAGCCCGCTCCCGTGTCCGGCGCGGTCCAGAGAAAATCGCAGCTGTCGGTCCGCGTGAGGGCGTGAACGCCGTTGGTCTCCAAGCTTTCACTGTACGTCACGGTGTTGTATCCGGCGGTGATCAGGCCGGCGGTGACCGCTGTTCTTCCGATCCGGATGCAACAATTGAAATTCTCGATCCAATCCCCGCCGGCGATGAGCGAGTCGGGTACGCGGCACACCGCGATGGTATAGGTTGAGTCGGGCTTGTAATAGACATGCTGCGAAGTGTCCGGAAACCCGCGCACGTAGATCGTTCCGCGGGGATACCCGTGGCAGGAGATGGAGCAGGTTCCGTAGGACAACGGAGCCCCTGAATAGCCGGTCAGAAACGGGTGCGCCATGAGCGGGCCGGCGATGCCCAGAACCAAGCCTAAAGCCAAAAGGAACGAAAAACCTTTCAGCATGTTGCCTCCTTTAAAAAGTCCCCCTTGTCCCTTTGCATTTATCCCTGAGACGACTATCATCCTTTTAGCCCACATAGCCGCCTCGGGTCATCTCACTTTGACTACTCTCACCGGCTTAGCGTCCTTGGCCTCCGGCCTCAGGAAATACACGCCTGCGGAAAGGCCCTGGCCAATGCGATTGCCCGGGAACGTCCCCACCCGGCGGCCGGAGATGTCGTAGACCGAGAAACGCTCGAACTCATGTCCCGGGATCGTGGTGTAGGCCACAAAGGGGTTGGGGACGGCCTTGAGCCTGACCTCCAACCTCGACCTTCCCACCCCGGCCCCTTCCTCCACGCCCACGGGGCCGCCGCCATCCGTGGTCCTCAGGACGGTTCCGGAATCGCCGACGATGAAACCGTTCAGGGTGTCAAACGGAAACTGGATGGCATTAAGGTCCTTCAAGACACCCGAGGACTGATGGCCCCAGGTCGCCCCGCCATCCGTGGTCTTGAGGATGAGGCCGTCGGTGCCCACCACGTAACCGCTCTCGAGGTTGTGGGGGAAAGTCACGCCATGGAGATGATTGTTCACGCCCGAGGTCAGCCGGGTCCAATTGGTACCGCCATCGGTGGTCTTTAAGATGGTGCCGTTCTGGCCGACGACGTAACCGGTGGCTCCCGCGGGGTAACCCTTCTTTAGCATCTCAGGGAAATCCAGGCAGTAAAGGGTGTCGGAGACGCCGCTGGGTTGGACGGCCCAGGTCACCCCGGAATTGGTGGTCATGAAGATGGATCCATTACCACCTGCGACGTAACCGGTCGAATCATCCAGGAACTGGACCGAGTAAAACGGCTGGCTCGTTCCCGGGCTCACCGGGGCCCAGGTCGCCCCGCCATCAGAGGTCCTCCGGACATGGCCATCATCCCCTGCGGCGTAACCGATCTGGACGTTTCTCGGAAAGTGGACCGAGCGAAGGTTAAGGTTGGTGCCCGAGGTCTGCCGGGTCCAGTTCCAGCCGCCATTCGTGGTCTTCAAAATGGTGCCCCCATCCCCCACAAGGTATCCCGTGAGGGAATCCACCGGAAAACAGGCCGAGGCCAGGAAATGACCCATCCCCCCCGGGGGGGTCCCAATCTGGGTGCGCCAATTGGCGCCCTGATCCGTGGTCCTGTAGAGGGTGTCGGTCTGACCTCCGACAAACCCGTCCCGGGCATTCATCCGGAACTGGACGAAGTAAAAGTTGTGTCTACTGAGGTTGGATTCCAAGAACCAGGTCGCCCCGCCGTCCGTAGTCTTGCGGGTGGCACCGTTCACCCCCACGGCGTAGCCGGTCTGGTCATCCAGGGGGAAATGGACCCCCCAGAGGAAAACGTCGCTTTGCGAGTTCTGCCAGACCCAATTCGTTCCGCCGTTCGTGGTCTTGATGACGTTGCCGATCGCGCCCACGAAGTATCCGGTGTTGACATCCTGGAAATCGACCCCGTAAATGGCATTGAAGATGTTGGAGTTCTGGACGAACCAGCTCGTGCCCCCGTTCGTGGTCTTGATGACGGTGCCGCTCCCCCCTCCGGCGTAGCCGGTCTGGGTGTTCCCGGGAAAGCAAACCTGACCCAACCAGTTGGCGGTGCAGAGGGTCAGAGAATCCCAGGTGGCCCCGCCATTGGTGGTCTTCAGGGCCACGCCGATCCCATCCCCTCCGCAGACGTAGCCGGTGTCCGCGTCCACCGGGAAATGGACGGAGAGGAGATAATTCGTGGTGTTCGAGACCTGGGAAGCCCAGGTCACCCCCCCGTCCGTGGTCTTGACGATCGCACCTTTCCAGCCCACGGCGTAGCCGGTCTGGACGCCCACCGGGAAACAGAGCCCGTAGAGATCTTGGTTGGTGCCCGTGGGGTGACTCGTCCAGGTCGCCCCGGCGTCCGTGGTCTTGATGCAGGTGCCCGCCTCCCCCACGGCGTAACCGGTCTGGATGTCCACCGGGAAGGAGGCGACGTTGAGGTTTGCGGTGGTCCCGCTCGACAGGACAAACCAGTTGTCCCCACCGTTCGTGGTCTTGAGGATGCCGCCGCCCTGGGAGACAGCATATCCGGTGGTGACATTCCCGGGAAACTGCACGGAGTGATACGTATAAGGAGACGAGAGCGGGGTCTGATTGTACCAGCCGGCTGACCCCAGGCAGGGGATCAACACGGCCACGACCAGCCCCAGCGAAAACCTTAGAAAACGCATTCGCCACCTCCTATGGGGTTCATTCTTGGACTAATCCTAAAAATAACACCCTTGTAAAAACATATTATAGTACTTTATAGAGCTTTTGTCAATAGGTTGGAGATGACAAAAATGCTGAAAAATATGAATAGGATTTATGACAAATATTGTGGCGATTTTTTCACCAAGACCTTAGGTCGCGCTCCGAGGAATGCCGGACCGGTTATGGGGTGGGTTTCTGAACGCCGTATTCTATTGATTTTCTTAGGAAACAGCGTTACGGCAATCCTCGCAGCCAAGAGGGGACGCGTTTCCGAAAAGCATAAGAGCGAGAGAGCCCCGAGGCGAATGCCGCGGGGCTGCTTATCTCTGGTTATACCCGTTACTTTCCCTCGACCTTCTTCATCAGCTCATCCACCTTCTTCTCCAGGCGGTCCAGCTGCCTCTCCTCCAGGGTCAGGTCCTTCTCCACGAACCAGGAAGCCAGGCTGGCCGCGAAGTAAGAGAAGAGGCTGATGCCCAGAAGGATGAGGATCACAGCGATGGCCTTGCCCGGGACGGTGTGGGGATACATGTCCCCGTAGCCCACCGTGGTCATGGTCAAGAAGGTCCACCACAGGCAGTTCCCATAGGTCGCGAAGAAGAGGTTGGCCGGGGCCTCGAAGAGGTACACGAGGACCGAGCCGGCTGCGATGGCCGCAGCATTCAGGACCAGGAGATAATGGATCTTCCTGCGTCGGAGTACGATCCAGGCCTCGCGCAGGGTCTCGCCCAGGATGGCCGTGCCGCGCAGGAGGACCAAGGCCCGGCCCAGGCGCAGGATTCTAGCCACAGGTAAGAGGATGATGATGAAGTCCAGGAGGTTCTCACGGATATAGCGGGGACGATCCTTGGAAAAAACAAGGAAGAGGAGGTATTCGGCGAGGAACAGACCCCAGATGGTCCAGTCGAGGTAGAGCAAAGGGCGTTTGGCCGGATGCTGGGGGCCGAGGGTGAACTCCAGGCAAATGGCCACTACCCAGACCACGCCCAGGAGAGCCATGGGCAGGTGGAGCCGGGCTTTGAGGGAGAAGGTTCGATCTTCAGGAGTCGGGACGGCCATGGAGAGATATTAAATGAAACGAGGGGTGAAAGTCAACCCCTTTTACGGCGCTCTATGCCTTCACGTCCTTGACTCCTCATCCCAAACATGATATGATAATATCCCTATGCAGCGGCCGGATAAAATCTCACACGACACCTTAGAGCGCTACACCGGAAGCGCGGTCGCGGACTTTGGGAAGTACATCCTGCTCACGAACTTCGCGAAGTACGTGGAGGAATTCGCGGCCCTGACCAAGTCCGAAGTCCGGGGCTTCAACTGGAAGGCGGCCCACTGGAAAGAGAGAAACCTCTCCATCCTGGACTTTGGGATCGGGTCCCCGGTCGCAGGAATGGCCATGGACACCCTCAGCTACATCGACCCCACGGTGGTCATCATGCTGGGGATGTGCGGGGGGATAGACGACGGGGTGGAAGTGGGAGACTACCTCATCCCCACGGCCTCGATCCGGGACGAGGGCACCTCGCAGCACTACCTGCATCCCGCGGTTCCGGCCCTGCCCTCGTTCCGGGTGAACCGCTACCTCAGCAAGGAGATCAATGAGCGGGGGATGGATTACAAGACCGGGATCATGAAGACCACGGACTACCGGATGTGGGAGTTCAACGAGGCCTTCATCGCGGAGCTCCGGGAGCAGCGGGTCATCGCCATCGACATGGAGACCGCCACGCTGTTCGCCGCGGCCTACGCCCGGAGCGTGCGAATCGGGGCCCTGATGCTGGTCTCGGACCTGCCGCTCCGGCGGGAGGGGATCAAGACCAAGGAGAGCTCCAAGGAGATCTTCGAGCGGTTCAGCCAGGTCCATCTGGACATCGGGATCAAAACCCTTTTCCGGATCCAAGCCGACGAGGCCAAATTCCTGTCCCGGACGCAGGCGGAGTGGTGAAGAAAACAATAGGCAGAAAGGGAAGGGGACTTATAGTGATGAAAACGATGAAGTCGTTAGGGGTCATGATGTTCATTCTATGGACCCTCTCAGGATGCAAGCCCGGAAAGCAACAGCAACAGGTCCAGCCACCCCCTCCGCCTGTCCCCAAGAGCTTCCAGATCGCCTTCGAGGGCGAGCAGCCCTACGGATTGGACTTCGAGCAGGGCTTCGCGGCCCAGGGAATGGTCCTGGCCTACGGGGACACCAAGGCCGGGCTGGAGTCCGACATGCTCACCGGATACTTCATCAAGGCCAAGACGGGGAAGGCCGCAGTGCTCTATCTGCGTCACGAGGAGGTCTCCGGCCGGCTCGGAATGCACGTCCTCTCGCTCCAGCTCACCAAACTGGCCCCGGGAACAGACTCTATTTCGAAAGAGAAGTTCAAGGGCGTGCTCTACATCTACTACAATACGCCCAAGGGAGACTTCTTCCAGTCGCGGAGGGGCCAAGGAGTCGTGGCCTTGGAGGCCGTGACCCAAGACAGCGTCAAGGGGACCCTGGACTTAGCGCTCGTGGGCAAGCAGGTGGAGGGAAAGGTCAAGGAGTCTCAACCCAAGGAGCTCACGCTGACGCTTAAAGGCCGTTTCAGCCTGCCCTTGAAGACTCCGAAAGAGGTCGCCCGGATCCAGACCATCCGCGAGAGCGAAGCGCCCAATCCCTATGATCAAGGGCGCCCTTAGCGTCCGTTGACAAGGAGAAGCGGAGTTTGGTATCATTACGGATGAACGAGGGACGCGCATAAAATGAACCGCAGAAAAGGAAACCCGCCCAACAGCCCGAGATCCAGGCCGCGGGCCAAGAGCGCGGGGCGGCCGATCCGCTACCGGGACAGCCAGGACTATGAGCTGGAAGGCCAGAAGCTCTGGCGCTCGGGAAAGTTCACCAAAGCGGCCCGGCTCTTCAAGGAGGGCCTCTCCCTGCATCCGGGAAACCCCGATCTCCTATCCGGGCTGGGTCACTCCTACTTAGGTCAGGAGGAGTACGTCCTGGCTCACCAGGCCTTTGAGGAGGCCTATCGCCTGGCCACGGATTCCGTGGAAGTGCTCTTGGGCCTGGGGGAATGCCGGCTCAACTTCTCCCGCTACCAGGAGGGCGAGGCCCTGTTCCGCCGGATTATGGATCGGAACTACGAGGAGGACCCGATGGTCGGCGTGGCCATGGGCCGGGCCCTGATCAAAAACGAGCGCTGGGCCCTGGCCCAGGAGGACTACCGGAAGCTTGAATCCATGGGCTACGATTCCCCGGAGATCGAGCTCGGCCTGGGCATCTGCGAGCAGCACCTCGACCTGCCCGGTTTCAAGAAGCGCATCTTGAAGGCCCTGCAGATGGCCCCGCGATTCCACGAGGCCCGCTCCTACCTGGGGAACGTGCTCTTCGACGAAGGCAAGTACGAGGAGGCCCTGGAGTGCTTCGACAAGGTCCCCCTGACCCGCCATCAGGACCCCTCGAGCCTCAAGCGGGCCATGATGCTCAGCCTGGACCTGCGCGAGGACTTCGAGCGCGCCTTCCAATACGCACGCCGCCTCTCCGAGCTCTATCCCCACCTAGGGACCGTGGATGAGGTCATCCAGGACGTCCTAAAGGAGGACGAGGAAGAGGTGAAATAGCCCGGGATTCGCTATGATCCGCGGGGCGCTTTTTGCGTCCCGTTTTTTGTTCCTCAGGCGAACGTGCAGGAGGCAGGCAACAAAAGAGAGGAAGGATTCAAGACCAAAGTGTTAACGCCAACAACATACGACGAGAGATGCTGAAACGAGTTCCCTGAAACCAGTTCAGGACAGGCGGCATGACGAGTTCCGACTGAATCGTCCTTGCACCAAGTTGATATTAAAGGAGTTAGGCAGGCAAATGGCCTGTCTTTTTTACCACCTTGTGAAAAGGGGAACGAAGTATACGCATTTTGTGTTCCAAAACCAGCGAAAAAGTTTTAAAAAAATCATTTAGCCCCTTGACTTTCACCACAATATATCGTATATTATATACCCCTTAACCACTACCCATTGTTATCAGCGAGACTAACAGCGGTTAACGCTTAACCTATAAAGACCAAATAAAGGAACAAATGCTCACGCTTTCAGAAAACGCCAAGGTCGTCCTGGAGAAACGCTACCTGACCAAGGACGACAAGGGCGACGTCGTGGAAACCCCGGAGGAGATGTTCGTGCGCGTGGCTAGGGCCATCGCCGAGCCGGAGCGCAAGTTCGGTGCCTCCCACTCCGAGGCCAAGAGATTAGAGGCCGAGTTCTTCGACCTCATGACCTCCCGCGACTTCATGCCCAACTCCCCGACCCTGATGAACGCCGGGCGGCCCCTGGGCCAGCTCTCGGCCTGCTTCGTGCTCCCGGTGGAGGACAGCATGGAGGGGATCTTCTCCTCGATCAAGGACGCGGCTATGATCCACAAGTCCGGAGGAGGCACGGGGTTCTCCTTCTCCCGGCTGCGCCCGGCCAGCGACGTGGTCTCCTCTACCGGGGGCGTGGCCTCCGGGCCGATCTCGTTCATGCGGGTGTTCAACGCCGCCACCGAGGCCGTCAAGCAGGGTGGCAAGCGCCGCGGGGCGAACATGGGAATCATGCGGGTGGACCATCCGGACATCCTGGAGTTCATCACCTGCAAGAAGGACAAGGTTTCGATCACCAACTTCAACATCTCGGTGGCCGTGAGTGAGGCCTTCATGAAGGCCGCCCTGGCCGGAGAGGACTACGAGCTCATCAATCCCCGGACCAAGGAGGCCGTGAAGAAGCTCTCGGCCAAGAAGGTCTTCGAGCTGATCGTGAACCTGGCCTGGCAGAACGGGGACCCGGGGATCGTGTTCATCGACCGGATCAACTGGGACAACCCCACGCCCGCGGTAGGGGAGATGGAGGCCACCAACCCCTGCGGGGAACAGCCCCTCCTTCCCTACGAGGCCTGCAACTTAGGCTCGGTGAACCTGGCCAACATGACGAAACCCGGGAACGGGAAGCCTCCCGAGGTGGACTGGGTGAAGCTGGCCAAGGTCACGCGCCAGAGCATCCACTTCCTGGACAACGTGATCGAGGCCAACCAGTACCCCCTCCGGGAGATCCGCGATATGGTCCTGGCTAACCGCAAGGTCGGCCTGGGTGTGATGGGCTTCGCGGACCTCTTGGTCGAGCTGGGCATCTCCTACAATTCCGAGGAGGCCGTCCGGGCCGCCGAGGAGATCATGGCCTTCGTGGAGGAGCATGCCAGCGAAGCCTCCCAGGAGCTGGCCGGAAAGCGGGGACCGTTCCCGAACTATCCCGGGAGCGTGTTCGCCAGGCCCGAGCTGGCCAAGGAAAGAAATGCCTTCCGGCACATCGACGGCAAGCTCTGCGGCAAGCCCAGGAGAAACGCCACGGTCACGACTGTGGCCCCGACCGGGACGATCGCGATCATCGCGGGCTGCTCATCGGGGATCGAGCCCCTGTTCGCGGTGTCTTACGAGCGCAAGACCCCGACCTACCACCTGGTCGAGACCAACCCCCTGTTCGAGGAGATCGCCAAGAAAAGAGGCTTCCACTCCGAGGACCTGATGCAGCGCATCGCCCAATCCAACTCCATCCAGGACTTCACCGAGATCCCGGAGGATATCAGGGGGGTCTTTGTCACGGCCCACGACGTGACCCCGGAGTGGCACGTGCGCATCCAGGCCTCGTTCCAGAAGTACACCGAGAATGCAGTCTCCAAGACCGTGAACTTCCCGCACGATGCCTCTCCGGAGGACGTGCGCAAGGTCTATCTCCTGGCCTACGAGTTGGGCTGCAAGGGAGTCACGATTTACCGCGACGGGAGTCGGGATGTGCAGGTGTTGTCGGTCAAAAAAGACGAGGACGCTGTTCCCGCTGCGGAGACCGAACCCTCGACGCCTCAGGGTGAGGTCCAGACCCAGCAGATCGTGCCGCGCGACCGCCCGGCCTTGACCTACGGAGTGACCGAGAAGATGGAGACCGGGTGCGGGAACCTGTACGTGACCGTGAACCAGGATCCCAACGGGCTGTGCGAGATCTTCTCCACGATCGGCAAGGCCGGGGGCTGCGCCTCGGCCCAGTCCGAGGCCATAAGCCGGCTCATCTCCCTGGCCCTGCGCTCTGGGGTGGAGGTGCAGTCCGTGGTCAAGCAATTGAAGGGCATCCGCTGCGCCCTGCCGGTGTGGAAGGACGGGGAGCTCATCCTCTCCTGCCCGGACGCCCTGGCCAAGGTCTTAGAGCACCGAGTGATTGAGATGGGGGGAAGCCCGGTGGCCACCGAGGACAAAGTCAAAGGGGAAGATGCCCAGGGCCGTCCCAAGATCGGGGTCCAGGTATCGCCCTCCCTGCCGGACGCCCGCATCCTGGAGATCAAGCTCGCCGGGACCTGCCCGGACTGCGGGTACCACCTGGACCATGAGGAAGGCTGCGTGGTCTGCCACTCCTGCGGGTTCTCGAGGTGCGGATAACCAAATAACGGCGACTGTGGACCGTAGACCATAGACCAAAGAAAAGGAAAATCAGAGGGCCCCGAGACATCGGGGCCCTCTTCATTCTTCTGAAGGGTTTACTTCTGGTAGAGGTCGAAACCCGCATCCTGGAGGGCGGTCACGATATTCCCGATGTCCGCGTGGTACTGGGCCCACTTGCGCGCGATGTGCTCGCACCAGGAGTAGGTCTCGAAGGACAGGGTCTCGGGAGACCCGTCCGGGGGCGGGACCATGGCGTTCAATTTACGGTAGTACTCCTGGGCCAGGTAGCCCTGGTCCATCGTGCTCATGGCCTCCTCCAGCTCCTCGTCGGTCAGGCTATAAATTTCGTCGTGCAATACGGCTTTCACCGGATAGCGGGGCCGGGGTGGAGGTACCTCCTTGGGATAGCCCACGCACAGCCCGAACAAAGGGAAGACCTTGGGCGGCATGCGGTGCAGGGAGCGCAGGGACTCCGCCTCCTCGGGCAGCCCTCCGATGAAGCAGGTCCCCAGGCCCTCGGCCTGGGCCGCGAGGTCCACGCAGGCCGCGCACAGGGCCGCGTCCTCGATCCCCAGGATGAGCTGCCACAGAGGATGGCTCTTCATCTTCCAACCCTTCCGGGCCATGATCCGGTCCTGGCGGTGGTGGTCCAGGCAGAAGATCAGAAAAAGCGGAGCGCCCCAGGGGATATACTGGTGCTGGCGGGTGAGGACGATGGAGGTGGTCTGGGCTGAGAACGGGGCCCGCTGGCCTTGGGCTACGATGCGCCGGATGAGCTCGTTCGGGACCGGCTCGTCCAGATAAGAGCGGACCGAGGCCCGAGAGCTCAGGAGTTCGAACAGATCAGGACGGGTTTCCATGGGGTCTCCGGAGGTTAGTTTTGCACTTAGTCTAACGAAAAGGGAGGGAGAAAGTCAAGGGGGAGGGGGCTGGATCGTCTTAATTTCAGGGCCGCCCGTGGGTGCGGGCGGCCCTTGGCAGGAAAGGAGGTTAACAGGAGATGAGATTGGCGTTTTGCCATCTCGGTTGGTACTACATACCCTGAGATGCATCAAGGGGGAGGAGGGTTGCCTGAAGGGATACAGAAAGGTGTCTAAAAAATTTCAGGGCCGCCCGTGGTTCGGGGCGGCCCTTGGCAGGAAAGGAGGTTAAAGGAGATGAGATGGACGGTTTCGCCATCTCGGTTGGTACTGCATCATTTAAGATGTCCTTATCAGCTTAGGGGTTGTCTGAAATCATACAAAAATAATCATATTTCATAACACAAAGTCTTACAAAATGTTATGTGCCACAACTGAATTGTCCGGAGCGGATTTTTAAGGCACCTCTGTGAACGTGCCATCCAGTTTGGCGAAGAAAAGCAAGACCTTGAGCCCCGGAAACCGGGACTGGATAAGGCTCCGGGCTGAGCGGAGGTCCCCGGCATGGGTCTCGAACTCGTGGGAGGTGCCGGACTCCAGGGACGGGCCGTAGGCCCCGCAGTTCTGGTGGTTGATCAGAATGACTTGCTTGATCTCATGGAGCTTGCTGGAAAGCTCCATCTGCTTCAAGAGGGATTCAAAGGGCACGTGCCCGGGGGTGCGGACCAGATCCTTGGCGCTCCCGGCCAAGGACACCTGATCATAAGAGTTTTCCAGACCCAGCTCCTGGGTCAGGAATTTTCGGATGGCGGTGTGGAACCTGAAATCCATGCAGGTCAGGACGAGCGCTTCGCAGGTGTGGGCCATGAGCTCCTCGCTTGAAATTAACGGATCAGCACGATCTTTGCTATGGGGATGAATGGAACGGAATTCAGACGATAGAAGAAAACTCCTCCCGGCAGATTCTTTCCTTGGGAATCCGTGCCGTCCCAGACATACTCGCAAGGCGTGAAGCGCGAAGCGTGAGGCGCAAGGGTTCTGACGAGGCGACCAGAGACATCGAAAATGTCCAGGGATGGAGGTTGCCCGCTGCCAGGGAGGGGGTCGGAAAGGGCGATGATGGTTGCTGACCTGAACGGGTTGGGAAAGCATTTAAGGCGCAGCGCGAAAAGCGTTCCCGCGTTTGATCTCTGCTCCACGCCCGTGGCGTGGTTCAGTGCCTCCACCGCATCCAGGCTGTATCCAGACGATCCAGACCAGAGCAACACGTAGCGGGCGATGCTGATCCCGTGGCCCGACAGGTCGAAGGAGCAGGTGCCGTTACCGCTTCCCAGGGAAGTCCAGGGGCCGGTCCAGGAGTTCGAGACCGAGCATCGGACGGCGTGGCTGGCATTGGGGTATTCCGTGACTTGGACGTCCGGCCCCGTGCCATCCACGATCTCGGTGCCCTGGCCCATATCCAGGATGATGCGTCCGTTTGGGCCCATGGCATAGGCCTTGTTATCCGGTATCCCGAGGACCCAAGGTGTGAGCGTGGTGTTGGTCTGGGCGGAATTGTCGTCCTGCTGGACCGCGACCACCCGGGTGACCGCATAATTATTGCCCGGGGTCATCTGGACGTTGGCGATCACCGGGTTCACGGTGTCCGGGACGACGATGTTCGTGACGACCGTGTCGCGGTAGCCATTGGCCGATAGCTTCAAGCTGTAGGTTCCGTTTAATACCGGACGGTGGTAGTCCCCGTTGTCCTTGGAGGCATACAGAAACCAGTCCTGACCCCTCGAAAGGGGATAGGGACGGATCAGAGCCGGGATCGGCTGGCCGTTCGTGATATCGCTCACGACCCCGTGGATGCCTGTCGAGCATTTCCTGATCTGGTAAAGGATGGCCTCTTTGTTGTGCTGGCATATGGACAGGATGCTGTCCGTGGGCGGATTGTACCCGTAGCCGTATATTTCGATCGTGGTGTCGAAGTCCCCGTACAGGCCGTAGGAGACGTCGTCGATGTCCCCGTTGGTCTGGTACCAGGCCCACCCATTGGTCGTGTCATAGTGAACCCAGTGATCGTAGCCCACGGAGATCTGCTTCAGAAAAGCATCGTCCTGGGTCAAGATCGGGGTGTAGTTCCAGAGGTAGTTCACATAGTAGGCCCCGGAGTGGAAGGCCAGCGAGATGGCATAAGCATGGGCATCCGCGTCGGCCTTCAAAGCCTTGTTCTCGGGCTGGGAGAAGAAAGCCGTGCTGTTGCCATCCCCGAGCCACATGTAGCCGTTGTCGCGGTTCAGGTCCACGTAGTTGGCGTTTTCCCGGGTATTGGCGACGGCCCCGTCCGGATTGGCCATGGGGATGATCATGGTCTCGAAGCTGTCCACGATCTGGGTGAGGCGGGTGGAGACCCCGTAGCTGTCGGCCAGGATCGTGGCCAGGTACATCGGAGGCTCACACCCGATGTGTTCGTTGCCGTGCTGGTTCCCGATGATCCGGAACCGGGGCTCGTTTTCCCTCGTCCCGATATTGTCCGAGAAGCGGATCCCCCAGACCACGCGGTTCTGGACCGAAAGCCCCAGGCTCTCCACCCGGCAGATGGTGGGGTGGCGAAGGGCGATGGCCTTGAGGGAATCCCGGACCTGAGCATAGGTGTGGTAGAAATCCCAGCCCTTGGTGCCTACCGTCCCGATGGGTGGGTAACCCTTCTCTTCGAACTCCTTGGTGTAGTCCTTAAGGACGATCTCCACCGGGAAGCCCAGGGCCTTGACCCTGGCGAGCTGCTCGGCCGTGGCCAAGGCCTTGACGTAATTGGCCCTCACGTCCACGATGGGCATGTCCATTTTGTCGAAGATGCGGTACTGGTCGTGGCTGGTAATAGTGATCTTAATTAAGCTCTGGACTGGCTTCTGGGCCCCTTGGGCGAGTGTACACAAGGTCAGAAGCGAGAGGAGCAGGGCAAATGCGAAGCGATTCCTTTTTAACATCGTTCCTCTTTAGTATAGCGTTTGGAGAATGATTATAGTTTACTCCGAAAAGGAGGAAAATGCAAGCGAAATGATGAGAAAAGAGAGACGCTTCTGGATATCTAACCTTCGGAGGCCGCTCCGACAATGCCTTGACAGCGCCTGCGGCTTTATGTTATTTTATTAGCGTCTTCTTCAACCAACCCTGAAAAGAAAGTTCCTGATGGCTGAGCCTAAAACCATTTTGGTCGTGGATGACGAGCAAGGGGTCCTTGACCTCCTGAAGATAACCCTGACCCGGGCCGGGTATAAGGTTCTGTTGGCCAGGAATGGCAAGGAGGGCTTCGCCCGGGCCCAAGGCGATCCTAAAGTTCCGGACCTGATCATCTCCGATGTGATGATGCCAGTGATGGACGGGTTCCAGATGCGCCTGGCCCTCCGCGCGATCGAACGGACCCGCGACATCCCCTTCATCTTCCTCACGGCCAAGACGAGTCTGCAGGACAAGGTCATAGGCCAGGACCTGGGGGCGCGGCGGTATCTGGTCAAGCCGTGCTCCCATCGGGAGCTCCTGGATGCTGTGCGCCAGGCCCTGGCGGATGCCGAGGAGCGCCGGCGCCTGGAGGCCTTGGACCTGGCGAGCTTCTCTGGCAGCCTCGAGCAGACCTCTCCGCTCTGCCTGCTGGATTTCTTCCGGGCCCGCCAGTGGGACGGACAGGTCCTTCTTCGCGCCGGGGACCAGGAGGGCCAGTTGCGCTTCGCAAAAGGTGAACTCGTGGAGGTCCAATCTGCTGGCCAAGCCAGACCTCCGGCCCTGGAGACCCTGTTGGCCTGGCGGGAGGGGATTTTTTTCGTGGAGAGGCGGTAAGGGGAGGGTAAAAAAGGAAGGTGATCATCAGGAATCCAAGGTCCCACTGTCCGCTTCTTTATTCAAATCCCCATTCGTATAACTGCATGCTCAAGACGAAGCGTCCACCCACCCTATCAGAGGAGAGACGAGATGGTGCGCATTGAGCTCGTCAGTCCGGTGGCCTACCTCACCCAAGAGCAGGGTGGGGCGATGAAGGAACATGTGGCCACGATTTACTTCGCCCAGCATCCCCCGGATACGAACCTTCCGGTGTGCGTGTTCACGCCGTTGGCCGCGGACGTCTTCGAGAACAAAGTGAAGATGGTGCAGAACCTAATCGTGCCCTGGGAGAGCATCCGGAGCGTGGCCTACACCGTGGAGCTGGAACAAACCCAGGAAACGGACTCCTCGGGCATCACCCATGAGGCTTTGTGAGACGGCTAAGCCCCGAGGTCGGTTTCCAAAACAAGGAAGGCGATCATGCTTTAAGGAAGAGGCGACCAAACCCCAGTAACCTGTCCTGCTCGCTGTGCTTCGTGTGATTCATTGGAAAAGTCAGGACTAACACCTATGGCGGAGGTTCGTTGGCGGAAAGGTTGCAGCCTTACAAACATTTCGTCCTGATCCTTACTCTACTTCTCTTTCCCGGCGCGCCGGGCTTCGGCCTGGTGCTCCGGGATTTCTCCATCTGGCCGGAGGGTGAGCGGGTCTGGGTGGGCATGCCCCAGGGCCTGTTCATCTACCACCCCACAGACCAGACCTGGACCGGTCAAAGCGCCCGTGCCGGGCTCCCGGCCAACCGGGTGGAGTTCGTGGCCGTGGACCAGGGGTTCGCCTGGGTGCTCACCCCGAAGGGCGTGGCCAATGCCGACGTCCGGCTCCTGGACTGGCAGGTCACGGACAGCACCAAAGGGGACCTGCCCTCGAACGAGGCCCTGTCCCTGGCCTTCCAGGGGGACTACGTCTGGGTCGGCACCTCCCGCGGGGCCTCGCGGTTCGACCGTGCCAGCCAGGACTGGCGAGTGTTCACTTCCCAAAACGGACTCCCCGGGACCCGGGTTCAGGACATCGCGGTGGACGGGAACACCGTCTGGTTCGCCACGGAGGCAGGGGTCGGGCGCTTCGACTCCGATTTCGAGACCTTCCGGAGCTACGGGGAAAAGGAGGGTCTGGCCTACAAGGACGTCCGTCGCATCCTCTCCCGTTCGGGGACCCTCTGGCTTTTCTCTCCGGAGGGGGCCGTGAGATACCGCAAGGACATCGGCGCCTTCCGCGCCTACCCCAGGGAGCAGGGCCTCCGGGGAAAGGAGATCCGCGGGATCGCCGCCTCGGGCGACTCCCTGTGGATTGTGACCGAGGCCGGGGTCTCGATCTACGACCCGCTGGCCGACGCCTTCCTGCCCTTAAAAGAGGAGAGCCGGCTGCCCAGGGGCGAAGTCCGGGACGTGCTCCTGGACGGGAACGACGTGGTCTTCGCCACCAGCCAGGGGCTTTTCCGCTACTCCCGGGACACCAAAGCCTGGAAGCAGGAGACCATGGCTGTGGGCCTGGCCAGCGACACCCTCTTCTCCCTGGCCAAATCCGGGGACCTGCTCCTCGCCACCTCGCCCCACGCGATCAACCTCTACGACAGCAACACCTCGCGCTGGACGTTCCATCCCGTGAAGGAGCAGAAGGAAGGGGGGCTCGGGCTCGCGCTCACCGAGGGGGGAGGGCTGCAGCTCGCGCTCTCCCCGACCCAGATCTGGAGCCTGAAGGGCCGGTCCTCGTACTTCCGGGACGAGTTCCACCTCAACGCCGAGCCGGCGTACGGCGTGGAGGACTGGAAGAGCGACCTGGCCCTGGTCGGAGCCCTGGGGCGAGGTCGCACGGCCAGCGCGTACTTCGACAACACCGGGGCCGAGGGCACGCGCTACGGCGCGAGATATTTAGGGGCGAAGCGGGACTGGGTCCAGCAGATGGACCTGGGGCACTTCCGCTACCTCTCAGGCGGTTCACAGCTCCTGCCGAACCTCGGGCTCTACGGCGGACAGGTGAGGATGGGCGTCGGGCCCAAGACCCAGGAGACGCTCAAGTCCTTCGCCTCGTTCAATGCCCAGGCCGGGGAACGGACCACGGCCTTTGCCACGGACCGGTTCACGGGCACCATCCAGGAGCAGTACCGGGAGATCAGCGACCTCTCTTTCGCCAAGCGGACCTACTTCACAGTTGACCCCATCGGGAACACCCTACCCATCGTCTCCGGCACGGAGAAGGTCTACAAGGACGACCAGTTGGCCCTGACCAACGACCCCAACACCCTGATCGGCACGACCCTCGCTGGACTCACCGGGGACTGGGACCGGCTGACTGCGGTACAGGACTATACGATCGATGAGGTAAGGGGCATCGTCGTTTTCAACGCCCCGCTTTCCCCATCGGACCATATCGTGATCCAGTACCAGGGCAAGGCGGGGTATTCCGAAACCGTCCTGTTCAGTGAGTTCGAGCGGGAGCATGAGGTCTGGAACCGTTATAATCTCGGCGGCGTGGACATCCTGCCCAACAGCTTCCGGCTGGATATTGTGGATACCCTGGGGCGGGAGCATCCGACCGCCGATCCACGGACGTTCCTCACGGTCTACGGGCTGGATGCGAATCAGGACGGGGAGGTGGACCCGGGGCGGGTCGATTTCAAGCGCGGCCTCCTTTCCTTCCCGGCGGACCGACCCTTTCCCCAGGCGATTTACGACACCCTGAGCCCGAGACACATCTACACGATACGGGCGAGGTTCCGGACCGAGGTCCCGCTCTTCCAGCTCACCAAGTACCCGATGGTCAAGGAGTCCGAGACGATCACCGTGGACGGGGAGCTCCTGGAGCGGGGCGTGGACTACCTCGTGGACTACACCAGCGGGCTCCTGGTCTTCCAGCGGAGGGGGCTGGTCTCCGAGGAGAGCCGGATCGAAGTGGTCTACGAATACGTGCGCGAGGCCAAGGAGCACTACCGGGCGAGCGGGTTCGGATTCGCGCCCTCGGACCATTTCTCGGTGGAGGGCCGGTTCGCGAACTGGGAGCATCTGGCCACGGACACCACGCTCTGGGCCCAGCAGAATGACGTCCAGGCCGAATATCGCCAGAGCTGGAAAGGCTCGAAGACCGAGCTGCGCATTCCGGTCGAGTTCGGCACCTCCCTGGTGGACCAGATGGCCAGCGCCCAGACCGGGGCTTTTCTCCTGTCCTCGCCGCGCTACAAGGTCCGCACCCGCTACGAGCACTACGAAAGGGCCTTCGCCGGGCTTTACATCCCCCAGACCCAGGTCGGAGACCTGCGCGAGCGGACCTCGACCTTCGGGGAATACCTGCTCTCGCCGTCCTCGTCTTTTTCTTCCTCGTTCCAGAGGACCCTCGGACGGTGGGGGGGACGGGAGGATAACCTCCAGGGGAAGTGGCAGTTCACGAAAGAGAACCTGCCCAGCCTGGGACTTTCCGGGGTACGGGATCTTGTCGCGACCGACACCCTGGACGTCTCGCGGGGGAGCGGAAGGCTGGACTTGGATTACACCCTGTCCCCCAAAGCATTGAAGAAGGCCAGGCTCAAATCCTTCAAGCTGACCTCGTATTACCGTGAGGGCCGGGAGCGGTACACGCCCCAGGCTGTGATCGCGACCGAGGACAGGAGCCTCCGGCACCGCTCGGGCTCTCTCGGAATCCAGACCTCGCCCGTGGCTTCGGTCTACGTCTCGGGGCTATACGAGGAGGAGCGGACCCGGGAGAAACTTGCAGGAATCGATTCCGACTACTGGCTCTCGGGCCGGAAGCAGTGGGCGGAGTACTTCCTTCTCTTCGACCGCATTCCGAGCCTGTCCCTGGGCCTGGTCGGAAGGGACGAGGGCGGGGAGGTCTACTGGCGCTCGGCTCACGGCTTGAGGGACGCGACCTTGGACCAGAACTATTCCGCAGACCTCAGAATCTATCCCGGCATCTGGACCAAGGCCCTGACCCCGGTCACCTTCGAGCTCACCTCGGACAAGACCTGGCAGGGATATCTCACCGGGCGGACCGCAAGCGTGCCCGCCTCCTGGCTCCTCTACGCCAGCCCGGAGGGGGCGACCCAGGCGAGCGAGCTCAAGCGCTACGGGGCCCGGGCCGAGCTCAGGCCTCGAGAATCGGTCACCTATTCCCTCAGGGGACAGTGGCGGAAGACCCAGGACCGGAACCTGGAAAGCGTCCTCGAAGGAAGGGGCCGGCTGGTGGAGAATCGGCTGGAGCTCACTCCCGGGCTGGCGACCCAGATCATCCTGATGGAGACCTACGAGAGGCTGGAGGTCCCCGGGACCACGCTGCGCAATACCGGCATCCTCTGGTGGCAGAGCCGCTGGGGCCGGAGCCTGCTCTCCAAGACGAACCTCACTGCTAGCGAGGAGAAGACTTATGACCAGGCGATCTTCGGGAAGAAGCGGAACGGGGCCGCGACCCTGGGCCTGACCTATCAGAAGATGAAGTGGTGGAAGGGAGAGGAGATGCAGGTCTCGCAGGAGGTCTCGGGCCAGGTCGCGAAGAACGAGGCCTGGAACGGGACGAGCACCCAGACGACCTATACCTCGCTCTCCTACGGACAGGCTCGGTTCTTCACAGCCCTGGCCTTACGGCCATCCTTCTCGTATTCCTACACCCCGGAGACGAGGACCACGCTCATCGAGATGCAGATCCGGGCCACGGCGCAGTTTTGAGCCATTTCAGCCCTTGACAGCGCTGCCCGCAACATGGTAACGTTGAAGGGTTGGGCTAAGGGCTTTTGAACTCATCGGAAGAGACATGAGGAAAGAACTGCTCATCGCCTTAATTTTGTTCTGCACGGCTTCTTCATTTGCCCAGAGCCGTGTGGTGGTAGTCTGGGATACGAACGCGGTAAATGGGTCCACGATCGATACCACGGTCGTGCGCTTGATGATGAACGCCGGGATCAAGGTCCTGACGGACTCGACCACGGCGGGAGGGGCCTGGAAGTCCTGCTTCCCGGGGATCGCCCCGGGCCAGAATATCAGCCTCAAGGTGAACTGCGCGGAGCGTCGGCTGTCCTCCCATCCCCAGGTGACCCGGGCCATCGTGGCGGGCCTGTCCCAAATCTCCTTCGGGGCAACGACCTTCCGTCCCTGGCAGGTCATTGCCTACGACTGGTCCGATGCCGAGCTCACGGCAGCGGGTTACACGATCCGCACGGATACCCTGGGCTACCGCTGCGTGGGAAACAACCATTCGGGCTGGGGCTACGAAGCCAAGCGCCACGGCGTGCTGGGGACCCAAGTGCGCTTCTGCCGAACGCTCACGGACTCCTCGGCCTTCCTCATCAACCTGTCCTGTCTCAAGGACCACACGGCCTGCGGGGCGAACTTCACGCTTTCCATGAAGAACCACTTGGGTACGATCGACAGCGCCATGAAATGGAATCACGTAAATGGAGCCCACGACCTTCCAGGACTTGAGCGCTTCATCCGGGATAGCTTGGGAGCCAAAGAGAAAGTCTTCGTGATCGACGCCCTGTTCGCCATCTACAACGGGGGGCCGGCGGGAAGCCCGCAGGCTATCCCCAGAAGCCTGATTTTGTCTAAGGACCCGGTGGCCTGCGACAGCGTAGGGGTGGAGATGATCAACGATCTCCGCAAAGCCCACGGGTATACGCCCTGGCCGTCGCCCTACCTGGCCTATGCCGAAAGCATCGGTCTGGGCTCGCGGAACCTCCAGGTCATCCGGATTATCAACCCCTCGGCCGTGGCCCTGGAGCCTCATTGGGAAGGGCACCTGAGCGACTTGACCCTGCTTCCACCCAAGCCGAACCCGTTTACAGGGTCGACCGAGATTTCCTTCCTCCTGCCACAATCCGGGACAGTGAGGCTGGACGTTTACAACGCCCTAGGGGAGAGGGTGAGGTCCTTGGTCCGCGGAACTCTTCAGGCGGGAAGGCATACCGCTCAATGGGACGGAAGGACCGAATCCGGGCGCCAGTCTCCCTCGGGGGTCTATGTGGTGCGATTAACCACCAGAGGGGTCCGGATCGAGCGGTCGCTGAGCCTGGTCCGCTGAGCTTTCACGTCTTTTCTCCCTTGACAGAACGGCCCCAAAAATGGTAGAGTTGAGAGGTTGAGCTGGGTACTTTGGAATCCATCGGAGGAGACATGAAGAAGGGCTTGCTGATCGTTTTGCTGCTGGCCCTGGCTGGAGGAGCCCTTGGGCAGAGCCGGGTGGTCGTGGTCTGGGACACCAACGCCGTGAGCGGGGTGACGATCAATACCAGCGTGGTGCGCATCATGGTAGATGCCGGGATCAAAGCCCTGACCGACTCAACCACGGTGGGCGGAGCCTGGAAGTCCTGCTTTCCGGGGCTCACCAGAAGCCAAAACATTGCGCTCAAGATCAACACCATCAACACCGGCATGCCCTCCCATCCCCAGGTGGCGCGGTCCATTCTCCACGGGCTGACCCAGATGCAGCTGACGGGCGGTTCCTTCATCGCCTCCCACTTGATTGCCTATGACGACCGGTCGGAATCCAATATCACCGCTTCGGGGTATGGCGTCCCAAACGATACCTCGGGGATGCGTTGCGGCAGCAACAGCCGCTGGGGCTATCAGACCAGGACTTACAATATCATGGGGGTCTCCGAACATTTTGCTTGTGCCCTCACGGATTCGTCAGCTTTCCTGATCAACCACTGCGTGCTCAAGGACCACAGCCAGGTGGAATACACCATCACGATGAAGAATCATTACGGCTCCATCAACAGCCCAGGTTCCATGGCCCACAGCCCCTCCACGGCCCGGCGGCAGATCCCGGAACTCGTGCGGGTCATCCGGGACAGCCTGGGAGGAAAGGAGAAAGTCTACCTCATCGATGCCCTGTTCACCACCTACGACGGCGGCCCGAAATCCAAGGCCCAGTCCGTGACCAGGACCATCGTCCTGTCCAAAGACCCTGTGGCCTGCGACAGCATGGGCGTGGAGATGATCAACAACCAGCGCCTGGCTCACGGACTGCAGCCCAAGGATTCGCACTATCTGGCCTATGCCGAGAGCATCGGGCTGGGGCACCGAGCCTATTCCCTTATCCGGATCACCAACCCCTCGGCAGCCGTGGCCCAGGGGCCGAAGATGGAAGGGCGGATAGACGACTTAGCCCTGCTTTCACCCAAGCCGAACCCCTTCACCGGGACGACTGAGATCTCCTTTCTCCTTCCCCGCGTAGGTGAGGTCCGTGTGGAAGTGTACAATCTCATCGGGACGAGGGTCAAGTCCCTTGCCAGTGGAGCCTTCCCTGCCGGAAGGAGCAGCCTCAGTTGGGACGGTCGGAACGAGGCCGGGCATCAAGCGGCCTCGGGGATCTATATCATCCGTCTTTCCTACGGTCAGGCCAGCATCGAACGCAGTTTGAGCCTGGTGCATTGACGACGATCGGGAAGACAATTTTATCCTTAAGACTCTTGATGGCGAGGTGTGTGATGAGACGCCTGTTTTTGATCCCAGCTTTGATGTTGTTGCTGGTTTCCTGGGCCTGGTCCCAGCAGCGCGGGTCTGCCCTCCTGCCACTCTCCGATGAGATCCCGGGCTGGGCCCGGGTGGACACGCCCGAGGTAGCAATCGGGGCCAGCGCCCTGTTCGCTTGGATCGACGGCCCCGGGCAGGCGTTCGTGGATCACGGGTTCGTGGAAGCTTGGCGGGAGGCCTACGAAGGTCCGATGCCGGGCGGCACCCGGGATACCATCCGCTACGCCTGGACCTTCGACCAGGGAAGCCGGGACAGCTGCTACAACACCTATCATGATTCCCGCACCGGAAGCGGCATGCCGTGGATCGAGCCCGGGCACGCCGGGGAGGAGGCTCGGATCGATACCACCGGACTGTGGTCTTACCGGATCGATTTCTGGAAGGGCAAATTTTTCTGCCGCGTGGACATCAACGATATCTATCCCAAGCGCGACACGGCGTTAGCCATCGCCAAGCGCTTCGCCCAGGTAATGTCGGATAAGGTCCTTGGCGTGGAGCAAGGCTCCGCAGGTGCCAAACCCAACCTCCCCTTTGGTTTTACCTCCGTGCACCGGAACCCCAGCCGCGGTGGATGCGTGGTGGAATTCGCCCTGTCGGCCCCGGGCTGGGCCCGAGTCTCGGTGTACGACGCCCAGGGCCGGTTCCTGCGAGAGCTGGTGCAGGGTACCCTATCCGCCGGGAAGCATCGCCTTTTCTGGGATGGGAAGGACGGGGATGGCCTGCTCACGGGATCGGGGGTGTATTTTCTGAGGTTGGTGACCGAGGGTCGCACGGCCAGCGCGAAGCTCGTCGTGGTGCGATAAGGCTGGGAACACAGGGACCCCGAGCCGGTTCCGGCATCGGGGTCCTTTTTACGAGACCAAGGAAGGATTTTGAAGCGCGATAAATTTTCCCGCCGGGACTTCCTGAGGACCGTGGGGATCCTCGGTGGGGGATCCGTCCTGGCCGGGTGCGGAAAGAAGGGGCTGTGGGTTATTACTCCTCCGCCTCCTCCGCCACCCCCGCTACAGAAGAGCCTCGTGGTCATCGCGACCCACGACTCGACCGTGGACAACCGGGGGAATATCAACTCCACCTATGTTCAGCGCATTGTGGATGCTGCGATTATCGAGCTCACCAGCCAGGTCTCGGTAGGCGAGGCCTGGCTCTCGCTTTTCCCTGACCTCAAATCCACCAGCATCATCGGGATCAAGGTGAACTGCTTGAATTCGTCGCGCCTGGTGAGCCATCCTCAGATGGCGGAAGCCATCGTCAAGGGTCTGGCCCAGATGTCCTTAGGGAGCGGGACGTTCTCGGATAACAACGTCATCGTCTGGGACCGCACCAACAGCGAGCTCATGACGAACGGAGGCTATACCCTGAATACCGGGACCACGGGCTGGCGCTGCTTCGGCACGGATCAGAGTGGCGCGGGGTATTCCAGCGCAAGTTGGACCATCTCCGGCGTGCCCCAGAATCCCTCGCGGCTGGTCACCGAGATGTGCGATTACATCATCAGCCTGGGGGTCCTGAAGGACCACAATCAGTCGGGTGTGAGCCTCTCCCTGAAGAACCATTACGGGAGCATCAACAATCCTGGAGATATGCACAGCAACCTGTGCGATCCTTATATTGCGATCCTGAACCAGACGATTAACCAAACCTTTCCCGGCAAGCAGGCCCTGGCCATGGTGGACTGCCTCTATGGCTGCTATAGCGGAGGACCCAACGGGCCGCCGCAGTTCTTTTACAAAGGACTGATCATGAGCCGCGACCCTGTGGCCTGCGACCAACAGGGTCTGGAGATCATCAACGCTCAGCGCCAGAGCCATAATCTTCAGCCGGTTTCGGCCCCCCACATCGCCACGGCCGCAAGCCTGGGCTTGGGCACGAACGATCTGGCGGCGATGGACGTGCGGACGATCGTTAATCCTTAAGGAGAAAGCGATGAGACGCGGCGTAACTATTTTTCTATCCTTATTCATTGCGAGCTGCGCCCTGCGCTGCGGGAAGCTGAGTTCCACGGCCGGCGGGGACACCGCGAGCCTCCTGCCGATCACGGACATCTCGGGCTGGACTCCGTCCGGGGGGATCGAGTCCGTGTCCAACAGCACGGACCTGTGGAAGTGGGACGACGGGGCCGAGCAGGTCTTCGTGGACTACAACTTCACGGAGGCCTCGCGCCGGATCTACACCGGAACGGCCTCTGGCGGGTCCGTGCAACTGCGCCTGCGGATCTACGCCCAGCGCGACAGCGCCAGCGCCCAGGCAACGTACAACGACACGCGCTCGGGCACCGGGACGCCCCTTACCGGGTCACAGAACCCCGGGCGGGAGGCCCGGTTGGACGAATCCGCGCTCCAGGCCCTGACCTTGGAGTATTGGAAATCCCGCTACTTCGTGCGTGTGGTGATCGAGGAGAACAGCCTGCAGGCCAAGAACGTGCTCTTTCTTTTCGCCAATAACGTTGCCGGCAAGATCAAATAGAACCAAAGGAAACCATGGATCACATCTCTCGTCGGGACTTTCTAAGGACGGCTGCCCTGACCGGGGCGACCATAGGGCTGTCCGGCACACTGCCCAGATTCGTGAAGGGCGTCCTGGCTCAGCCTCAGGCCGTGCCTGACCTGGCTGTGGTCAAAGGCAACCCTGAGACTGCGGTGCGCAAGGCCGTGAAGCTTCTGGGTGGAATCGGGAAGTTCGTCAAGTCCGGGGAAAAGGTCATCCTCAAGCCCAATGCCAGTTTCGCCAACACCCCGGATTGGGGCAGCACGACCACCCCGGAGGTGCTCACGGCCGTGGCCAAGCTCTGCCTGGAGGCCGGGGCCAAACGGGTCTTGGTCATGGACTATCCCCTGCGGGCCAGCGAGTCCTGCCGGGAGAAGACCGGGCTGGGCAAGGCATGCGAGGCCCTGGGCCCGAAGGTGAGCTTCATCCTGATCGACAAGGAGCGCTACTTCAGCGAGGTTCCCGTGCCCAATGGCAAGTCCCTCCCGAAGGTCGCCATTGCCCGCGAGCTCCTCACCCCGAACGTGCTCATCAACCTTCCGGTCGCCAAATCGCATTCCGCGGCCGGGGTCGCTTTCGGGATGAAGAATCTGATGGGCCTGGTCTGGGACCGGGGCTACTTCCATGAGAGCGCAGACCTGCACCAGGCCATCGCCGAGCTTTCCACAGTGATCAAGCCCCGGCTCATCATCCTGGACGCTACTCGGGCACTGATGACCGGCGGGCCCGGCGGCCCGGGAAAAACCAGTCAGCTCGACACCGTCGTGGCCGGGACCGATCCCGTTGCTGTGGACTCCTACGCCACGGGCCTGGCCCCATGGTACAACAAGACCTTCACCGGCCGGCAGGTGAAATACATCCTGGCCGCCTCGCAGCTCGGTTTGGGCCAGATCGACCTGGACAAGCTGCGGATCGAAAAAGTCACCATATAGGAGCAGAGGGTTGGATACGCTCAAAGACAAGCTCGTCCTGATCACCGGGGCCTCGAGCGGGATTGGCGAAGCCTGCGCCCGAGGGTTTGCCCGGGCCGGGGCGCGGCTCCTGCTCTGCGCCCGGAGGTTGGGGCGCTTAGAGGCCTTGGCCGAGAAGCTGAAGAAAGAACACGGTACCCAGAGCCGCGTCTTCCGCCTGGACGTCACCAAACAGCCGGAGGTGGAGAAGGCCCTCGCCGCGCTGCCCAGGGAGTGGAGCGAGATAGACGTACTGGTGAACAACGCCGGCGGGGCGCACGGGCTGGACAAGTTCCAGGAAGCGAAGATCGAGGACTGGGAGAAGATGATCGACACCAACCTCAGGGGCCTCCTTTACGTTACCCGTCTCGTCGTCCCCGGCATGATCGCCCGGGGCCGGGGGCACGTGATCAACATCGCCTCCATCGCCGGGCACGTGACCTATCCCGCGGGCTCGGTGTACTGCGCGGTCAAGGCCGCGGTGCGGGCCGTGTCCGAGGGCCTCAAGATGGACCTCACCGGCACCCCGGTGCGGGTCAGCTCCGTGGACCCCGGCCTGGTGGAGACGGAGTTCAGCCTGGTGCGCTTCAAGGGGGACAAGGAGCGGGCGAAGAAGGTGTACGAGAACATCACCCCGCTCAGCGCGGACGACGTGGCCGACGCCGTGGTCTGGTGCGCCTCGCGTCCCCCCCACGTGAACGTCAGCGAGGTCCTGATCCTTCCCACGGCCCAGTCCTCGCCGACCCTGGTGCACCGGGGACCACTGGAATTCAAATAGCTTAATCCTTAAATCCAAACCCACTTGTCACCCACTAAGAAGTCCCGCTGGCCCCTCTGGCGCCGGCTGATTCAGCTCGGGTTCCTCCTCCTGTTTTTGGTCCTGTTCGGCCTGACCGTGTTCCCGCTGCCGATCCAGCACCCGCATCTCCAATTCGCGGAATTCCTGATGCAGCTGGATCCGCTGGCGGCGCTGGTCGCGATGCTTTCCTCCCGGCAGTGGATCGATGCCTTCATCCCGGCCTTGGTCATCGCGCTTCTGACCGTGTTCTTCGGTCGGTTGTTCTGTGGGTACGTCTGCCCGATGGGCACGACCCTGGACTTCACCCGGCTGCTCTTCTTCCGCAAGACCCCCCGGCACAAGAGCCTGCCCCTGTCGCGGCGGACGAAGTATTACGTCCTCGTCGCCTTCCTCGCGGCCGCGCTCCTGGGCTTCTCCCTGTCCTGGGTCCTGGATCCCCTGGCCCTGTTCCTCAGGACCCTGACCTTCCTGGTTTATCCCGTCGTGCTCCTCGTCCTGAACCAGGGGGCTTCGCTGCTCCAGCCCATGGGGGAGAAGCTCGGGATCGTAAGTCTGGCTTATGCCTCGTTCAGGCCGTTCACTTTCGCGACCGGGCTCCTCTCGGTCGCGATCTTCGGGGTCGTCCTCTTCCTGGAATATCTCCGTCCCAGGTTCTGGTGCACCCGACTCTGCCCCCTGGGCGCGTTTCTTGGCCTGTGCTCCCTCCGCCCCCTGTTCCGCCGGCGGGTTAAGCCAGAGCACCGCATCTGCCGGGCCTGCGAGGTGGCCTGCCGGGGCGAGGCGATCTCTGCCAAGACCCATGCCGCCGAGACCGCGGACTGCCTGGTCTGCGGGGAATGTCTGGCCTTCTGCAAGGAGGACGCGGTGCGCTTAGGGTTCGGGCGTCCCGCCCGGCCCACGGCCTTAAATTTGGAGCGGAGGAAGTTCCTGGGCTCGGTGGCAGCGGGGGCAGGATTTTTGGTCTTAAGCAAAGCCGACCCCTGGCCCAAAACCCGTCCAGCGCGCTACGTCCGTCCTCCGGGTGCCCTTCCGGAGGATATGTTCCTGGACCGCTGCCTGCACTGCGGGGTCTGCCTCAAAGCCTGCCTCACCAACGCGCTCCAGCCCACAGAGTTCGAGGCCGGGTGGGAGCGGCTCTATACCCCCAGGCTCGTGCCCCGGGTCGGCGGCTGCGAGCGGAACTGCAACCTCTGCGGCCAAACCTGCCCCTCGGGCGCGATCCGCGCCCTCGACCTGGAGGAAAAGTCCTTCGCCAAGATGGGCACGGCCGCCATTCACAAGGAGCGTTGCCTGGCCTGGGAGCAGAACAAGCTCTGCCTGATCTGCGCCGAGGTCTGTCCCTTTCACGCCATCGATTTTCACGAGGTCACGGATCCGGAGGGCACCTTCCGCAAGCCCTTCGTGGAGGAGGACCTCTGCACCGGCTGCGGGCTGTGCGAGGAGAAGTGCCCGGTCATGGGGGATTCCGCGATCATCGTCTACGCCACCGGCGAGGAGCGCTTCGCCAGGGGGAGCTACATCACCCTGGAGAAGAAGGCCCGGCGCGAAGCCGCGGTCCGCGAGGTGGTCCTCCCGGCCCCCGCGCTAGGGGATTCGTCATCCGTCCTGCCCCCGGGGGTCCTGCCTTAAATCCGTCCGCTTTTTGGGAATAATAAAAAGACGCCCCGCTGGGGCGTCTTTGCTTACCGCTCTATTCTTAGTAGGCTGCTTCAAGATTTTCGGTGCACGACACCCTGGACGTAGACCTTGAAGGTATCGCCCGGAGCCGCCATGGAGAAGAGGCCCATGACGGTGCCGTCCGGGTTCGGGATGTAATCCAAGCGGAACCGCATGGCTGTGGGCGGATCCTCGCTTTCCAGCCTGACCGCGGGCTGTTTCTTCGGAGGGGCGGCCTTGTAGTGGATGACGTGGCCCTCGTTGTCGAAGTAGATGGCCCGGAAGCCGGGCTCGCTCTGGGTGGGGTAAACCAAGAGGAGGTCGTCATGGGCCAGGCTCTTTTTCTCGCCCTTCCCGGGCGGGAATACGACGTGGTTCCTGCGGACCATGATGTTGCCTTCCAGCTCGAAGGCAAACGTGGAGACGTTCTCCACTGCCTCACCGGGCTTGCCGGACCCGGTGCCGGTCCACGTCCCGAGGAGGAACCGCCACCTGGCCCAGGGGTCGGGGGCCTTGGTGGCCTGGCCGCGGCTCGGTGAGGTGATGACCATCAGGCAGATTCCCACAATTGAGAGGATAAGGATGAGCTTCAGCGGCTTCATGGCAAAATCCTTTTTCCGTTAAGGTCAGAGTCGTTTGATCCGCAGGACGTAGGTGGCGGGTTCCGGGGTCTGGTAGATGAGCTCGTAGCGTGCCGGGATTCCGGGCCTCAGGGCCGGGATGAGGTAGCGCTGGGTGGTCCCGCTGACCTGGTCGACGACGATGTATCCTGCACGGTTCTTCTCGATCGCCGAGGCGAGGGACTCCGGGGAGGGGGTGAAAGGATAGATGAAGGACGGCCTCTCGGCCCGGAGGTAAAACAGAGTGGGCTTGCGGCTAATGACTACCGCATTGGGCTCAGTGTTGGCCTTGATCCAGTCTGCGGCTTGAAAGAACGTAACATAGGGCTCGGGGTATCCCGCGAATTCGTCTCCTTGCATATAGGCCATCGTATTGTTCATCTGGCTCGGGATGATGGTCAGATTGACCCAGAGCGCAGTGAAGCCTGAGAGGGAGATTAGGATCGTGCCGAGGATTTTAGGCTTCTGCTTCCACAGGATCCCGGACAAGGAGAAGGTCCCGGAGATGAAGATGCCCAAAAGCAGGGGCAGTACCGGAAGCAAGAACCGGCGGTCGCTCCAGACCGAGGGCCAGAGCAGGGAGACGCCGAGGTAGCAGACCAGATAAACATGGGTCAGTCGGATGTTCTCTCTTCCCTGGGCCACGAGGCCCCAGAGGCACAAAACGGTGAGCGCGAGGCCAATGAGGGTTGCGATTCCTCCGGGCTGGGCTTCGCCCAACGGAGGAAAGATGAAGCCTGGAAGGACCTGCAGGGCGTAAATCTTGAGGTTCATCCCGAACCGGCCAATGAAATCGGATAGGGTAGCATACCCCAGAGCGGGATTATAGGGTTCTTTCAAAAGGAACTGCTGGAGGTACCCTCCCTCGTGGGAGAGGCCCCGGTTGCGCAGGACCCAGGGAAGCAAGAGAAGGAACAGGGAGAGGAGGCTGATCCCGAACGCAGCCCAGCGGCGTTTAATGAGCACGTAAAGTGGCAGGGCAGCGACCAGGGCGATCCCGGCAGTGCGGATGTGATAGGCGAAGGCCACGGCGACTACGCCAAGCCAAAATCGCCAATCCTTCCATGAATCCTCCCTGTCCTTGAGCAGAAAAAGCGCAAGGAACGAAACGCCGAGATAGGGCACCTCGGAGAGCACCCAGTGGGAGAACTCGATGAGCGTGGGAGAGAGACAAGTCAGAGCCAGCAAAAACAAGCTTTGCTCCTGAGGAAGGGTTTGTTTGCTCAGGGCGTGAACGAGAAGAAGGCTTATAAAGGCGAGGAGGAAGACAAAAAGCTTCATCGGAATCAAAGGGTGAGGAAAGGCCGCCACGAAAGGAGCCAAAAACAGGGGGAATCCGAAAGGATACTGGGTGTGAGGTGGCATGCCCGGTGCCCAGATGTCCCGGAAGCCTTTTCCCTGAACGAGGCCTTTGGCCAGCAGGATGTAGGTGGCGTTGTCCCCGCCGAGGAAGGGCTTGGGATCGAAGGATAATAAGACCAAAAGGACGAATACGCCGAGACAGAGGTAAAGCACAGTTCGCCTCGGGATAGAGAATCTCCGCTCGGGGGAGCGGAGGGTTTGTGTCGGAGCAGGCTTGACTCGCTTCTTGGCCATCAGTCAGTGAAACGGTACTTGATCAGGGCCCAGATGGCCGGAAAGGCGTCCCGCCAGGTGATCTTCTTTCCCTCTTGGTATTCCCTGCCGTAGTAGCTGATCGGCATCTCGTAGACCCGCAGCTTCTTCTTGAAGACCTTGGCCGTGATCTCGGGCTCGAAGTTGAAGCGGTCGCTTTTGATCGTGATGCCCTTCAGGACCTCGGCCCGGAAGACCTTGTAACAGGTCTCCATGTCCGTCAGCATGGTGTTGTAGAGGAGGTTGGTGAGGAAAGTCAGGAACTTGTTGCCCAGGTAGTGATAATACAGGAACACCCGGTGCAGCCCCAGGAAGCGTGAACCGTAGACCACGTCCGCTCTTCCCTCCACAATGGGCGTAACCAGATGAGGGTATTCCGCGGGGTCGTATTCCAGGTCCGCGTCCTGGATGATGATCATGTCCCCGGAGGCGGCCTGAATTCCCGTGCGGATGGCGGCCCCCTTGCCCTGGTTCCTCTCATGCTTTAAGACTTTGATCTCCGGCCTGCTGGCAAAGGTCTTGAGGAGCTCCGGGGTCCGGTCCCGGGAGCAGTCGTCTATTATAATCAGTTCCTTTTCCAGAGGGACCTCCATGACCCGCTTCACGATCTCTTGAATGGTGTCTTCCTCGTTATAGACCGGCATGATGACGGAGAGTTTCATCGAACGGCGTAGGAAGGGATAGCTTAAGGCTTCCGGGGGAGGGAACGACCAATGCCCTGATAAAGGAAGTCCAGCTTTGTCATCGACTCACGGTCCAGACAGTTGCGAGCGTCCACCAGGATGGGAGTCTTCATCAACCCTTTGATCTTGACCCAGTCCAGTTGTTTGAACTCCGGCCATTCCGTCACCACGACTACGGCATGGGCATTTCTTACGGCTTCATAGGCATTGCTGGCATATTGGATGGCCTCTCCAAGGACTTGCTTGGCCTTTTCCATGGCCACAGGGTCATAGGCCCGGATGAGGGCTTCTTCTGAACGCAGAGCCTTGATGATGTCCAGGGAAGGGGCGAAGCGCATGTCGTCGGTGTTCGGCTTGAAGGCTAATCCCAGAAGCGCGATGGTCTTGCCCTTCAGGTTCCAGACCCCGTCCTTGATCTTCTTCACTACCCGGAGTTTCTGCTGCTCGTTGATCTCGTAGACGTCCTTCAGCAGTTTAAAATCGTAACCCAGCTCCTGGGCGATGCGGATGAACGCCTGAAGGTCTTTGGGAAAGCAGAACCCCCCGAACCCTGCCCCGGCATCCAGGAAAGCCCGGCCGATGCGCTTATCCATTCCGACGCCCTCAGCAACCTGCTTGATATCGGCTCCCGAAGCCTCGCAAAGGACGGAGAGGGCATTGGCGAAGGAAATCTTCATGGCCAGGAAGGAGTTGGAGGCATGCTTGATGAGTTCAGCGCTCTGGATGTCCGTGACCAGAAGCGGAGCCTGGATGGCCGAATATAGTTCTCGCAGGAGATCTCCCGCTCGCTCGCTTTCCACTCCTACCACGATGCGGTCTGGGTGCAAGAAATCCTGGATGGCCGTGCCCTCGCGCAGAAACTCGGGATTGGAGGCTACGTCGAAAGACACGTCTTTAGGGGCGCGCAAGGCCATGGTCCGCTTGAGCCAGGAGCCGGTCTTGACCGGGACGGTGCTCTTTTCCACTACGAGCTTATAGCCCCGCATTCTCTCCGCGACCTTAGCCGCGACCTGCTCCACAGCCGAGAGGTCCGCCTCCCCGCTCTCCTTGGGCGGGGTGCCCACAGCGATGAAGATGACCGTGGAAGCGTCTACGGCCTCTTCGATCTCGTCCGTAAAGGAGAGGCGGCCGGCCTGGACATTCCGCTCCACCATCTCGGGAAGCCCCGGCTCATAGATGGGGATCCTTCCTGAGCGGAGCTGGGCGATCTTCTCCGCATCATTATCCACGCAGATAACCCGATTTCCGAGGTCTGCGAAACAGGCTCCAGTCACCAGGCCGACGTAACCGGAGCCGATCACCGCAAGGTTCATGTTCTCATCGCTCTACAGATGTGAGGTCATAGGTTCGATTGCTGTCCAGTGGAACGTAGCGGAAGGGCAGGGTTTTGGCAAAGGGCTCGACTTCGTGGAGGGAGTTGGGATAGCGTCCGTTCGCCAGGCAATAGGCGCCCAAGGCAGCCCGGAGGGTTTCCTGCTCGCGATCCCGGCGTAGCTTGGCCAGGGGAAGTTGCGATGTTTTCAGACGAGGAGTGTATGCACTGTAGAGAAGGTTTCCGAAGATAAAGGTTCCGAAAAGAAGGGCCACCGAAAGGCATACCGTGCCGATCCAGAGGCCGATCGCTCCCCAGGAGAACTTGAGGGCTACTGTCGGGACCTTCATACTGGGCTGGGGTTTGCCTTCCACCTTTTCGACTAAGCCCAGTTGGAGGAAGCGGTACAAGGCGGCCAAGGTGCGGAACTTTCCGATGCTGCTCTTACCTAAGATCCCCTTGACGCTCAGGTCTGTTTCCAGAAGCTTGGCGACCTGGGCTTCGTCCTCGTTGAGCTGGACATCCAGCACCGGGTTAGGTTTTTTATGAAGGACCACCGTCATGTTTGGGAAGGCCTCTTGGATGCGGGGCCATTCGTCCAGACGCCTCAGGCCCTCCATGATGACACCCTCGGTCTTCAAGGTGGCATGGAACTTACTTTGGCTGTAAAGCTTTCCCTCGGGGTCGAAGGTGTACGTGCCCTGCTTCCAGGTAAACAATTCATCGACGATGTCCTGGATCTTAAAGCGGATAAGCTCCAGGAGATCTTCCTCTTTGAGGTACCCCCCCTTGACGACGATCTCCTCAAAGGGAAACTGGGTGGTCGTGGCCATGTCGAGGATCTGCATGACCTTCTCCTGGGGGAGTTTGCCGGAGCGGATGACGTATTCTGCCAATTGCTCGTGTTTGCCTTTCTCGGAATAGGCCGCTCCGATGATGTCCCCTTTTTCGAACCCCAGGGTGGCGGAATTCTCTCCCTTGGCCTGGATCGTGAGGACTCCGGTCTTGTGATTCTGAGTGATAAATTCCAAGACGTCGGGGAGCCCGAAGTCTTTGAGCGTGCCCTCAAGCGCCATGGCCGACCTCCTCTGGAGGCTGGTGAAGCTTTCTCAGGGAGAGGAACAGCAGGAGATAGAAGATCGCGAAAGCCACCCACCACAGGGGGAGCCAGATGGCCAATAGCTCCGAGGGGAGGGTAGGGGTGGGGGGGATAAGGTGCCCGCGGAGGCGGAAGAGGACGAAAAGAAAGGCCGCAACCAGCAGGAAAGCGACGCCCTTGCCCAGACGGCCAAGATAGATGTGGGCGGACCCGGGGAGGAGGAGCGACGTAAGCCCGTTGCGAAGCAGAAAGAACCTTTTCCTCCGCGTGGAGATGACAGCCAGTACGGCTTCTTTCATCTCCGGGGAAGAGGACCCTTCGATTTTGTGAGCGCAGCGGGCGCAGAGGTCTGGAGCCTCCGGGGGTCGGCAGCGGGCGCAAAGGGGCCGGCCACAGGCATGGCAGTGTTCACTGGGCATCACCTGCCGGCCGGCGATCCGGAGGAACAGCATGACGAAGACAATCAGAATCGAGACGAACCAGTTCAGGAAGAACTCGATCCCGAAGAGTTCGCGGAGGAGGGTTCCGGGCAGAGACTCAAAATGATATCCTTTGGCGACGTGGTCCCAGAGGTGGCTTAAGGGAACGGTCTCATCGGCGACGACCGCAAGGCTGTCCTTGGAGGTCCGGGAGGAAATCCGGTCTGTAAGCCGGAAGTCGAGCTTGGCGCTGCGATTGAACTCCAGCTCCGCATCTTGGAAATCGAGCTTCTTGAGATGGGCCTGGGAGAGGTTGAAGTGAGCGGCCCCGGATAGAGGAGCTTGGTCCACGGCTCTCTGATAGCACGCTCGGGCGCTGTCGTATTTTCCCTCCCGGAAGTAGATGTTTCCGAGATTGACTTGGCCCCGGAAGGAGTTCGGCGAGAGGGCGAGGTGATGAAGGTAATCCTCGCGAGCCTCATCCAACTGGCCGGCGCGCTTGGCCAGAAGCCCGGCGGTCAGGAACAGGTCAGGGTCAGAGGGGTAGCGGGCGATCATCGTGCGGACCTGGGAGGAGGTGAGGACGTCCGGCTCGACCTCTTGGGCGCGGGACAAGATGAGAGCCGGGTTCTGGGCATCGAGGGGGGCAAATAAGGCTTCACCGACCATCAGAAAGACCGGAACCAGGGCTAGGATGGTCATGGCGAATAGGACCAAGCGACGCTCCGGCTTGGAGAGCCAGGCCCAGACTCCGGCGATCCCCAGAAGCAAGAGCAGAGACAGCGGGGGGCGGAGCAGGACCACGGAGATCAAGAGGACGGTGGCCAGGAGAAGGCGGGCACCCAGAGAGAAGAGGGTCGGGATGCGCTCGATCAGAAAATGATGCAGATAGGTCACATAAGCTAAGATCAGGGCCGCGAGGATTCCCAGGGATAAGGCCACCAGGAACGCCAGAAGAAGAAGATAGACGTTGGAAGCCAGAAGAAGCTGGTTCTCGAAATTGGAAAAGATCGGTCGGGCCCCCTGGGAGAGGATTAGGAAACTTTCTCGAAGGCGTCCTTTAGGGGCCAGTTGTACCAAGAAGAGATGGGCTGCAAGGAGGGCGGGGGAGAGCTCGATCGCGTGGCGGAAATCCCATTCCGCGGCACCGGGATCGCCGCGCTTGAGGTAAGCCTGTCCCTGCTCGACCAGGGCTATGGCCAGGGCCGGGGCGTTCGTGATTCCGCGTTCGATCATCTTGTTGCGGACCTCTTGAAACTCCTGGTCGGCCCTGCTGGTGAGCCTTTCGCGTTTGAAGGCCATGGCGAGCATCCCGTGAAGGATGAGCTCACTTCCAGCGAGACGCGAAGCTCTGGCGTAGGCGCTGTCCGCTGAGGCCAGGTCTCCCTGGTGGCTGTAGACCTTTCCCAGGGCAAACTGCACGAAGGGGTTCTGGGGCTCCTTGGTAAGAAGGGTTTGAAGGATGACCCTGGAGGAGTCGAGGGTTTTAGGGGTAGGAGACTGGTCCAGAAGGGCCGCGATTTTGAAGGCCTGGCGGGCGCTCAGGGCATAGGCCTCGTACTGCGGGGGCAGGGACTGTCCGCAGGCCGCGGTAGCGAAGGCGCTCGTCAGCAGAGCGAGGAGCAGGGCTCTGGGAAACGCCGCGTTCGGTCTGGGCATTCCTGAGCGGACAAGGTTAGGGAAACGAGGCGTGATTTTCATGACTTGGAAGTCAAAGTATCATAACAGGATAGCATAAACAGGGCGTGTTGTCAAGGGGGGAAAATTCGCGGGTTTGACAAGGCCTGAGTTTTGCTGTATACTATGAAAGTCCATCCTTCATTGGAGGGTGCTATGATAGGGTTTGCGTTTTGTCGACAGCTAAAAGCCAATCGCCGAAACCGCCCTTCGCCTTTTTTCTCCTCCTTATAGAGCGGGTGGGCGGGGATTAAATATATGATCTTTGCTCTTTTCGTGTTGCGGAGGATTCGGGAGAGGCCGTTACGGATCGTGGTCTGCCAACTTTTTTCAAAAATCTTCGGTTCAAAAAACCAGGGAACGGAAGGGGAGGGCGTGAATACGGCGTGAGTACGGCGTGAATACCTCGGAAACCCTTTTCGGTTTTCGTAGGCCTTTCGGCCTCCCCCCTGAGGGAAGGTTTTCACTACAGGACGCGTAACTGAGCTTTGTCGGCCATCCTTAAGCGAAAAAGTGGAAAATGACCCTTTATCTGGGGTGGCTTAGAAGTCTGGAAGTATCTTTTCAATGACACTTCGTTTTATCATCAGACCCGGTATTGGACTCGGCCTGCTCTTGACCCTTCGGCCCTTTTTATGCTACTATCTTAGAGTTTAGAACGGCATAATAGATTAACCTCTTAAAGGAGTCTGGCAATGAGTGGCGGGACGAAAATCGTGGCGTTCATCGTAGCCGGAATCTCCATCCTGTTCGGGTGCCTGTTCCTTCTGGCCGCCACTTCGCCTCAAAACCAGAGCAAAGGGGGGACCTTCGTAGTTGGGCTCATCTTGATCGGGATCGGCCTGGCCATCATCTTCGCCATCAAGCTGCGCGAGCCCAAGCCGGTCCAGCAAGTGGAGGTGACCCAGAAGATCGACCTCACCGGCGACGTGAAGCTGGAGGAGATGAAGTGCAAGAGCTGCGGGGCCGCGCTCAGCAAGGACAGCGTGGTCCTCAAGGAGGGCGCGATCTTCGTGTCCTGCCCTTACTGCAAGACCTCCTACCAGGTCGAGGAGGCTCCGAAATGGTGAGTAAGGCAGGGATCAGGGGTCAGGGATCGGGGATGAAGGGAAAAACAAAATCTCCGGGTTGGTTCTTTGCCGCCTTGGTGTTCGTCCTGGGGCTCATCTCGCCGGTTCATGCGGATTACAGCTTCCGCGTGGATGAGAACGCCTCCGCCGTGAGGGTGAATCCGGATGGATCCGCAGACCTCGCCTACCATTTGGTCTTCTTCTGCAACGCGGACGGCCAAGCGATCGACATCGTGGACATCGGCATGCCCAACGGCACCTACGTCCTTTCCACGGCCCAGGCCTCGGCGAACGGCACCTCCCTAACGGACATCCGGGTCTCGGAGTACGTGAAGCCCTACGGGGTAGAGGTGCATCTGGGCGAGAACGAGATCCAGCCCGGAAAACAGGGGACGCTGGATTTCAAGATCCATGTGGAGACGATGGTCTATCCGGACACCAAGGATGCGACCTACGCCTCGGTGGTGTTCTCCCCGACCTGGTACGGCTCGAAGTACACCAGCGGGACCACCGCCCTCACGGTCTATCTCGTCTTCCCCGAAGGCGTCAAGCCCGAGGAGGCGAGGTACCACGAAATTCCCTTCTCCAAGTCCTGGGTGGACTCCGAAAACCATGTCGTCTACTGCTTTGAGAATCCGGACGCCAGTCCGAGCCGCCAGTACACCTACGGCGCCTCCTTTCCCCGGCAGTACGTCACCAAAGTGTACACTCCGCCCAAGGCCAATCCGTTCGCCTTCCTCCTCGGGTTTTTCCAGTTGCTCAACGGCTGCTCCTGTAACTTCTTGTTCTGGGCGATCATCATTGGCGTCGTGATCCTGAGTTCGGTCCACGCCAACCGGCGCAAGCTGCAATACCTTCCACCCAAACTGGGCATCGAGGGCGTGGGGGTGAAGCGCGGGCTCACTGCCGTGGAGGCCGCCGTGCTCGAGGAGCTTCCCCTGTCCAAGGTCATCACCATGATCCTGTTCGGCCTGGTCAAGAAGGGCGTGGTTCGCGTCGCCTCCCGGGACCCCCTGCGCCTGGAGCTCGTTACCGCAGCGCTCTCGGCCCAGCAGGACAAGCTCAACGACTACGAAAAGGGTTTCACCAACGCCATCGGCAAGGACGGCAAGGTCGAGGAAACGGAGCTGAAGGACTCCTTGGTGGACCTGATCAAGTCCGTGAACGCCAAGATGAAGGGCTTCTCGCGGAAGGACTCCGTAGACTACTACAAGACGATCGCCTCCCAGGCTTGGGACCAGGTGAGCAAGGCCGACACGCCCCAGGTGCGCACCGACACCATGTCCGAGAATCTGGAGTGGCTCCTGATGGACAAGGAGTCGGACAAGAAGATGCAGGACAGCTTCTCTTCGCGGACCTTCATCGTTCCGACCTGGTGGGGTCTCTACGACCACAGCTATGCGGCTCCGGCCTCAGTTCCGAGCCCGGGGGGCGGGGGGCTGCCCTCCCTCTCCGTGCCCGAGCTTCCGGGAGCGAATTTTGCCAACTCCATCGTGTCCGGGATGCAGGGTTTCTCCAACCGCCTGGTGGGCAACCTGACCGGCTTCACCGCTGGGGTAACCCAGGTCACCAATCCGCCTCCGGTCTCCTCCTCTTCGGGCCATTCCAGCGGCGGCCACAGCTGCGCCTGCGCCTGTGCCTGCGCCGGGTGCGCCTGCGCCTGCGCGGGCGGAGGCCGATAAGAAGCAGGAGAAAAGTGGTACGATCCTCCCTCGGTCATCTCGCGATCGCTGTTGTCCTGGTCCTCTTTTGTTCCGGTTTCCTCCAAGCCGGTGGCCAGAAAGTCCAGCGGATGACGATCCTTTACTTTAACGACCTGGAGGCCGGCTGGGATACCAGCGGAAACGGGCTGGAAGAACTGTCCCGGCTGGCCGGAACCGTGAAGCGAATCCGGGAGGAGAACGCCAAACAGGGGATACCGACCCTGGTGCTGGCCTCCGGGGACGTATTCTCCGGGGGGAGCCCGTCCTTTCTGTTCCAGGGCGAGGCCGAGGTCGAAGCCCTGAATGCCATCGGCGTGGATGCGATGGTCGCCGGGGACCATTTTCTGGGCTACGGGGAGAGACAACTCGTCCGGCTGAGGGACCAGGCGAAGTTTCCTTTTTTGTCCTCCAACCTCCTTCTTCCTTCGCTTCAAGTGAACCCCCTCGAGCCTTTTGTTGTTAGAAACTGGGGGGGGAGGCAGGTGGCGATCCTGGGATTCTCCTCTGGAAATGTCCTCTTCGGTAAGTCCGAGATCGTGGTCACGGACCCGTTCAGTGCTGCAGATAAATTTCTCCCCATGCTCAGAGGCAGGGCTGACCTCGTGATCGGGCTCTCCCACGAAGACTTTCTGACCAACCTGACCCTTGCCGAGCGGGCTAGGGGCCTGGACATCCTCGTGGGCGGGCTGTCCTTCCCGCGGAGCGAGGCTCCCCGCCAGGTGGGAAGATGTCTGGTCTGCCAGTCGCATGCCTGGGGGGTGACCCTGGGCCGCCTGGACTTCACGCTGGAGAAGGGCAAAATCGAGCATGCCGTGAGCCAGGGTATTCTCATCGGAAAGGATGGCCCTCAGGATTCAATGGTGACCAGAGCCCTTGCCGGTTTCGAGAGCAAAAGTCGGGAGGCCGGGAAGGTCAAGGTGGCGGAAGGGAAGAAAAAACTTCCCGCTCTGGGGCCCAGCGAGGTGCCTTGGGAAACGGACCTTGGCAATCTGGTAGCAGATGCGGTTCGGGAGCGGCTGGGCCTGCCCATTGCCCTGGTGAATTCCAGCGCGATCCGGACTGGGTTGCCCTTCGGCCCGGTCACCGTGGCCGATGTCTTCCAGGCGATATCGCCCCGGGTGCGCCTGGCCGCCTTGGAGCTTAAAGGTTCGACCTTGGCCGAGGTCATCGAGACCTCGGTTTCGTCCAAATGCCCGGACTTCCTCCAGGCTTCGGGACTTTCCGCGGAGGTAGGTCTGGGGCGGGTGGTGGGACTGTGGGCTGGAGGAGACGCGATCGTTCCGGACCGCTGGTACTCCGTAGCGACCACGGACTCCGCGGTAGTTAAGAACTGCTACGATCAGTTCAAGAACGGGCGGGATTACGTGAGCTACGACCTTTCCCTGGCCCAGGTGGTCCTGGATTACATCAAGAACAAACAGACGATCGGGGCAGAAACGGACGTTCGCTTTCACGTGAGGACCAAGTGAGATGGGTTTAAAAGAGCTGACCCAAAGATATTTCGCCAAACACAGGCCCCTTGCGCCCGGCATGGTTCATCACCGGGGGGAGAGGGATCTCGTGGGCTACCGCCTGCATCTGCGAATCGAGGAGGGGGGCCACGGCATCCTCTCGATCAACGCTTCCAAGATCCTGCACCTGAACCCCACGGCCACGGAGCTGGCCAAGCACATCTTAGAAGGCGACGACAAGGACAAGGCGGTCAAGGCCATGAAGAAACGCTACCGAGGCGTCTCCCGCGAGCAGTTGAGGAACGATTATCAGAAACTCAAGGAGACCATCTTCTCTTTGGCCGAGAGGGATGACATCTGCCCGATCACCTACCTGGACATTGACCGCATCGAGCCCTTCACCACGCCGGTCTCGGCGCCCTACCGCTTTGATCTGGCCCTGACCTACGGCTGTAACGTGGAATGTTCCCACTGCTACGTGGAGCGGCCCAAGGGAATGAAGAGTATGTCTCTGGAGGAATGGAAGAAGGTCCTGGATAAGGTCTGGGAGATCGGCACTCCCCACGTTTGCTTCACCGGCGGTGAGCCGACCCTGCACCCCCACCTCGTGAATCTTGTGCAGTACGCCCAGGAAGTAGGGCTGGTGACGGGCCTGCTGACGAATGGGCGGTCTTTGGCGGACAAAGCATTGCTTCAGAAACTTGTGGGTGCGGGCCTGGACCACATCCAGATTACCCTCGAATCTCACGATGAAAAGGTCCACGATGAGATGGTCGGGGAGCTTGGGGCCTTCAAAGAGACCGTGGAGGGAATAAGGAACTCCGTTGCCAGTTCGGTCTACACGATCACGAACACGACCATCTCAAAGAAGAATGCCGCCGAGATAGAGAAAACCGTGGAGTTTATCCACAGCCTCGGGATCACGACCTTCGCGGTAAACGGGATCATCTATTCCGGCGGGGCCAAGACCGCGGATATCGGATTCAAGGAGGAGGAGCTTTCCCTTATCCTGGAGCGGATCCGCAAGACGGCCGAGAGACTCAAGATGCGCCTAATCTGGTATACCCCGACCCAGTACTGCCAGTTCAACCCTATCGAGAACGAGTTAGGGGTCAAGACCTGCACCGCCGCCAAGTACAACATGGCCATCGAACCCAACGGCGATGTCCTTCCCTGTCAGAGCTACTTCTCTGTCTTGGGGAACATTCTCCGGGACGACTGGAAGACGATTTGGGAGAATCCCCTAGCCAAGAAGTTCCGCGACCGGGGTTTCCTCATGGCCAAGTGCGAGCACTGCGAATACATCCCGCTTTGCGGCGGGGGCTGTCCCCTGTACAACCAGATGGAAACAGTCTGCTGTCCGGACAGCAAGTCAAACGCGTAGAAGACCGGGGGAGAACGATAACGGGGCTTGACAGGGGTTAAGCCCATGTGATAGGATTCAGACGGGTTGTCGGGCCTTGGCGGCCATGGTTTTGGGGATGGTGGAACAAACCTGGCTCTCAAGGAGAGGGGGACGTGTTGAGAATGACGTCGGACGAAGCGCCCCGGAATCGGGGGGGGGATGCAATACGCCCTCCTAACTTTGTTACGGCTGCCTGCCCTGAACTTGATTCAGGGTCGTTTGCTTTTCCCCGCCCTCGCGCTCGGGGGCTTGCTGTTGCTCATGGGCTGTGCGACTTCACCTTACCAGAAGCACACCAAGCGCGGGTTTGAGTATTTAAAGAAGTGGGCACAAGAAGACTCCGCAGTATATGAATTTCGGGAAGCGGTCCACCTGAAACCAAACGAAGCCGAGGCTCACCATAACCTTGCTTTTGCGCTTGAAGACCAAGGTTCATCAAAGGCTATGTTCAGAGAGGCTGGGTCTGAGCAATTGTTTGAGGAGGCGATTATGGAGTATCGCGAAGCCATCCGCTTGAAGCCGGGGTGGGCTATGGCCCATTGCCTCCTGGGGTTCGTATTACTTTATGATCAACATAGAATTGATTCAGCGTTAGTGGAGTTTCGCGAGGCCCTCCGTTTGAAGCCGGGTTTCGACTTGGCGCTATCCGGCATACGCAATTGCTTTGGAATGAAAATCTCAATCAAAGAGTACGAAAAGAAACCTGAGGAGGAGATTGCGGTAATTCGTGAAGCCATTTCGTTGTTTCCGAAAGATGAATTTCTTTATAGAAGGTGGGTGAGATTTTAGATGCGCAAGGAAGAAGAAAGGAAGCCCGGCAATTTTGGGAAAAGGCCTTGAAGTGTGATCCTATTTCTGAAGAAAAAATCAAGAAGCGCCTCGCGGAGAAGGACTGAGGGGCCCCGATAAATCCGGGGCAGGCGGGGGATGGGGCATAGGCCCTGGCGTGTGTGTCATAGGCCCTTCCGTCTGCGGCATAGGCCGTGGCGTCTGCGGTATAGGCCCTGGCGTGTGTGACACAGGCCCTGGCGTGTGCGGCATAGGCCCTGGCGTCTGCGACGCAGGCTCTTCCCTATGCGACACAGGCCATTCCCTATGCAGTATAGGCCCTTCCCTATGTGACATAGGCCCTTCAGTATTCGATGTAAGGAACCGGATAATAAACATGGTAAGACTAAATAGGGCAGAGACTTAGGACATAAAAGGAACACTCGAACAAGATTTGGCCGGGTGGGTTAAAACCCCCAATTTGGAGGTGTTCCATCGCGGTGACGGCATAGGGAAATCAAACCAACAAACCACCAACCAAGAGGGGGCGGGGCGAAGCCCCGCCCCCCGGGAAAACACCAGAGATAAGAATAATGGAGTTAAAACAGTTGAAAATCCCAAAAGTAAGGGTGTTGCTTACCCATGCACACGCCCTCCTGTTTATTGGGTCATTACTATTCGTTTTCATCATATTCCTGGGCCCGGTAATGTTCTCGCCTGACGTGCCATTTTTCCTAGACCTAATAATACCGGGAGAAATTCAAGCGATAGTTTTACCTCTGAGCATTCTGGTATTATTAACGACCACGCCATTATATATTGTCGCTCTGCTGAAAATCCCAAGAGTAAGGGGGTTGCTTATCTTCGCACACGCCTTCCTGTTTATTGGGTTATTACCATATCTTGTCAATTTCATCCTAGTCCTGATCCAGGCAACACACTCGCCTTACGCGAAGTTTTTCTGGGGCCTTTACATCCCATTACCGCCGATATTTTTAGTTCTGAACCACCTGGTGTTATTTGCGGCAACGCCATTATATATTATCGCTCTGTGGGCTGATAAAACTGATAAATATTTAAACCCTAAGTACCGCTGGGTGTGCTGGTTGTGTGCGTTTGTGCCCATATTGGTAATTGGATTTTTGGTGGTGGCCTTTTTTTCTCCCCTTTTTAAGAATTAAAACCAAGGACCGGGGGGCGGGGCTTCGCCCCGCCCCCTCAAACGCAAGGGCCGCCTGCGGGCGGCCCTTTGGCTTTGAAAAGATCGTGGTCTTGAAGTGATGGCACCGGCTCCGGTTTTGGAAGGAAAAAAGAGGCCCCGATTGATCGGGGCCTCTTCGTTGTGTCCTTGGTGAAAAGGAGAACGGGGTTTGCCTTCCGGCGCCTGCTAAAACCTCGGCCCGGTGTACCCGCCGCCTCCCGGACCTTCTCTTCGTCTGCCTCCGCCGCCCCGGCGGCCGCCTCCTCCGCCTCCCCTCGGCCTATCTCCTCCGCCTCCGCCTTCGGTGCGCGGACGGGCCTCGTTGACGTTTAGGGCGCGGCCCTTCAGATCCTTTCCGTTCAGCCCGGCGATGGCAGCTTGAGCTTCGGCGCTGTTCGCCATCTCTACGAACCCGAACCCTCGCGGCCGGCCGGTGTACTTGTCCGTGATTACAGACACGGTCGCGACCTGTCCGAAGGCCCCGAAGGCCTCCCGCAGATCGTCCTCGGTGACCTCGAACGACAAATTACCAACGTAGATGTTCACGCCTCCTCCTTTTCGTTCCTTTCTGTTAGATGAGCTACGCTGCGCCGTTCTCCGGTCACCGCTATGTTTAGCCCATGCCTCCCGGCCTGATACCATTACTTTATCACAAAACGGAGGACTCTGTCAAGGAGATGAGCCTTTTTCGTCCTGGCCCCTGGAGTTCTTCCCTCTGCCCTGGACTTTACTTTTCTATGCGGGGTCAGGTATAATTAACACATGACAGATCAGGCAAAAAAAACCTGGTACGATACCGTCGTGGTCGGCGGGGGCTTGGCAGGATTGACCTGCGGGGCCTTTCTGGCCAAGACCGGGATGAGCGTACTGGTTCTGGAGAAAGAGACGAAGCCCGGGGGATGCTGCACCTCATTTGAGAAGGAAGGGTTCACCTTCGACCTGGGAGTGCATTTTGTCTTGGGTGCCGGGCCCGAGGGCAGCGCGGGCAAGATCCTGCGCAGCTTGGGGGTCTTCAACGAAGTGGAGTTTATTAAAACCGACCCGATGTACCGGGCCGTCTTTCCGGGTTTCTCCCTGGATGTGCCCTTGGACTGGGGGGCTTATTTTCAGATTTTGGTCAAGCAGTTTCCGAACGAAGCCCAGGGCCTAACCCGCCTCTGGGACGAGATTCGGGAACTTTACGACCAGATGCAGGCCGTTCCCGACGAGCTCTCCCTCTGGGATAAAACCCGTTTCCCGCTCAATTACACCATGCTGGCTAATTATTCCGGCAAGACGTTTCAGGAGATGCTGGACGATTCCTTGCATGATTCCAAGCTCAAGGCTGTGGTAAGCTCGCTCTGGCCTTTCATCGGCTGTCCTCCCTCCAAGGTCTCAGCGGTCTACATGAGCGGGCTCTTGGCCACCTGCTTCCTGGAAAAAGCTTATTATCCTAAAGGAGGAAGCGGGAAGCTGTCCGAGGCCTTGGCACGTGCCTTAACCAGACAGGGAGGAGAGCTCGTGACCCAGACCGAAGTAGCTAAGATCCTGGTGAAAGGGAACAGGACCTGTGGGGTGGAGCTCGTGGGGGGGGAACGGCTGGGGTCGTTCTTCGTAGTCTCGGCCAGCGACGCACGCAGGACCTTCCTGACCCTGGTGGGTGAGCCGCATCTCAAGCCCAAATTCATCAACAGGCTCAATGTCCTGCGCCCTTCCCTGTCGGCCTGCGAGGCTTATCTCGGGATTTCGCTTGCACCGGGGGAACCCCCAAGCCTCTCGCATCAGGTCTTCTCCTATGACTCCTATGACATGGACGAATCCTACCGGAGGATGCTCTTGGGTGATGCGCAGGCCCCGGTTGCCTTTGCCCTTCCCTCGCTCAAGGACCCTTCCCTCGCTCCTCCAGGCCATGGGGCATTGACTCTCCTCTCGTACCGTCCCTATGGCCTGGTTAAAGACTGGTCAAAAGAAAGGGACAAGGTCGAAGCTGAGATGTTGGTTAGGGCAGAGAAGGTATTACCCGGGCTGGGAGGGAAGATCAGGGTCCGGGATTTCGCCACGCCCCAAACCATGGAACGCCTTACCTATGCGGCCTCGGGCGGGCCTTACGGTTGGGACTTCATCCCAGATCAGGTAGGTATCCAGAGGCTCCAGCCGGCCACGCCGATCCGGAACCTGCTTCTGGCCGGGCACTGGACGACCCCTGGAGGAGGCGTGACGGCTGCACTGGCCTCCGGACTCCAAACCTCCCGGAAGGTTCTGCGGCGTTATGAAGCTCAGAAAGAAGTTTTGGTTTGAGTCTCAAGATCGGATAGCAGGTTTTTAGAAATCCGCATTCCAAAATCCCCGATAGGAGTGGTCGAATTGTGAAGCCCTTTAAGTTGTATCTCGAGGAGCTGAGGGCTCCGTTCTTCTCGGCAAGCATCCTGCCGGTCATCCTGGGCACGATGATCGCCTGGGCCCGGACAGGGCTCCTCCGCCTCGACATGTTCCTCCTGACCCTTCTGGGCGGAGTCCTGCTCCATGCCGGGACGAACGTGGTGAACGACTACTACGACCATGTGAGCGGGAACGACGAAGCCAACACGCAGTTCGTGAGGCCATTCACCGGGGGAAGCCGGATGATCCAAAAGGGTCTGCTTACCCCCAAGGAGGTCCTGATCGAGGGACTCCTCTGCTTCGCGCTGGGCAGCCTGATCGGAATCTACCTGACCTTCCGGGTGGGCAAGGTGGTCCTGTTGCTCGGGGCGATCGGCGTCGTCTCGGGCTTCTTCTACACCGCCCCGCCTCTGAAGTTCGTGGCCACGGGATTCGGCGAGATACTGGTCGGGCTGAACTTCGGAACTTTGATGACCCTCGGTTCGTTTTATGTTCAGACCCAGAGGATATCCTGGGAGCCTGTCTGGGCCTCGTTCCCTCTGGCTCTCCTGATCGCGGCTGTGTTGTACATCAATGAGTTCCAGGACTGCGAAGCGGATCGTGCTGTGGGCAAGACCCACTGGGTCGTGCGCGTTGGCCGGGCCAGGGCCGTCAAGGGCTATGCCTGGATTTTGGGGCTGACCTACGGGTCCATTTTCCTCGGGGTGATCCTGGGAAAGATCACTCCTTGGGCTCTTTTGGGATTCCTGACCGCGCCGATTGCCTGGAAAGGTCTTCGGGTGTCCCAGCGGTTCTATGATGATTACCTAAAGCTGGCCCCGGCCAATGCCGCGACGGTCATGACTCACCTCCTGACCGGAGTGCTCCTCAGTCTGGGCTATCTCCTCGAGCGGCTGTTCTGAAGCTTCCCTGACCTGAAACCATGAAAGCCCTTCTGCCCACAGTCTCCCTGCGGGTTAAGATCGCAGCCTCCATTTTGCTGGTCCTGATCCTGGGCGTGGGCGGGTTCACCTTCCTGGCCATCACCCACGAGGTTACTCCCCAGGGCCGGCTTACGGTCATCCTGGCTGCGGCGGTGACCTTGCTCGCGGCTTTCTCCGTGATCTGGGTGCTTCTGTCCCGCTGGATGAACCGCCCGATCCAGGATCTGATGGCCACAGTGGCCAGGGTGGAAAAGGGAGATTTCTCGGCCCGGGCCGAGGTACTGGGCACGGACGAGTTCGGAAGGTTGGCGGACAACTTCAACGCCATGGTTGCGAAGCTTGCCGAGGCCCAGGAGGAGTTAGAGCGCTATCATGAGCACCGCATGGAGCGGGCCGAAGCCCTGGCCAACATCGGGGAGCTGGCCGCAGGCTTGGCCCATGAGATCAAGAACCCCTTGGCCGGAATCGCGGGGGCTTTGCAGATCCTGTCCGCGGACCTTTCCGGGGGAGACCCCAAGCGGGAGATCTTCGAGGAGACCGCGATGCAGGTGAAGCGGATCGAGAAGACGGTGACCGACCTTCTCTCATTCGCCCGGCCCCAACCACCGGAGTTCGCTCCCGTGGACCTGAACGAGGCCTTCCGGGCAGCCTTGTTCCTGGTCCAGCAGCAGAGCGAGGCCAAGCGGATCACCTTTCAGGAGGACCTTGCGCCCACGCTTCCCCAGGTCCGCGTCGACCCCCGACAGATCCAGCAGGTCTTCCTAAACCTGATCCTGAATGCGGTCCAGGCCATGCCCGGGGGAGGAAAGGTGACGGTCCGCACCCAGGGCATCCGGCGTTCCAATCCCTCGGGCGAGGAAGCCCGTTCCGCGGTGCAGGTCGAGGTGGAGGATACCGGCCCGGGGATACCCGACGACATCAGAGAACACATCTTCGAACCCTTCTTCACCACCAAGCACAAGGGCACGGGCCTGGGGCTGGCCATCGTGCGCCGGATCGTGGCCGAACACCGGGGGGAGATCAAGGTGAAGAGCTTCCCGGGCAAGGGCACGACCTTCACGGTCATCCTGCCCGAGGCCGGGGGAGGTTAGGGCGTGGAATCCGGAGATGATGACCTTTAAAAGAGAAAAGTCCCGTGATCGGTCTCTGTTTCATTCTCAGGACCCGGTCGTAAATAGGATGGTTTGCTATGGCTAAAGAGCGAATTCTGGTGGTGGACGACGAGCCCTTAGTGCGCTGGTCTCTCCGGGAGGGATTGGAGAAAGCCGGATATCAGGCCTCGGTGGCCGAGACCGGGGAGGAGGCCCTGCGCATCCTGGATGAGGAGAGCCAGGACCTGGTGCTCCTGGACAACCGCCTCCCGGGCGCCCTGGGGATCGACATCTTGAAGCAGATGAAGGACATGGACCCGGACATGGTGGTGATCATGATCACAGCCCATGCCGATGTGAAGACGGCGGTGGAGGCGATGAAGCTCGGAGCCCACGACTACTTCACCAAGCCGTTTGAGATCGAGGAGATCGTGGTCGCCATCCAGAAGGCTCTGGAGACCACCAAACTCCGCCGCGAGGTGACCCACCTCCTACGGGAGCAGGAAGAGCGCTGGGGGTTCGGGAACGTGATCGCAAAATCCAAGTCCATGGAGCAGGTCATCGAGACAGCCAAGAAGGTGGCCGCCTCGGAGGCCACCACGGTCTTGCTGGAGGGCGAGACCGGCACCGGCAAGGACTTGATCGCCCGGGCCATCCACTTCGCCTCCTCCCGGGCCCGCGAGCCCTTCGTCCCGATCTCCTGCTCGGCGCTCCCCGAGAACCTCCTGGAGAGCGAGCTTTTCGGCTACGAGAAAGGGGCGTTCACAGACGCCAGGACAGGCAAGAAGGGCCTGTTCGAAACCGGGAACGGAGGCTCCGTCTATCTGGATGAGATCGGGGACATCAAGCCTTCTCTGGGGATCAAGCTCCTGCGGATAATCGAGGAGAAGACCTTCCGGCGGGTGGGCGGGACCAAGGACATCAAGGTGGATGTGCGCATCATCGCGGCCACAAACCGCGACTTGGAGAAGCTCGTCAGGGAGGGCTCCTTCCGCGAGGACCTTTACTTCCGCCTGAAGGTGGTCCCGATCGTGATCCCCCCCCTGCGTGAGCGCAGGGAGGAGGTCATCCCACTGGCCCGGTTCTTCATAGAAGCCTTCTGCCGGGAGTACCGCAAGAAGCCTAAGATAATGAGCTCCCAGGCCGAGGAGCTCATGACGGCCTACGACTGGCCCGGGAATGTGAGGGAGCTGCGCAACGTGATCGAGCGTGCGGTCATCCTGGAGCCCGGCGATGAGATTCTTCCCGCCCACCTGCCCTTCGACCTTCAACGGCCCAAGCTGGAGGAGGCCGAGAGGGTGCAGGGGCTCTCCATCCCCACCGAAGGGATCTCCTTGGACAAGGTGGAGGAGGAGCTCATCAAGGCGGCCCTGGCCATGGCCAAGGGAAATCAGTCCGAGGCCGCCCGTCTCCTGGACCTCTCCCGGGACACCCTGCGCTACCGCGCCAAAAAACTGGGCCTGAAGTAAATCCCCCTCGGGGTTCTTTGTTTCGAAAGGAGGTGCCTGGTGAGTAGTTCTCCCGCCCAACTTAACCTGATTCTCGCCTGGCTGTGGATTTTCCTTGGCGTAGTCTTCGGATTCATCCTGGGCAATTTCTTCCATCGGGAGGACTGGCTGGGCGGATACGCCAGCTTCAAACGCCGTCTTTACCGTTTGGCCCACATCTCCATGTTCGGCCTCGCCATCCTCAATCTGCTTTTCTATCTCACCGTAAAGGGTTGGACTCCCTTTGGAATGGACCTGGTCATCGCCTCATGGGGGTTCCTCGTGGGGGCCGTCTCCATGCCGCTTTGCTGCCTGGCCATGGCCCACCGCCCAAAGCTCCGGGCTTTGTTCCTGATCCCCGTGCTTAGCCTGGCGGTTTCAGCTTTTCTTACCTTTTGGGAGGTCCTGAAGCCATGAAGATTGGTCTCATTGCGATGAGCGGGGTCCGGGCCCATAACGAGGAGTTGACCCAGCTGGGGTTAACGCTGCCGGGGTTCGTGGACCGGAACAAGATCATCGCCTCCCTTCCCAGCCTCTCCCTTCTGACCCTGGCTGCCCTGACCCCCAAGCGGTTTGAGGTGGAGTACAAGGAGATCGCGGACTTGAACCAGGAGGCCGCGCTCCCTGAGGATTACGACCTCGTGGCGATCAGTTCCTACTCCGCCCAGATGGACGAAGCCTACGAGTTGGCCGACCGTTATCAGGCGAAGAAAATTCCCGTGGTGATGGGCGGGCTGCACGTATCCGCCCTGCCCGAGGAGGCCAAGTCACACTGTACCAGCGTCGTCGCGGGGGAGGGGGAACCCCTTTGGCCGGAAGTGCTTGCGGACTTCGCGAAGGGGTCCCTGAAACCTTATTACAAGCAATCTCCCTTGGGTGGCTATGACCTCAACGAAGCGCCCCTGCCGCGCTTCGATCTCCTGGACCCTGGAAAGTACAACCGCCTCACGGTCCAGACCAGCCGGGGCTGCACCCACCGCTGCGAGTTCTGCGCCAGCTCCATCCTCCTGTCCCCGGGCTACAAGCTCAAGCCGGTGCCCAAGGTGATGGCCGAGGTTCAGGCGATCAAAGCCATCTGGGGAAAACCCTTCATCGAGTTCGCGGACGACAACAGCTTCGCCAGCCTCCGGCAGGCCAGGGAGCTCCTGCGCCTCCTGGCCAAGGAGAAGGTCCGCTGGTTCACCGAGGCCGACCTCGGGATTGCGCAGGACGACGAGCTCCTGGGGCTGATGCGCGACTCCGGGTGTCAGCAGGTCTTGATCGGCCTGGAGAGTCCCAGGCCGGGCAGTCTGGACGGCATCGAGCTGAACGCCAACTGGAAGCTGAAGCAGTTTGATCGCTACCGTGAGGCGATAGCGAAGATCCAGTCCTACGGCGTGACCGTGAACGGCTGCTTTATCCTGGGCTTGGACCGGGATACGCCGGAGGTCTTCGAGGAGGTCTTCAATTTCGTCCGGGACTCCGGCCTGTACGAGGTCCAGATCACGTTCATGACCGCCTTCCCCGGGACGCCGCTTTACGAGCGGCTGAAGAAGGAAGGCCGGGTCCTCCGCGACCGCGCCTGGGAGCTCTGCACCCTGTTCGACATCAACTTCCAGCCCAAGAGCATGACCCTTGAGGACCTGCAGAAGGGCTTCCTCTGGCTGGCCAAGACGATTTACTCCGAGGAGGTCACCAAGGAGCGCCGGGGACAATTCAAGGCCATGCTCAAGAGATCCCCACACTTCAAGGCTAAACGTAAAACTGCCAAGGAGGAGGATTCCCATGTCGCTGAAAGCGATTAAAGTCCTGTTCTGGATCGCCGCCCTTTACGACCTCATCCTGGGGCTGGTCTTCGGCCTGTTCTACCAGCCAATCTACGCCCGCTTCGGGGTGGAGCTTCCCAACCATCCGGGGTACGTTCAGCTCTCCGCCATGTTCATCTTTATCATCGGGGTGGGGTTCTACCTCGTGACCCGGAACCCCCGGGAGAATCGCCAGATCATCTTGCTGGGCATTTTGATGAAGCTGGGCTTCTGCCTGGTCGTCTTCAGCCATCTCTTCTTCGGCACGGTTCCGCCGATTTACGTTCCCTTTGCGGTCCTGGACTTCGTCTTCCTGGTGTCCTTTCTCCCGGCTTACGCGGCGTTGAGGAAAATGGCGCTCACCGTCCCCTGAGGTGGGACTGCTTGAAAACACTTATCAGTAGTGCCTGACCCGCTGCGGTAAAGATTTTATTTCGCTTTTCACATGACAAGTAAATCACGAATTAAAAAGCTCCTTTCTTGTGAATCCATAGACCCGCCCGCCATGTCCCTCTGGCGTCATTTTTACCATTGGGAGAACAGCGCCAAGGACCTCGTCCGCGCGATGGTGGACTGGCAGAGAAAATGGTCCTGGGACTTTGTGAAGGTGAATCCCCGGGCCTCCTACCACGTGGAGGGCTGGGGCGCGAAGTTCACTTTCAGTCAAGAGGAGTTGAAGAAGCCGGTTCAGACCGTGGTCCCGGTCCATGGGCCCGATGACCTGCTCAGGCTCAAACCTCTTTCTCCGAAGGAGGGCGCGCTGGGCGAGCAGCTGGCCGCGCTCAAGCTTAGCCGCGAAGCGCTTGGCAAGGACGTCTTCATGGTGGAGACGATCTTCACTCCGCTTTCCATTGTGGCGGATCTCTGTGAGAATGACGAGGCGTTCGGGAAACTCCTGCGCAGCGAAAAGAAGGCTGTGAAGCTGGCCCTGGAGATGGTGACCGATACCTTCAAGAGATTCGGGCAGGCCTGCTTGGATGCTGGTGCGGACGGGATATTCTTGGCGACGACGGAGTGGGGGACGAAGAAGAACCTTTCCGATGGGGAGTATCAGGAGTATGGTTGTCCCTATGACCTGGAGATCCTGGAAGGGGTCAAGGGAGCGGAGTTCAACGTCCTCCACGTCTGCAAGTCCGAGAACCTGCTTCCATCGCTTATGGATTATCCTGTCCAGGCGTTGTCCTGGGACCCCACCGAGCCGACGAATCCGGGCTTGGGTGAGATGCGCAGCAAGACGGACAAGGTTTTAATCGGTGGCCTGGATTATCGTAAGACGCTTCTGGGGCCAAGCCAGGAGAAAGTTAGAAACCAGGCCGAGGCGGCTCTTTCCGCAACCGGGGGGAAGGGCTTCATCCTTGCCGCAGGCTGTACGATTTATCCCGAGACCCCGGAGGAGAACATCCACTCCGCCGAGGCGGTAAGGCACAATACCCAGCCCTAAACCATCGCCTTTCATTACAACACATTACTATGAATTACTACTCATTACATCTTTTCGCATAGATACAGAATGATCAAACACATCGTTCTCTGGACGTTCAAAGAGTCTGCTTTGGGGAAGACCAAGCAGGAGAACCTCAAGGAAACCAAGGCGCTTCTTGAGGGGCTGAAGGAAAAGATCGAAGTGGTCAAGCATCTGGAGGTGGGCATCAACTTCAACTCCGGCTTGCATGCCTATGATTTGGCCCTGTACGCCGAGTTCGAAAACAAGAAGGACCTCTTGGCCTATACGAATCACCCCGAGCACCAGAAAATTGTGGAGCACCTGGGCAGGGTCCGGGACCAGCGGATCGTGGTGGATTACGAAGTGTAACTATTTTTGGCGTCTTGCTTTGTTGTTTTCCCTCACCCCTCTTCTGCTTTCGCTATCAACAGCCCGGCCTGAAGGCCGGAAGTGTGGGCCCTTCATCTCCCCTCTCCGAACGCTTTCTGGGCGGCCTTGGGGCCGCCTTTTTGATGGTGTAGCATTTGCTTCACACTATGCCAAAATGACAAACTTTTGTCTTTTCTCAAAAATCTTCGGTTCATTAAATGGGGTATCGGGTGTTAAGTGCGTGAACACGGCGTTTTAGGGCATTTCCGTAACTTTATTAATTCCATTGCAATACAATGCAGGGCCGTCAGTTAGCCCTGCATTCTTTTTGTATGGCTTCACACACCGTAATACCCTTTTGGCCTGGTTTTAGGCAGATTTTGGACAAACCCATTTTACAGGCGAAAAGAAACCCGAAACCAAAGGAGGTGCCTATGGTCTAGAAATGAAACCCCGTCGAGCTATAGTAAGGCGCATATTTTATGAAGATAGGAGGTGAGTTATATGAACAAGCAAGAAATCATCACCATTGTAGCCGATGATTATACCGTTGGCGACATCCGGGACCTCATCCGGAATTTACGGGATGACTATGACTACGGCCTCAGAACCACGGTATGCAAGGACGAGCTAATCAACCAGTTGGAAGACGTTGCCAAGAAAGACCTGGTTGAAGCCCTCAACGAGACCCTCCCCAGCTGGGACGAAGAGGAGTCCGAGGAGGATGAAGCCGAAGACGAGGAGTCGGAAGATGACTCCGACGACGACGGCGAAGGTGAAGAAGAGGAGGAGGAGGGAGAGCCCGAGGAAGAGTAGTTGGTTTGGGCCTTACCTACCCCCGCTCGAAGGGCGTCATTTACACAATGGCGCCCTTTTTAGTTCATTTGGTTCATTTGGTTCACGCCGGGTGGGAGGGTCCTATCGGATCTTCACCACCCTCAAAGGCTTCCGGTCCCCCTTTTCAGCCCTCAGGAAATACACCCCCGCCGCCAGCCCCTCACCGATCCGGTCGCCCCGATAGGTCCCCACCTTGCGGCCGGAGATGTCGTAGAGGGTGAAGGACTCGGAGGAGTGGCCGGGGAGGGTGGTGAAGGAGGTGAAGGGGTTGGGGGAAACCGTAAGGCGTGAGGTGCGAGGCGTTAGACGAGAAGATTCCGTCCAGACGCCTGAGCCGCCATCGGTGGTATGGAGGATGAGACCCTGATAACCCACGATCCAGCCGTTCAAGGAGTCAACGAAACAGATGTCCCATTTGATGCCGGGAGGAACCTGACGCGACCAGGTTATTCCTCCATCCCGTGTATCAACAAGGGTATCCGGTAATAAGACCCATCCACGTAGAGTATCAACTGGTGCAAGAGAAGGAACCCTATAGCCAGAGCCAGAAAGCCCTCCAGAACCGCACGAAACACCCCACGTTCTTTCGTTGGACCAAAGACAATACCAGGAGTACCAAACATGGTTGCGGTCCAGGCAATGAACACCACTAAACATCGTGAGGCCGGAGCCCGAACCCTGCCAGCTCAAACCACCATCTGTGGTCTTCTGCAGATAGCCAAACGACTCGGTTACTCCAGGATTACCCACAGCAAGGCAGCCATTGAGACTATCTGCAAAAGAGACGTCCCAGTAAATCCCATACTGCGGAGGATCCGAACTATCGTTGAGAGCCCAACGGACCCCGCCATCGCTGGTGTAGAAAAGATATCCTTTCCCGCCCCCATTGGAGTAAAGTTGAGAGCCGGCAAGCCATCCTTTCAAAGGAGTCACAAATTCAAGGTCGGAGAAACTCATGTTCTCCATCGTATCTCTATAGATTGCCTGCCAGTGAATTCCGCCGTCAGTTGTAGCAAAGAGTACGTTAATCATGTGACCCGAACTATCCCTTCCCCCTACGACCCAGCCCAAGTTCGCATCATGAAACCAAATCGATGAAAAGGAAAACCTGGTATCAACGGTATCCCGCTGCCAGATTTGACCGCCGTTCGTCGTTCGGAGAACAAAACCACTATCCCCCAAAACCCATCCGTTCGAGAAATCTAAGAAGATAACCTTATGCAGATATGCCGTAGTCCCGCTCTGCTGCTGAACCCACACCGCGGAGGCGGATCCGGGCAATAAAAACAGCACGGCCGGGATCAAGATGAATCGTAACATTTTCATCGCTTCCTCCTTTCCGTGCTTATTTTCTCTTTTTGCATTGAGCCCTCATTCAAGGAGTTACCTAATCAGCACGACCTTCCTGGTGTCTGAGTAATTTCCCGCATCCAGTCTTACGAAGTACACACCGCTCCCGACCTCCTGCCCCAGCCCGTTTCTCCCATCCCAGACGGCTTGATAAGCTCCCGCCCCCTTTGGTCCGTTCGCCAACGCCCTCACCTCCTGGCCGGTGATGTTGTAGATTTTTAGCCTAATCGATCCAGGAGCTGGTAGTTGGTAGCTTATCAAAGTTCTTCCTGAGAAGGGATTCGGTCTTGCTATTAATCTAACCTCTGACCTTTGACCTCTACTCTCCGACTTTTCTCCTTCCACCCAAGAACGTCCGCTATCCGTTGTCTTCAAAATTACGCCGCCATTACCAGCGGCATAACCTGTCTGTGCATTAACTGGAAATTGTACAGAATATAGTGTAGTGCCTGTGCCCGAAAACTGGGTTTCCCAGGTCACTCCTCCATTCGTGGTTTTAAGGATAGTACCGTAATCTCCTACTGCAAAGCCGGTCGAGTCATCCACAGGGAAATGGACGGAAAAAAGCCACATATACATATCTTGTTTTATCCAGTCTATACCTCCGTCTGTAGTTTTCAAGATAGTGCCATCCCCTACGGCATAACCTGTTTGTGAATTCACCGGAAAATGAACCCCCATTAGCGATTTGGTCGTTCCTGAGTTTTGGCTTACCCAATCTTGCCCTCCGTTAGTGGTCTTCAAAATGATGCCATAATACCCAACGGCGTAACCGGTAATGGCATCTCGGGGGAAATAAACGGCATGGAGTAAATAGGGTATGGGTTGACTGAGCCATGTTATACCACCATCAGTAGTTTTCAAAATCGTGTCCACCTGTCCTACGGCATAGCCCGTCTGGTCATCTGTAGGAAAATGGATTGAAAAAAGCCAACCTGTTGTACCTGTGGTCAGTTTTACCCAATTTGCCCCTTCATCTGTTGTCTTCAAGATGACACCCTCATCTCCTACAATGTAACCTTTTTGGGCATTTAGCGGAAAACTGATTGAACTAAATAGGGTGGTTATACCTGCGTTTTGATTTGTCCAGAGAGCACCGCCATTTGTGGTCTTCACAATGGTGTCTCCCCAACCGACAGCATACCCAGTTTGGTTATCTACTGGAAAATGGATTGATTGAAGCCAATGCGTTGTTCCTATAGGACTCTGACTTATCCAAGTTGCACCGCCATCAGTAGTTTTTACAGTTCTACCTCCACTTCCTACAGCATAGCCTGTTAGGGTGTCGGTCGGGAAATGCATTGCATAAAGATCGAAATTCCCCGTTGTTTGTCTAACCCAGTTCGTTCCTCCGTCCGTCGTTTTAATGATGGCGCTCCCTCCCACTGCATACCCCGTTAAGGCGTCCACCGGAAAGTGGACGGAATAGAGGTTACTCGTTGTTCCCGTGCTTTGGTTCGCCCAGGTGATACCTCCGTCCGTGGTCTTGAGGAGCAGGCCATTCTGCCCCACGACATACCCGGTCTGGGCATCCACAGGAAAATGGACGGAATAAGGGGTGGAGATCGTCCCTGCGGTCTGGTTTACCCAGTTGTCCCCTCCGTTGGTGGTCTTCAGGATGACGGCTCCTGCCCCCACGATATATCCGGTTAGGGCATCTTCCGGAAAAGAGACGGAATAAAAGGGATTATTCGTTACATGGTCTTGGCTCATCCAGTACGCTCCCCCATTCGTGGTCTTCAGGATGGTGCCGTTTCCTCCTACGGCATAACCGGTCTGGGCATCCACAGGAAAATGGACGGAGTAAAGTAAATTGGTTGTCCCCGAGCTCTGGCTCACCCAGTTCGTTCCTCCATCGGTGGTTTTCAGGATGGTGCCGTTTCCTCCTACGGCATAACCGGTTTGAGTCCCTGTTGGAAAACAGATTGACTCCAACTCTACGGTCGTACCAGATGCCTCGGTAGACCAGGAAATTCCTCCATCGGTGGTCTTCAAAATTGTGCCGTATTCCCCCCCCATATAACCGGTGTCATTGTCCATAAACCAAACGGAGTACAAGTTGTTCCCGGTAGGCTGGGGATTTACCCAGAACCACCCGGCCTGCCCGATGCCGGGCAATAAAAACAGCACGGCTGGGATCATGATGAATCGAACCAATCTCATCGCTTCCTCCTTTCCGTGCTTATCGGGTGAACAGCCCTATTGGCCCTGTTCCAAAGACGTCTATATTTTAAGCCTAATCCCCGGTTTTGTCAAGAAATTATTTGGCCTTGCCCATCCTTTACCCTATACTGAACGATCTTTCCCTCTGCCCCCGCTCCCCGAAGCCCTTCGGACGAGGGACAGGGGGAAAGAGGGGGAACAAAATGACAGGCCAAGGTCCCCATGTGTTCAAGGCCTTTTCGATGAACTGGAATCCCCTTGTATTTTGACTACCTTCTCCGTAATACTGAACGAATCATATTCCCTCTTAGGATAAATCTCGATAACGTACGGATCGGAAATACTGGATGGAGCGATGTAACCCACCTGACCCACGCTGGTTGGTTTACCATCCACGAGGCCCTTCCCGGCAAAGTTATAGGTTTGTTTGTGATTGAAAGGATTCTTTTGATTCTTTATTTTCTCGGGGAGCAGGCCTTCAACCTCCCTTACGTTCACCGGACGCTCTCCGGAGTGCAACCCTTTATAGGCTTCTACGGAGGTTCGTAAGGATCGGGCGACATCTTTTACGTCAGAATCTCTGGTACGATTCTGCATGGCGATAAAATTTGGATAAGATAACATGCTAACCAATAATAAAATATTGATAATAACAAGATTGCTACTTGCTTTTACATATTTATCGCAAAACCTTTTATTTTGTAGGACTAAACCAACTAACCAAGCAAGGAAACATATACAAAAGAAAGGAATGAGGTGATTTGGGCCATATATAATTAAGCAAATCCAGATAGCGATTGCTCCAATACCTACGAGAATGTTATATATTAATATCCCCATTATCTTTCCTCTTTCCCCTTCCGGAAGACCGGCCTTTGATCAATCCCCAACAAGTGTTATGAGTTGAGACAGCTTGACCTGCCCCATCCTTCATCCCCCTGACCGCTCCTGTCCCCTCTGCCCCCGCTCCCCGAAGGGCTTCGAACGAGGGCCAGGGGAAAGGGGAACGAACTAACTGTGCCAAGTTGCGTTGTGGAAATTGTAGTTACCGTAAAGCTAACATTCTATTTAGTGTAATTTCTTGAGATGTTTCACTAATAGTTCTTCGAATTCTTTCCAAGCGTCTTCATCAAATAGGCGCTTAGGAAAAACCATGTAGGTGCTACCCGAGGTGTAAAGCAGGATCATCCTGCTGTTTTGTTTCCACTTTCTAAGATGATCCCATGGTAGGGTCACGTTGCCAAGATCAGACTCGGTGTGTAGTCCTATATCGTCGATTCGGCGCGTCATCTTGTGCTTGAAAAATGGGTTTTGTTTGAAGTTCTTTGTTACTTTCCAAGGGAGATAAACGAAGAAGTTCGCAAGCAGAAAGATCAGGATGCCTAACATGATGAATTCGTTATGACCCCACCCTGTTGGTGAGCAGAGTTTTATGACGAGTAGCGCAACCAACAATAGAAGGAGCAATAACCCTGCGACCGCGTATACGGGTCTTGGGCGCAAGTTTAAAAACATGGCGTGTCGGACGTCTGAAGGTAGTAAGTCACCATTAATCGAAATCAAGGTTATCTTTTCGCCTTCCGTATTTTCAGATTCCTTGCTGACCTTTCATCCCTGTTACTGACCTCCTGCTGCCTCAGCTCCCCGAAGCCCTTCGTACGAGGGACAGGGGGAAAGGGAGAAACTATCTAATGAAGATGAAAGTCAATCGGCATGGTTACCCACACCCGGACCGGCACAGGTGGGTCGCCTGCCATGGCTGGTTTGAACTTGAACTTCTTGGCCCCCTCGGTGGCGGCTTTATCCAAATCAGGTTGTCCGGAAGATTTGGCAACTCTTGTTTGCATCACGCTGCCGTCCAAATCCACAAGGATTTGAACCAAGACTTTTCCCTCCCGGCCCTCCTTTTTAGCCTTCGCGGGGTATTTAGGGTGGGGAGTGTTCAAGGGTATGGGGTCATCGAAACATTTGACAAATTCATCAGACTTGGGAACCTTGTTGGTATCGGGGGGACTAATGGTTAACTTCGAGGTGTCCCGGGTAGCCGTGGTATCGAACCGTTGCTCTATGGACTGGGCACAACGGAAACCATCGAAGTCGAACCTGGCCTCCTGAGGGGCGCAGTTCCGCAACGTTGTTGTGCAGACTTCCCTTCTGTTGGCCCAGCAACCACCGCGCAGTATACGCCCCGCGCCAGACGAAGGTCCAGTGGGATTGCTTGAAGAGCTAACCTGATAGTAGTTGTGATCATACCTGTCCTGACACCACTCCCAGACATTCCCGGCCATGTCCATCACTCCATAGGGCGAGGCACCTTGAGGATAACTGCCTACAGGAGTGGTTTTGTTAATGCCGCTTTCCTTACTGTTACATTTGGAAGCATCCCATTTATTCCCCCAGGGATACTTCCGTCCGTCCGTCCCCCTTGCTGCCTTTTCCCACTCCGCCTCGGTAGGCAGTCTCTTCCCAGCCCAGGAGGAGTAGGCCGAAGCTTCCTCCCAGGTAACATTGACCACGGGATTATTTGGATAGTTCTTGAAATAGCCAGGGTCGGTCTTCCCTCCGAAGTGCGGGAACTCTGGATCGAAACGGTTGGTGGCATCGCAGAACTTCTTATACTGGGCGTTGGTAACCTCGTATTTGTCTATGTAGTAGGCATCCAGATAAACCGTGTGGGAGGGCTTTTCATCGTAATTGTTCGACCCCATCGCGAACTCCCCGGCCGGGATGCGGACCATCGTGGAGCTGTCCTTTCCATTTCTGTACTCCTCAAATCCCTGGGCATTCTTTCCAAGAGGAGTCATTAACACACTGGCTCCCCCTTTTGCCACCCCGGCTTCCTTTTTCTGGGCATTAACTCCTACGACCAGACTAAGAACCAAAGCCGCAATCACAAATAACTTCGGGTTGCCCATACATTCTCTTTGGATCGGTATTGTCTTTGCTGGACTCGCAACAATCAGAAGAAGCCCACTTCTACCTATTCCTTTACCGTCCTTTTTCGTCCCCCACTGAATGCTCCTTCCCCGCTTCCACAGCTCCCCGAAGGGCTTCGAACGAGGGGACAGGGCATCCGCAGCTTTGAGGGTATAAAATATGTTTTAGAATTCGAACTCGTCTCCATGATTCCCTCCGGGACACGAAACACTCGGAATTTTCCTCCACGGCCTCTGGCTATCGGGTTTGTAGATCGCATCCGTGTTCAGCCAATAGGCGTTGCCATCGAAGACCACTGAATTTACATAACCGTAAAAGTCCCCTCGGTGTTCTGAAAACCACATCTCCTTAGGATATTCGATTTTTCTTTCCTTTAAGGTTGGTATTTTCAACACCACAAAGGACCTTTCTTCATTATTATCTACTTCTATCCAGATCTCATTTTCAACAAAAGAAGCTATATGGATAAACTTCTTCGAAGAATACGAGGCTCGACTGATCATCTTCCCTTGATCGTCTATCACTCCGACAAATATGGTCTTGTAGCTACTGTCTTTACCCCAGAGCACACATCGGTTGTCCATGAGTTTGAAATCTTCGGGGAGACATCCCCCCATCGTTTTTTTATCGTATTTGATCCAACTACCGGTCGCCCGGTCCTGCATAGCAAAGATGTTCCCTATGGTGTCAGGATAAGCAACGACTGTGCTTTGATTATAATATGGCCTTCGGGTTAGAAGATAAGTAAACCTTTGATCCGCTTCTATCTTAGTTACAATCTTGTTTTTCAAGGGCGTAAATCCGATCGGTTTGATCTTGTTCTCCTTCCTGTGATAAACGCTGAGTCCTCCCTTAAAGGGTTTTTCCAGGTTTCTAATGAACCATACATCATTCGTCAACGTGTCCAAAAACATCTGATTGACCGCATTGGCAATGAGGCCTTCCTTCTTGGTAAAGCTATCGGTCTCGCCCGTTGTTTTATTGAGCCGGCTCAACCCATTGAGCGTTCCAAACCAGGTGTAGGTGTCATCCGTGACAATTTGAGTCAGCCTGGGGGAGATCAATTTCCGGGCATCTAATAACCTAACGGCGTCGCGCTCCCTGGGAATCTCAAAAAGGTTCTTTTCGTCATAATACCACAAATTGCCCTGGTTATCGGAGTGGAAGTAATACAAACCTTTTTCGAAAAGGGTGTCGGATAAAAGGACATGCACACGCGAATCGGTTGAATCGGCCCAGGGTACAAGCGTATCATTGATCTTGAGGCCTTCTCTTCCGAACAATTCCATATCTAGGAGAAGTTTCGGGCGGCGTTGTGAATTTGAATAGACCGTGAACTCCATTGTATTCGAGTTGCAGAAGGCTCCCCCCTCGCCGATCTCCACCTGCCCTTTTCCTAAAACTTTGAATTCACCCCCATAATAATCTGGCAGCGCATTGAAGGGGAATATAATCCGTGATATGTTTTTGTTTAGGTCCACCTCACCTAAGCCGAGATACTCTGCATCTAGCCCATCTTTCCTGGCCAAAAACCATAGTCGGCTTTCATCGTAGGGATCGGGGATTATCTTTTTGACCGATTCATACAGGCAAATCGGATCCGAGAAGACCCTTTTCCGAAGATCAAAAGTCCACAAGGTATCACTCCACCCAATATAGATCGAGGAGGATTTTTGAGGATGGGTCGCAAACGCCGTGGGCCCCTCAGGCTTCCTCCACCAATAATATCTCCCCGTGTTCTTCGTACCTTCTAACTCGCGGCCTATTTTCTCAAATACAAGACCTTGCTTATCAAACCGATACAGACCGGATTTGGTAGCGAGCCAAACCCCTGAGGGGTCACCAATACTTGTCGCGAGCCCAAAGATATCGTTTGCGTTTAATCTCTCCTTGTTTACGTAAAAGTTGAACTCCTTTCTCCCCAAGTCGTACCGAACCAATCCTCCCAACCTTGTGCCAATCCATAGGATCGTAGAATCGGTTTTATCTAATTCAATGCTGGTGATCCCATGTCCTAACGCCTTCGGGCTGAATTGGATCGCCTTTGCCTTTTTGGTTTTCTTATCGAACTTATAAATTTCGTCCCTCAAGAAAAGCAATAAATCTCTCTCATCCATCGGATCGTTCACGATGAAGAGAGTACGTCTAGTTTTCTCATACCAATGTTCCGGTTGTTCTTCCCAAGGTAGATTTCTGAAGCTTGTATCATTTTCACAGAAGAATAGCAACGTGGTATCCAGCCTATTTGTCCGGATATAATACCTCGCCAAACCCCAGCGATCCTTGTCCCCAACCGAATTGTCCAACGAAACCCAGATCAGATTAGAATCTTTGACATCGGGTACCAGAGCATTGGTTCGCAAAGTATGATCCGTGGAATCTTTTCCGCAAGAGAACCACTTTCCAGTTTTCTTTTCGTACTTCCGAATCCCCCAATACGGAGTGGCCAAATACACTACATCCTTTTTGACCACTACATCCCTGGCTTGGAATTGAAAACAGGAAGGGAATTCACCACCTGAGCATTTGACTGACCCAAATCCAATCAGATAAAGAACTTCAAACAAGAGGATCAAAACCGAAGAAATAGTTTTCAAGAAGCTCTTAAAACCCGTGTAATTTTTCTTATCATCGTTGAAGGTCTCGAAGGACTTATGCCTCGCGTTACACCTGACGGTTAAATCTTTCAGGTAGTTCTGTAGAAGCTTCTTGCTCACGAACCTATAGGGACCAAACGCAAACAGGATGCACCTCTTCCTGACCTTCCAGAAGGTTTGCATCCTTAGAATTACTGCGCTTCCGATTGTTCGCATGAAGGGCGCTCCTAACGCACTTTTACGACCCGGATTGGAGGAGAACTAACACCCTTCGCCTTTAGGAAATACACCCCTGCCGCCAGCCCCTCCCCGATCCTGTCGCCTCTGTAGGTCCCCACCCTGCGCCCGGAAATGTCGTAGAGGGCGAAGCGCTCGGTTGAGTGGCCGGGGACCGTGGCAGATGTGAGGAAAGGGTTGGGACGGACGGAAAACGGGAAGCGGGAAACGGTAGAAGAAGCGGCCTTATCTTCTACTCCCACATTCCCATTGGCATCAGTCTTGATGAGGTAGACATCATAGCCACCTGCCCCGAAGGAATTAGTGGCTCCTGCGACGATGTACCCCCCGTCCGTGGTCTGTTGGACTGAGTAGCCCATGTCAGAGGAAGGGAAAGGACCTCCGAAGGTCGTGGTCCAGAGGGTATCCCCAGAAGCGTTGGTCTTGATGAGGAAGACCTGCTCATTGTTTCCGAAAGAAACGGTCCCTCCTGCAACGAGGTAGCCCCCGTCCGTGGTCTGCTGAACGGACCAGCCCTCATCGTTGTCCGTCCCTCCGTAGGTCCTAGTCCAGAGCGTATCCCCGGAGGCATTCGTTTTGATGAGGTAGACATCCTCTCCCCCTGCACCGAAGGACTGGGTCTGTCCTGCAATGATGTAGCCGCCATCCATGGTCTGCTGGACAGTGTGGCCGTATTCCCCATTCGTCCCGCCGTAGGTTTTTGTCCAGAGGGTGTCGCCAGAAACATTGGTCTTGATGAGGTAGACATCATAGTTCCCTGCACCGAAGGAGGCGGTACCCCCTGCCATGATATACCCGCCATCCATGGTCTGCTGGACGGATTCGCACCAATCAGTGTTCGTCCCGCCATAGGTTTTTGTCCAGAGGCTGTCGCCTGAGGCATTGGTCTTGATGAGGTAGACATTGTCGTATCCTCCGTCAAAGGGGAAAGCGTACCCTGCGATGATGTAACCCCCGTCTGTGGTTTGCTGGACGGAGTAGCCGAAATAGCAGTACGTCACGCCATAGGTTTTTGTCCAAAGGGTGTCGCCTGAAGAATTAGTCTTGAGGAGGTAGACCTTAGCGCTGTCGAGTAAGAAAATGGTCCACCCCGCGATGATGTAGCCCCCATCCGAGGTCTGCTGGACAGAGTAGCCCAAATCCTTGGTTGTCCCCCCGTAAGTCCTTGTCCAGAGGGTGTCGCCTGAAGCATTGGTCTTGATGAGATAGACCTGGCCCCAGTTCCCGAAAGAATTGGTCTGCCCCGCGACGATGTAGCCCCCATCCGAGGTCTGCTGGACGGAGTAGCCATAGTCGTCGCCCGTCCCTCCGTAGGTTCTCTGCCACTTCTGCTGGGCGAAGGCAGGGAGGGCGCTTCCGCCCAATAAAAACAGCACGGCCGGGATCAAGATGAATCGAACCGATTTCATCGCTTCCTCCTTTCCTATCTCACCTTCACTACCCTCACCGGCTTACCACCCCCACTCTCCTGTCTGAGGAAATACACCCCAGCCGAAAGCCCTTCCCCGATTCTGTCGCCACGGTAGGTCCCCACCCTGCGGCCGGAGATGTCGT
>Ga0315279_10000674_pt1 | contig 64046 bp, 63 predicted proteins | sample YL17G06_20_MG_FD_203694 | JGI IMG/M metagenome (GOLD analysis project Ga0315279, IMG submission 203694) | Sediment microbial communities from Yellowstone Lake, YNP, Wyoming, USA - YL17G06_20 | ecosystem: Environmental > Aquatic > Freshwater > Lake > Sediment | place: USA: Wyoming | collected...
TGCCGACGATCGAAAGGGGGAGGGAGCTTAAATCCCGCGGCTACATTGTCGATCCCGATCCCGATGATCCCAGTGTTATAGAAGCTTACAGAGAGGGGGCCATAAAGGAATTTGAAAGGCACTCCCGCCTGGGCATGATATCAGAAGAGGCTTTTGCGGGAGAAGTGGAAAGATTAAGGAAGATAGGAGTTAAATACATTACTCTTAAGACCGGCGCCTACCGGCCGGCAGACTTGGCGCGGGCGCTCAAATTTTCTTCGGATCATAAAATTGACCTGGTCACCATTGACGGGGCGGGCGGGGGCACCGGCATGAGTCCCTGGAGAATGATGAATGAATGGGGCATTCCCACCCTTTATCTGGAATCCCTGGCTTATCGGATGTGCGAAAAATTGAAAGCTAAAGGCAGATTTATTCCGGATATTGCCATTGCGGGCGGATTTTCACTGGAGGATCATATTTTTAAGGCGCTGGCGCTGGGCGCCCCCTATGTGAAGGCGGTCTGCATGGGGCGTGCCATGATGATCCCGGGAATGGCAGGCAATAATATTACTGAATGGATTAAAACAAATAAACTTCCGGCAACCATTAGCAAATACGGCTCTAAACCCGAAGAGATCTTTGTGAAATATGAGGAATTGAAATACCGCTACGGGAAAGATTTTAAGAAAATTCCTCTGGGGGCTATCGCCATGTATACCTACACCGACCGGCTTGCCACCGGCTTGCGTCAGCTGATGGCGGGGGAGCGGAAATTTGCCCTTAGTTACATCACTCGAAACGATTTAGTTTCCCTGACCCGCGAGTGCGCCGAAGTTACCGGCATACTCTACATCATGGATTCGGATGCGGAAGAGGTAGAAAAGATTTTGGCGTAGCTTCCGCTAGGGCAGTTGGAATTCGGTTATAACCGGAAAATGGTCCGATATTTTTAAAGCATCAAATTGCCTTACATAATGCTTTCCCGTTAGGATCTTATTAGATAGAAAAATGTAGTCAATGGTTCGATCGGGTTTCTTCACTTTGGGATCATTGGGAAAATGCGTAAACCATCTTTCATGATCATAACTGTTTACTTCTTTTAATCCTGGAACGGCTTGATATTTTGCAAAGAGCGGCAGGATTTCAGTAGTGCTCTTGAAATAGATTTTCTGTTCACTGGCTAATGAAGCAAAGGCCCTGCCGGGCGGGAGCAGATTAAAATCACCGCCCAGGATCCACGGGGAATCCTCTTTAGAAAGTTTTTCCAATAACTTTTCAGTTTGTTTGATCTGCTTTGCCATAACGCTGCTCCCCTGGCCAAAAGCTTCGAGGTGAGTATCCATGACGACAAGATCTTTGCTCTTTTTCACCGGGAGGTGAACTTCCAGGACCGCGCGTTTGGTGTCAAATTGCTGAGAGATGAAATTTTCCGGTTTAAGAGCGAGCTGATGACGAAAAGCCTCCTTTATTTTGTATTTAGATATTATGGAGAGTTTCATGCCGACCGAACCCATGATCCGTGGATGCGGCACATAAGATGCTTTCCAGTAAAACGCCGAAGCGTGGGAAGTGTATTCTTGCGGAAGCAAAGACAGCAGCTCCGCCAGCTGGTCTCGATAATCGGTGCGTTTGGCGCCATCGTCAACTTCCTGCAGCAAAATAATGTCCGGATTTTCTTTTTCAATCACACGAGCAACTTCTTTGAGGGTTTTATTAACATCATCGGAAGAAGGTCTTTCATCCGGTCCGGAATTGTCCAGCAGATCAAAGAAGAAAACATAGTTCTTTCCCGCCATAAACTGGACATTCCAGGTCAGGATTTTTAGTTTTTGTCCGGGCGTTAAGGGAGGGGCCGGACTTTTATTGAACACTGGTTCGGATTGAATGGCGGTCGGATGGTAGGTGGTCAGCCAGGTCGAGGCAAAAAATAAGATCAACAGGCTGGCGAGCCCAACCGCCGCTAAACGAAGTGTTCTGCCCATGAACATATTGTTAATTTTACCGAACAGCTAAAGAATTGTAAAGACCGGCTGAGATTGGCCCTTTATTTTTTCGGGCAAACTGTTAAAATAGCTATTCAGGAGGAAGAATATGAAATTATCCGATCTGATGACCAAAGAGGTTATTACGGTTCTGCCCGATATGACAGTTAAAGAAGCGACCAGACTGCTGTTTGAAAGAGAAATCTCCGGTTTGCCGGTGGTGGACAGCGAGCGCCGCGTCATCGGAATGGTCACGGAAAAAGACGTGATCGCCCTGGCGCTTCCCAAATATATCGAAGACCGGGAATTGAAAGATTTTGATTATATTTTGAACGAGGAGCCTTTTAGCAAAAGGATCTCCGAGCTGGGCAGCCTTACCGTGAAAGATATCATGCGCAAAGACGTGCTCTGTGTTCCGGATGACACCCCGGTTCCGGAAGTGGCAAGACTGATGCTGACCAGGAAAATTCGGCGCATCCCGGTGTTGCGGGAAGGTAAAATGGTCGGTATCATCGCCCGCGATGACATCGTTAAAGCCATCGCGCGAGAGATCGGGATCATTTAGATGGACCCCGTAAAGATCCTGGCCATTGTTATCTTCCTTCTGATTTATATTTTGCTTATCACGGATAAGTTCCACCGCACCATCGTCGCGCTCTGGGGGGCGCTGCTCTTCGCGGGGTTTCCTCTTTTGACAAAAGAAGGATTTAAACTTGGCCTTTTAACGAAGGGAGATCTGCTGCACTATGAAAATTGGGAAGCGCTCGGGCTTATCTTTGGAATGTTTACACTGGTGGCGGCGCTGCGCGAAAGCGGATTTTTCCGGTGGCTGGGGCTGACACTGGTAAAATGGGCGAAATTTGATCTGTTTAAGCTTTTCACGCTGTTCGCGATCGCGGCCGCCATGCTGTCCGCTTTCATGGATTCCATCACGGTTCTTCTCTTCATGGCGACACTGACGATCGAAGTCTGCGGACTGTTGAAGGTCAACCCTCTTCCCTTTTTGTTCCTGGAGATCTGTTCTGCTAACATCGGCGGCTCCGCCACCATGGTAGGGGATCCTCCCAATATTATCATCGGGACCAGCTACCATTTTTCATTTATGGATTTTGTTTTTAACACCGGGCCGATCGCGCTGATCGCATTTTTTGTCAATCTGGCCCTGTTTTACTTCATCTACCGGAAAATATTTGTAGAAAGGAAGAAAATTGCGGAGGAAGCTTTGCAAAAACATCATGCGGTTGATCCGGCCTCGGCGATCACCGATTGGAAATTGATGAAGATCGGGAGCGTAGTTTTCGGCCTGGTCATTCTGCTCATGGTTTTTCACCATCTGCTGGGCTTGTCGGTGGCCTTTATCGGGATTTTGGGGGCTTCCCTGGTTCTGCTTTTAGGAGGGGAAAAAATGCCTGAGGTTCTGGAAAAAATCGACTGGCACACCTTAATTTTCTTCGCTTGTTTATTCATCATGGTGGGAGGATTGGAGAAGGTGGGAGTGCTTTCCGATATTGCGAATTATATTGCCGGAGTTTCGGGCGGAAATCCCCTGATAACGGTGATGGCGATTCTCTGGATATCGGCGGTGGCATCGGCTTTCGTTGACAATGTGCCTTTTGCGGCGGCGATGGTTCCGATCGTAAAGAGCCTTTCAGCAGCAACCGGGATCCCGCTGGCCACCATGGCCTGGGCGCTGGCGCTGGGAACCGATATCGGAGGGAACGGCACTCCGATCGGGGCGTCGGCCAACGTAGTTGGAATCTCGATCACGGAAAAGAGAACCGGGAAAAAAATTAGCTGGGGGGAATACTGTAAGGTGGCGGTCCCGGCCACATTCGTTACTATGGTTACCGTTTCAATTTTATTCTATTTTAGATATCTGCTTAATTAATAAGATTGCTTGGTAATTTGGGAAGCGGGATCTGCCCGCTGGCGGAAATCGGAGCTTCGACCGGGATACCCAGCACATCGGATTTAAACTTTCCTTTCAATTGAAAGGGGACGCTTGCTTTTCCCGCCGCTACCGCCCTGGTAAGATCCAGCAGTGTGCCAAAGACCTTCACGATATCAATTCTTGAATTGATGGTAAAGGAAGTCTGCGCGTTGGCATCCACTTCGACGGTTGAAGAAATTCCTGAGGAAAATTGATTTTCATTGATCCAGAGCTCATATTCGATGGCCCCGTGCAGTCCGACCGGATTATTATTTTTGATTGAAAAATGTGATTTTGCCAATACTTCCTGAAGGGATAAAAAGCTGAAATCGGTGCCGGTGTGATTTATTTCAGGCGGATTTAACTGGACGCACCCGGTGGTCATTATGAGAGCGGCAGCAAATGACAAATAAAATAATTTTTTAATCATTTCTTTTGAAGCCAACATTAGCATATCTAAGTGAATTATTCAAGAATCTGGTTGCGAAATCAATTTCTTTATTCTATCATATGATCGCCTGATTGAAATGAAAATCAAACCTTCAAAAATCATCGCAGTCGGATTGAACTATACGGATCATGCCCGTGAATTGAAAATGGAGCTTCCCGAGAATCCCTTGCTATTTTTGAAGCCGCCAAGTTCGCTGATTTTCAACGGGGACAGCATTGTTTATCCGCAACCAACCAAGGAGCTGCATTACGAAGCGGAACTGGCGGTAGTCATCAAGGATCGAATTAAGAATGTTTCCAAGGAAGAAGCTCTCAGCCATATTCTGGGGTTTACCTGCGGGAATGACGTAACGGCCAGAGATCTGCAGAAGTCGGATGGGCAATGGACGAGAGCTAAATCTTTTGACACCTTTTGTCCTCTGGGGCCGGAAATTGTTTCGGGAATTTCGATTGACAATTTAGATATTAAATTGTTTCTAAACGGCGAGCTTAAACAGTCTTCGAATACTTCCAATATGATTTTTAAAGTGGACTTTCTGGTTTCTTTTGTTTCTCAAATCATGACCCTGGAACCGGATGATGTAATCCTAACCGGCACTCCGGCGGGAGTGGGTCCGATGCAGGTTGGAGATGTGGTGGAAGTGGAGATCGAAGGTATCGGAAAGCTAAAAAATAAGGTGGTTTAAGCGCGAAAAGCGCGCGTTTGCCCTTGCAGATTGATAACCAATATTTCACCTGGCTGGAGCACATCTCCCGGGGTTTCTTTCTGGATGTCCGCAGGAGTAACCCCAAACTTTTCGCTGATGACGGACAAGGTTTTGCCTTCATCCGCAGTTCTTACCTGATAAAAATGAATCGGGACCGAGTTTGAAATGAAGCTCATTCTACTTATCAATCGAATTAAATCTTAATAAACTTGCGCCTTAAATGATAGAATATAAAAGATGAGAAATATTATTACAGTTATAATGTTGATTAGTTTGTTAAATCCCGGCGGCGCACTGCCGTCGAAAGTTTATCTGCCTGTTCCTTTTCTTTGCCAGGCGCCTTACGGGAACTGGGATCAACCCTGGCAGGATGCTTGCGAAGAAGCGGCGATTATTATGGCTATGGCTTATGTGAAAGGATATTCGGTGACCCGGGGATCAGGGAATCAGGAAATATTAAAACTGGTGGAATTTCAAGTAAAAACCTACGGCGGGCATCATGATTTGACCGCAGAGAAAACGGTTAAGCTGATTAAAGATTATTATAAATATGACAGGATCGAAATCAGATATAATTTTAAGATTGAAGATATTAAAAATGAACTAGCCAAAGGTAATGTTGTTATTGCACCCATGGCGGGAAGATTACTGGGTAATCCTTACTATACTCCACCCGGGCCGGCTTACCATTATATGTTGTTTAAAGGTTACGATGATCGAACGGGGGAATTCATTACCAATGACGGAGGAACTAAACGGGGGGAAAATTATCACTATAAGTATCAAGTCGCTTATAATGCGATTCACGATTGGACAGGGAGCAAGGCTACGATCGCTCAGGGGAGAAAAGCCATAATTGTGGTAAAATTAAAATAATCAAGGGCCCGTGGCGCAATTGGATAGCGTATCAGCCTCCGAAGCTGAGGGTTGCGAGTTCGAGCCTCGCCGGGCCCATTAAAAATATGCGTTAGCATATTTTTAATCCCTCATTCCTCTTCCTATCCTTCTTCCTTGTTTTCATAAAGCGCATATTTTTAAGGATAAGAATGAGGGTGAGGAATGAGGGCATGGTATAATTATTCAAATGTTTGATTTTGAAAAATTCGACGTCTACGTAAAATCTAAACAATTAGTCAAAGAGATCGCGACATTAATAGCCAGCTTAAAAAACGCCAACTCCCGCCTTATAGACCAATTACAGAGAGCTTCCCTCTCAATTCCACTTAACATAGCTGAAGGGGCAGGAAGATATTCTAAAGCCGACAAGAAAAATTTCTATATTATTGCTCGCGGGTCGGTTTTTGAATGTGTAGCGATTATAGATATTATTTATGAAATGGGATTGCTGCCGGAACCGCAAAAAGCTGATTTTTATAAGAAATTAGAAGAATTATCAAAAATGATTTCTGGTCTGATAAATTCTCAAAGCAAATGAAAAATGAGAGTAAAACCCGAGATTTCATTAAATTTCTCGGAACCGCCGGCGCCAGAATCGTAGTGGCTAAACAGCTCCGCGCTTCAGGTGGAATGTGGCTTTCACTCGATGGCACGAACCTCCTGATCGATCCTGGACCGGGCAGTCTGGTTCGTTGTCTTGCCTCCCGCCCAAAACTTGATCCAACCAAACTGGATGGGATCGTCCTTTCCCACAAACACCTCGATCACGCCGCCGATATCAATGTGATGATGGAAGCTATGACCATGGGCGGTTATGAAAAAAGGGGTACGGTTTTAGTTCCGGGAGATGCTATAACGGGAGACGATCCGGTCATTTACAAATATGTTCGACCTTATGTTTCCAAAATTGAAGTCATTAAAGAAAAAGGGAAATATAAAATCGGAAATATTGAAATCAGCGCTCCAGTCAAACACATTCATGGGGTCGAAACCTACGGATTAATTTTCAAAGGGAAGAAACATGCCATTTCCTGGGTGACCGACTCCAAATTCTTTCCAGAACTGCCCAGGAAATACAAAGGAGATATATTGATTGTGAGTGTTTTGAGAGTAGAGCCTTCCAAACTGGATCATTTATGCATTGAAGATGTTAAAAAGATAATCAAAGCCGTTAAACCCAGGGTCACCATTCTTACTCACTTCGGCATGTGGATGATCAAAGCCAAACCGTGGGAAGTAGCGGAGAAATTGAGCAAAGAACTCCACACCAAAGTGATCGCGGCTTCCGACGGAATGCAATTTGATTTGTAGTATAATAAGAAGAACATGTCAGTAACTCCGGTTTATCTCTGTATCTTAGACGGATTCGCCATCGGCGCGAAAGAGCGCAAGAACGCGATCTATGACGCCATCGAGCAGGGCCGCGCTCCCTTTATCGCCGATCTCTTTGAAAAGCATCCCTACGCGAAATTAGAATGTTCCGGCCTGGCGGTAGGACTTCCCGAAGGGACCATGGGGAACTCCGAAGTAAATCATCTCAACATGGGGGCGGGGCGGGTCGTGTACCAATCGATTGAGCGGATCAACGTCGCCATTGATGACGGCAGTTTCTTTAAAAATGAAGCCCTGCTGGAAGCAGTACGTAACTGCAAGCATAATGCTTCGGCTCTCCATCTGATGGGAATTCTTCAGGGTCACGGGGGCACCGTCCACGGCAGCATCAAGCATCTTTACGCTTTATTGGAACTTGCCAAAAGGTCGGAGTTGAATAGAGTCTACATTCACCTCTTCACCGACGGGCGCGATACCAATCCGCATGCGGCGGGCGAAATCTATCTCAAGATGCTCGAAGACAAGATTGCGGAGCTCGGCCTTTCTGATCGGGTGAAGATTGCAACCATTATGGGGCGTGAACTGGCGATGGACCGCGACACGGCCTGGGACAAGACACTGCTGGCGATGAACACATTGGTTAACGGCGTGGGTGAGTATAAAGCCACGACCCCCCGCGAAGCGATCGAGGCTTCCTACGCCCGCGGGCAGACCGACGAGTTCATCCGGCCGACGGTGGTCAGCGGCTACACCGGTATGGGGACGATGGACTCGATGGTTTACTTCAACTTCCGGCAGGACCGCACCATCCAGCTGACGACCGCCTTCTGCGAGGGCGATAAAAAATATTTTAATTATAAAAAGGGAACGAAGCCGATTGAAGATAGTGTTTATGAATCTATCCAGGCCCTGCGCAAAAAACTTTCTCATCTTGTGTTCGTGGCGATGACCGAATATTATCCCGGACTGCACGGCTTAACCGCTTTTCCGGAAAAGGAGATCCCGGATACAGTTGGTGAAGTAGTTTCCAAAGCGGGCTTGAAGCAGCTGCGTCTCGCCGGACCGGAAAAATATGCTCATGTCACCGGTTGGTTTTCGGGCCGAAGGACAGAACCTTTTCCGGGCGAAGACCGCCATCTGGCTCAGGACCTTGAGCTTAAGAAAAAGGCACAGGAAGGAAAAAGATACGACCTGGTTCCCGAAATGACCGCCTTTCTGGAGACGGATTACGCGCTGAAAGCGATTGAAAAAGGGAGCTATTCTTTAATTGTGCACAACTTTCAAAACTGTGACATGGTTGGCCACACGGGCAACTTGGAGGCCGCCACGGAGGCGATTTCAGATCTCTCTTCATGTTTGGAAAAGTTAGTTCCGGCCTTTATTAGTAAAGGCGGAGTTTTTATTGTCACCGCTGATCATGGCAATGCCGACGAAATGATGCTTAAGAAGGGCGATAAAATGGTTCAGAGCACCCAGCACTCACTAAATCCGGTTCCCTTCTGGGTTTTGGGAAAAGCCGTGCCTGCCGGCAGGCAGGAAGTAAAACTCAGAGAAAAAGGGATTGTCCCCGATGTGGGAGTGACGGTGCTGGATTTGATGGGATTGCCCAAGCCCGCGGCGATGACGGCAAAATCGCTGATTATTAGTTGATAATATGCAGTGCCCGTTTTAAGGTGTGAAGCGCCGCTTCCTGAAGACCTTCGGGATAAGATGGATGAGATTGGAAAGTTTCCGCTAACTGTTCAACTTTTAATCCGTTTTTAACCGCGATGGTTGCCATACCGATCTGGTCCGTCGCTTCCGGACCCAAAATGTGGACCCCGACAATTCTGTCATTCTCATCGCTTATGACCTTGATGAATCCCTCAATTTCTCCCATCGCCTTGGCGATCCCCAGAGCTATAAAGGGGAATTTTCCTATCTTGATGTTCTGATATTTTTCCCGGGCCTCTTTTTCGGTCATCCCCACCGCGCCGATCTCGGGATGGGTGTAGATGCCAAAAGGAATATATTCGTAGCTGAAGGTCCGATTCCCTCCCAGCGCATTTTCCGCCGCGATCACTCCCTGCTCATAGGCGACATGCGCCAGCATCTTTTTGCTGACCAGATCTCCCACCGCGTAAACATCGGGGAGACTAGTTTCCATTTTTTCATTAACCCAGACGCTCCTCTTTTCCATTTTAAGGTTTAGTGCTTCAATGCCGATGAGATTGGGTGTCCGCCCGATGCAGATCAAGGTTTTCCCACTCGATTTCGCCGGATCGAATTTGGTGCCGGCCAGGACGTTAACTTTTTTCCGCTTGAGTATTTTTTTGACCTCTCCCACGATCTCTTCATCTACTCCGGCAAGGATCTCCGGCAGCGCTTCATAAACAGTGATCTCGGCGCCTAGTGCGCTATAGATCTGCGCGAAATGGATGCCGATCACTCCGCCGCCGACAATATTTAATTTTTCCGGGATCGGGCGATATTCTAAAAGATCATCGCTGCAGAGATATTTCTCTTTATCAAAGTTAAGGCCGGGGAGGCTGGCGGGGGAGGAGCCGGTTGCCAGAATCAACTTACTACTTACAACTAACAACTTACCACTATCTTGTCTTGTTACTTCTACTTTCCCCGGTTCTAAAACTTTACCTTCGCCGTAGATGATATCTATCTTGTTTTTTCGGAGCAGAAAATCAATGCCTTTAACCAATTTATTTACGACCTCGTTCTTGCGGTCAATGACTTTCTTGAAATCGATCGCTGCCTTATCAGCGGAGATGCCGAAGCTTTCGGCTTTTTGCATTTTTTCATAAAGATTGGTGCAGGCAATAATGGCTTTGGTGGGTATGCAACCGCGGTTGATGCAAGTTCCCCCTAATTTGTCTTTTTCGATGAGGGCGACTTTGGCGCCCAGCTGCGCCGCCCGGATGGCGGCGATGTAGCCTCCGGGTCCACCGCCCAATATTGCTAGGTCGTATTTATCCATTGTAAATATTATACCTTATCTGACGTAAGTTTCTTTGTAATAAGAACGTACTCTAAACTTGACGCCTAAATCGTCTGCAATTTTTCGGCAAGCTTCTTTGTCAACCACCGGAAGATCAACCATCGTAGCTTCAACTTCGGGAATGTACTTTTTGGCCTCTCTGATGAAGTCGATCACCGCCGGGTAGGCTTTTTCCCCGTAATAGGAGGAACAAAGCTGATTGTACTTCTCGGCATTTTCGGCGTTCAGGCTGATCGAGATGAAATCGATCAATCCTTTTAATTCAGGCAGAACATTTCTATCGTAGAAGAGATTGGCGTGGCCATTGGTATCGATTCGAATTTTTGGTCGCGGGTCACGGGTCACGAGTCTCTTAGCAATTGCTTTAACGGTCTCCAAACGTATGAGCGGCTCACCGTAGCCGCAAAAAACGATTTGTTTGTATTTTAGTGGATCGCCGATCGCTTCTATGACCTCATCGGCCGAAGGCTCTCTATCCAGCCAGAGAGAATATTTCTGGTTGAATTTTCGGCTCTGGTAGCGGATGCAGAACGGACACTGGTTGGTGCAGCGGTTGGTGATGTTGAGGTAAAGGGAGTCTTTAATGGGATAGGTGATTGAATCCATAAGTAGATTATAACATATTCTGAAATTTCGGCGAAAAGGTTGCGAAAAATATAGGAAATGTCAGCCTTTATTACTGCCAGAATAAATAGTGTAATTGCTTGCCTGCCAAAAGGTCTGAGTGAGAAGTCCGAAAATCATTTAAGGCGGTTGGGTTTCATGTTTCCCGCCCAGACTAAGGCCTTTCTAAAGAACGTTTTCCGTTTAAATCAAGAGGAAAAGAAAATCGCGGGCATGACCATCCCTGCCGACTTGCTGAATCCCGAGAACCGTGAGGTGGTAAATGCTCTTGTCCGCGAGGATTTTGTTCGTCAATTGATCGATCCGGACGGTCGCCTCAATTTGACGCGGGCGGGGATAAGAAAAAAATGGCCGAAGATCGATCTGGTTCCCCGGATCAGGAAACCGACTTTGGCTCAGGAGATTACGAGGGTCGAGCTGGCCCGGGAGCGGATCATTGATGACCGTGAATCAGCTTACGGCGAACTCAGCGCGCTCATGCTCTTTCAGGCGGTCTTGATCGCCCGGATAGAACTTTACATCCTGGGAGAAGAGAGAAGCGCCGCTAAGCGAAAAGGAGATAAGGTCGAATTGGAAAGCAAATCGGCTGAGATGAAAGCTTTCGCTAGGCAGCTGATCAGATTGGCGGAAGCTTTTCCTTTTAAGGAAGTAAAGAGGATAGAGATAACAGCAGACATGAGCATCGAGGAGAGACTAGAAGCGAATGCTATTAATAAGAAGAGGGATAAAACGGATATTAAAAAAAAGTTAAAGGCCGCCGCCGGTCTATTAATTACCAGGTTCGATAATCCGGCGGCTGATGCCAGCTTAAGGGGAGCGATGAGGGTGGTCAGGGAGGTGTTGGCAAAAAGACGAAAACAAAAGATCGAGGATGCAGTTAGAGCATTTGGGGAAGCAAAGCTGGGGCGGAAAATCAAAGTGATAGATGAGGTGAAAGGGATATTCGAAGTGAAGCGTTTTGTCCACAAAAAAGATGAGCAGGGGAACTGGGTTAAAGAATTAGTGCCTTTCCGCTATGAACACATTCAGGAGTTCCTCAATAGTTTTGATGAAATCAGCGCGAGTGAATCGGCCGAACATGGCAAGAACGTGGATCTGGGCATGCGCCTCAAAAAGGCGGCAGTTTCCCCGCTGGCGCACTTTGCCGAGCTTTATGAACTGTCATTGGTCCTAGGCAAAAGAGCCGGCAAGCTATTCAAGAATGATCAGTATCTGAAGATCCGTGACGAGAACAAGCGGAAAGCCGTGCTGGAGATCTGGGGTGCGGTCAGACTGTGCGGAGTGCCGGATCCGCAGGCCCATGGCCTGGCGGCATCGCTTTTGCGGATGGCGGCCGAAGATTACGAGAATAGAAATTTAACCGTCGGGAGGGAGCTAGAGCACAACCTGGCCGAAAAGATCTATGCGGCGGTTTTGGTGGAGAAGGGGATCAAGAAGATGGTCGGCTTGCGGGCCCGCTATTACGCCAGAGAACCCAAATTAACCACGGATAATCTGCCGGTGATCAAAGAGCAGATGGCAGTATATTTTGGCACGCTTTTCGAAACCAGGATGGGAAATAGAAAACTTGATTGGATTGGCCGCTGCCGCTCGCATATCCAGGCGATCGTCCACATGATCGATGACATCTTGCCACTGCTCCAGAGCCAGAAAGAGCTTGCGGCCCAAATATTTGATCCCGAAGCGCCGTGGAACATTTACACGACCAAGGCCAGCGCGGCCGATATGCTGAGAAAAAGAGGTCTGGAGAAGCAGCATCGGGACGTGGAAGATGAATCCGAGAAAAAAGGTTTTGACAGTCTGGCAATTAAGATCGCACGGCAGTTCCTGCTGATCGCTTTTGAGTTTGAAAATCGCGAGACAGAATTCGCTGCAGGGGAAAGGCAAAAGGCAATAGGCAGGTATTTAAACGAGCAGGCCAAAGAATATAATTCCAAGATCGCGTTTCTCGCTATTTATTAGGAGAGCGCTTGTTTAAGTAATTTGGTCGCTAATTCGGGATTGGCCCTCCCTTTTGACGCTTTCATTACCTGTCCAACCAGGAAAGTTATAGTGGTCTCTTTCCCCTTTTTATATTCTTCAACCGGCTTCGGGTTATTATTGATGACCTCTTTTACTATATTCTCCAACTCCGCTTCATTACTGATCTGGGTCATGCCTGATTCAGCGATGACATCCTTAATCTGCTTGCCGGTTTTTAGGGTTTCAAGGAGAACGCTTTTGGCAAGTTTTCCGCTGAGAGTTCCTTCAGCCATAAGCCGGAGGATCTCCGCCAGCTGAGCGGGGGTGAAATCGAGCTCGCCGAACTCTTTCTTGTTCTCCTTTAAAAAGGCGGTGATGTCTCCGACCAGCCAGTTGGCAATAACCGATGGCTTTGCATAAAGTTTGGCGGCCTCTTCAAAGAAATTTGCCATCGGTTTATCTGAAATCAAAATCGCGGCAATTTCCGAAGGGATTTGATAATCTTTGGTAAAGCGTTGCTTTCTCTGATGAGGCAATTCACCAATGCTTTTTTTAATTTCCTGAACCCAGTCTTTTGCGGGCTCAACGGGAGCAAGATCAGGTTCAGGAAAATAACGATAGTCGTGGGCATACTCTTTGCTGCGCATCCCGGTGGTGGTGTTGGTTATATCATCAAAAAAGCGGGTCTCTTGAATGATCTTTCCGCCCTCACTAAGAGTTTCGGCATGTCTTTTTTCTTCGGCTGCCAGTGCTTTTTCGATAGCTTTGAAAGAATTCATATTCTTAACTTCAGTTTTAACTCCAAATGCTTTGCTGCCCGGCTCGCGAATTGAGATATTGGCATCGCAGCGCAGCGATCCTTCCTCCATCTTGGCGTCGCAAACCATGATATAGCGGAGCAGGCTGGCCAGGGTCTCGGTATAGACCGCCGCCTCGCGCGGCGAGCGGATATCCGGCTCGCTGACGATTTCCATCAAAGGAATGCCGGTACGGTTGTAATCGACCAGCGATTCCTCTGCCCCCATGATCCGCTCCGCGCCGACGTGGACCAATTTACCAGCGTCTTCTTCCAGGTGGACCCGGGTGATGCCGATCTTTTTGATTTGACCATCAACTTCGATTTCGATCTGCCCTTTGGTCGCTAAAGGCAATTCATATTGAGAAATCTGGAAATTTTTGGGAAGGTCTGGATAAAAATAATGTTTTCTGGCGAAGACCGAGTGCGGTTCGATCCTGCAGTTGAGCGCCAGCGCGGTTTTGATTGCCAGCTCTATCGCTTTTTTATTGGTCACCGGAAGGACTCCCGGCTGGCCGGTGCAGATCGGGCAGATATTAGTGTTGGGAGGATTCCCAAACTTGGTGGAGCAGGAGCAGAACATCTTGCTCTCGGTCAAAAGCTGGGCGTGAATTTCAAGGCCGATGACAGTTTCGTATTTCATGTTCAAAGATTATAACCTACTTTTTCTTCGGCTTAAAGGCGGCGGCCGGCTTTTCGATGAGTTCCTTTAGGTCTTTTTCCGAGAGGCCTTTAAGATCCAGCCACTGTTTTGAAATGGGAATATTAATTTCTGCCGAATAGTTGCCTTTCCATTCTTTTACCAGCATTAATTTGCCGGAGCTGAACTCCCAGACATAAAGATACTCGGTGATCCTTGCCGAAGGCACAGCGGGCTTGGGTTTAGCTGGTTGAGCCGCTAACCAGGACTCTCTCTTTGGCGCCTGAGAGTAAAGCGCTTCCAGCAGCAGCCGATTGAGGAACATGATCTTCTTTTTTTGGAAATCGGTAAGCTGTGAAAAACTTTTCCACCGATAATCTTTGGTTTCTTCGATCAAGCTCTTGATCCTTGGAGTAAAAGTGAGGTGCTTGCCTTTTACCCGTGTGATCTCGTAGAAATTCGGCACTTGAAGAATTTCGTTCAATCTCTCTATGGTGTTTTCCTGGCTTTTAAATGGGATTCCATATCGGTCGGAACTTATTGCCTGATTTAAGGCTTTAATGACCGAACTTTCTTTGAACTCATTCGGATAAAAATTGGGAGAAGATACTTTTTGCATCCAGAGCTTTTCTTCTTTTTCCTTTGTCTTCGCCTTTTCTTCCGCCTTTGCCTTTTCCCCTGCCTTTAAAGCAAGCAGTTTTTTTCTTTTCGCTTCAAGCGCAGCTTGCCTGGCTTCCAAACCGGTCTTTTCGATTTTTTCTTTGGGAACAAAGACTTTGAACTTGCTGATGGGCGAGCGCCTCAGAATAAGGTACTTTTTGACGATCCTGAGCCCCTCATAATTAATTCTCAGCACCAGGTATTTTTCTCCGGCCTTAAGCTTGATAAAAGCTCTGAAGTTTTGATTGGCATCGAAGCTGACCGGTTTGCCGTTGACCGTTATGGATTTTACTCCCGCAGTGGCCTGTCCGTAAATTTCACCGGAGACCGGCGGGAATTTTTTAAACTCATCCTTGATCGCGGCCGACAGATCTGTCTGGCATAGACAAAGAACCAGGCCGCAGATGATGATTAAACAAAAGCGCTTTTTTTGTGCCATTCGGTATTCTGCTCGTAAGTAAAGGCCACTCTCAAAATGATTTCTTCCGCGAAAGCCCTGCCCATGATTTGAAGGCCCATCGGCAGGCCGCGGCTGAACCCGCAGGGAATTGAAATTGCCGGCAGGCCGGCCAGATTGACCGGGATGGTGGCAATGTCAGAAAGGTACATGGAGAGCGGATCGGAAACTTTTTCCCCGATTTTAAAAGCGACCGTGGGTGCGGTTGGTGAAATTAAAACGTCGCATCTGCCAAAGGCTTTTTCAAAATCCTGCTGGATCAGGGTCCGGACCTTGAGAGCTTTCAGATAATAGGCATCATAGTATCCGGCGGAAAGGGCATAGGTGCCGAGCATGATCCTTCGCTTAACCTCCGGGCCAAAGCCGTTTCGGCGAGTTTCGTAATACATGGAAAGAAGATCCTTTGCCCCCTTAATTCTGTTTCCGAATTTAACTCCATCGTAACGGGCGAGATTGGAGCTGGCCTCCGCGGGCGCAATTAAATAATAAGTGGCTACCGCATATTCAAAAGAAGGCAAGCTTACTTCTATCATTTCCGCACCCAGGTTGGCAAGCTTATCGGCGGCATCCTTAATTGCCTTTTTGATTTCGGGATCGACCCCTTCTTTCAATAAGTCTTTGATAATACCGATCTTCACTTTTTTTACGTCATCGATCAAGCATTTTCGATAGTCGGGGACCGGAAAATCGATGGAAGTGGAGTCTTTTGGATCATGGCCGGAAAGGACATTCAGCATAATGGCGGAGTCGGTCACATCTTTGGTAAGCGGTCCGATTTGGTCGAGAGATGAGGCGAAGGCCACCAGGCCGTAGCGGGAAACGCGGCCATAGGTTGGTTTTAGTCCTACCACGCCGCAGAAGGAAGCAGGCTGCCGGATGGAACCCCCGGTATCAGAGCCGGTGGCCAGGATCACTTCGTTTGCCGCCACTGCTGCGGCGGAGCCGCCCGAAGATCCTCCCGGGACCGTTTCTATATTCCAGGGGTTGTGAGTGGGATGGAAACCCGAGTTTTCCGTTGATGAACCCATGGCAAATTCATCCAGGTTGGTCTTGCCGATGATGACCGCCCCGGCTGTTTTGATTTTTGTGACTGCCGTGGCGTCGTAGGGGGGAATGTAATTTGCCAGGATTTTGGAGGAACAGGTGGTGAGAATTCCCCGGGTGCACAGGTTGTCTTTAATGGCAATGGGGATGCCGGTGAGCGGGGTAATATTTTGATTATTCTTGATCCTTTCGTCGGCGGCTTTTGCCTGATGCAAAGCCTCTTCCTTAGTTAGAGTTACAAAGGCTTTTACCTTATCTTCCACCTTCTCGATTCGATTAAAGACAGCCTCGGTCAGCTCCAGGGAGCTGATTTTTTTATTGGTTAATAAACTATGGAGTTCGTGGCAGGTCTGGTTGTGCATTATTCCAGTATCCTCGGCACCTTGAACATATGCTTTTCTTCTTCCGGCGCGTTAGCCAGGATATCATCCGTGTTTTCGCAGGGAATGACTTTATCTTCGCGAAAAACATTTTTGACGGGGATAGCATGGGAGGCGGGAAAAAGAGCTTCCGTGTCCATTTTTTTCAGATTATCGGCAAAATCCAGGATGGCGGAAAGCTGGACGGCGAACAGGGCTTTTTCTTCTTCAGAGAGGCCCAAACGCGCGAGCCGAGCCACCTGCTCGACATTGATTTTCATGAAGGTATTATAGCAAGTCTAACGGGGAAGGGCAAAAGAGAAAACCGCACCCATGCCCAGGCCGGCGGAAACCACCCACATCCGCCCGCCGTGCGCTTCAATAATGGATTTGGAGAGCGCCAGCCCCAATCCGGTGCCTTTGCGCTCCGCCGATTCTTTGCTGGCGCGGTAGAATTTTTCGAAAATGTGCGGAAAGTCTATTGGATCAATTCCCAGCCCTTCATCCCGAATAGAAAAAATGACCTCCCTTTCGTTGTAAGAGACGGAAAGGAAGATTTTTCCACCTTCCTTTGAGAATTTAATGGCGTTGGATAAAAGATTGGTGAAAACTTCGGCGATTTTGTCTTCATCCATTTTGATCGGCGGAGTATCCGGCGAAAATTCTTGAATCAGGGCCAATTTCTTGGAGTCTATCGAAGGCCTCATTTCTTCCACCACATGACCGGCAATTTCGGCCAGTTGGGTTGGTTTTTTTTCGAGTTTGGTTTTGCCGGACTCCAGGCGGGCGAGATTAAGAAGATCGTTTACCATATCCAGGATCCGCTTCGATTGTCTTTTGATGATTTCCAACGGCTCTTTTTGGGATTCAGTGATCGAGCCCAAATTTTGGCTGGAAAGGAGATCCGTATAGCCCATGATCGAAGTGAGAGGGCTTTTGGCCTCGTGCATCACGATATTGATAAAATCCAGCTTGGAATCAGAAAGGATTTCAATTTCTCTTTGTTTTTCGCGCATGTGCCTGGCGAGATAGGAAACAATATAAATTAAAAGCACAGCAATAAAAAATATGGTGAGGGTTTTAGCAACCGCATAATCATAGTTAAGATAGAGGGCGCTGGGCAAAGTGATAAGCTGATAATGTTTGATAAAACCAAAAGTTTCTAAAAAACCCATAGTTAAATAGAAAAACGAAGCCTGTGCCGCAAGTAGATAAGCGATCCTTTCGTATCCAAAGATGGAAATGGCGGCCACATCCAATAAATACATAGCCGTAAAGGGACTTTCGATTCCGCCGGTAAAGTGGATGAAAAGGGTAATTATTAAAAGGTCGACTGTAGCCCTGAAATAGGTAAAGAAAATACTTTCCGAAAAAAAGATAAAGCGGCGGATCAAAAATGGGTAAATTGTATTATAGGTTGCCGCAATTGCGGCCAATAACAGCACCGTGAAAAGAGGGAAATTTAATCTGCCGGGGAAAATTAATACAGCGGTAATAAGCAGTATTATTACAATGGCCGCCCAGCGCAGGCGCACAAACCAGAGGGTCATTTTTTGCTTTTCGCTTAGATTTTCGGCTGCCATGACTGGATTATATTATCATATTTTTGCGTTTGCAACCGGAGAAAGTTTTAAATCAGAGAATTTACTGTCCTGGAATTTGTAACAGGCAGCGCAGCCGATCATGGCTGCGTTGTCGGTGCAGTATTTGACAGGAGGGGTATAAACCTCGAGTTCGTTTTCTTTAGCCTTTGTTTCCAAGCGATTCCGCAGAGCCGAGTTAGCCGCCACTCCACCTGCCAGAGCGATCGATTCGCAATTATATGCTCTTGCCGCGCGGATGGATTTTTCGACGAGGACGTCGACAACTGCTTGCTGGAAACTTGAAACCAAATCGGCCAGAAACCTGCGACTAAACGTCGCGGTTTCCTGTAATTTATTAACGTAATTTACTACCGCCGTCTTGATTCCGCTGAAGCTGAAGTCGTAACCTTCGGGCATGGGGCGGGTAAATCTTACGGCGTTCGGATTGCCTTCTTTCGCCAGCTTATCGATGATGGGGCCGCCCGGGTAGCCGAGATTTAAAAAGCGGGCGACCTTATCGTAAGCTTCCCCCGCCGCGTCGTCTCTAGTTCGACCTAAAGTCTCATATTTCCCATGATCCTTAACTAATACGAGTGAAGTGTGGCCACCCGAAACAATTAAACAAATAAAAGGAAAAGCTGGAGTATTTTGCGTCAAAAAGTTGGCGTAAATGTGCCCCTCCAAATGGTTGACTCCAATTAACGGCACGCCGAGCGACCAGGCGATGGCTTTGGCGGCGCAGATTCCGACGAGCAGAGATCCAACTAATCCTGGCCCATAGGTTACAGCAACGGCATTTACGTCATTAAAGGTTATATTCGCCTGATCGAGAGCTTCTTTGATGATCGGATTGATGACCTCGATGTGCTTGCGGGAAGCTATTTCGGGTACGATCCCGCCGTATTTTTTGTGAAATTCCACTTGAGAAGCAACTACGTTGGAAAGGACTTCCGAACCATTCTTTACTACGGCGGCGGAGGTTTCGTCACATGAGGTCTCAATTGATAAAATCAGCATAATTAGTGAAATTATAGCAAAAAATGAAAGATAAAAGAATGAGAGTGATAAAGGACCATTTCTAAGGGGGTCGTAAAAGTGAGCATGCTGATCGAGGTTGTTAGGCCTGCATCTCCCAAGGCCGCGTATCATGTTCTGGTTCGACATGAAAAGGGCTATCAGAACTTGAAAGATATTTCCGATCCAAGACAGTTTGGGAAGGAAGCTTTGTCTGCCATCCAAAACCTCGCCAGACAAAATTCGCCCCAAGGATTTCGAGTGCTAATGAGAGCCGGGGAATACGGACGTCAGCTTGATGGAGAACCTCTGTCCCTTGAATTTTTAGGGGGTGAAATTATCAGGCCCGAGATTAGAAGTTTATATGATCCAAGCAAAGAACTATCCCCCTCTGAAGTTGACAAGAAACCGGACGCAGATTGCGTTTTTGATAAGATTGTAAGCGGCCAAATACCGGTTCCGCCTTTATTTAAAGATGCACAAGTTTTTGTTTTTAAACCAAATCAAATGCTTGCCAAAGAACATCTTCTTTTTATCCCCACCCAGCATTATCGAGATATCTTGGGAGTAACGGACCCAGACTTTTTCGGATCAGTTTTCGCTAAAATTGCTGAGTTCGCACAGAAAGAAGAATTTACCGGAGGATTTATGCTGGCATCGAATAATGGTCCTTGGGGTGGGCAAGCTGTTCAACATTTGCATTTCCATATGCGGGGCGGAGAAAAATTCGAATCACCTTTCTGGCAAGATTGGTAAGTGTAAATAATGGCTGTGCTTATGAATGGCACGAAGTTTCGATGGCGATGATTTTCATATTTAAAAATTGAGATAAGCCTTTACTTGAGAAATCACTTTGCTAGCAAAATCAATATATTCCTGACATTCCTTTTCAGTGACTTCAATGCCGCCGGAATACATGTCAATATTCCTTTTTGAACGCATAGCATTGCCCATGTCTTCAATTGTGCCGTCTTTTAATATTTCTGCCAAGGCCTCGATTATCTTGACGTGATGGCCGGGGGCGCTCTTTACTTTTTTATTTTGATGGCTTAATAAAGCCAGACCGGATTTGAGCAGGGCAGAGTAGGCGTAATTAAATTTAACATCCAATATTTTATCGGTTTTAGCGATATTCAGGTCTTTCAGGGAGTTTTCAAAATTTCTTTTAACCTGTGTCCTGGTAAAATCAAAATTGCTGAAATATTTATCGTCAAATTTCACGGCTTAACCTCAATATGCGGTTTTTTGAAAATATCCAGAATAAAAGGGTCCCGCCTTCTGCGGCGTTCCTTAAAATCATCCGTACTCATATTCACGACATTTATTTCTCTGCCAAGTTCTTTTTGAACACGGTTGATTTTCTTTTGTACGGAAATGACACTATGATTGCCGATCACCAACAGGTCAATGTCGCTGTGGGCATCCATTTTATTCCTGGCATAAGAGCCGTAAATATAGGCGTTTTCAATACCAGGGATGTCTTTAAGCATCCCCTTAAGTTTTTTCTCAAAACCAACCGTTTTTGAAATTATGTTCTTGTATTCTTCTAAGAGGGGGAACCGCTTATTAAGAGAATATAGCTTTAGATTGCCTCTCTGCTGGCTGACCAATATACCCTCATTTTCAAGTTCCCGTATTTTTTTAACCAGGTTTCTTTTATCTAAAGAGAGTTTTCTGGCCAGCTCATTTACATACAGACTCTCCTGGGGGTTCAGGAAGAAGTAGTTTAATACTTTTTGCGTTATTTCTGATTTTAGCGAAATCATGCTTGTTGTCCTTTACACCGATAAGTGTAAAGTATTACACCGACAATGTCAAGCAGAACCGCGGCAAAGAAGATTTTAATTAATGTGTTTTTAATGGCTGTGCTTTTGGATCGCACGAGGTTTCCACTGCAAGTATTATCATAATATTACTCCCGAGCGAACGAAGAGAGTCGAGGTAGTTTCGATAGCGAGGATTTTCATATAGTTGAAATTATAACAAAGGATTTGCGATAAATATATGAAGGAATTATAAAAAATATGAAATTTCCGTCAAAACTTGCCGATAATATATTGATGGGAGTTGAAACTTCCACCAAACAACCAGATGCCTGCCTGCCGGCAGGCAGGCCCAGCGAGGCAAATAAAGTCGATATTTAGGAGGTTTAATAAAGATGAATGGAGTATTGTTTGCGCCGAGAAATATGCCCAGAGTAGTGATTGATAGAAGAACTGGTCATTTGTATGGTCCTGTGAAACAGGAAACGGTTCTTGCCCCAACCATCATAGGAACTGGTCTTACCAACAGGACCCCGGGAAAAAGCGCGGGAATATTCCAAATCGGAAACCAAACTGCTTTTTTATCATTAAATGGCGTTTTTCATATAGGACAGGGAGAATTAAGTCTGGGAGATGGAGAGAATAGTATCGTTATAGAAAACACCAGGTGCTCTGCTTTGATTAGAACGGGGAAAAAGCCGGGAGATATTTTCATCGCTAATGACATGGAGGATTTGCAGATTGAGATTACTAGAGGCAGAAAGCACATCCTTGTATCCCACAATCCACTTAACCCAACGCCCCTTAAACCTGGAGATGTTTTAAGGTTTCCTTTAAAGTCAATTGGCAGTGAAAGACCTCGTTATTTAAAAGTTATAGTGGCAAAGAAGGAAGAGGAGCTGGCTCCCCCACAACCGGCAGTAGAAGAAATGCTTGCAAGCAAATCAAAACCAGAAATACAGAGACGGGCTTCCCTTCCTTATCTTGCAGCTGCAGCTTCTGCTTTAGCACTTTTAGCAGCAACATCATATGTTACACTTAAAGCCTTGTCTAACAGTCCTTCCATATCGCGAGCAGAATCCGAAGATTTGGAAGGAAAACCGCTTCGTAACATGGGAGATTTAGTGTCAATCGCAGAAGCCGGGAATTTAGAATACGAAATAATAACAACTAGGGGTTTTAGCCTATGGCGGATTGAATTCTTTGATAAAAGAACTGGTCGCCAAATTGCTATGGCAGAAGAAATCCCTTACACAGGCATGAGCCATTACTTTTATGATGTGAGATCAAACGGGAAGAAAATTGGTGTTGTACAAGATGGGAAAGGCTTGCATTTTTTTGGTCTGGATGGAAAATACATGGCTTGGGCTAGACCGGCTGGCTTTTCCCCAAAATTAGGGGTTAAAGATGTAAAAGTAGGCAACCGAAACGCTTGGCCGACTTCAACATCAAGAAGCTCATCCGAAGATTTGGAAGGAAATCCTCTCCGTAACATGGGAGATTTAGTGTCAATTGCAGAAGCCGGAAATTTACAAGCGCGCACAATAACAGCTTTGGGTTTTAGCAGCTCGCGGATTGAATTCACTGATAAAAGAAATGGTCGCCTGATTGCTGTAGGAGAAGGGATCACTAACACAGGCCATTACTTTTATAATGTATACTCAAACGGGAATCTAATTGGTCGTGTAAAAGGGATGGTAGGCTGGCATTTTTACGGTTTGGATGGAAAAGAAATGGCTTGGGCTAGACCGGTTGGATCTGATTTCTCTCCACAACCAGGGATTAAAGATGTAACAGTAGGCATGGTCAAATTTTGATTGAATAGCTATTATGCAAACGTCCCCCGATTTACTGCCTTGATCTTGATGAATTATCCGTGTGGTTCGTTAGAGCAGATTTTGCTCTTCGGCAATGATGGTCGGGCGACCGTGTCCAGGATAGACTTTGGTCTCGGCAGGTAGCTTAAGTAATTTATTTAGAGATTTTTCCATATCGGCCTGAGAAGAATAGGGCAGGTCTGTTCTTCCGTAAGTACCGGCAAAGAGTGTATCACCACTGAATAAGACTTTTTCCTTTTCGCTATAAAGCGAAATTCCTCCCGGGGTGTGCCCCGGCGTGTGAAAAACCTTGAAAACCAATTCACCAACCATGATTTCGTCACCTTCCTTAAGGTGACGATCGGCGGGCGGCGAATTGGAAGCCTTGTACATAAATTCGTCCAGTTCATGAATGAGGAGCAGCGCTCCGGTTCTTTCCTTTAGTTCCCGGTTGGCTCCGATATGGTCCCAGTGTCCATGCGTATTTACGATATAACGGGCTATTAATTGATGTTTATTTAAAAGATTCAATATCTCTTCTGCGTTATCTCCCGGGTCGATAATTAAAGCCTCTTTGCTCTTTTCGTCCTCAATGATGTAACAATTGGTATCGATCTCTCCCACGCGGAGTGTGCTGACCCTCATGAGTTTAATCATAACCGGGCCGGTCTCAAAATTCAAGGGTGGAATTTATCGAATAAAGTGGTAAAATATCTTCAAATGAAGGATTCAATAAAGGGAGGTTTTAATTTTGGGGCCACTTCGGGTGTGATCACCACGCTGGGGTTGATGGTTGGATTGCATTCGGGCACCCACTCTAAACTGGTGGTACTTGGCGGTGTTTTAATTATTGGCATTGCCGATGCTTTTTCGGACGCCCTGGGCATGCATATGTCTGAGGAATCTAAGGAAGAAAGCATCAAAGGGATCTGGGAAGCCACTTTCTCAACCTTTTTGGCTAAATTTTTTATAGCGATAACCTTTGTTTTTCCGGTGATTTTATTTCCGCTGGGCACGGCCATCATAGTGAGCATAATCTGGGGCTTGCTGCTTTTGGGCATCTTAAGCTATGTCCTGGCCAAAGCTCAAGCGCTTAATCCGCTGGCAGTTATTGGGGAGCATCTTTTTATTGCGCTGCTGGTAGTGGTGGCAACCCATTATCTTGGCGATTTGATCAAAACGATATTTAGTTGATTAATTTCCTTGACACAAAAAGGGATGGATGTTATACTGGATGAGTTCAAAGGTCGAAGTTAATGGTAGATGTATATTTGTTTACATTGAATACTGGAGAGTCTGCAGCTCTGGTGGTCGATTGCCCCGCTAAATTCGGGCCTCTAGATTCCATTAATCCGCAGAAAAAAATCCAAGGAGATCATGCATGAAAAGCATATTCGTAGGCAACCTTCCCTGGTCCGCTACCGACGCCGACCTGCAAGCAAAATTTGCAGAATTTGGCGCCGTGATTTCGGCCAGAGTGGTTACCGACAAGTTCTCGGGCAAGTCTCGGGGATTCGGGTTTGTTGATATGGAAGACAGCGATGCCGAAAAGGCTATAGCCGGAATGAACGGCTACAAGTGGGGCGACCGCGAAATTACCGTCAACGAGGCCAGACCCAAGACAGAAAACCGTGAAAGACGCGGCGGCAGCGGCGGCGGCGGCGGCGGCGGTGGACGAAGAGATTACCAGCGCTTCTAACCAGCGTTTTTAGATTAAATTAAAGGCCCCGATTTTCCCTGCCATCCGGCAGATAAGTCGGGGTCCTTTTTATTTGACGATTACTTGACGATTCGATATAATTTTGTTATGTTAAGTGCGCGTCAGGATGAAATATTGCGTTTATTAAACGAGAAGCCTTTTTTGCGAACCCGGGAAATTCAGCAGGCTTTGCATTTAACTCGAGCCAGAATAAATCAGTTGATCATGCCGCTGGTTAAAAAGGGTTTAATTAAAAAAGAAGGGCAGGCTCGAGCCACTATTTACAAAGTTACGGATAGGAGAAGCAGGGAGCAAATCAGTCGAGAAAACTGGGAATTGCGCGCCAAAGTCCGGGAGCTGGAAAAAACTTTAGAGGATCGCAAAGTGATTGAAAGGGCCAAAGAGATATTGATCGCCCAGTTTGATATTTTACCCACCGAGGCTTATCGCAAACTGCAGGAGCAGAGTATGGACAGCGGGCGTTCCATGCGGGAGATAGCGGAAGGGATCCTTTCCGCTTATGAGGTCTAAGTTGACTCGCGCATAAATTTATAGTATAATTACAAGGTAATCAGGCAAAGACGCCCGCAAGGCGTCTTTTTTTTTGGCAAAAGGAGGAATGCGATGAAAGCAATAATAGCGTTAGAAGACGGGACGACTTTTGAAGGGACTGCATTTGGGGCGGAGGGAGAAGCGATCGGCGAGGCGGTCTTTAACACCCAGGTAGTTGGTTATCAGGAAATTTTAACTGATCCGGCTTACAGCAGGCAGATCGTGGTCATGGGGTATCCTCACATTGGCAATTACGGGATAAATGACCGCTGCAGTGAATCCGACCGGGCGCAGGCGGGGGCTCTAATTGTTAAAGAAAACAGCAGAATCTACAGCAACTGGCAGGCCAAGGGGTCGCTGGAGGATTTTATGAAGAAGAATAATGTAATAGGGATCGAAGCAATAGATACCCGCGCGCTGACCATTCATATAAGGGATCATGGAGAAATGAGGGGAGTGGTTTCTACCAATGATTTTGATAAAGCAAGTTTAGTCAAGAAAGCAAAAGCTTATGCAGAAGTTAAGTTCGAAATTAGAAATCCTAAATCCCTGCCCGTCCGGCAGGCGGGCGAAACAAATTCCAAATCTAAAGTCATAATTATCAATTTGGGGATCAACAATAGTACGCTGGCGAAGTTCCCGGGTGCTGCGCTGGTTGCATCCAATATTTCAGCTGAGAAAATCTTGGAGATGAAGCCGGAGCAAGTAGTTGTTTCCAGTGGACCTGGAGATCCTCGAAAGCTAACGGGTTTAGTCGAAGAAATCAAAAAATTGATCGGCAAAGTTTCAATTTATGGGATTCAGAACGGAGCTTGTGTGCTGGCTCTTGCTTTAGGTTGTCCTGTTTACCGGATGAAAGTCGGCCATCATGGAGTGAATCATCCGGTGGTTGATCCAAAAACCGGCAAAGGCGAGATCTCGGTTCAAAATCACAGCTACGGGATCGAGAAGGTTTCTAATAATGTAAAGGTGGTGCATGTCAATCTTAATGATAAGACCATCGAGAAGATCCGGACCAAAGATGGGAGCGGTGTGGGTACATTATATTATCCGATCGATGAAAGAGGAAAATTAGAGCCGGGATATAAATTAGTTTAAAGGAGGAAAACCATGCCAAAACGAACCGATTTAAAAAAGATCCTGATCATCAGCTCCGGTCCGATCGTGATCGGCCAGGCTTGCGAGTTTGACTATTCAGGTTCACAGGCCTGTAAGGCTTTGCGGGAAGAGGGATACGAAACGGTTCTGGTGAACTCTAATCCTGCCACCATTATGACCGATCCCGGTATGGCGGACCGCACTTACATTGAACCGCTGGAGCCGGAATTTATAGAGAAAATCATTGCTAAAGAAAAGCCGGATGCTTTGCTCCCCACTCTGGGCGGGCAAACCGGTCTGAACATGGGATTCTTCCTGTCGCGCGCTGGTATTTTGCAGAAATACGGGGTGGAGGTCATCGGTGCTGACGCTAAGGCCATCGAGCGGGCGGAAAGCCGGGAAAAATTCAAGGAAACCATGGCCAGCATCGGTCTGGCAGTCCCCGAATCTGGAATTGCCACCACCGTTGATGAGGGGATGGCGCTGGGCGAAAAGATCGGTTTTCCCATTATCCTGCGGCCCGCATTTACCATGGGGGGGCAGGGAGGCTCCTGCGCCTATAATGTCGATGAATTAAAGAAAGGATTGGAATACGCCCTTGAGATCTCACCGCTGCATCAGGTGCTGGTTGAACAATCGGTGCTGGGGTGGAAAGAAATCGAATTTGAGGTCGTCCGCGACTGCAAGGACAACGTTATCATTATCACCTCGATGGAAAATATCGATCCTATGGGAGTGCACACAGGCGATTCCATTGTGGTGGCTCCGGCGCAGACCCTGACCACCGAAGAGTTTGTGGACCTGGAGAACTGGTGCAAAAAAATTATCCGCGCCGTAGGAATTACCGGCGGCGGCACTAACATCCAGTTTGGCGTAAATCCGGATGACGGCCGGGTGGTGATCATTGAGATCAATCCGCGGGTTTCGCGCTCCTCGGCCCTGGCTTCCAAAGCTACCGGTTTCCCGATCGCGCGGGTCGCGGCAAAGCTGGCGGTGGGGTTGACGCTGGATGAAATTGTCAATCAGGTGACCGGCAAGACTTATACTTTCTTTGAGCCGACCGTTGATTACTGCGTGTTAAAGGTCTGCCGCTTTACTTTTGAAAAATTTCCGGACGCGGATCCGATCCTGACCACCTCCATGAAAGCGGTGGGGGAAGCGATGTCCATCGGCCGCAATTTTAAAGAAGCCCTGCAGAAGGGGATCCGCTCCCTGGAGTACCGCCGTTTTGGTTTGGGCGCGGACGGCAGGGATGTGCCGGCGGAAATTTCTTCAGATCCCGAACTGATCAAGCAGAAATTGGTTTATCCCAATGCTGATCGGATTTTCTGGATACGCTACGCCTTAAAGAAGGGGATGACCAATCAGGAGATTTATGACTTTTCCAAGATCGATCCCTGGTTTATAAATCAGATGCGTGAAATCGTGGAGATGGAAGAGAAACTGGTAAAGCATAAACTTGCGGACCTGCCGGACAATCTGCTCCGGGAAGCCAAAGGCCTTGGTTTTTCCGATGTTCAAATCGCGTATTTAACTAAATCCGATGAAGTCGAAGTTTATAATCATCGCAAGGAGAAAGGTATTCTTCCCGGTTATAAGCTGGTGGATACCTGCGGCGGGGAATTCGATCCGCAGCAGCCTTATTTTTATTCCACTTATGACAATGCCAAGGATGAGTGCCGCGCCAGCGATAAAAAGAAGATCATGGTTCTGGGCGGCGGCCCCAACCGCATCGGCCAGGGAATTGAATTCGACTACTGCTGCTGCCACGCCTCCTTTGTCTTAAAGGAAGAAGGCTACGAGGCGATTATGGTGAACTCCAATCCCGAGACCGTCTCCACCGACTTTGATACTTCCACCCGCTTATATTTTGAACCGCTTACCCGCGAAGATGTTTTGCATATTGTGGAAGTTGAGAAGCCTGAAGGCGTCATTGTGCAGTTTGGAGGGCAGACACCCTTAAATCTTTCAAAGCAATTGGCTGACGCCGGGGTTCCCATTCTGGGCACCTCGGTTGATTCGATCGACCGCGCGGAAGACCGAAAGCGATTTAAAACCTTGCTAAAGAAGTTAAAACTGAACCAGCCGGCTAACGGCACCGCGATTTCTTTTGCGGAGGCGCGCAAAGTGGCCAGGAAGATCGGCTATCCGGTGGTGGTGCGTCCTTCCTACGTTCTGGGCGGCCGCGCCATGGTCATTGTCTATGACGAAGGCGATCTGGAAGAATACATGCAGAAAGCGGTCATTGCCTCTCCCGACAAGCCGATCTTGATCGACAAATTTCTGGAAGACGCGATAGAGATCGATGTGGATTGTGTTTCGGATGGCAAGCAAACCGTGATCTGCGGTATCATGGAGCACATTGAAGAAGCGGGGATCCATTCCGGGGATTCTGCCTGCTCCATTCCCACCTTTTCCCTTTCCAAATCGATCCTGGAGGAGATCCGGAAAGCGAGCCAGGCCCTGTCCAAAGAATTAAAGGTCAAGGGCTTGATGAACATTCAGTATGCGGTCAAGGGCAGCGTCCTCTATGTTCTGGAAGTCAACCCGCGCGCTTCGCGCACTGTCCCCTATGTCAGCAAAGCCACGGGTATTCCCTGGGCAAAGATCGCCACCCAGGTTATGCTGGGTAAGACCCTGAAACAGCTGGGAGTTGAAAAAGAGGTCATTCCCAAGTATTTTTCGGTCAAGGAAGCGGTCTTTCCTTTTAATCGCTTCCCGGGAGTGGATCCGGTGCTCGGACCGGAGATGAAGTCAACCGGTGAAGTAATGGGGGCGGATCCGGATCTGGGCGTCGCCTATATGAAAGCCCAGATTGCGGCGGGGCAGAAAATTCCCCTCGAAGGAAAAGTTTTTATTTCGGTGAATGATCATGACAAGCGGGCGATCACCGATATTGCGAAGCGATTTGTATCTTTGGGATATAAGATCTTTTCTACCTCCGGCACGGCGGACGTTTTGCGCAAGAGCGATCTCGAGGTGGAAGAGGTTCCCAAATTGGGAGAGGGCAGGCCGGATGTTTTGGACTTGATCAAAAATGGAGAAATTAAGCTGATCATAAACACTCCCGGCGGGAAAAAGACCAAAGTGGATGAAACCAAAATCCGCTCCGGCGCCATTATGCACATGGTGCCGATCATAACCACCCTATCCGGCGCGCGGGCTACCGTAAATGGTTTAGAGGCGGTAAAGAAGAAGGGGTTTTCGGTTAAGGCGTTGCAGGACTATCATTCCTGAAGCCTACTTCTTTCCCCAGCGGGCGATATTTTCGGCCGGAACGCCTCCAGCGGATGTAAAGCTGCCAGCCACATAAATATTACCGGAATTATCAATAGCTACCGCTGAAACACCGACGCCAGTCACGCCGGTCCCTAAAGGATGCCAGCTGCTGGTCGATACATCATACTTACCAATATTGTTAAGAATTACAAATCCGTCGGCGGTTTGATAAAAACTGCCGCCGGCATAAAGGATACTATGGTTATTGTCATAAACTAAAGACGCTACACCGCCACCTACTCCCACTCCTGCCGGATACCAGACACCGCTATATCGTCTGGCGACATAATTTACGTTGGTGGCTCCGATCGCGGTGAAGCTCCCGCCCATATAAAGATTTTGCGAAGCATTATTATCCAAGGCCAAAGTATTTACATTATTATTAGGCGTTCCCAATGCTTCCCAGGTAGGGGGTGAAAACCTGTATTTTGCTATTTTTTGAGCGCTGACTCCTGAGACGGAGGTAAACATCCCTCCTGCATAAAGATTACCTGAATTATCAAGAGCCAAAGCAAGCACACGGTTATTTATGTTTCCTAACGAAGACCAGCTGGGTGACGCAAAAAGATTGGAACATTTCTCTATGATAGATGCACCGCCGGCGTAGAGATTTTGCGGACTGGAACTATCCAGAATCAATGAATAAACATCGGCGTTTGTCCCCGTTCCTAAAGCCGACCAGGCGGAGCTATCCCATCTTGCCACGTAATTAACAGGGACTCCCCCGGCGTGCGTAAAATTTCCACCCGCGTAAAGGTTGCTAAAATTATCAAGGGCGAGCGCATTTACACTATCATCTGTTCCGATAAGCGCTCCGTTTTTGAGCGCTTCCCAGGTTTGAGATGAGGCATCCCATTTAGCGACATTGTTCACTACCACGCCTCCGGCCGTATCAAATCTACCTCCCACATAGAGGTTGCCCAAATTATCTAAGATGAGACAAATGGGAATAACTGTACCAGTACCGCCTATTCCGCTTCCGAGCGGGGACCACCAGTAAAGATCATAATTGGCGGTGGAGACATTGCTTTGCAACAATCCCGTTTTCACAGCGATAGCTTTGATGGTTTTAGATGCCTCAATGGAGAAGGTGTCGGTATATTTGGTCGAAGAAGTTGAGGGATCCGTTCCGTCCAGCGTAAAGTAAATATCCGCGCCGGCGGTGGTAGTTTCAATGGTTACGTTTAAAGAAGGCGCTTCGTAGGAACCGGAGGCTAAAACAAAAGTTGGAGATGCTACAGTAGGCAGAGTAGTAGTGGTAGTAGATGTAGTAGTGGTACTAGTAGTGGTGGTTCCGATAGTAGTTGTAGTAGTTACTTCTTCGACTCCGTGTCCCCCGCAACCAACTAGAGAGATCCCTATGACGGATAAACTTAATAATAATATGAGGTAACTAGTAAATTTGTTCATGTTATTCCTCCTGTTTTTATCTTCCAATCCTGTAGCTCAGCTCAACCAGTGCACCTGAGCGGGAATCATAGCCTATTTGAGCAAAGAGATTGGATTTTGAAAGTCCCGCCAGAAGACCAATGCCGGTTCCTCCTCCCTGATTGATGGTGCTGACTCCGGGGACATCAATGACTTTCTTGGAATAATCGGAGTAATTTACTTCCAGCCCCACAAAGGGATTCCAGCGGTCTTTCAATGAACTAAATTGATAAATAAGGGCATTGCTCCATGAAGCTAAATTATAATTGTTGCCGAACCCATAGCCGGCTTCGATCAATAAATTCATTTTCTCACCCAGGATGCTTTCATAACCCAAGCTTATTCTTCCCGCGCTGCCGAATACTCCGGCCTTTGCCAGCCAGCCGCTCTTCGACAACACTTTAACAGAAGGTTTTTCGATGGTTTTGGTTGCGGAAAAAGAAGCGGGAGATAAAATAATTATTAAGGAGAACATTAAAACCAAAGCTAAGAACCTTTTCATAATTTTCCTCCTGATATTTAATACTTTCGGGAAAAAGTATGACATTTTTAAGCTATTTGTCAATTGTTGAATATATCCAATAATTATGCTACAATAGGCACGCGATTAACCTGATTAACCTCGCAATTTATTTGGGAGGTGTCAAAATGAAAAAGCTCCTTTTAGCCGCCTCGCTGACCCTGCTTTTGGTTTCGGTCTCGATCGCTCAAACCGCTAATTATCAGATTTATTCGGAGAGCAAAGGATTCCTCGGCCTCGGGGGAAGAAAAGTCATCATGCTGAACAAAGATACCGGAGACTCCTGGCTCTACTACAATAATAAGTGGATACCGATCCCCAGAGTTGAAGAAGAAGAAGTGAGCCAGAAGTCGGAAGAAATTAACGTAAGAGCGATCATGGAAGAGGAAAATAAAATAAAAGCCAATCAAGAACAAGAGATAAATACTTTGAAGGCAAAGCAGGAGGATGAGCTCAAAGCCATAAAAGCCAAACAGGAAGCGGACCTTAAAGCCTTAATGGCAAAACAGGAAGAAGAAGTTAAAGCGAAACCAGCGGTTAAAACCATAACGCAAACAAAAGAACGAAGAATTTACAGGCCACGAGTATCGGTGACAAGAAAAAAGCTGGCCCCGCCTCCCAATTCAGCCGGCGAAGATGAAGGCAACACGCCACCCGATTGGCTGAAAGACTAAAGGGGCAGGCCTATAAGCCGGATTCTGTATTTGTGTGGTAATCTGTCTGGGACCCCGATTACTCGGGGCCTCAAGTGCGACCTACCCGAGAAACCCGAGCCAGGTTAGCTCTCAATTAGGTCTTGCTCCGCGTGGGGTTTACAACGTGACCGTCTCCGGTCAAACCGTCGGGAGCTCTTACCTCCCGTTTTCACCTTTGCCACCCAACCTTTAGGGTCGAGTTCGGCCGTGTATTTTCTGTTGCACTTTCCTTCAGGTTTTAACCTGACTGGACGTTATCCAGCACGCTGCTCTCCGGAGTCCGGACTTTCCTCCCCGATGCGCTATTCGCGATCGGGGTAACCACCCGGCCTGCCCTGTTATATTTTACCAAAAAGCGGGGAATCTTTCAAAGGGTGCTCGTCGATGCCGCAATTGGCGAGTTCATCGGCGTGTTTATTCTCTTCTCGGACTTTGTGAGAGATCGAGAAGTGTTTGAACTTTTTGATTAATGATCTTAGATGGAAGTGGAGAGGGACCAGGTATTCATTTTTTACTTTGTATTCGCCGTGGATCTGTTTGACCAGGAGCTCGGAATCGGAAAAACATTCGATCTCGGTCGCTCCCAGAAGCAGCGCCTCTTCCAATCCGCGGATCAATGCCAGGTACTCAGCAACGTTATTGGTAGTTTTGCCGATATAAGCCGAAGTTTCCAGCAGCAGTTCATGGCCTTTTTTTATGACAATTCCGATCCCGGCCGGACCGGGATTGCCGCGCGCGGCGCCGTCGCTAAAAAGTGAAACTTTCATCGGCGTTTAGCGTACAGGAGTTTCAACAGCTTGTCAATCGGCTGGGTGTTGATCACATCTTTCTTCTCGAGCCAGCCTCTCCGGGCAGTCATTACACCATATTTAATATATTCCAGCTGAATGGCGGAATGGGCATCGGTATCGATCGAGATCAGAACCCCTTCTTCTTTGGCTCTCTTGGCATGGATGTCGCAGAGATCGAGCCGTTCGGGGAAAGAGTTTATCTCTAAGTAGGTACCGGTATCCTTCGCGGCTTTGATAATTTCTTCCATATCGACTTCGTATGGATCGCGCACCCCGATCAGTCTCCCGGTAGGGTGGGAGAGAATATTTACATATTTGTTCTGAAAAGCCTTGATGATCCTTTTGGTCATCTTGGCTTTTTCCATTTTAAAGTTGGAATGAATGGCAGCGATGACCACTTCCAGTTCTTTTAAAACGGCGTCCGGATAGTCGAGCGATCCATCGGGCAGAATATCAACCTCGGCCCCTTTGATGATCCGGAATCCCTTGAGTTTGGAATTTAGTTTGTCGATGTAAGCAAGCTCTTTCAAAACTTCTTTTTCGGTCTGGCCGCCGGCCACCCGCGTAGATTTGGTATGATCGGTAATAGCGATATATTCGTAACCTAATTGCTTAGCCTTTTCCACCATTTCTTCAATAGTATTGGCGCCGTCGGAATACTTGGAGTGCATCTGGAGGTCGCCGCGGATATCGGAAAGCTCAATTAGCTTCGGCAGTTTCCCTTTCTTAGCGGCTTCGATCTCTCCCGTTCCCTGGCGAAGTTCGGGAGGGATAAAAGGAAGTCCGACCGCTTTAAAAACATCGACCTCTTCTTTTCCGCCGATCCTCTTATTCCCTTTGAAAATTCCGTATTCCGAGATCTTTAATCCCTTTTTCACCCCCAGGGTTCGGATCTCAATGTTGTGCTGTTTGCTGCCGGTAAAGTAATGGGCCGCGGCTCCAAAAGTGTTTGGGTCAACCACCCGGACATCCGCCTGCATGCCGTTTTTTAAAACGACTGAGGACTTGGTCGATCCTTTGGCCAGAACCCGATCGACCTGGGGAAGCGAGGTAAAAGCCTTCATAACTTTTTCCGGATTTTTTGAGGTTACCAGAATATCGATATCGCCGATGGTTTCCTGCCACCTTCGCAGGCTGCCGGCCGGAAGGATCTGATCGACTTCTTTCAGTTTTTTAAGGGACTCTACGATCGGCTTGGCATAGTCGAGAGCCTCGGAAATAAGGAACCTTCCTTTAACCCTTTCTTTGAGCTCGATCCCTTTTAGAATATTCTCTTCTTTTTTGGCGCCAAAGCCGGGGAGGCCGCGCAGCTTTCCTTCTTTAGCGAACTTCTTTAATTTTTCCAAGCTGTCGATTTTCAGCTTCTTATAAAGGAGAATAGCAGTTTTAGGCCCCAAGCCAGGGGTTCCCATCAGGGAAATAAAGCTTTTGGGGAACTGAGCGAGAAGCTTATCGTGCTGGGGAAGTTTGCCGGTTTTGATAATATTTTCAACCTTCTCGGCGATGCCTTCGCCGATGCCGGGGACTTCTTCCAGTGCTTTGATGCCGCCTTTTTTGTAGATCTCTTCCAGGTTTTCGGAGAGGGCTTCGATGTTGCGGGCGGCTTTTTGATAGGCGCGAATCCGAAAGCGGTTCTCGTTTTTGAGTTCGAGGAACTCGGCGATCTCCCAGAAGATCTTGGCAAATTCGATGTTATCCATAACCTTGGAATAAATTGTAACATGCCCCTTGACATTTTGGAACATGGGAGTATAATAAAGGCATTGACCTAGAGTCTGTGGAGGTATCCTTTATGGACTACTGTTCCGCAAAAATCTGGGTTCCTTCCTTTGTGCCCCTCTCCGGAGTACCCGCTTGGGAGAAATTTTACTTTTTGCCGCCTTTTAAATTTTTTCAGAAAGGAGGTAATTGGTATGAATAGGATTTTTACCCGTCTTTTCGTGATTCTTCTCATCTTGTTTTTTGTGACTGCTCCTGTTTATGCAAGAAAACCGGTTAAATTGAGTGACCGCCAGTTGAAGAAAGTGTATGGAGCTTGTATTATTCCGGATCCGCGTTGGTTTGATGAAAATCAGAAAACGTGCAAGGTATCCAAAGGCATAGATGCTGGCCCTTTGCTAGATCGGGCAGGAGAGCTCTTATATCATTCTGCCCTGCCGGTTTCGGGCGGGGTTGAATTCGTAAAGGCGACCAATGGAGACATCAGTTGCTTTACTGATCTGGCAATGGGGAAATCCAACCTGGATCAAACCGGACAATGCGTAAGTAAAGTTGGTCAAGAATCGATTAATAACATGTTGGAAGCGCAAATTGATACGCTGGGCACCGGCGCCAAGCTTGGGACCGGGGTCGCGACCGGACAATTCATTGTTGGATCGGGCGCGTGTGTGGCAAGAAATCAAAAGGCCAATTATTTAGTCGGGAATAACTGCATTATCCCGCCGGAAGATACGATGCAATGTTTAATCGACAATGCCAGGGGAGCAATTACGTTCAAAGGCGAGGATATTCCGAGCATTCTCATCTCGGGTGTTGCTATGAAGGCTAACTCTGATATGAGCGCAGCAGGTAGGGGAGTGGGTGCAGGGGAAACCGGGTTTTACTTGTGGGGAGCAACTAAATTTGCAAGAGATACAGATAATATTAAGCGGGCATATAATATTATTAGTTATACGGCTTCAACATTTGATATATCCAACCCTGTTGGAGAGCAGGTTTACATAAACGATAAACTGTGTACTATATTAGATGGAAATGCAAAAACCGTATCATGTCCGACCGACTATGACATTTTTACAACCAATCCGCCTCCGGTTAATTCGGGGGGTGAAATATTAAAAAGAGATGAAAATGGTGTGTGGAACAAATTAGGATACAAGTCAATGGAAGAATTATTAACGGATCAAAATCAGGATGGTAAAATACTTATTTTTAACAATAATGCAAACAATTCAAATGACAATAAATCCAGGATAGATTCCCAGCCCAATGATCCGCCGCCACCACCTCCACCTCCTCCTCCGAACCCGCCGGATCCGCCGTCACCGGGCCCCAATGTTACTAACCTCCCAAAGAGCGTAGATAATCAAATCGCTGATCTGACTCGTATCCGGGATACGCTGGCGAAAAATTCGCCTCAAACTGCCGATACTATTATTAAAATGTACAATCAACAAATAGAAAATCTTAAAGCCGGTGCTAATAAAGCATCTTCGAATGTTTCTTCTCCTCCTCCGAACACTTATGTATCCAATAGTTCTTCAGGCGGAGGTTCCTCTCGCAGTTCATCCAGTGGCTCATCTGGCGGGTCATCAAGCGGCGGATCAAGTTCATCGGCCGCTCGTTCCGGCGGAAGTTCTGGGACTTCGTCATCGGTGAATGCTTCGCCTCCTTCTGCTTCCAGCGGCAGCGTTGGAAGGGCTTCTTCTTCCACTGCCAGTGAAATATCAAGCGCTGCGAGATCGGGCAATATAAGTAATTTGTCGCCAACCGCAAGGGCGGTACTTTCCAACCGGTAGAAAGGAAAATGGTTGATAAGATACTTTAGTTTTATAATCTTATCGCTTTTCCTCTTTTGCCCGGAAGTGACCGGCTCGGTCGTTTCCCTCTCTCTTTCCGGCCAATCATTTCGCGCTAATGTGCAAAGCTATAAAGAAATCAAAGAAGAAGGCGCGGTTTTACAAACCGATGAGTTTACCTGCGGTGCGGCCGCGCTGGCAACTGTCCTGCGTGAATACGGCGATGAAAAGATAACGGAAGAGATGCTGTTATCCATGGAGACGCAGCTGGTGAAAGGGAAGGGCCTCTCTCTGTTCCAGCTTCAAACACTGGCCGAGAGAAGAGGCTTTAAAGCTGAGGGCTATAAGATTGAGTTAGCCAACCTTTATGATTTTACCTCTCCACTGATCCTGCATCTTAAAATGCCTGAAGGCGGGCATTACATGGTTTATAAAGGCATTCAGGGAGACCGCATCTTTTTGGTTGATCCAGCGGAGGGAAACATCAGAATGAGTCTGGATCGATTCGCTTCTCTCTGGACCGGCTATTCCCTGGCTCTGCTCGAAAAAAACGGGGAAAAGCTGCAGAATGATTTTGAGCCGCCTCCCTACTCCCGGCCGGAGTTGTTTTCTGTTAAAATGAGAAAATAGAATGAAAAAAATTCTATCTGGACTTTTGGCTCTCCTAATATTTGAAAGCGCTTCCCTGGCTATCAGCGAGACCCTGCTTTTCAAATTGCTGGAGCTCAAGCGCGAAAGCTATCTATCCCGTCGCGGAGAGTTAAACCTGGATATCATCCCTTCTTATAGTCAGGACACAGCGCTCGTTCCCTGGAGTATTACTAAAAGTTCAGTTTCGTCCGTGGGTATGAATTTGCGTGTCGGCGTTTCCAATCGCCTGGAGGCCAGCTTAAAAATCCCCTATCTCGTAATTAATCGCAAAGTTTTTGTCAGCAGCTGGGAATCCTTCCGGGGATCGGGAATTGGAGACCCGTCAATTTCCACCCAGTTTGAGCTTCTGTCGGAAAGGTTCAATCGGCCGGCGGTATATCTGGGGCTGGGCGCAACTCTGCCGCTGACGCGCAGCTCCTTTGATAATCTTTCTCCCCGCGAGATAGCGGTGGGAAACGGGTACGCACTTTACGACGCGGGGATTTCTTTTTTGAAGTCTTCGGATCCCGCGGTCATTTACGGAGGGATTGATTATCAGCTGAGCCAGAAGCGGGGAAACTACGATCCGGCGGATGTCCTGAATTACAACACGGGAATTGGATTCGCGCTGAACCAGAGCGTGAGTGTTTCCATTGGTATTTCGGGTGCGGTGGTGGGAGAAGAGAGACAGGTGGTGGGGGGGATTGAGACTCCGGTAACATCCAGTTATAACCATACCGCACTTTCGCTGGGAGTGACGCTGGTTTTCTGGAAAGACCTGATTTTTAATCCCAACGTTATGATTGGATTGACCGAAGATGAGACCGATTTCGCCTTTTCTTTCGGAGTGACAAAAAGAATCAAGGAGGCGCAATAAATGAGATCCTGGAGCTGGTTCGTTTTGATTTTAGCTCTGAGCTGGATTTTCCTGGTTGGATGCGATCAAAAAGTTCCGCTAGAGTTTACTTCAACTTTAAATATTTCCGGCACGGTTTATGAATATGACTATTTAAGGAACACTTCAAATAGAGAGAAAAAGCTGGATCAAGTCTTTATAACTCTTTCAGGAACCGCCACTTTTTCCACCACCACCTCCTCAAATGGCGCCTTCTCGTTCGCCAGCATTCCTCTGGGGAAATACACTTTGGCTGCTACCAAAGAGGGATACCAGAAAGACGGGAAACCGGCATACACCGCGGAATACGATCTTTCTCCCGCTGGTTATGCTGGAACCAGTCAAACGATAGAGTTTGATCTTGATCCCCGCCCGGTTCTTTTAGGGGCATCGGTTGATGACAACGATGAAGTGTCGATTTCGACCAATACATTCCGGCTGTACTTTAGTGAAGCGATCTCTCCGAACTCGGCTACTGCTTTTGTAAAAATGGTTGGCCTGAGATCGGCCGCTCTTGACGCCGACAGCATTGTCCGATCAAACATTAGCTGGGAGAGCGGGGGTAAAACCATGGTTTTGACCTTGGGCGGTTCACTGGAGCCGGATGCCGATTACCATCTTGGTCTCGCTTGCTCCAATGCTGTTATTGGAATTAAAGGCATTATGGATCTGCAAAATAATCCTATCTACGGGACGCAGGCCTACGATTATAGTTTGCAGGGTTTGACTTCGGATGCCAGCTGGGGCACTTATTTTTATATACCCTTTAAAACCGAAGCCGGTAAAACCAGCAGGCCGTCCGCTCCGACCGGGCTGTGGGTGAGATCTACGGTAACCGGCAGTTCGGAAATAGATTACAATTCGGTTTATTCATCCGGCAGCGGAGTCACCCTGGGATTTAACGGATCGGAAGGCGCTAACGGTTATAAATTATACGCCAGCCGCGACGGGGTCAATTATTTGTTCGTAAAGCAGTTTGGCTCCCCCTCCTGTTTTGTCGGCGTGAACGATATCGTTTTGACGTTTGGTCCGAGCATCGCGATTGGGTATGACACTTACGGTTATCCGGTTGACCCGGGTTTGCCCTGGCCTTTTCTGCGAGACAAAATCTACTTTAAAGTATCCGCTTATAACTCGCTGGGGGAGAGTGATCTTTCCGCGCCCCTGTCGGTGGTTGACACAGTGAAACCGACCGCAAACGCGGTAGCGGTTTCCGAGTCGCCGATAATTAAAATCATCAAATTCTCTGAGCCGCTGAGCCGGGAAACCGCCGAAAATGCCGCCAATTATATATTTCAAGGAGTGGGAACTCCGAGCATTTCCAGCATCACCCTGGTAAACGACTTTGCCTTTTACTATCTTCCTTATAAAACTACTTTTATCAGACTGCAAATTGCTTCCCCTGAAAGCGGTCCGCGAACCATCCGAATCGGCGGCATAAAGGATCTAACCGGCAATATAATCAGCGCCGAAACAGAAGTAACTTATTGAGCATGAAAAAGATAATTTATTTATTGATATTGGTTGGACTGTTGCAGATTAGAGCCGGAGCCATCACTTTTTTTAAAGATGTTCCTCCTAACCATCCGGCTTACGACAGCGTTTATAATCTGGCCGTGATTTACAAGGTCATTTCCACGGAAGAATCCTATTTCCGCGGACAGGACGAAATCACCCGCTTCCAGTTTGCGGTTTTGCTTTACAATACCCTGAATTATCTTGAAAGGGTTTCAGACAAAAGCTTCTCGGGGAAGCCGCTGGAAGAGAGTTTTGAAGATGTTCCTAAAGATCATTGGGCCTACGGGGCGGTGAATAAGCTGGTTAATAATTATAACGTCATGGGAGGTTATTCTGACGGTACTTTTAAAGGCAATCGTCTCCTGATCGGGTCGGAAATGGCTTCCGCCCTGGGAAAAATATTCCGTAAGTTGGAAGGAGGATACAAGTCGAATTTGCCTTTATTCCTTGATAATTACGAGAAGAAAGATAAAAACAAAACCATTTCGCGCTATGAGATCGCGCTGGCGGTTGACATGCTGATTCAGAAGGGGGCTTCCAAATTGTTTGTCTCCCTGCCCAGGGAAACCCGAAACCGGGGGCTCTTTGAGGAAAACCTGGCCGCCTTCGAGATCAAATGGGGCGGGGTGCAGGAGAAGGCTTCGCAAACCGATAATTGGATGGCGGGGGGGGTAGCTTTTGAAGCCCTGAGTCCTTTCGCCTTGGGGAGGAGAGAAGCCCGCCTTTACTATAAACTGGGGTTTGAAACTGGAAAGATGGTTTACCTTGATCAAACCAGCAGTCATTTGGTTTATGAAAACCGATTTTTGATGAGGCTGTTTTTAGATGTGCCGGTGTCGCTGCGGACTGCATTTTTAGGAGGTCTTGAATATGTTAGCCTCGGGAATTCATTCTCTCCCAGCAGTTTTTTCGGGCTTTCACTGGGGATAAAATTGATGCCGAAGCGAATTCTATTTTTAACTCCGGAAATAATGCTGACCTACGGCTTTCCTCTTTCTCAGCCGGTCAGCGTAGCTTCCAAATTGGGGCCCCCGCTGGGTAGAGTTTACGGAGAAATATGCAATCCCGCACCATTTCTGGGAGATAGCGTCTACTGGTTTTACGCCTACGAGAACCTGCAAATGGGAGAAAATCGGGAACCGAGGCTGTATCAATCTTTTGGCGTGAAATTAAAGTTTTAAGGTTTTTACGATCGCCTCTCCCCAGGCTTTTGCTGTGCTCGGTCCGGTAGCGGTGATGATCTTTCCGTCGATCTCCACTCCCTTGCCGGTATAAATAGCTCCCCCTTGTTTCAGAGCATCAATGTCCCCTTCGTGCACGGTTGCCCGCTTTCCTTTTAAAACGCCGGCGTGGGCCAGGATTCCGGGTGCCGCACAGATCGCACCCAGGAGTTTTTCCTGTTTGACTGCCTCCTGTGCAATTCGATGGGCGGTCGGATCTTGATAATAACCGTGGCTGCCGGGTCCGCCGATGAAAAGTACCGCATCATAATCTTCAACTTTGACTTGATCTAAAGTAAGATCAATATTAGCTTTCAGCCCGAAGCGGCCGGTTGCCTCTCCCAATTTTGAAGAGGCGGTAGTTATCTTAAAACCGGCTTTTTTAAGTACCGCTTTGGGTTCCGCGTATTCTTCATCGCGAAACATTTCAAAGGCGATGATCATAACGGCCCTTCGACCATGCTCAGGGCTAGCCCTTTTTGCCATAATCATTCCTCTTCGATCTCCGTTTTGAATTCAAACAAGCGCATAACATCGCGCTGGGAAAGGATGCCGATGAGCTTTGAATCTTCGATCACCAAAAGTCTGCCAATACCGTTATTGGCCATCTTGGCCAGGGCTTCGGTCACTTCGGCTTTTTTATTGATAAGCAGCTGGCCGCTGATGGGGATCATTATTTCTCGAGCGGTTACCTGTGGCCACCTTTCTCTTTCGATCCCTTTGACATCATGGAGCATTATCAGCCCCAGCAGAGTATCATCCTCAACTACCGGAAAAGAAGTATAGCGAAAACGGAAAAAGTATTCGTCCACCAGTTTATTCAGCGTGAGGTTGGCGGGAACAGTTACCACCGATTTGGTCATAAGATTTTCAACGTTGACCCCGGCCAGGATTTTTTTCATTACCACCTGACGATAGCTGACTTCGGCCGCTTCCTGCAGGAAAAGTCCGATAAAAATAAGCCAGATGCCCGAGATGAAGGCTCCGGCGAATATTTCTAACAACCCGACCGCCATCAGGAAGAAGGCGAAACCGCGCCCGAAAGCGCTGGCAATGCCGGTGGCCTTTTTCAAGTCTTTCATGAAGCTCCAGAGCGCCGCGCGAAAGATCCTTCCTCCATCCAGAGGAAAACCGGGAATTAAGTTAAAGATCCCGACCACCAGATTGATGATAAAAAGGTAATTTGTGATCGAGAGTATATAGGGAGCGACTCCCAAATTGTAAAGCATCTGCGTCAGAGCAAAGAAGATTATGGCCAGGGAAAAACTCATGGCCGGACCGGCGATAGCCATCTTGAACTCCACCATAGGGGAGGGGGGCTCTTTTTCCAGGTGGGCCACTCCGCCAAACACGAACAAAGTGATGCCGTGGATCGGGAGGTCATTTCGATTGGCTACAATAGAATGGGAAAGCTCATGCGCCAGCAGAGAGGCGAAGAGCAAAATCGCGGCAATGATGGCCATCAGCCAGTGAGCCGGGGCGGATAACTCCGGATTGGTGGCAGGGAAATATCCGCGGGCTAAAGTGAATATCACCAATCCCAGAATAATAAACCAGGTGTAATTTATCTCGATGGGGATATTAAAAAGAGTTACAAGCTTAAACGATCGCTTCATGTTTTAAGGCGTCCCAAATGCTGTAGACCCAGAGAATTACAGCAGAAATCAAAGACAGGCCAAAAACGACAAGAAAAAGAAAAGCGTTTATCAGAAGAGAAACATAGATTAAAGCGGGAAGGACAAAATAAAAAGCGAGCAAAAGCTTTAGGCCTTTCTTTCCTTCGCCTTTGATAATCTGCCCCAGGCCCACAACCAGAAAAGAGGCAATGGCTTCGAGCCAATATTTCCTTTTCATTGAAATAATTATAACACTGATATATACTTTGGGCAAAGCCATGAAAATCCTGATCAGCAAATCCAGAATTCAGAAAAGGGTGGCGGCGCTGGCGCGAAAGATCTCCAGAGATTACAAAGGCAGGGAACTGGTATTGATCGGGATCCTGAAAGGCGCTTTTGTTTTTCTCTCCGATCTGGCAAGACAATTATCGATTCCGGTTTCGATCGACTTTATTCAGGTGGCCAGCTACGGCGCCTCGACCAACTCGTCGGGGGTGATCAAAATAAAGAAGGATATTGATCTGCCCATTGTTGACAAGGATGTCTTAATTGTCGAAGACATCGTTGATTATGGTTATACGCTGGATTATTTACTGCGCTTCATTGCCCATAAAAAACCAAGATCAGTTAAGATCTGTGCGCTTCTCGATAAACCATCGCGTCGGAAAGTTAAAGTTCCCATTGCCTACAAAGGGTTTACGGTCCCGGATAGGTTTATCGTTGGTTACGGGCTGGATTATAACGAAAAATACCGCAATCTGCCTTACATCGGGTGCCTGCCTGCTCCGATGAGTCCGAAGACTTTCGGAGTCCTTCGGACCGGCAGGTAATCAATTTTTCTTTTTTTCATTTTGCTGGTCGATTTCAGAGAATGTAAAGAAAAAGCCCCCGAGGATCCGGGGGCTTTTCTAAAGGAACTCTTCGCAATCAGTAGGGGAAATAGGATTTAACAAAAGGCTTAAAAACAACTATTTTATTTGAACCCGGCAGTGCGGTATAAACATTAGTTGTGCCCGGTTTAATTGTAACACCGTATGGGTCACGGCAAGTGCTGTAATCACCCATTTGTGCCAACATAACACCGGTAGCAGGATCATACTTTCTAATTGAGCTGCTGCTTCCTGGTATGGCAACATAAAGTTTGTTCGCGCTGTCACATGCGATATCATTTGTAGCGCCCAGCGGGCCTAAAATTCTTACCCATCCGTAAGCTTGTTCAACGAAATTGTAGCTGCAATATATACTACCTTGGGCAGAGAGATAAAGCCTATTAACTGCATCAAGCGCAACCCCGTTCGTCGATTGCGAATAATATAGTCTTGTAGCGGTATTTCCACCGATTTTAGCAGGCTTTACAACATAAGCCCCACCATAAGTGCCGCTGCAGGAAAAATAAACAGTTCCGCCGCCAGTAACAGCGATTCCTGTAAAAGTACTTAAAGTACTACTATTATTTATTGGCAAAGTCGTCCAAGCAGCGGTTGGAGCCATGTAGGTGTACAGATATTTAATACTGTTCCCGTCGGTCACCCACATTCTTCCGTTAGCATAAGTAATTGAACCCGGGTTGCTGAGCCCTGTACCAAAAATGGACCAATTTCCGGCGAGATCCAATTTGAGCACGCGGGCGCTGCCGGCGTTGGTAACATACATGTATCCATTTTGGTCAAACGCCACATCCCGAGTCATATTAAATCCTCCGGTTGATGCTGAGGATCCGGGATAAAGTGTGATAGTCTGGGACAGAGTGTAGGTCTCGGCGAAGCTTACTGCGGAAAGAGTAACAATAACCATCATAGCGGCAATTAAGAAACGGCTAAAAATAGATTTCATGAAATACAACGCCTCCTTTTTAATCAGGGGAACATTGAGTCATATTTGTATGAGCTCCCACCTCCTTATTTATTATTGATTTTATCTGAAATTATAATATCATTTTCTTTCGTTTTTGTCAATAGGATTTGAAATAAAGTTTATATATCACTTAATTAAGAATAGATTTTCCGGCCGATCCCCAAAAAGGGTGAAATTTGTGTGTTATGGTGACGAATAATACCTGGTCAAATGAGTAACAATTTTGAGATAAGCTTTGTCCGGCAGATATATAATTGGTTTTTTACGCCCAGTCCCACGGGCGACGATGATAGTTCAAAAAAAAGCCGGCCAAGTACTTATGGGGCAGCTGCTGATGAGGAATTGATCGTAAAATTCCGTTCGGAGGAATCACCTTCCGGCATTGATTCCCTGTCGCAAAAACATGGCCTCGCGCAAATTGAAGGGCTGTTTGAACACTCTGAGCCGAATAAGCATCTCGCCGGTGTCTATAGATTTAGATTGCCTCAAGGGAAAGACCAGGCAAAACTGCTTGAAGAGCTGAGGGGCGATCCCCGGGTTGAATATGCGCAACCGAATTATCGGCGGTATCCCTGCGAAACCATCCCCAACGATGTTCTTTTTTCCCAGCAGTGGGCTTTGACCCGGATCCAGGCGCCGCAAGCCTGGGATATCGAGGTCGGCGATCCCGGACTGATCATCGCGGTGATCGATTCGGGGATTGATTATAATAATCCCGAGCTGGCTCCCAGGCTGTGGGTAAATGCGGGAGAAATTGCCGGGAACAGCGTAGATGATGATGGGAATGGTTATATCGATGATAAAAGAGGATGGAATTTCAGTATTAGCGGCAGCGGCAGTAATGATGTGTTGGACGTGGACGGCCATGGTACTTCGGTTGCCGGAATAATCGGCGCGGCAACCGATAACGGGACCGGGATTTCTGGAATAAACTGGACCTCGAAGATCATGGCGGTCAAGACCGATCTATACGATTCCAGTTCTGCCCAGGCAGTTAAATATGCGGTTGATAACGGAGCCAAGATCATAAACATGAGCTGGGGCTGGTATTCAGATTCCCCTCTTCTAGAAGAAGCTATCACCTACGCTTATTCCCGAGGGGCGATACTGGTTGCTGCAGCCGGGAATTTCGGTTTTGACATGCCTTTCTATCCAGCGGCCTTTAAAAACGTGATCGCAGCCGCGGCAACCGATGAGGCGGATGGAAGGGCAGGGTGGTATTATGATTCCTCTTCCAATTATGGCAGTTGGTTATCCCTTTCAGCTCCAGGCAAAAACGTTGTATCCACTATTCTGGGCAATAGCTTTGGCCCTTTTGCCGGGACCTCTGCTGCTTCCCCTATTGTCAGCGGGGTTGCCAGCCTGGCCCTTTCTCTATACCCCGATTATTCCAATGAAGAAATAAAACAGCTCCTCATTAAAGCTTCAGATGATATTGGTTCTGCGGGATGGGATAGCTTTAGCGGATACGGAAGGATCAATCTTTATGATGCGCTTACCCTTCCTAGTTCTGGCTACCAGCCTTCCAGTGCGGTGATCACTTCCCCGGTTCAGCACCAGTTTATTTCCGCCCCTGCACCGATCGAAATTTACGGTTCTGCCTCAAGCAGAGATTTCTCTTATTATGTTATTGAATACGGGACGGGAGATAACCCCATAAGCTGGTCCGGTGCTTCGATCGTTCTTCAGAATAACGGAATGGCGCCGGTTAACAATGATTTATTGGGGACATTTGATGCCGCAACCCTGGGGACGAATTTTATCTCTCTCCGCTTGCGGACCTTCGATTTACAGGGGAATTGGGCGGAGGACCGGATATCGTTTTACAGGGATGACATGCTCAAATTCGCAAGAAACTATTCGACCTCCGGTCAGTCGATGATCGTCGGGGCTGACCTGGATAACGACGGCAAGGTCGAACTGGCAATTAACGGGAAAGATTCATTGGCTCTGATCGGCGCAGACGGCAATGTCAGAGAAGGCTGGCCTAAATATGAAGCAGATTATATTTTTGCCGGTCCGGCGATCGGCGATATTGATAATGACGGGGAGCTGGAGGTGGTCGCCGCGGCTGCCAGTGTGGCCGGCAGCGGAGGCAAGCTTTTTGCCTGGAAACAGAACGGAGAGGCGCTTCCCGGCTGGCCGAAACAGATAAATGATATTTACGCTTTTGAGGCTTTATCGGGACCGATCTCTTTGCTTGATATTAATGACGACGGAAAGCTCGAAATAATAATTAGCATTGATGCGGGAAGAATACTGGCCCTGGATGACCAGGGGAACGAAGTGGCTGGCTGGCCAAAGCAGCTGGGGAATCGGGCGCCCGCTTTCGCCGCGATAGAAACAGAAGGCGTAAGGAAAATAGTGGTCGGCTCAGAGAAAAATATCCAGATCCTCGATGCCCAGGGGAACCCCTTGCCGGGTTGGCCGAAGAGTGTTGATTTTGAAGTAATGAACCTGATTGTTGCTGATCTGGATAACGACGGCGCACAGGAAATAATCGCAGCGGGGAGCTTTGACGAATCCTATAAGAAGATCGCAGTCTTTGATCATGCCGGGAACATGAAAGCCGGCTGGCCGGCGGTCTTTAGCGGGTTCCAAGAATCCATCCCCGCGCTTTCGGCCGGGGATATTGACAATGATGGCATGGTCGAGATCCTGGTCAATTCTTTTGAATTTGATGCCACTGCCATGCGTTGCCTAAAAGGCGAGCTTACGGTTTATGGACCGGCCGGAGACTTAAAAAGCGGCTGGCCGAAAGAGAATTTGAATGACTGCTCGAATAATAGTTTGCTTGTTAGCGACATCAACGGCGATGGTTTGAATGAAATCATCTATCCTGCTTTTTCGAGAAAAGTATTTGTTTGGAATCCAGACGGCTCTCCGGTGCCGAACTGGCCGAGATACACGCGCGGTATTAATTATGGTGCGGCGGTTTTTGATAGCGACGGTAATGGCAAAAAAGAGATCATGCTGGCGGCATTCTCGCCCGCGGCGGAAAAGCAGGAGTTGTACGTATGGGAAAGCCCAACGCAATCCCTAACTGTTTCCCCCTGGCCAATGTCCCGCCATGATCCCTATAATTCGGGCAACCTGAACACCGATCTTATCCCGCCCGCCATCTATCATGATCCGGTCGCTACTGCTGAATCAGATCTGCCGGTCCCCATCTCCGCACTGATCACCGACGACGTGGAAGTAAAAACCGCCCGGATCTTTTATCGAAACAGCCTTTCCGGCATTTTTCAGTCCGTTTTGATGAGCGGCTCCGGCAATGACAGCTGGCAGGGGAGCATTCCAGGTTCCGCTGCTGTTAAGGAAGGGATCCAATACTATATTACTGCGCACGACCGCAGTATCAATCCGGCCGTGACACCGGTTTATGATATTACAGTCACGGAGGGGCCAAAAGATACCAATCCTCCGACCATCTCATTTGACCCGGTCACGGAGGGGATGGTGGGGATCGAGCAGCTGATCACCGCGGATGTGACGGATGATATTTCGGGCGTGCAAAATGTTTGGCTGTCTTACCGGCATAAAAAGTATGGAGATAAGAAGGTGGATTTCCAGCAGAGAGAAGGCAGTTATTATTCGGCTTATATTCCCGCCGGCGATATGCTGGAGGGGGGAATAACCTATTCGATCGGCGCCCGGGACAATGACGGTAATGAAACCCAAACGGCCAATTATTCCTTGAAAGTGATCAAGTATCAAAAATCCTACGGCTGCGGATGTAATTAAAAAAAACCCCCGCAGTCTGGCGATTGAAGAAACACGCGCGATAGTTTTCGCTTTCGGTCCGAACTGGCCGGTCGCTTCCCCCAGCCTGGAGGAGGGCGGGCAGGTCTTCAAAAATAAGTACTAAGGATTTTTTCCAGTTCAGGCTTGTTCATCTGCCAAATTGAACCGGCTTTTTCGGCGGAGCTGACTTCTCCCGGGGCGGTAAATGCCAAAACATCTTTGTCGGAGAGCATGCGCATAAAGTTTAAAAGACGGATAATCTTCAAAAGAGAGAGATCGGTTTTGATATATTTTGCCGCAATCCCTATGGCTATGGGGGCTTTTATCAAATTCAAAGGTTTGGCAAAAGAGAAAAACAGGGTTTGGATAAATTTTTGCTGGCGCTCGATTCTTCCGATATCCCCCGTGGCGTCATGACGGAACCGGGCATAGGCAACGGTATCTTTCCCCGAAAGTTTGTGCCGGCCCTGCTTGAGGTTGATATAAAGGTTTTGCGCGCGGTCAACATAGTACATGTCTTTCTCAACAAAAAGAATCAATCCTCCTAAAAGGTCGACCAGTTTTACCGCCGCAAAGGGATTAATCTCAATAAAATAATCAATCTTTTTCCCGGTCAAATTGGTGATGGTTTCCTTTACTAAATTTGAACCTCCATAAACGTTGGCGGCATTGATCTTTTGCCATCCATAACCCGGGATTGGAACAAAACTGTCGCGGGGAATGGAAAGGATGTTTACTTGGTAATGAATCGGATCGATGCGCGCCAGCAGGATACTGTCGGTCCTGCCTTCCATTCCGGTAATTATTTTCCCCTGTTCGTTAAAATTGAGATCGGTTCCCAGGATCAAAAGATTGATCGGCTGACGGATAGTTCCGATTCTCACGATCCTTGGAATTGATCCGGGAGAGAAGATGTTGGCATAGAAGTAGAGAATTCCAACAAGAATGGTTAAGAGCGCCAGTACTCGGAGGTAATCCAGTTTCCTTTTTTTCATTTAGCTGGTGGGTTTTTGATAGCCTACCGGGATGATGTAAAAAGGATCCTGGGTGTCGGGCAGCTCCAGCGTTTTTGCCACCACGTCATCCCAGAAGGCTGCGATGGGAACCGAAACCAATCCCATTGCAACCGCTTGAAGATGGATATTCTCGGCGACGTGGCCGACTTCCATATTTACGTAGCGATAAGATCGCTGACCGTATTTAGTTTCAGTTATTCTAAAGTTGCCGGCGATCACGATAACCAGCGGGGCTTCCGCGATATAACTCTGTCCCAGGGAGGCTCTGACCAGTGAAGGGCGTTTGTCTTCTTCGGAAATCTGAGCCAGCTTGTGACCATCGGGAATGTATTTAAAAACTCCGTCTTTTTTCAGGATATAAAGCGTAAGCGGGTAGAGGGCTCCGGCGGAAGGCGCCGACCGGAATCCCCAGGTTTTATCCGTTATTCCCTGCGCCGACCAGAGCAGCTGCGAGATTTGATCCAGGGTAAGTTCCTGATTGGTATAAGAGCGTTCGGAGCGGCGCCGGAAGATGGATTCCTCAACTGACATCTTACCCATGATTTTTGGTTCAGGTAGATTGATCTTTTTGGTTTCGGCCATAACTACGCCTCCAGCTAGTTCCAGGGTCAGAAGAAAAATGAGGATCTTTCTTAGCATGAATTTATTATAACATATTTATGAAAGGATGTAGGAGGGTAAAAATAATCCCCGGGCAAGTGAGGATACCGCCCGGGGATAAATCCATTAAACTTCTACCAGTTCTTTTTCTTCGCTGGCAGCTGCCTTGGAAGCGGCATTGTAGAATTTATAATCCAGCATCTGCATGTCATCGATAATGACTTCGGTCACGGACTTTTTTCCGCCGTCTTTGCCGTCAAAGCTTCGGATCTGCAGGCGGCCCTCTACGGCCACCAGCTTTCCCTTCTTAAGGTACTCGCCGCAGATTTTTGCCAGACCGCCGAAAGCAACACACTTGATGAAATCCGTGGTATCGGTTCCCTTCTTTTTGCTGCCCCGGTTAATAGCTAACCTGAAGTTTGTAACTGCCAGTTCATTGCTGGTGTAGCGCACTTCCGGATCGGCCACGAGACGCCCCGCGAGAATCGTTCGATTCAAACCTCCCATTCCTCTCACCTCCTTTTCTTAAATCTAAAAGGAGATTAGCAATCTTATTGCCACGCTCAGAGGGGGTGAAAAGTGGCGAAATTTCGTCAGTTTCGAGTGAAATTTCGGCCAAAAACCGCCGATATATACATAGATATGGCGAGATTATCAGGAATAACAGACCATACGGTTGTATCGGGATCCTCCACCCGGCGGGTTGATGCCGGGACCCCGGCCGCTCCCCGTAAAACTTCTTTGCCGTTCCAGGCCGTTGAATTGCTGGATAAATTCTTCCGCCTGGTCATCTACGGCTTTCAGTCAACCGGGAACTATGGCCTTTTCGTGCCCGAGGTCCTGGAGAGATTTGGCAAAATCGTCCCGACTGAACAAAAAAATAATTATGATGATTTCGTTTCACAGGAAGCGAAGAATGAAAAGTTCGGTCAGGAAAAGATGCCGGATCTGGAAACCATTCAAAAAATCATTTATATTTCAAGATTATCCGCGAAAGCGTTGACCGTTGCCAATCCGACCATCGATAATCTTTCTCCGGATGAATTGCAGGAGGTGGTCAGCGCGGCTCCGCCTCAAGCGCTTGAGAATCTGATCAGATATTTTGCTCTTCGCGGACAAATGAACCGGCTGAAAGATGCGGCCAAGCAAGAAGAATTAACGCATGAAAGGCAAGTGATGCTGGGCATACTGCTGAGATCTGCCGCGCTGGACAGAAATCCTTCCTTGCCGGATCTGCTCAATCTTTGCCAGGAGCTGGAGAGATTGGCCGTTAAAGGATCCATCAACGCCGTGGACATCCTGAAGGGCCAGCTGACCAAAATGCTGGAATGGCTCTCTCAGATCGATCCCGCCATCTTTTCGGCCGACGGCCTTTCCCGGCTCATTCATACCTGCGAGGAGACCGGCATGAGGATAATGGACCAGGAAATAATCTTCATGGCGGGATTCATCTATTCGGAGGGATCGATCGATGCGGTGCTGCCGGAAACGGGCGCGGCGGCAGCAGCGCTCCTGAAGCTGGGACGAGCCGCGTTCCGAATGCAGAATAACCGGGCGAACGCCGTAAAAATATTATTGGATTTCTGGAAAGAATTGGATATCGGGAAAATAATAGACAGCGAAAAGTTTAAAATGGTCGCATGCAAAATGCTCAAGGGGCTGAATCTGGTGCCGAACCGCCTATTGCATGAAATGTCCCGGCGCGAAAAGTTGGATTTTGGCAAATGGGAAGAGAAAGTGATATCGGCCGGGATCGATTTGGTGCCCGAACCTGTCCTGCCCCGCGATACTTTATGCGATCTTCAGGTGATCGAAATCGACCCCGAAGCTGCCATATTGATGGACAGGTTCCAAAAAAGCGGACGAATCCTTCCCTTTACCCGTAATATTTCCCTCGAAGAATTGGCGTCGATCGCCGATTACGGGGAGATGGTCGTAAACGGCGACGGCGTGAAATTCTTTAGAAGCGGCGTCGGAGTGGAATACATGAATATCGTGGTGGTAATGAAAAGAAAATTCTGGGAGGCGGAAAAAGATCGAAGCATCCTGAGGAACATCTGGATCAGCACTTTCAAAGGAGAAACCGCTCCCGGCAGGAGCCCCAAGCATTTAAACCCCGAACTCGGGGTGCAGGGAAATCTATTAATTGACGGAGTGATTGAAGGATCGGAAGAGAAAGAGAAATTTTTACTCGAACTTGCCAGGAATGTGAAATATAATCACGATCTCGAGGTCTGCCCCAGCAACTTGCCCTGGGCTGAGAAAGTTGCCTTGCCCGGCCAGACCATTGCGGGCGAAGCGGCGGAAAGATACATGGGCTTTTTCCCGCAGCTGGAAGTGAAGCATGATATCCCGCTGGAGTATATTGACGCGATCCTGGTCCCTGAGCATCTCTACGAAAAGGCCCTGGCTTTGGTCGGCAGGAACCCCGCGGTCGCGAAGCTGCTTCATAAAGTTGAAGGCACCGGCAAAGATGAAAAGGAATTTTATGCGGGCATTGATAATGTGAGAAGGAGGTCGCGCCTCGCGGAAGGGATGAAAAAAGATCCCCAATTCGGCGACAAAGCGCTCCGCGAAATAGAGAAAGAAGTGCTTAGACGGGCCCTGGGAGGAGATCATCGGGAACAGGCCAATGCTTTATTTGATGATCACGGCTTTTTCCATTATCCCCAAGACGGATGGCTCTGGGCCAATCCTGGAAACACGCCTGTCTTGAACCGTGATCGGAATAATGACTGGAAGATATTTATTAATCCCCGAGAGGAAAAATTCATGGAAGTGCTGGGAGCGGCGCTCAAGGTCCTGTCGCGCAATAAAGAGCTGGGCGCATACCTGAAGATCCCGGAAGACCTGGATCGGGAATGGAGGCCGGGAAGAAAGTACGGGAGCTCATCCACATCTCCTAAAATAGTGATCTATGCCAATCAAGAAACGCTGGCTTTGATCCTGAACGCCCTGGACTGCGCCCTGGCGGAGTTATTGGCCGAGGCGGGCTTCGGTAAGGAGCCCGGGCCTTCTTTTACCAGGCGCTTCGGTTCGACCGATCTCGTTTTTTACAAAAAAGAATATGGTTTTAATGAAAGAGGAGATATCCGCGTGAAAATCGCCAAACAGGCGGAGGCGGCCGCCAAAGCAAAGAAGATCAGGGGTGAAGAGAAGATCCTCGAAGAAAAAAGAAAAGCTTTGGCCGCTGCTGGTTTCGAAGGGGAAAATTATTACATCCGCAAAGGCGAGATCGATCCGGTTTTATTTTAAGTGAAACTGGAATCCGCACCCCGGCAGTGATTTTGGTTGTTCAAAGTAATCTACCAGAGGATAATTTCTGCAGACGTTCGGCCGCCAAAAATAATTGCCGCATTTTCCTTCCCTGGTTAAGTGGCGGCAGGTAAAAACCAGTGAGTTATGTTCGTAATCAATTCGCAAGAAAATAAAACCAAAAAGCCAGCTGACCCACTTAATCGATATTTTTGTAAATAATTTGCTTCTGGTTTGAGCGGGGGTCATGGTGAGGTAGATTTCCCGACAACAATTTCCGCATTGTTTGCATTTTCCGGTCAGCGCCCACCTGGTCTTGAAAAGCTTCCTGGTCAGGTTGGTTATAAAGTTGTCTAATATTACTAAAATTAGAATTATTCGTTTCATAGTCATTTTACAGAAACTTTCCCAATTTGTCCCAATTTCCCTTCTATCTCAAACCGTACCGGCAAGAACTGCTCTATCAACCAACTATTAGTTAACATATGGTTGGAGATCTCAGAGGTGAACGAAGAATTTCCTTCGGCCAGGGCCATATAAAGCATCAGTTGATCGCCCAAATGTTTTTCGATGCAGGCATCGCTTTGATAAAACTTTATGAATTCATCGACTGCTTCTTCGGCCACTTTCTCGGCGCGTTTGCCGATTTTTCCCAGGGAACTGAAACCGGCGATCGAGTTTTCGAACTCAGCTACCAGAAGAAAGGAGTTCCCAGTACCAAGAGAAGGGACGGATTTGATCTCTACGTCTATCGAGGAAACCTGCGACTGAACGTCGCGGTTTCCTTGCAGCATGCTTAGTGCTTTGTCTCTTTCCCTTTCGGCGATGGATAAAGGCAGGCGTGATACCAGAGCAAGACCATAAATTCGCTTCAATTTGCCGCGCTCATTGAGTTCGATGGCTTTTAGCTTGCCTCGAACTGGTTGAAACGCCGCCTTCACAACCCCTTGCCCGATCGGGTACCAGCCCCAGCGCTCAACTTCCAGGCTGGCGTGAAATCCCATTTTGGCTACGGAGGGCAGGAATACTTCCTGAAGATAGTCAATCGGTGGCGCTAGTTGCGTATGGGTTCCGCCCTTGAGAATGACGTTCGACGTTTCTTTGCCGAAAGCCAAAACCGGAGCAATTTGTTGAAAGATCATGCCGGTCGAGCCTGCCGAAGATTTGACCTTCATGACATCAAATTCGTAATTGCCGGATTGGATTTTTCCAGGATGGAAGACTATTCTTTGCGAAAGAAGCGTGTCTCCCTCGAGTTTTCCGTTGCAGATTTCAGCTACGGCTCTGACACCGGTTAAGTGCTGAGGTTGAAGACCGGGTTTTTTCCTGCCCGCTCGGATGTTGGATATCTCAACCGATTTCCCCAGGATCGCTGCCAGGGTTAAGGCCGAGCGAAGGATTTGTCCCCCGCCTTCGCCGTAGGAGCCGTCGATTCTAATCACCGATTAAATCCTTGAGCTCCTCCTGGAGCTTTTCGTAATGGGTTCCCTTCCAGTAATACTTTCCGCAGGTGGGTGAATATGAAAAATCGTTGAAGATTTTATAAATCGCCGGAGGGACATTGCCTTTCACTTTTTCTTTCGGGATAGCTTGCAACGGCTCATTGCAGACCGGACAGCGGCTGAACATGTTCTGGGGCTCAATTTTCAGATGATATTTATTAATCACTTCACGGAGCTGGTCTTTCAGCTTCTTGCTCTTAACAAAAAAAGCGTTCGCCCCTTTTATTTTGGTTAGTTCTAGATCCCGGGTTAAGAGAATTCTTCCTTCCTCCCTGGATTTTCTTAGCAGAAAGCTGTCGGCGGTATCCCGATAATAGGTCGCGTCAAAGCCGAGCATACGCAGGCGCACCGCCAGCTTTCCCAGCATATCATCGACAATAAACTTGGGTTCGATGATGACCTGCTTTTCCGGATGAGGCTCTTTCCCGATTTCGGCGTAGCGGATCAAATATAACATTGAAATTTTACTTCCACGGTAGTATTATATCAATTGCGATGATTATAATACAGATTTTATTTGTTGCGTTATTTACGCTAAACCTGCTGCTTTTATGGGCGGCGGTTTTAAGCGGGCGGTTCATCTTTTATCGCTTTGTTGCTTATCCGCTCATGCTGATTGTCCCATTGATAACCGTTTTCTTCGACCAGCCGCGCTTTGAGCTGGATTACTTCTGGTGGAAGGTAGCCGGGATCATCGCTATTCTGCTGGGCATAATCATCAGCGCCTGGGCCATGAAGGAACTTAACTCCAGCGAGGCAAAGTGGCATGACACTCTGCCAAAATCCCTGGTGACTTCCGGCCCTTATCAGTACGTGCGCCATCCTATCTATCTGGGCCTCATCTTTATTCTGGTAGGGTGGTGGTGGATCTGGGCGGCGGTCTATTCCTTTTACTTTGGGATGTTCATCCTGGCCCTGATTTGGATTCAGGGTTATCTTGAAGAGAAATTGATCCTGGAAAAGCAATTCGGGAATAAATATAAGGAATACCGGCAGCAGACGGGAATGTACTGGATCAAATAGTCCAGGCGATCTGGTTGTATTCCGAAACCATGCGGTGAGTATTAAAGTAGCCGGCCTCGGCGATGCAGTTTATCATCATCTCGATCCATTCCGATCCTTCAAATTTAATTCCTCCCGAGATAGTTTTGTAATAAAGAGAAACCATCTCTTCCAGATTTTTATAAAGTTCCTTTGAATCTTGATCCAGTTTTAAATCGGATTCGCTGCCGATCTCTCCCGGCCTGGGAACGTAACCGAAGATCCTGCCGATCTTCTTGTCGGCGGCTTCGACCACCCATCCGTCAAGCGTGCTGAGCTGCAGCACTCCGTTGTGGATCGCCTTCATGCCGCTCGTCCCCGAAGCTTCAAAGGGCGGGAGCGGGTTATTTAACCAGACATCCACGCTGCTCGTCAGCATCTTGGCGAAGTAAGTATCATAGTTTTCGAGGAAGCAGATGCGCAGATTCTTTCTCTCACCATTGAGCATGGTGATCTTCTCCAGCATCTCTTCCATATGGATGGAGGCAGGGACGTCTGCCGGATGCGCCTTGCCGGCAATAATGATCTGGAGCGGCCCTCGCTTTCTGGCGATCTCGACCAGGCGGTTGGTGTCCTGCAGGAGCAGGCTGGGGCGCTTATAAGGGGCGATGCGCCGCGCCCAGGCCAGGGTGAAAGTGTTTTCGTCAAAATACCAGTATTCGAGGGATTTTGCCAAAGCTCTTTTGTTCTCTAAATGTGCGTTCCATAACTCTTTTCTAAAATCAGAGTTTGATTTCAAATTCGAGACATTTTTGAGTAAAGTTGGATCAGTTTCCCAGTCGCCGATCTCCCTCTTATATTTCTTAAGCAGTTCACTGATCGGTTTTGAGATCCAGGTGAAGGTATGGACGCCGTTAGTGATGCTTTTAATTTTTTCCTTATGCTGCGGGAATTGCAGACGGGTTATTTCCCCATGTTTCCGGGCGACGGCGTTGACATGGTTGCAGGTATTCATGGCCAGTAGAGTTAGATTCGCGACCGAAGGGTTTTGTTCGTCCCGGCCGTATTTCTTAACGATCTCGGTCCCCTCCGGCCCCAGCGCTGCCGAGAGCTCCTGCAGGTCAAAGCGGTCATGGCCGGCTTCGACCGGAGTGTGGCAGGTGTAGGCAAAATTCTTTTTGAGATCTTCCGGATTTTTTCCCTTTGCCATCTCGATAAAGGCCAGGGCGGCGTGCCCTTCGTTGAGATGATATTTATTGATCGAATAGCCCAGAGCCTGCAGGGCTTTCACTCCGCCCATTCCCAGGATCATCCGCTGTGCGATCCTGATCCAGTTGTTGGCGCTGCGGTAAAGCTGATAGGTCAATTCGCGGAAGTAATCCGGACTTTCTTTTAGGTCGGCATCAAGAAGAATCAAGGGAACCGCTCGTTTTAAATCGTAGGAATAGACATAATACTTCCATAATTTAAGATTTAGTTTCTGCCCGCTGAGGGTTATATCAATTCTTGGGGTCAGGGGTATGAGGCCGGGATAAGATTCCGGATCCCAGGAGAGCTCTTCGGGAGCCTGGCCGCCGGAGCGGAACCAGAACTTTTGCTGGAAATAGCCTTTGTTCCAGAGGATCCCGATCGCCGCCAGAGAGATCCCAAGGTCAGCCGCGGACTTCAGAGAATCCCCCGCCAGAACGCCCAGGCCTCCGCTGTAAATGGGCAGATCGAGGATTTTTTTCACCGGCAGAAAATGATAATAATCCATGTCTTTCATGTTAGAGAATACTTCATGGTTGGAAAGAACGTTGGTTTTGGCGACCGGGTTTACGGTATTAAAAGTGTGATAGATGCTGGGGGCCAGGCCGTATTCCATGGAGAAATAAGCGACGGAGGGTTTTTCTTTTGAGAGCAAGGCATTTTCGGCTTCCACGACTGGTTGAAGAGGGAAACCGAAAAATTTATCTTCAGAAATATCTTTAAGATATTTCGGATTGGAAGTATCCAGTTTGATTAGGTCAGTGATTTCGCCGGGCACAATAGCTTATTTTAGAATATTAAGTAATAAATATCAAATTCAAGGAATTCGAGACGGTTAAATAATCGGCAGAGAGAAATTGAGTCGGCTGCCGCTGCCCGGTCCGGGAGATTCCGCCCGGATGGTGCCTCCGTGCGCCTCTACAATTCTTTTGGCGATGGCCAGCCCCAGTCCCACTCCTCCCTGAGTGCGGGTCAGAGGGTCTTCGGTCTGATAGAAGGCGTCGAAGATCCGGTCTAAATTTTCCGCCGTGAGACCGACCCCAAAATCTTCCACTTCCACCATAACTCTATCCGGGGTCTTTAAAGCCTTTAATATGATCTGGCTTTTTTCGGGAGAAAACTTAACCGCATTATCGATGAGGATCTTTATGACGTGGAGAAGGCGCTTTTTGTCCGCCATGATGGTGGGGAGATCAGGGGCAAGATCCTTTTTCAGCTCCAGTTGCTTGGACTGGATTTTTGCCTGCATCTGGCTGTCGGCTTCTTCGATCAGCAGGCGCAGCGAGAGCGGCTCTTTTTTCAATCTCCAGTCCCCAACTTCCAGCCAGGAAAAGTCGAGAATCTCATCGATCAGGTCCTGCATCCGCTTGGACTGGCGATCGATCATGGTAACGATTTGCTTGAAATCCTCGGTCAATCCCGAGAGATTCATTAACTGTTCAGCTCCTCCCCGAATGGGTGTCAGCGGGGTATAGAGTTCGTGAGAAATAACCGCCAGGAAATTTGCCTTCACTTTATCTGCCTCTTGCAGCTTGGAAGACATTTCATTAAAGACATTGATTAATTCCCCGATCTCGTCGTTGCGGCGGGTGTTGATGACGGTTCCATATTTGCGGGCTTGAATTTCTTTGACGCCGCTCGCCAGGGCGATGATTGGACCCGTAATGGTGCTGGCGCCGATGCGACCCAGAACCAGCGCCGCCATGGCCCCAAACAGGAGATATAGCAATGCCACATCCAAAATGTCCCTTTTTAATTTTAGTATATCTTCGGCCTTGCGATCGATGCCGAGGATGGCGACAGGACGTCCCTGCCGGTCGTGGATGGGTGCGTAGCCGGAGAGCCGGCTTCCCCAGCGGTCGGCAGAAATTTTCCTGTCGGCGGTCGCGAAGGCGATGGCGTTTTTTATCTCGTCGTATTTGCCGACATTGAATTCATCCCGCAGCTTGACCGAATTATTTCTGTTCCGCAACTCGTTGTCGGCCACGAACTGAAAGATATCTTTTTTGCCGGTCATGGTTAGGATATAGGCGCGGCTGATTTTTCCATCGCCGATTTGGGTAAATCCGTTCAGCTTTTGTTTAAGCGATCGATAAACATCAGATTGCTCATTCCCGTTTATCGCGTTTTCGACTTCTTTCGCATCAATTGACAGCGCCAGGCTGGAAGCCATGTCTTTTAACTCGGAGCGGATCGATGCGAGCAGATTATCTTTCGAATTGAAATAGGAATTGAGAGAGATAATGGAGACGCTTAAGAAAACGACGGCTGCGATCAGCAGGGTGAGCTTATCTTTCAGGGTGAGCCTGAAATCGATCATTTGTAAATGATATCACTTTAAAGGGTAAATATCAAATGCAGGCTCTTCATAAGGATGGCTTTTCTTCATAGCGGCAATAACTTTCTTTAGATCTTTTTTGGCAACGATTGTTTCCAGTTTTGCTTCGCGGACTTTTTCTATTTTACCCACTTTTCCAATAAATGGTTTTGCGCCAGTTAAGGGACGAAAGGTTCCCGTTCCATAACTGTAAAAAGTACAGTTATCATAATCTTTGCCGATTTTTCCCGCACCCGCACGGCAGAGGGCTTTCCTCACTTTTTCGATGTGGGATGGGGGAACAAAAACAACGAACTTATAGAATTTAGCCATTGAAAGTGAAATTGGTTTCGGCGTTTTTTAAGCCAGGGTGCTTTTGGTCTCTTTCGGAAACGATGACTTTGTCGACCTGATCGAGAGGCCATTTAATGCCGATATCGGGGTCGTTCCAGAGGATAGCCCGCTCATTTTCCGCGCTAAAGAGGCCGGTGCATTTGTAAATAACTTCGGTGCCATCTTCCAGCGCCAGAAAGCCGTGGGCAAAGCCGGGAGGGAAGTAGAGCATCTTGTGATTCTCTCCGGAAAGAATTTCTCCATACCATTTGCCGAAAGTGGGGGAGCCCTTGCGGATGTCTACGCCCACGTCAAAAATCTTGCCGCTCACTACTTTTACTAATTTTCCCATTGGTGCCGGATGGATCTGGTAGTGCAGACCTCGTACCACTCCCTTTTTGGATCGGCTATGATTGTCTTGTATAAAAGTTTCCGTGAAACCATTCTCGGCAAAGCCATCCTGGTTATAAAACTCCATAAAGAAGCCGCGGTCATCGGCGAAAACCTTAGGCTCGATAACCAGGATACCCGGGATCGGTGCTTTGGAGAATTTGAATTTGCTCATATTAAGACCATTATTTTATCTTCTTTCGGATATATTTTCAATAATGATTAAATAATCGCATGAAATCGATGCGGTTTTAGTACGAGAACATAAAGGAATTGCTATGTTATCACAACTTTATCATAATCGGGTAATTTTATTCGCAACCGGTCCGCGCGGGTCCTCACACCTGGCCAGAAAAGGCGAGTTCCGGAGGGGTTATTATGAAGAAGTCAGAGTAGCCTTTAAGTTGGCCAGGGCGATGGGATTGATAAGGGATAAATATTTCTCCGTTGAAGAGGACTCGATCAATTTCCGGGTCACAAAGAATCTGGTGATCATAAGGCAGATCGCTTTCGCTCTGGATCAGCTGCTCAAAGAAAAAGAAGGGATCCTGTCATCCATTGAAAACGGGAAGATATATTACAAAGAAAATGACCCTAAATCTGGAGAGAAAGTGACCAGCGAAAAAGCGCTAAAATTGATCTTTGATCGGCTCAAGCGGATCCGGGGGTACGGCGAGATCAACGAAGAAACGGTGATGAAGAATTTAAAGAACCGGACGATCTGGGAGATGCTGGCTCCGGAAGGGAGCAGGGCGCACCGGTTTCAATTTATAAGGACCTGGGGCTTCTACAGTGTTTTGTTGAGCCACATGTCGATCGATATGGCGGCGGCCCGGCATTTAAGCGCGCATAAGAAGATTGAAGCGGAAAAAGCCTCCGCCAGCCATGACTCTGAAAGGGTAGATACTATCCGCAGGGCGGCGGAAAAAGAAGCCCGGGCCAAAGATATCGAAAAGATCAAACGGGAACTGCAAGCGGATACTAAAGAAGAGATCCCGGTTATAGGTATGCCGGAAGGTGCGAGGCTGCCGGAATATACTTTTGTTATCTCGGACGTTCACCTGCGCGAATACCATCATGAAAACAGCGACGAGCTTCTGCGGCTTATATGGATGGTAAAACGCCTGAACGGCCGCCTGATCATCAACGGCGATTTCTTTGATGTCTGGAGGGCAAAAGGATTGGACCGCGCCTGGATAAACAACAGCCGGATCGTCAATGCGCTGACCAAATTGAGGGAAGGGGTGCTGGTGGCGGGTAATCACGATGAGTTTTTGGCAAAGCTGGCCAAACGGGGAGGAACCTTTCTCAGTTCGAATATAAAGGTGGTGAACGAATATCGTTATCCCGATCCCGCCGGCCATCTGCGGTTCTTGCATGGACATCAATTTGACCGTTTAAACCGGCCCGGGGCCATGATCGGACGATGGGTGACCAAATTGGTCACCAGTATGGAGATGTCGCGTTTACGAAGGGTTCTGGAGGCGCTCAATACGGTGACACGGGGAGCATTTTCTACCATGGCCAATATACTATATTCCCTGGTGGGACCGAATTTATCGGCGCGGCTGCTGCTGATCCCCAAGCTGATAATGCCCACTTCTTATTTGATCAACCGCAGGCTGGAGAACATAATGGATTGGTTAAAAGCGGAGGTCAATAAGGAGAAGGTAGAAGGTGGAGTTGAGTTTAGCAAGTCCGATCCTTTGAATATTTTTATCGGTCACCTTCATTACGAAGGCATTTCTTTCTTTTCCGCCAAGGTCAGGGCGGCGGTTGAGAAGGAATTTAATGGAAAAGTCAGGCTGGTCATAACCGATTCCTGGGACGGGGTGGGAGAGTATGTGGGCGATTATATTTGCATCACGGATGAGAAAAAAGAAGGGCGGCTGCCCCATATTAAAAAAGAGGTTTGGACCAGGACCCGGGATTAAGCCGCTTTGCCGATCATGTTGATCAGCTGGGAGTCGGCGGGGACCACGATCTTGGTTTTGAAGAAAGCATCCGAAACTGATATACTCTCTAAATGAAAATCGCGATCACCGGCTCTCCCCAATCGGGCCAGCAGCAGCTCTTCAGTTTGCTGACCGGAATTTCCCTGGACGCCATCCAGCAGAAGCCGCTGGAGGCGCAGGTGGGGATCTGCGAGGTAAGAGACCCGCGCGTGACTAAACTCTCCGAGAGGTACAAACCCAAAAAGACGAGCTATGCCCGGATCGAATATCTGCTCCTTCCCGATTTCAATCTGCAGGGCCCCGCCAGGGAGCTGATCTTTAACCAGCTGAAGAACGCGGATGAGCTCTGCTGGGTGACGAGGGGAGAGGCGGATATTTCGGCTTTTATTTCCGAGCTGGCCATCTCCGACTTGATGCTGATCGAAAAAAGGATCGAGAACATCGACCGGAACCAGCGCAGCCGGTTTTCCGATCAAAACGAAAAAGAGAAACAGTTCCTCCTGATCTGCAAAAAAGAGCTGGAAGCGGAACGGCTCCTGCAAAAATTCCAATTTTCCGACGAGCAGCTCAAGTCGCTCAAGCCCTATCAGTTCCTGACCATGAAGCCGATCATTCTGGCGGTCAACGCAGTTGAAGGCGGGATCGAATACGTGACCAAGTTCGGCCTGCCGGCGATCCAGCTGAACGCGGAGCTGGAGGAAGAGATCAGCCAGCTGGAAGAAAAGGACCGGGAGCTATTCATGAAGGAGATGGGGATCGATGAGCCGGCACTCCACAAGATGACGCGTATGGCATATGCCGGGCTCGGCCTGATCTCATTTTTTACGGTGGGGGAAGATGAAGTGCGGGCCTGGACGGTGCGGAAGGGTTCGACCGCTCCCGCGGCCGGGTCGGTGATCCATTCGGACATTGAGAAGGGTTTTGTCCGCGCCGAGATGATGAGATGCGACGCCCTCATCGCCGCCGGTTCGGAAGCCAAACTTAAGGAGCAGGGAAAATTCTACCTCAAGGGAAGAGACTACATCGTCGAAGACGGCGATATCCTCAGTTTTAGGTTCAACGTCTAAACGATTATTGAACCCGTGTGCGGCAAAAAAAGTGAAATTTATTATTGATCTGCGCGATATAAATATAAGGAGTTGATGTGAAATGAAAACCAGGCGCACGGATGCAGCGGGCACGCAGCTGCATTATTATAGAGGAGTAAGCCGTCAGCATTATTTTTTACTGAAGGTGGCCCCTTCCCATGTGATGATAGTAAGGGATGCCGATTTTCCGCTCAGTGCGGAGCATTTGAAAAGAGCGGAAGAGGCCGGTCTATATATCCCCATCTCTAAGCTTTTCCATCGAGCAGCGAGCGCAGAAAGCAGGCTGGTATTGGAGCGGGCGGCGATCAATGAAGTGGTGGAGCTTACCGAAGACCAGATCGCGTCTCCCTACCGGGAAAAAGGGAGTAGGGCTATCGCGGCCGTGAGGGAATTAATGGATTTGGAGAGACAAAAGTCGGAAGATCCGCGAAAAAAATAGACTCGCTCGTGGGGAGCGGGGGCTCGGTGTATTAAAAATGGTAAGCCCGAGGACGGAAAATGTAAGTAAAGTAGTTTATTTCTCCCATTCTGCCGGAGTATACCGGGGGAGAGGGATAAGGGGACAGCAGAAAATACGCTATATCCCGCCTCAGCAGGGCCTTCCTCTAACTATTGACCAATATAATTTGCCGGTCGCAGTGCTTATGGAAGGATTGCCCAAAGATTATATTGTGCTCAGTTCTTCTTCCCCGCTGGATCGCAACTCTGAAACTTATCGGTTTGGAATAAGCGTTATTTCGGTCGTTTCCCCTCCAACATTACTTGCGGTTGCTGCTGGCACTTATAGCCGGAACACGAAAGGATTGAGCGGCATACGTTTTTACACTACACGGGAATTGTTCGAATATTTTGATGCGACAGATCCTTCACGGTCGGATTTTGAGATCCGGAACGCGCTCTGGTCTTTAACCGGGGAAGCGACCGGGGTCAGGATCCTGATCCCGCTGGATAAAGGATTTCCGCTCCAGGGCGACGGTGCTTTTCTGTCTCCCGAAGTATTAAAGCACTTGGAAGCGACGCAGGAAGAGACTTCTCCGGTGGTACAGTTGAATTTCGATTCGGCGGGCAAGATCAGCGGAAATATCTGCTACTCGATGCCCCAAAGAAAGTCTGTGCAGGCAGTCAAAAGCCTTGAGGACTTCCCCGTTGTTTGGAAAAACCTTAAAGTGCTGGTCTCGGGACTTGAGAGTTTGACAGAGTGAAGAAGGGCGGGATGATATGCGGATAAGCAAAGAATCGATACCAAGAAAAACGGCCAGGGAAATGGTGATAAGGCAGAATCCCATAACTGCTGAAAAGCTTGCAGAAAGGTT
>Ga0315279_10000675_pt1 | contig 64025 bp, 71 predicted proteins | sample YL17G06_20_MG_FD_203694 | JGI IMG/M metagenome (GOLD analysis project Ga0315279, IMG submission 203694) | Sediment microbial communities from Yellowstone Lake, YNP, Wyoming, USA - YL17G06_20 | ecosystem: Environmental > Aquatic > Freshwater > Lake > Sediment | place: USA: Wyoming | collected...
ACATACTAAGGTACTTCGACACCTCAAGGGCACTGAACTTACTCGTCTTATATTTGTGGTCGAGCATCCAAGCCGTCTTGTAGACGAGGCTCTTGATAGCCTCGTTGTGGGCGACCATGTCGGCGAGATCGAACTGTATCCCCTGATACTTGGCGAGTGGTTGCCCGAATGCCTGCCTCTCCTTTATGTAATCCATGCCGAGTTCGATGGCCCTCTCAGCGGCTCCCACGCAGCTCGCGGAGACGAGAAGCCTGGCAGCGTCGAAGCCCTCCATCGTGTAGTAGAAGCCCTTGCCTGTCTCGCCGAGCTGATACTCCTCTGGTATCTGGACATCGGTCATCTTGAAGCCACCGGTGCTTATCGCCATCCTGCCCGTGTTGTCGAAGCGCTTGGAAATATCGACGCCTGGAGTATTCAGCGGCATATAGACTGCCGTCATACCCCTGTGTCCCTTCGACCTGTCGTTGTATCCCGTCACGAAGTAACCGCCGCCCATCTCTGAGCACTCCGCAGTACCACTTATGTAGGACTTCTCGCCGTTCATCATCCAGCCCTTGTCGACCTTCCTGAGGGTCGTCTTGTAGCCAGCGACGTCGGATCCGCCACCTGGCTCAGTAACTCCTATGCCGATGAAGGATTCTCCCTTCGCAGCCTTTCTGAGGCAGACGTCCCTCACTGCATCTGTTGCAAGGCGGTCGACTACGTAACCCCAGCTCGCCTGGACGAGGTAGAAGACCGGCAGCGCTACGGAGATGTCGGCATAACCCAGCTGCTCCGCACCTATCGTCGCTGTTACCCAGTCAGCGCCAACTCCACCGTGCTCCTCTGGGAGGGTCAGGAGCAACATGCCCTGATCCGCTAAACCTTTGATGATGCTCCTAGGGATCTGGTGCTTCGTGTCGTTCTCCCTCACCTGCTCGAGGGTTAGGTTCTGTCCGAGCCACTCCCTTATCGCGTCCCTGAACAGTTCCTGCTCTTCAGTGAAAGAAAAATCTATCAAATACTTCACCTACATTATCCTAGATTGCTAATTCTATTTAATATTTAAGCACTTTTACGATCAGCGATCTTATTTCCGTCAAGAAATGAAATGGGTTCCTAATACGATTACTCGACAACACTTTATACGGAGAGGAGTCTTCAACTAACTGGTTGTAGGTTGATGAGCAAGATTCTAGTCCTTGGCATGGGGTTGATGGGGCCGACGGTCGCGAAAGACTGCGCCGAGGAACCGGAGGTCTCAAAGGTTCTAGGCTGCGATATAGACGAGGCAAAGCTCGAAGCCGCGAAGAAGTATGTCGACAATCCTAAGTTCGGGACCCTCAAGGTCAGCGCGACCGACCACAATGCGCTCGTCAAAGCGTTGAAGGGCTTTGACGCCGTGGTTAATTGCACCGCAGCGAAGTTCAGCCTCTCAATCCTCAATGCGGCGATGGAGGCGAAGGTTAACCTACTGGACCTCGCCGGCGGGGGCTACCCCCACGAAGGAGGCATATACGATAGGGCTGAGGAGGCGGGGATAACCGTCATCCCTGGCTGCGGTGTAGACCCAGGCCTCGTCGACATGCTAGCGGGGCAGGCGATGGAGATGATGAACGAGGTCGAGGAGGTCTACTTCGCATGCGGTGGCCTCCCCAAGGACCCCGAGCCCCCGCTTGACTACAAGATAGTTTTCGGCGGCATCAAGATGCCCATCAGGCCTGGAAAAGTCCCCATGATAGCAGATGGTAAGCAGGTAATGGTCGACAGGTACGATGACGTCGAGTCGATCTTCGTCGAGGGGCTCAAGGACATGGAGGCTTTCTACGACGGCTACCCCTCCTCGTTGCTGAAGCTCTGCCTCGAGAAGGGCGTCAAGACCTTCAAGGGGAAGACCGTGAGGTACGAGGGATACGTCGACAAGCTCATGTTCCTAAAGGACCTCGGCGTCATCGGCGAGAGGCCGGTGAGCTTCCAAGGCGTGGAGATCGTGCCAGTGGACTTCTTCCAGGAGCTGATATATCCCTTGGTCAAATTCGACGAGTCGAGGGGAGACAGAGACATAACGATCCTCCTAGTCAGGGTCAACGGGAAGAAGGACGGCTCCGACATCCAGATCAACTACGACCTGGTCGACTTCTACGAAGAGGAGAAGAAGATAACCTCCATGGCGAAGACGACCGGGTACACGGCCGCCATAATCGCTCGCATCCTAGCGAGGGGGGATATACCCCAGAGAGGTATACAGTGGCCGGTGAGAGTGATCAGGGGTCAACTCTTCGATGAACTCCTCCGAAGCCTGAGAGCCCTCGGCGTAGAGGTAACCGAAACCGTGACGACGACAAGGAAGACCTAGCCTCTGAACCATCAACCGTGGACCTGACCTGCCTTCTTTTTCCTAGAAACATACACGTAGATGACAATAGACGCCACGGTGGTCATGTGGAACACGCAGAACTCGAAGACGGGGTTGAGGAACATGAAATAGGCTCTCTGAATTACGAAGACGGCGACTGAAATTGTAAGGAGAACCAAGACGGTCCTCTTCCAAGACTCCTCGTCGCTTAAGTCCAACTTGATCCTTCTAGCTCACTTGGGAAGAAAAAGCGTTCTATTTCTCCTTGGGGGGTACAAGGTCGAAAAGTGCTATGTCTTGATGACTCCCATCCGGAAGGGTCCTCCTGATAGTCATCGGGAGCACCCCCTCCTTAAGCTCAGCCAACGCAATATCGATGGGATCGCTAATGCGCTGTGGCAGCTCCATTAGCATGGGTGCGCCGAACGAGAGCTGAAGAGCCCTCGCCCCCGCGATCCTCGCCCTCTCGAAGCGCGTCAGCTTCAGAGGCCCAATCTGGACATTATTAGACAAACAGACCCTCAAACCTTCATTCCAACTACATCATCGGGGGCATGCCACCCGGCATGCCTCCTGGCATCCCACCCTCCATGCCTCCGGGGCCACCTGCCGGTGCCTTGCTCTTAGACGAGGCTATCACGTCGTCGATCTTTAGAAGCATCGTCGCCGCCTCTGTCGCTGATTTGACCATCTGTGCCTTTACTGAGGTTGGCTCGTAGACGTTGATCTCCTCCATGTCAGAGACCTTGCCCTCCAAGCCGTTCAGGCCGACCCACTTCTCTCCTTGAGCGTGCCTCGATTGCATCTCGGACATGGCGTCTATGGGGTCCATGCCTGCGTTTTCGGCTAACGTCGTCGGGATCACCTCGATGGCATCGGCGAATGCTGAGACGGCGAGCCTCTCCCTGCCGACGAGCTTCTCGGCGTAGTCCTTGAGCTTCCTCGCTACCTCGATCTCTGGGGCACCTCCACCTGCGACGATCTTCGGGTCCTCGACGACATCCTTGATCACAGAGAGCGCGTCGTGGAGGCTCCTCTCGGCTTCATCCACGATTCTCTCAGTTCCTCCACGGATGAGGACGCTGACCGCCTTGGGGTTCTTGCAGCCCTCAATGAACGTGAGCTTATTGTCGCCAATCTTCTTCTCCTCTACTGTTTCTGCGTAGCCGATGTCTGCTGATGAGAGCTCGTCTACGCTGTTCACCACCTTGGCGCCTGTGGCTTTGGCTAGCGCCTCCATGTCACTCTTCTTGAGCCTCCTGGCGGCTAGGATGCCCTCGCGGGCTAGGAAGTGCTGGACCATGTCGTCTATACCCTTCTGGCAGAATAGGACATTGACTCCCGCGGCCTTCACCTTCTTTACCATGTCGCGGAGCATGTTCTCCTCCTGATCAAGGTAGGCCTGCATCTGCTCGGGGGTCTCTATCGAGATCTTTGAATCGAACTCTGTCTTCTCGATCTCGAGCGCACCGTCGATCAGCCTTATCTTAGCGTTCTTGACGACCTTAGGCATGTCGCTGTGGATAACCTCCTTGTCGATGACTAGGCCCCTGATTAGTGCCGTGTCTGTGAGGCTCCCGCCGGGCTTCTTCTCGATCTTGATCATGTCGAGGTCGACCTCGAAGCCTCCACTCGTCTCCTCGGCAACCTGAAGGATGGAGTCTACCGCGATGTCAGAGAGGTGGTCGCTGTACCTTGAGACTAGCTTACTCGCCATCGAGGTCATGGCGATCTTCTTCAGCACTTTCTTATCCTTTGGTTTGACCTTGATAGAGACTTCGTCGAGGATCTTCAGCGCCTCCTCCTGAGCCTGCCTATAGCCGTCTATGATAACAGTCGGATGGATCTTCTTGTCCATGAGATCAGCGGCTTTACCCAGCAGCTCGCCGGTCAATACGACGACACTCGTAGTACCGTCGCCGACCTCGTCGTCCTGGGTCTTTGAAACCTCAACCATCATCTTCGCCGCAGGATGCTGAACGTCCATCTCCTTCAGCATCGTGGCGCCGTCGTTTGTGATTGTGACGTCGCCGAAGCTGTCGACCAGCATCTTGTCCATCCCCTTTGGGCCAAGGCTCGTCTTGACGGCCTCCGAGACGATGCGTGCGGCCATGATGTTGGAGTTCCTCGCGTCGCTTCCACGGCTCCGCTCTGTTCCCTCCTTGAGAATGATGATGGGCTGGCTTGACATGTCAGGTGAACTCAAGCTGCATATACACCTCGAAGCTATTAGCCAAACCAGACGCTGTGCATATAAATATTTTCTTTTAAAGCCATTATTTTCGATAGACGAATAAAAAACGTATTTACTGTGAAACGTGAGATAAAAAAAGCTTCTCTTGCCTTATGCGTCCTTTATTTTTCGGCCACTACCCTGTTTTTTAATGAACCGACCTTCTGTATCCAAGCCTCGACCTCGTCGCCGACCTTGAGCAGCCCCTTTGGATGTGCTGAGCCGACACCCGATGGGGTACCTGTGGCGAAGATATCGCCGATCTCAAGGGTTATGCCGGCCGAGAGGGTGCTCATGATCTTCTTGATGCTGAAGATCATGTGCTTTGTGTTCGACTTCTGTCTCTCCTCGCCGTTCACCTTGAGCCACATGTCGAGATTCTGGGGATCTCCCACCTCGTCTGATGTGACTATGTATGGACCCATGGGCGCGAAGGTGTCGAGGCTCTTACCCCTGTACCACTGTTGGTGCGCCCTCTGGAGGTCGCGTGCAGAGATGTCGTTGAAGACGGTGTAGCCGGCGATGTGGTCGTAGGCCTTCTCCTCTGGGATGTACTTCCCGGCCTTGCCTATCACGAAGGCAAGCTCGAGCTCGTAGTCGAGCTTCTCGGTCACCCTCGGGTAGATGATATCGTCGGATGGGCCGACGACGGCGGTGGCTGGCTTGGTGAAGAATATGGGGACTGATGGCAAGTCCCTTGGTGGTTCGTTTCTCGCCTTCGACCCCTCATGAACGTGGTCCGCATAGTTGAGCCCAAGGCAGACTATGTTCTTCCTCGGCCTAGGAATCGGGGAGGCGACCTTGATCTTGCTGAGCTTAAAGAGAGCCGACGCCTCGTCAACTTCCTTCATTGCCTTTTTCGCCTCGGCGAGGCCCTTAGCGCCGAGGTCTAAGAACGAGAGCATGTCGAGACAAGGTGTCTCCTCCCCCTTGAAGGAACCTCCTAGGTGCTCCTCGAAGGCAGCGTTGAGATCGAGGACCTGATCCTTAACCAAGACCCCCAAGCCGTACTCCTTGCCTTTTTTAAAAGTCATAAGCTTCATAGCGATCTCTATCATGAGACGTGAAACCGCTTTTAACGTTATTCATAAAAGGAATAAGGTGCGAGGTGATTGGTGAGAGTCATGGGACAAGACTTCTTAGCTAAAACTCACCTCAAGGCCTCCCCGGCCCTGCTTGGGAGGCCAGTCCTTATCGAGGACGACTCAAGGGCTATGGTCGAGCTCGTAACAACTAAGGATATGGTGGTCGACGACGAGGGCTTAGTGCACGGAGGCTTCACCTTTGGGCTCGCTGACTACACGGCGATGCTGGCTGTCAACCACCCCTACGTCGTGATAGGCAGCGCGGACGTCAGGTTCACCGCGCCGGCAAGGCTTGGGGAGACGATGAAAGCGACGGCGACGGTCGAGAGGCGGGGTGGTAGACACAGGGAGGTATCGGTAGAGGTGCAGGTGGATGGCAAGCAAATTTTTAAGGGCGCAATGAACTGCTACATCCTCGACAGGCATGTCCTAGTCCGTTGATAGGGAGCTGGAAAGGTTTACTATCAATATTAATTGAGGCCAAAGTCTTTTATTTTTTAATGTTTTGAATACGGAGGTTTCAAGGTGAAAGCGTTTGCCGGTGGTAGTCGACCCTGCTAAGGAAGGTTTTGAGAAGGTACTCATGGATTATCAGATAGAGGCTCTGAATTCTGTCTGGGGCAACCCGAGTAAGGGCGTAACTTCACGCGATGTCTTCCAGGCTGTGAACGAGTCGTTGGAAGGCGTCAAGACTGTCTCAAGGGCTTCGATAATAAATTTCCTCAACGAGATGTGCGACGACAAGGTCCTCAACTACGAGGAGGAGATGTGCAAGGGAGGTCTGAGGCGGAAGTATTACCCCAACCTCAACGAGAAGGGCTTTAAGAAATATATAGTCAAGGTTGTATTCGAGAGCCTCATGAAGGACTTCCCGGAGCAGACGATGGAGGTCCTCAAGGAATCCCTCGATAAAAGCACCGAGAAAAAATAAGTCGAGTAATCCTTTACCTAGGCCTCATCCGTAACCATCCGGTCCAAAGCTTGTTTAGTACCCTCCCTCTAGTAAATGGAGAGCTCGATGAGGATAGAGGTAGAGGTCAAGGCAAGCTCCAGGGTCGATGAAGTACTCAAGGTTGACGAGAAACACTACATCGTTAAAGTATCAGCCCCAAGGCAGAAAGGCAAGGCGAATGCCGCCCTCCTCAAGCTCCTGAGGAAACACTTCGGGAGACCAGCCATCATAGTCAGCGGCTTTACCTCAACGACGAAAATCATCGAGGTCGAGGAATAATCCTCAACCGTAATGTGGAGGATAAAAAGGCATTAAGCGTCGATCGGGGCTTTTGTAACTTGAGCCGAGATGGTAGAGGTCTTAAAAGGGGTCAGAGTCGTCGAGGTTGCTAAGGCCGACAGTCTCGACACCGAGGTCTACGTCCTCGAGTGTGAGGGTGGGCTCATCCTCATTGATGTGGGGTTCACGCCGACATGTAAGGATAACATCAAGGCTGAACTCGACAACATGAGAAAGGGCTGGAAGGACATTAAGCTCATCCTGATAACACACGCTCATAGCGACCACATAGACAACCTCGTGGAGGTGAAGGAGCTGACAGGCGCCGAGGTGATGCTCGGCGAAGGAGACATTGGTAGCCTAAAGGAGCAGACAGGCGTCGAAGCGGACATGGGACTCGAGGACGGCGATGTCATCGACGCTTGCGGCGGCATCGAAGTGATCCACGTGCCGGGACACTCGAAAGGAAACCTCTGCTTCTACCTCAGGAGGCACAGGCTCATCATTGCAGGAGATACGATATTCGGTGACCGGCATAGGAACCTCTACGCGCCCCCTGAAAAGTACTGTGAGGATGTTGAGTTGGCGGCGGAGGGGATAAAGAAGCTTCTGAACTATGACTTCAACAAGCTCCTCCTAAGCCACGGAAAGAGCCTGATGAGGGGCGCAAAAAAGAGGGTAGAGGATCTAGTTGCCGAGTGCGCCTAACCCAGCTTCGCTATAACCTCTCTCACAACCCTGCCAGGCTCGAGGCCGAGTGCCTTCGCCTTCGTCGTCGACGCCTTGATCTGGGCGTTTAGAACATCATCGAATGTCTTCACGCCGCTGACGACTGCGGCCGCAGCGCCGAGCTTCTCGGCTGCTTCGATGTTCAGGTACCCACACATAACAAAGCCCTTGCCCCCCTTAATGAGTAGCAGCGGAGGCAAGTCTGGGAGAGTAGACTTTAAAGCGTGGAAGGCTTTCCCCTCAACCTCGATCTTCTCGATCTCGAACAACTTGAGTCGGATCAAGATGCATGAAGATCGGATTTAATCCCTTCGAGGTATTGTTAAGGGATATGCCTGTTTTAGCTATGAAGGCTAACGGTGGCTACTCGTCAGTCTTCGACTTGAAGATTGTGAAGCCGCAGTTTCCGCATGTGAACCTGTTTCCGTGATCCGCCATGAAATAGCCTCTACCACACCTGTTACAAAATGGCCTCTTCCGTTCCAACTTCCCGTCTTTAATTTCGTACTTCTTCGATACGGAGTCAGCGAGCTTGGCCTTCTTTTTCTCGGACATTAAGCATCAGCTTCCTTCAACTTCTCCTCGGGCTTCGGCGTCTCCTCCGCCTTCTCCTCCTCCTCAGTCGGATTGTTCCTGGCGACTATGTACTTCGGCTCTACCTTGAGGGCCATTGCAGCGTCGCTATAAACGTGGGCTACGCCGGTGGTCACCCTTGTGCCTGATGTTGGGGTCAGCCTCCTAATGTAGACCTTGTCGACGTCTGTCCTCATCGCGACGGCAATCTCTCTCCTTACATCTGCCCTGCCGGGGGTTGATGGCTCCTCTACCTTGAAGGCAAGCTCCTTCCTACCCATGATAGGGTTGTTCTTTGTCGATGTCAGTTCGAGTTTCATGACGACTTCTCCTGCATCCTGTCCATGAAGCCTCTGGCCCAGCTACGCCGCTCCTCTGTGACGGTCACGACGACCAGCCCTTCCAGGGGCTGACCGTAAACTATCACCGACCCTGTTGGCATGGAAACCATCAGGGGTAGGACCAGGAGGTCCTCTTCACCTTCAACGACTACCGCCAGCTTCCTTTTAAGCGTTATCGCCTCTTCGAGGACGCGCCAGGCCCCCTCCTGGATGGTTCCCGCGGGGTTGACGACCGTCACCTGACTCAAGCCGTGGACTACGGGGTCCACGTTCACCCTCATGATCCTATGATCCACGACCAAGAGATCCGGCTCTAGACCCGCGGCCAACACATTGCCCGAGACGTAGTCCCCCACGGAGGCGAATAGAGGAGGTCTACACTTAGACAACAATTTCGTCAGCTCCCTGACCGTCTCGGCGGGCTCACCCTTCAATAGAAGCCCAAGCGGCGTCTTTAGCTCAGTTCTCATCGTCTCGGGGAGTATGAGGGTCCTAGTGGCGTCCCCCGGTATTAGGCGCTCCGCCTTTCTACCTGATCTTGAGGGCGTACTGCCCCGCCTCTTTAATCGCCATCTTCGCCGCTATCTGAGACTGGACAGGATCGAGGATGATTACAAAGCCGAGGAAATCCTCGCTCAGCTCGGAGCTCTTACAGACGGGGCAGACATTATCCTCGGTTATGACCTTACAGCTTCTACAGGCCTTCTTCGGCACTACTTCTTCGCCTCCGGTGGGGCCTCCATCTCCTTCACCTCTTCATTGATCCATTCGAGCTTGCCGAGCATCGACTGCCGTGCCGTGACGCCTATCTTACCGGAGCTCCTGCCCTTCGGGAAGCTCACCGCGACTATGCGGACTCGGAACACGTCATTCCTCTGTATGGTCCGACCCGTCTCCTTACCGAGGAGGATGCCCTGCCTCTCGTCGAAAGAGATAAAGTCATCCATGAGCTGGGAGACATGCAGTAGCGCGTCAACAGGCCCTATCCTGAGGAACGTGCCGAAGTCGGCGACCTCGACCACCTCGCCCTCCACGATCTCCTGGAGCCCAGGGAAGAATGTCAGTATGCTGAAGGTTACGGGATGGTGGGTACCACCGTCTCCTGCAATTATCCTCCCGAATGGGTTGACGTCGATGTCGATGACGCTGATGACGTAGCCGAACTCCTCGTCCACCAGCCCCTCATATTTACTCTTGAGGGCCTCATACGCTGCCGCCTTCAGCGGTTTCCCGAAGTTGGCAGGGCCAATCCTGATCGTGTCCTTGAGGGTGATGAGGTTGAACATCGTTCCGCCTCAACTAGACTCAGATGGGGTGATAAAAACGTTGTTGAAGGCGCTCACAGCTCTATGAGCACCTCAAAGGACTCCTTGCTGACGATCTCACCGAGGTACCGCTTCCACTCGTCGCCGACGGTGACCAGAATGTAGATGCCTGCAATGTCCGCCCTCTGGTTCCTGACGAGGTCGACGAGGGCCTTCACCGTCTCCCCTGTCCTGACGACATCGTCGATTATGAGGATGCTGTCCTTCTTCTTCAGGGCAGCCTTAGGGATGTAGAGACTCTTCCTCATCGCTGAGCCATGGGGTATGTAGGTCTCCTCTATGAACTCGCTTATGCCTACTTCCTTTGTATCTTTGGCGATGAGGAGATCAACGTCGAGGAGGTTGGCGACGAGAGTCGAACAAGGGATGCCGTCGACCGCGGCTGTAAGTACTTTAGTAACCCTGCGTCCGGCGAACTTCTCCATCGCGTAGTTGGCCATTATCTTGAGCCAGGTGATCTCGGCGACGAGGGGCGTGTTGTCGAAGTAGCCCTCCTCGTCGAAGTTGATCCTCTTCTTCAGCTCCGCCTTGATGTCGGTGATCTCCATCAACTTCTCGTAGAGGCCTTGGGCCCGCTCGTAGCTCGGTAGAACATGGCCCCTCATGTAGCGGCTAAGGATAGGCGGACTCAGGCCAAGGAAGCCTGAGAGCTCCTGATATGTGTGGCTCTCGCTCGCGACCTTCAGCAGGTCAGTGATCATCATCCGGTACTTAAGTTCCCTAACCCTCGTCTCAGCCATCCATTCCCCCTCCATCTCAGCCTTGAGCAGGCGGGCCTGAGGGGATTCGAACCCCTGGCCAACGGCTCTCTTCGACCTTGTCTTAAAAGGCCGACGCTCTACCTTGCTGAGCTACAGGCCCACGGCGATGAGCCGTTAGCCAATTAATTTAACAGTATATTTAACTTTTTTTAATTTTTAGATACGAACTTTATTTAAATACGTATTCATGATAATCCAAGCCGCCAAAAAGGAGATGCGGCTCATGCCGATCGTCGGCAAGGCTTATTAGAACGCCGCAATTAACCCCTTCAGGCATCTCGTAGCAGGGCGGCCGTGGTCCAGCCTGGTAAGACACCAGCCCCCCAAGCTGGTAACCCGGGTTCAATTCCCGGCGGCCGCACCATTCTCGTAATGGAAATTAGATGAATATCAACGACCTCAGTGTTATGAAGATGACGTATGAGACAACTGTTATCATGGCCATCTTTTTCTTCGACGATCTGAATGTGACAGAGGCTGCAACTATCGTCAAGCTTATAGCGACTAGGCTGAACAGGTTGAGCGAGTTCAGTGCCTGGTTTATGATCCTCTGGGACAAGCCCATGATGAGGACCTCCGTCTGGAAGAGATCGTTCCTCAGGCTGCCCTGCATGGCGTAGGCGTCGATCAACCTCAGTACGTGCTGTATCAGGAGGGGCGTCGAGGCGAAACCTGTCTGGGCGAGGAGCCGCTTGAGGCCGCCCTCACCCGTACTTAATTTGGCTATGACATAGATAATAAGTGCCGGGATGAGCCAGCCTGTCACCGTCCTTATTCCAGTTATCACTCCGGTTGCGATGCCGAGGCTACCCCTGAGACTGGAAGCGTCTGCCCCTGGGAGTAGACTTATCCGTGGGAGGCTGGAGAGATCCATCTTGGAGATATACTGGGCGCTAGCCAACGCCCCTATGATTGCCACTAGTAGGACTAAGGCGAAGCCTCTCGTCAGGTCTTTTTCAGTTATTGCCTCGAAAGTGGATCGTGGATGGGTGAAGACCCCCACTAATTTCCGGGCAAAGCTCTTTTCACTACTCATATCTCAACGCCTCGACTGGGTTGAGGTTCGCAGCCCTCCAGGCAGGGTAAATACCAGATACTACACAGGTTAAGGCTGCGAACCCCACGACCTCGATCCCGAGGGTCAGGGAGGGGGCTGCGGACATGTTTATCATCCTGCCGATCATCTCACTCAAGACTATGCCCAAGGCTGCGCCGAGGATGCCGCCGAAAATTCCGGTGAGTATCGCCTCCGAGAGGAACATGGAGAGCACATCACGGCTCTTGGCGCCCAGCGCCTTGAGTATCCCGATCTCCCTTGTCCGTTCCATGACGCTTATCGTCATCGTGTTGATTATCCCTATTCCGGCGACGACGAGGGAGATCGCGGCTATCCCGCCCAGGACTCCCTGCACGGTGCCAAGAACCTGGTTGACCTGGGCCTTCGCCGACTCATAGGAGTAGACAGTGACGGCCTTTCCTAGCTTGTCTTTAATGCCCTGTGAGGCTAATTCAACGTTGTCCAAGGAGTCAGCCCTCGCCATGATATATGTGTAGGAGCTAGCCTCGTAGAATTGCTGGGCGTCTCCTAGTGGGATAGCAATAGCGTTGTCTAAGTTCATCCCGAAGCTGCCGCCCGTCTTCTTCAACACGCCGATCACCCTGACTGTTATCGACTTCTTGACGCCCTTCACGGTCGCCTCGAGGGTGACCCTGCTACCGATGCCGAGTATCGGCTCCTCCTTGTCGTCCGGCTTGGCTATGTTGGCGCCGATGATAGCAACGCCTCCGTCCGCTCTAACGAAGTACCTTCCATCGGCCAGCTCGCTGCTCCTATTTATCTCGGCGTACTGCTCCGTGACGCCGTAGACCTCCACCGAATATGTCTCGCCTCTTAACATGAACTGAGCGGACTTGCTCGCGATTATGGGCGTAGCCATGGCGACGTGCTGGGCCTGTTCGACGTTGTTCAGCTCCTTCCAAGTTAGCTGGGTGGTCGTGATTTGACCCCTCATCTGAAATCTACCTGGGATGACTATGATGGTCTGAGGACCGAGTATCTGAAGCTGGTCGCCGATGTTGTTACTGAGTCCTTGAGTGATGGAGACTAAGCCTGTTACGGCCGCGCAGCCTATCAGGATGCCTATGAGGTTGAGGACGAATCGGAACTTTCGGGATTTTACACCGTCGAAAGCCGTCTTCAGGATATCCCCGGGGTTCAACTGGCTCCCTCTAAGGCTTCAAGCCGAGTATCTGCCTCAGCCATCCCCAGAACCCGATGTCACCAGATGGCACCTGAGTTACCGGCTCGGCCTTAACCACCGTGACAGGCACGTTGATGATGCTCTCCTTGATCTGGTTCCTGTGGTTCATGTATTCGATCTTGATCGGTAATGTGTGGTCTCCTAGTGCGGTTCCTGGTTTTACTCCGAACTTGAGGGTGAAGGGGACTGGGCTGTCCGGGTCTATCGCTCCGAGGTACTCGCTGCTACCAGTCACCTGCATGAAGGGATCCTGGGCGACTGCGCTGACCTTAACGAAATCCACCCTGCTGGTGCCGACCAAGAGGAGATCGCCCTCGAACTGCTTCGTCGCGTTCTGCTCGACGGTCAGAGCGAGATCATTCAAGAGGCTGAAATTCACGATCTCGTCCACAATCACAGTCATCGTCTCGGTAGAGGTCCCCTGTATCCCCTTTGAGTCGGAGTACCTTAGGGTGACGACAACTAGTACCTGGCCCGGAGCGGCGGCCCCGTCCACCATGAGACTGTACTTCAGTTGTACACGCTCCATCGGCCTTATGTCTCCTAGGGCGAGGCTCGTCGGGCTCTGTGGCGACAACATCCCCTTCTGGTCAAGGGCGATGGAGGTCCTCACGTTGAAGGCCTGAGCGCTGCTGCAGGCAATCTCCAGATCGAGGTCAAACGACTGACCAGGGTTAACGGAGCTGAATGGGTTTGTGTTACTTATGGTCAGGGTCGGCGTCTTAGCCGGCTCGACCGCCGTGATATCGAAGGAAAGCATGAAGGACTGGTGGAACCTATTCCCTTCGGCATCCGAGTAGTAGGCTAAGCCTGACATGCTATACGGGCCGGAGTTGGCACTCTCCAGCACATCCATGGCCGTTGTGAAGAGCGTTGCCGCCCCAGCCTTAAGTGCGCCCTCATCGAAGTTGGTGTCGCCTACAATCGAAAGCAGCGATGATGATGAGCTCAGGCTAATCTGTATATCCTTTAAGGTCTCGTTGCTGATGTTCACAGCCGAGAAGCTGAGGCCGTTCGTGGTTCCGGCCTTGAGGTTCGACGTATCAGGAGATAGCACGAACTTGAACATGGGCTGGAAGGCCTGGGTCACCTGAACGGTTACGGGGATAACATCGATCACTGCCTTGCCTAGGCGCATATAACTGAGACTGAAACTTAGAGTGTAAGCACCGACGCCGACGCTCTGGTCGACGAGCAGGGTAGCGTTATAGTAAGCATGATGCTTGTCGTGGATGGTGTTAAACACCGACTGGGCGTTCAGGACCGAGATCCCTGGTGTAGTCGACGTGAGTATCGCCTCGGCCTCGAGTACGTCGTAGGTGCCACTGTTGTAGACATCGAAATAGACGTAGCCATGCTTCCCTGCCGAAAGTGGCACGCTGAAGACCGAGACACCCAAGTGTGGTACGATGTCGTCGGCTAAAGCCAATCCTAGTTGGCCCGCCAATATGCAGGCCACAAGTATCGGGATCAGAACTGTTTTCTTCTTAACCATTTCGATTCACCTTAATCTCTTCTCTCCTGCAATGGCCCCGTCTCTCAGCTGGATCAGCCGGTCGGTGGACTGGGCCACGTTTGGATCGTGGGTGATCAGGACGAAGGTCTTACCCTGCTCCTGATTCAGCTTCCTGAGGAACATAATTATCTCCTGCCCCGTTTTCGAGTCGAGGTTACCTGTGACCTCGTCGCAGAGGAAGATGCGCGGATCGTTTGCGAGGGCGCGGGCAATGGCGACCCTCTGCTGCTCCCCCCCGCTGAGCTGGTTTGGCTTGTGGTCGAGTCTGTCTCTTAGACCAACGGCCTCTAGGAGCTGCTTCGCCCGCTCCTTCCGCTTACCGGCTGATACGCCGCTTATGGCGAGTGGCAGCTCGACGTTGCCGAGGGCGTCCATGCGCTGGATGAGGTTGAACTGCTGGAAGATGAAGCCTATCTCTTTGTTCCTGAGGTCAGCCAGCTGGTTGTCACCAAGCCCTGCGAGGTCCACACCATTTATGAAGACCTTCCCAGAGCTCGGGCGATCTAAGGCGCCTATCATGTTGAGGAGTGTCGACTTCCCACTCCCAGAGGGACCCATGATAGCCATGAACTCACCTGACTCTACGATGAGGTCAACATCATTCAGCACCCTCAGTGGCCTACCACCTTGGAGGTACTCCTTCACTAGTCCCCTAGTCTCAACGACTGGAGTCATGCATCGTCACCCCCTATCTTCGAGGTCAGTTTGTCGATGGCATCCAAGCGGCTCAGGAGCATGGCCTTCATGCTCTTTAAAACTTGTAGCTTCGTCGCCTTATCCACATCCTCGTCCAGAAGGCTGAGCGTGTTTGAGTAGAGGTCTATGTCAACTGGAGGTAGGTTGGTTATCGAGTTGAATAGGATTCTCTTCAGATCCTTGGACATCCATTTTATCATGGCTTTAAGGAAGCGGGAGCTGAACTTTATCGCGTACTCCTCGTGGGAGCCTATTACCCTGAGCAGGCTTCGCCCCTTAGGTGTGACATGGTAGAAGTCGACGCCGTCCTTCTGATGCGTCGAGACGAGGCCGCGCTTCTCCAAGCTCTTCAGGGCAGGGTAGACGGTCCCTGTCTTCGGCTCCCAGACACCCTCGAACTCGTCCTTTATCGCCTTGAGCATCTCGTACCCGTACTTCGGCGAGCCCTCCAGCTGGACCAGAAGTAAAAGCTGGAGCGGGCTCAGCCGCCTCCAAGGATGCTCGAACCTGCTAAGCTGGGAAGCCATTAGGTTGACCTCTACCTAGTAGACTTCTACCTAAGTGGGGAAGCTGATTATAAACGTTATGCACCGTAGATACATTGAACCATTAACGAGGTTTTAATACAGTAACTCGTCCTGAGATATTCATGCGGCTTCAAGTAATCGGAGTCGAGGGACTACCCTTCATCAAAGACGGAGACGATCTCGCCGAACTCGTCGTCGCTGCTTCGAAGAGGCAGGGAACGCCCCTCGAGAACGGGGACGTTCTCGTTCTATGCCACGTCATCGTATCCAAAGCCGAGGGACGGACGATTGACCTGAAGTTGATAACTCCCTCCGAGATCGCTAACAGCTTCTCCATGCTGGTAGACAAGGATCCACGGCTCGTCGAGGTGATCCTCAGAGATTCAATGGCGATCAGAAGGATGGCGCCGGGTGTCCTCATAACAGAGACGAAGCAGGGCTTCGTTTGCGCTAACGCCGGCGTCGATAAGTCGAACATCCCTGGAGACGACATCGTCGCCCCTTTACCAGCTGATCCAGATGTCTCAGCTAGGAGGATCAGGGAGAGAATAGGCAGGATTACTGGCGCGAGCGTCGCCGTAATAATAGCCGACACCCACGGGAGAGCGCACAGAGACGGCGAAGTGAACGTCGCAGTCGGCGCATCCGGCCTCCAGGTTATAAGAGACAGGAGGGGGGAGAGAGACCTTTTCGGCTACGAATTAAAGGTGAAGAGGACGGCTGTCGCCGACGAACTCGCGGCTGCGGCCGAGCTCGTGATAGGGCAAGCCGACGAGGGGGTGCCCGCGGCAATCATCAGGGGCTATAAATATATCCCATCTGAGGAATCCACGGCGCGTGAGCTGGTGAGACCTAGAGAGAAAGACCTGTTCCTTTAAAGATGAGGAGGTCAGAAGCTCAGGACCGCGTCCGCCTCCAGAAGCAGATCGTTCAGAGTGGCAGCCCCGACGATCCTCGCAGCCTCCGTGAATTCACCACGCTGAAGACCGAGCAACATGCAGCTCTGCTCGCAGACCATGAGCTTCACGCCGGCCTCGACCGCCTGGTCCATGACCTCCTTGAGGGTCGGGAAGCTACCGAGCTTGATCTTCTCAGCTGCGCCCTCCTTCACTACGGTGACGCCCTTGATCAAGAAGTAGATCGTGGCGTCGATCCCCATCGCCGTGGCCGTAGCGCCCAGGATGAAGGGGGCGTACAGCCTCTCCGGGTTGTCTAACCCACTGGTCTGAACGTACAGAATCTTCTTCGCGACCATGATGGACTCATCCCGATGGCAGGCTTTATCCCTTTAGCCAAGGAAGAATGAGGACAGAAGGCCCAACGAACACACCGCTACGACAAGGGAGCCTAAACCTACGCAGAGCTTCCAGAAGCTGACCCTCTTCACCACCCTGAGCAGCAGATCTATCGATAACATGCCGGACACGAACGCGGCTAAAATGCCGACGATGGTTGAGGAATCGAGGCCAGACGGCCCCCTCAGGAGTAGGAGGCCGATCGAGGCCGCGAAGGAGGCGGGGATGCTCATCAGGAAGGATACCCTGAAGGCGTCCTCCCCCCTGAATCGTCTGAAGAGGAGCGCGGAAGTAGTGAGGCCTGACCTAGATAAGCCCGGGATAACTGATAGTCCCTGGATCGAGCCTAGTATGACGCCGTCCCTCAGGCCGAGGACCATATCATTATCCTCTGAGCGGGGCGACGCCCTCTGTATGAGACCCGTAGAGATCAGCGCCAAACCCGTTAGGCCGAGGACGGCCTCACCGTAGCCGAACGAGGATTCTAGGAACAGGAATACGGGGAGACCAACTAGGCCTGTGCACAGGGTCGAGACTATGAGAAAGTTGAACATCCTCCGGCTCGCCTCGTCGCGTCGCAGGAGAATGCTGAAGATGTCCCTCCGGAGATAGACGAGGGCGGCAAAGCCGGTTCCTATGTGAAGGTAGACCGAGTAGCTGAGGGCCTGAGATGCGTCCTGCCCGAGTAGCGCCATCAGGACCAGAATGAGGTTGCCCCTACTGGATATCGGCAACCACTCGAGCAGCCCCTGAATTAGCCCTATAATCACGGCGTTCTGGACCGATGACACAGGATTGAGGTAGCGGAGTGGGTTAAAACTTCTCCTAGAAAATGTTTTAAAAATGGATCGAAAAACTGGGAAGCTTATTTACTCCGTCTTCGTTGAGTAAATGGGAAACCAGATGAAGGTCCTAGTGCTATACGGGTCTACCCCCAGTAAGAACAGCGAGGAGCTCGCCGACGCAGCGAGGCGACTCGGACACGACGTTATAGCGGGTAACATCGGGGAAATATCCTCGGAGGTCTCCGGAAAGGGGTCGAGGTTCTGGCTTGGGGAGGAGGAGATAACAGTATCAAAACTATGCCTTCTAAGGAGCTTCGGCCCTGGCTCGTGCGAGCAGATGACGAGGAGGATCAGCATGATCGAGCACATGGAGATGGCGGGGATCAGGGTCGTAAACCCGTGCTACGCCTTCCGCAGGGCGAGGGACAAGTACGCCACCCAGTACATGCTCGCCAGCGCCGGGCTGCCGGTGCCGCTCACCTTCACGACGGAGAGCCTCGCCGCCGGCTACAACGCCTCGAAGAGCATGGGGGAGTTCATCTATAAACCGATCCTCAGCAGCATGGGGAAGGGGTCGATGAAGTTCGAGGACGCGGACCTCGCATACAACGCCTACAAGATGCTCAGCCGCTTCAACCAGCCGCTCCTGATCCAAAAGTATGTCCAGAATCCTGGCAGGGATATCAGGGTCTTCGTGATAGGCGACAGGGTGGTAGGCTCAGCCTACAAGTACAGGGCACAGGGGAACTGGAAGACGAACGTCGCCCAAGGTGGCCGCATGACCGACGAGCCCATCCCTGAGGAGATCCTTGAGCTGGGGCTGAGGGCGACGAAGGTGATGGGCCTCGACTACGCGGGCGTGGACGTGATGGAGTCTCCTGAAGGCCCGGTCATCCTCGAGGTGAACGGCGCGCCCGGTTGGCAGGCGCTGAACAAGGTCGTCGACATAAGCGTCTCGGACGAGGTAGTGAGGTACGCGGAGAGTCTCGTTGTTGGCTGAGAGCCTCGCCAAGATACCCATCAGGGTGAGGATAGTCGACGTGGGCGAGGCCTTAGGAGAGTTCAACAGGCTCACCGCACCTTTGACCGTGGGAGACATAATTAAGCGCCTACCGATAAATGGGAGGACGACGCCGGCGCAGGGCTGCGTCTCGATCCTCCTCGGGCTTAAGAGGGGCGTCGAGAAGCCCGTAGCACAGGTCGATGCAGGGACAATCGTCTACTGGCCAAGAGCTGGCGCCCTCTGCATATACACTGAAGCCACTAAACCGTACAGCCCCGTCAACAAGGTCGGCGTAATAACGTCTAACCTTGAAATCTTCATGGACCTTAGGAGCGGCTCGAGGATAATAATCGAGGCCGCCTAGTTGTTCTTCGCCAGGGCATAGACTTTCAGGTTGCTGCTCTGGGAGACTAGTTCGATCTGTCCCTTCCCCCTCAGCTCCTCTAGCATCTTCTTAGCGACACTCGTCTTCAGGTTAAACTGGCTCGCGACTGCTGGCGGCGTGATGGCCTTCATCTTCTTCAGGGCATCCATGACCTCCGGGCTTCCGGCGTCCGGGATGTTGACCGAGCCGATGATCTTCTCCTTCTTCTTCTCCTCCTTCTTCTCGCCCTCGGTCTCCTGGGTCTTCTCCATCTTCTTCAGGCTTTTCTTGCCGGGCATACTGGTTCATGGAAAAGACGCTGGGGCGCATTGATAAAGTTGACGCCCACATCTGGGAGCCTAGGGCTCACTTCTCTACCTTAACTAGGCTGAGCCTCAGGCTGTAAGCCCCTATTTCGAAGGCGCCCTTGAAGGCGCCCTCGGGTGGTTCACCGGGGTCGAGGGCTTTGCTGAGTGTCTCCGCCTTTATGTAGTCTGCCTCCTCCTGGAACACCTCGACGAGTTCCGGGTCAGCTTGGTAGTATGTCACTATGTCGTCGTTTATGTTGAAGTTGGCCTCCTTCCTGAGGGCCTGTATTCTCCTGACGATGTCCCTCGCGAGCCCCTCGGCGCCGAGCTCGTCCGTTATTGCGGTGTTCACGCCGACGAGAAGGCCGTCCTCCTCCATCACAGAGTAGCCCTCCTTGGGGGCTGATTCTATCTCGACCTCGTCGGGGAGGACCTCTATATCGGTGCCCTCTACGTTGACTCTAACCGGCTTGCCCTCGGTAATCCTATCGACCTCCTCTTGACCTAGCGCCTTCACGGCTTCCGCTACCTTCACGAAAAGCCTCCCGTGCTTCCGACCCAGCAGTCTCGGCACCGGTTTAACTGTGCGGCTCTCAACAATGCTACGGTCCGATGTGATCTCAAGGTCCTTCACGTTTAGCTCCTCACGTATCAGGTCAGACACCCTTACGAGCCTGTCGAAGGAGTTTGAATCTGTAATCACGACCGCCTCTTTAAGAGGCTGCCTGAGCTTTATTCCAGTCCTGCTCCTCGCCGATCTCCCAAGGCTACTGACGGTTATTGCTAGGTCCATGTCGGCGATGAGGTCTTCGTCCACGAGCCTAGCGTCGTAGGTCGGCCAGTCGCAGTGGTGGACGCTCTCGGGCGCCCCCTGCTCGGCAACCCTGACCAGCCTCTGATACATCGTCTCCGAGAGGTGGGGTGTCACAGGCGCCATGAGCAGCGTCAGCGTCCTAAGACAAGCATATAGGGTCGAGTAGGCGGCTCTCTTCTCATCGTCGGCCTCGGTCTTCCAGAACCTCCTCCTGCTTCTACGGACATACCACTTCGACAATAGATCGACGAACCGTTCGATCTCCTGTGTCACGCTGTAGACGTCGTAGTTTTCGAGGGACTCCGTGCTCCTCTTCATGAGTACGTTGAGCTTCGCGAGTATCCACCTGTCGAGGGGGGATAGCTCCGCTGGTCTCTGCTCCGGCGCCCACTTGTCGAGGGTGGCGTAGATGGTGAAGAAGTTGTATACGTTGAGAAGTGTCATGAAGAAGAGGCGCCTGACCTCGCCCGCCTTAGTGTAGCCGAAGAGGACATCGTTCTCAGGATGGGCCGTGCAGTATATCCACCTTATCACGTCTGCGCCCATGTTCTCCACGGCGTCGTCGAACCAGATCGCAGTCCCCCAGCTCTTGTGCATCTCGCGTCCGTCCTCGGCGAGGACGTTACCATGTCCTAGGCAGATTTTGTATGGCGTCCGCCTTTCGAGGATGGTACTCATCGCGAGCATGCTGTAGAACCAGTTCCTGAACTGGCCGGGAAATGACTCTGTGATGAAGTCGGCCGGGAACCACTTCTCCCAGTAAGCCTTGTTTTGCCGGTACTGCAAGGTGGAGTATGCTACTATGCCGGCGTCAAGCCAGGGGTTACCGACGTCCGGCACCCTCGACGCAAGTCCGCCACATCTCTCGCACCTGATCTTCACGGCGTCTATGTAGGGCTTGTGAGGGCTGTGACCCTCGAACTCGTCCCATCCCTCGGCGGCACGCTTCTTAAGCTCCTCGTGGCTGCCGACAATGTCGAACCATCCGCAGTTGCAGACCCAGATGGGGAGGGCTAGCCCCCAGTAGCGTTTCTTGCTTATCATCCAGTCGTCCATGTTACGGAGCCAGTCGAGCTCACGTTTCAGGCCGAACTCCGGTATCCAGCGCACCTGGCTGGCGGACTCTATTATCTGGAAGCGGAGATTAGCATCCTTCTCCTCCTGCGTGACCTCCTCGAGAGGTCGTTCGGTCTTCTTCCCCATTGATATGAACCACTCTGAGACGAGTCTGAAGACCAGCTCGCTCCCGCAGCGCCAGCAGACTGGGTACCTGTGGGTGACCTTCTGTGTCCTGAGCAGCAATCCCTTTTTCCTCAGGTCCTCGAAGATTGGCTCGGCGGAGTCGTAGACATGGATGCCTGTGAGCCAACCAAACCCAGCGATTATGACGCCGTACTCGTCGAGGGGCGCTACCGCCGGCAGGTTGTACTGTTTCCCGAGCTCGAAGTCCTCTTTACCTGCGCCTGGGGCGATGTGGACCAGCCCTGTCCCCTCGGTCTCCCCAACCTGCTCCCACATGATCACCCTGTGCGCATCAGGAACTCCGAGCTTATTGGGAACCTCGAGCTCGTCGTATGGGCCAATGTATGTCCAGCCCTCCATCTCTGAGCCCTTAAGCTCCTCCAGAACCTCGTAGCTTCCTCTCTTGAAGACGCTCCCAATCGTGCCCTTCGAGAAGTAAAAGACCTCGTCGTCGTACCTTACCTTCACGTAGATCAGGTCGGGGTGGGCGGCGACGGCGACATTACTGGTCAGGGTCCAGGGGGTCGTCGTCCAGATCAGGAGGCTCCCCTCCCTGTCCCTGAGAGGGAACCTGAGGTATACGCTCGTGTGGGTAAGCTCCTGGTAACCCTCTGTGACGATCTCGTGCTGGCTGATCCCGGTGCTACAGCGTGGGCACCAGGGCATAGAGTCCTGCCCCTTGTAGATCCAGCCTCTCTCGTGGCAGCTCTTCAGGGCCGCCCAGATCATGTAGTTGTTCTCGTCGCTGAGGGTGAAGTAGCTGCCGCCGAACCCGGGCGACCCGAGCATGCCGACCAGATGCTCCGCTGTGCCCTTCACCGGCCCCATGGAGCTCACGTAGGTGGTTACCTTCAGCGGGTCCTCCATCGCCTTGGAGAGCTTCACAAGCTCCGCTGGGTTGTCCCAGTCCATCCACATGCCTAGGCGGATCGACTGCTCCGTCTGCTTCGCGGCGTACTTGAGGACCCTCTGCTTGCACCGTTTCACGAACTCGGCGACGCCGTAAGCCTCTATGTCCCGCTTGGACTCAAAGCCTAGCTCCTTCTCGACCTCGACCTCCACCCATAGACCCTGGCAGTCGAATCCGTTCTGGTAACGGATCTCCCGTCCCCGCATCGCCCAGAAGCGTTGCCAGAGGTCCTTGTAGGTCCGCCCCCAAGCATGGTGGACGCCCATCGGGTTGTTCGCGGTGATGGGTCCGTCTATGAAGCTCCACTTTGGCTTGCCCTTGCTCAGCGCGCGCCTATTCTCGAAGGCGCTGGTCTCTCTCCAGAACCGCTGCACCTCGTACTCCAGCTTGGGTATGTCGATCTTGCTGTCTATGGGCTCGAAGGTCATGGCTAAACCTCTGTGTGTCTCCTTAAAAATGAACGTGTACAGGTGTCGGTTCTAGTTTTACGGTTGAATTTTATGGTCACCGGACACCTGTGGCACCGGAGAAGAGGAATTCCACTATGCAATAAAAAGATTGGGGTCCCCCTCACTCCGCGAAGTCATGGGAGCCGGCATCTAAACAAAGGGCGAGGTACTTGGCAGTATCCACTCGAACCATATCTTGATCGCCTGATCGTCGGTTTCCACAGACGAAGCCGAGACGTTTAGCAGCGCCACCGTGGACAGAAGCTGGGCCATCTCCCCTGAATTTACCTCTTTCACTTCTCCGACCCATACTGTGAGCCTAGCGCCTCTCAGCTCGACGTACCTGATGCCAACTACCTTGTTAAGGCGCTCCAAGAAATCGGCGACGGCTTTCCCGTCGAAGGAGTAGTTGAAGCCGATGGCCCTTATCTCGGCTATCTTCTTCTCCAGTGGATCGCTCAACACAAATCAAGGTTGGAGGGGAGGCTTCGAACTTAACGTTTGCGGGAGCCTGAACCTATGAGCCTCTTCAGGTTCTCCGTCGCGGCGGAGCCGATCTCCTGCCTGCTCATCCCCTTGATCCTACCCACTACGTCGCATACTTGGACTATGTCCCACGGCTTGTTTGAGTCTGTCTCAGTGACCATGAGCCTTAAAGGGACCCGTCTTATCGCCGCCTCAAGCTCAGGCGTCATGGCCTGGACCTGCCTGAGCCCCATTGAGAGGTGGACGACGAGCCTCTCGCACCGCTCGACGTAGGCGGCGTCCTTCGAAAAGCCGTGGATGACCGCGCCTGTCTTCGCGGCGTGGGTTTCCTCGAGGATGTCGAGGGCCTCCTGTCCGGGTGCCCTGTCATGGACGATGACGGGTACACCCAGCTCTTGGGCTAGCCCTATCTGGCCCCTGAGTGCGGCTCGCTGGATCTCCTTGTCGACGTACTTCTCCTCCCTCATCCACTGCTTGTTCATCCTGCCGGTGTAGTCCAGGCCTATCTCTCCGACGGCGACGACCTCGGGGTTCCTGGCTAGGCTCTTGAACTTGTTCCTGATCTCGTCGTTGAACTCATCGGAGTACCATGGATGGACGCCGACGCTCACCTTGATGCTCCTGTGCATCTTCGCCTTCCTTATCGCGACCTCCGCGGAGGCAATATCGAGACCCATCGTGATCATGAGCTCAAGGCCGGCTTCCTCAGCCTTCTCAACCCCTTCAGGGCTTATGTCGCCAAGGTGACAGTGGCTCTCCGAGTACATTTCAACCAAAATAAAAGAGGTACGATGGTTAAAGGATGATCCCAATTAACGGGGGTGGCTTCAACCGACCCTCCTTTCTTGACTCTTCAGCACCCATTTGGCGTATTCTACGAAGCCTACTATGCTTGAGTAGAACACCGAAGAGTCTGACCGCTCCGCCTCAAGGGTCAGTCTCAGCATCGGGTCCTCCTCCTTGAGCTGCTCGTAAATCTCAGCTATGTTCCTCCCTTCACTGACAGCCTTCGTCACTATCCCGTCCCAGAGCATGACCTGTTCCCTATGAAGCTTGAGCTTCTTCACCGCCTCATAGGCGTAGCCGAAGTGGCTGTAGCAGACGATCTCTGGCCGAAGCTCTATCAGTCTGTCCAGGCTCTCGACCGCCTTCTTGGGGTTGAATGGGGGCGGTGATGCCGGGAGGATCGCGCCGAGCCTCTGAGAGTACGTGCCGCCAGAGTCTCCAAGGATCAGTATCCTGTTGTCTGGCTCGAAGAAGCTCTGGTTGTGCGAGGCGTGACCCGGCGTCCAGATGACCTTCAACGTGAGGCCCCCGAGGTCGAGGGCCACGCCGTCCTCAGACTCGGTTATCTTAAGGAGGGAGATGGGCCGCATCTCGCCGTACTTGTTCACCCTGTCCCCGAAGAACCGCGTGGCGTTCTCGACGAGCTTCCTCGGGTCAGTGAGGTGCTCCGCCCCCCTCGGGTGGACGAACATGTCGGCATCTGGGTACGACTCCAGGAGGCTCCACGCCCCTCCAGCGTGGTCCATGTGTATGTGGGTCAAGGCGACGTATCTTAGTGAGTCGACCTTTAGACGCCTCAGCTCATCGAGAACGCCTTGAACCATGGCTGTGGGACCGGGGTCTATTACCACGGGCTCTCTCGCCTTGACGAGGTATGTGCCGAGTACACCCAACTCTCCGTGGAAGGGAGCGTCGATCAGGTATACTGGGCCTAAGATCTGCTGGGAAGGCATGATTAGCCTCAACTTTTTCTACGATTTAACGGTGTCGGGAGCCGAGCCTAGTATTGGATTGGATGTGAAGAAGAGGCTATCAAAGCTCAGCCTAGCGATCTCTTGTTGCTAAGGAGAAGAACGCGGATGAGAGTATTGATCCGCCTACTAGAATGATGAAGATCGGCAGCATTGATCTCCAAGCTATGACGTCGGCGCCGTACTCTCTGAAGGCGTATCCCAGTGCCACACCGAAGAGCCCTCCTGTGATGTCGCTGACTACTGCGGAGAGGCGATTTCCGACTCCCCATCTTATGAAGCCTGAGAGGATCTCCCACCCGCCGAACGCCAGGAAGAAGAGGGACACAGGCTCCACGAGCACCACGGGGAGCGCCGTCGGCCCAGAGGACTCCCACTCTTTGAACCAGTCGATGAACCATTGTCCGATCACGGGATACTGGAGGAACACCCAGGCGACGATGATGAGGAAGACACCGAAGCCTACCCCGCCCATGTAGTCGGGCTCGCGGCGGCGCCACTCACCTCTCGCCTCACGGGCTGGGCCGGTCGTTGGGCTGCTGAGCTTCTGCCCGCATCCGTCACAGTAGACGGCGCCCTCAGGCAGCTCCTTCCCGCACCTCGGGCAATAGACCATACAACGCACCTTTGAACGAAAATTCAAGGTCCAAGATATAAACAGTGCTTCTCAGTCTAGTGGGTCGGAGTCGAACCTCCATTTCAGGTCGAACATGTCGGCGAGCCCCCTGACGACGCCCGGATGCGAGGTTATCGCAGCCTCCCTGAGATAGTAAGGCACACCCTCCTCCTCGACGAGGAAGAGAGCCCTCCCGCCTCCCTCAGGGTCGATGATGCTCCCGCGGAGGAGGACTACGTCTGAGACACGGATTTCTATCAGATCCTCAGAGAGAGCCCTCATCTCCGAGATAGTCTTGTCCCTCTTCTCGGCGTCGCTCCCCTTCAGGCTCCCGCGTGACCTCATGAGCACCCTTACCCGTAGTCCACGTGAGACGGCGTCCCTAAGCTCATCGATCACCTGTGGGAGGTACTCCATCGCCCTGGTAAGGATCAGGATATCAGACCTAGCGCCTCTGTAGAGCCGCCGCGTCTCCTCGACGGAGACGTCCCCAACGCTGACGATTCTGATTAGAGGCGTCCTGACCTTGACCCTGCCGCCCTTCAGGAAGACCTCGTTCGCAATGGACGAGAAATTTTTCTTGTGCGACTCGACGACCGTGAGCCTCTCACGGATCTCCTCCCGCGTGTCGGCGATCAAGCCGTCGGCGATCTCCTCCGGTGCCATGGGGGCGTAGAGCGCGGGGCGCCCCGGGCGGACAATGACGAGCCCCTTCTGGGAGAGCTCTTCCAGCACGCCGTAGATCCTGGCGTTGGGCACCCCACTCGCCTTGCTCAGGTCCGTCGCCTTCGTCTCGCCGAGGTACATCAGGTAGGCGAGGGCGGATGCCTGATACTCGTTGAGGCCCATGTCCGTCAGGCTATACTTCAACTGGTTGACTCTTGGCTCCATCAACTATCTACCACCGAAGACGCCTTACTAGAGTGTGACTCACGCACCTGAAATAGATTTATAAACTAAGAATATTACTATTTCGGAGTAGTAAATTTGATCTAGGGTACAGGTATAAACAATGAAAGTAATGATCATGGGAATGGACGGCTACCTGGGCTGGACTCTATCGATGCACCTGGCGGCGAGGGGCCACGATGTCAGCGGAGTCGACAACTTCTCCCGCAGGAGGAACGTGGAGGAGATAGGATCATGGTCCGCGACGCCAATCAAGACGATGGAGCAGAGACTCAAAGCGTACAAGAAAGCCACTGGAAAGGAGCTGAGGTTCTACGAGGGGGACCTCACGGACCCTGAGTTCGCGGAGCAGGTCATCAAGAAGGACAAGCCCGACACCATCGTTCACCTCGGAGAGATACCGTCAGCCCCATACAGCATGATAGACGTCAAGCACTGCAACTACACCCAGACGAACAACATCGTCGGCACGAACAACATCCTGTTCGCCATACACAGGCACGCCCCCGACAGCCACCTGCTCAAGCTGGGAACCATGGGTGAATACGGGACACCCAACGTCGACATCCCGGAGGGCTTCTTCGAGATCGAGTACAGGGGCAGGAGGGAAAGGCTCCCCTTCCCCAGGCAGCCCGGCAGCTGGTACCACCTGAGCAAGGTCCACGACACCCACAACATAATGTTCGCGTGCAAGATATGGGGGCTAAGGAGCACAGACATCATGCAGGGCGTTGTCCACGGGGTTAAGACCGACGACATGGTCAACGATGACCTCCTGACTAGGTTCGACTTCGACGAGGCGTTCGGCACAGCCCTGAACAGGTTCTGCGCCCAGGCGATCATTGGGCAGGAGCTGACGCCATACGGGAAGGGTGGCCAGACCCGCGGCTACATCGCCCTCAGGGACAGCATGCAGTGCCTCACCATAGCGGCGGAGAACCCGCCTGAGAAGGGCGAGTACAGGGTATTCAACCAGTTCGACGAGTGCTACAGCGTGAACCAGCTTGCGGAGCACGTCGTCAAGGTCGCGGGGGAGCTCGGCGTTAAGACTAAGATCTGGGGCATCGAGAACCCCAGGGTCGAGGCAGAGGAGCACTATTACAAGCCAGACAGAGAGAAGCTTCCGGCCTTGGGCTTCAAGCCTACGTACAGCCTCGACGACGAGCTCAGGGTCACGATACCTACACTGGCACTTTTCAAGGAGCGCATCGAGGCTAAGAAGGAGCACATAAAGCCTACGATCTATTGGAGGAGGTAGCCTCCTCCCTTTTATCTCCAAGCAGCATTCTTTAGGGTGAAAACCTATGAGGATCGCCGTCACCGGTGGAGCAGGTTACATCGGGTCGACCCTCGTAAAGAGGCTAGCGGATCAGGGCCATGAGATCGTATCGGTCGACAACCTCTCACTCGGCGATTACAAGTACCTGAGGTCTCAGGGGTTAGAGGACAGAGTCGAGTTCATCGAGGGAGACATCCGCGACATAGAGCTCTTGGAGAGGAGCTTCAGGGGGGCCGACGCCGTGGCCCACCTAGCCGCCATACCCGGGCTAGTCCTCTGTAGAGAGAGGCCCGAGGAGGCTGTCTCAGTTAATGTCTACGGTACACACACCGTGCTCGAGGCCGCCTCAAAGCTCGGTATCAGGCGGGCGGTCTTCTGCTCGAGCGCCGCCGTCTACGGAGCCCCTGTGGATATGCCTGTCACAGAGGACCACAGGCTCAGGCCCCTGAACCTCTACGGCGTCACTAAGCTAGCCGGCGAGAAGATCATGGACACTTACTTCGAGAACGGCGGAATGGAGACCGTCAACTTAAGGTTCGGTAACGTCTTCGGCGTAGGCCTATACACCCGCTGGTCGACGGTCATCCCCAAGTTCGTCAGACAGGGCATGGAGGGGCAAGCTCTGACGATATACGGTGACGGTAATAGCAGCAGGGACTTCGTCCACGTCGAAGATATTTGCCAGGCACTGACGCTCGCTCTCACTAAAGACGGCGTCGGTGGTGAGGCTTTCAACGTCGGGGGGGAGACGATCAGGATAGGCAGGTTATCGGAGATCGTCTCAAGGGAGGTGGAGAAGGCCACGGGAAGGAGAATCAAGGTTACTAACCTCCCGCCCAGGCCTGGCGAAACTAAGGAGTTCAGCTACAACCTTAAGAAGATAGAGGAGGACCTCGGCTACAAGCCCGGATGGGACGTCGAGAAAGGCGTAATACAGCTGATAGATTACTATAAAAACCAACGAATTTGATTGGACTATTTTTTAGTTCTCTAATTTTATCTTGTTCAAATAGGAGATGTTCAGTCTAGCACTATCATCGTCAGGGTCGACCTGACGTGGTTCAGGCGTCGGATCTTCGATGTGATCACGTCCTTGAGCTCCTGCATCGAGCCCGCCTCGAGCCTGACGACGAAGTCGTAGACTCCGTAGACGCCGTAGACCTCCTTCACCTCGGGTATGGTCTTCAGAGTCGCGCTGACATCGGACCCTTCGCCCAAATCTGTGTTGATTAGTACAAAGGCGATACTCATGAAACCACTAGTTACGGTTAAGTTGTAATGGTTATTAACATTTTCTAGCATCAAAAGAGGGTATGTTTTTATTGTATATATTATTACATGTGAGTAAAGCTGTGTCTTCTTGAGGTTTCCATGAGATTATTCGTTTTTTGTCGTTCTTGTTTTCGTCGCAATTCTTAATCAAAGCTGTGGTGAGGTGTTTTTAGGCGTCTTATTTTGGGCTTAAACAGGGGAGTAGCTGTTGTCGGGGCCGGGATGACCCGTTTCCACCACAAGATCCACGCCGATAAGACCGGCAGGGAGATTTTCGTCGAGGCTGCTCTCGAGGCGGTAGACTCCGTGGATAAGGGCTTGAAGCTCGGAGGCGTGGAGTCAGTCTTCGTTGGGAACTTCTCCAATGATGTCTTTGAGAAACAGTCTCATACGGGGGCGATGATGGCCGACTGGCTCGGCATTAACCCCAAACCGGCGGTAAGGGTCGAGGGCGCCTGCGCGAGTTCGGGCGTCGCCTTCAATCTCGGCGTCCAATCGATAGCGTCAGGGCTGTATGACATTGTTCTCGTCGGAGGCTTCGAGAAGATGAGGAGCCAGACCACTGAGCAGGTCACGGACACCCTGGCGATGGCCGCTGATGCCTCGTATGAGGCGTCGGTGGGTTTCACGTTTCCCGGTCTATATGCCTCGATGGCAACGGCCTATTTCCACAAGTATGGCACCCGGTGGGAGGAGCTGGCCGCCGTCACGGTGAAGAACCATAGAAACGGCGCCCTCAACCCGAAGGCCCATTTCCAGTCGGATATAATGTCGACGGCGGTTAAGGCTGGAGAGGGTAAAGGCGTTAAGTTCAAAGACGAGCTCGAGTTCCTATCATCTTCGTTCAACCCTGTTGTCGCTCACCCTCTTCGCCTCTTCGACTGCTGCCCCGTCTCGGACGGCGCGGCCGTCGTCATCCTTGCGGGCGAGGATGTGGCGAGGAGGTTCACCGACACGCCGGTGATGGTCGCGGGGATTGGTCAGGCCTCTGACACTCTTGCCCTTCACGATCGTCAAGACTTCACCTCGATGAGGGCCACCAGGGTCGCGGCCGAGAACGCCTATCGCCTCGCCGGCTTGTCCACGAAAGAGATCGATGTTGCAGACGTCCATGACTGCTTCACCATAGCCGAGGTGATAGCGACGGAGGATCTCGGATTCTTCCCGAAGGGGCAGGGAGGGAAGGCCGCCGTTGAGGGCGTCACAGGCCTCAAGGGCGATAAGCCCGTCAACGCCGATGGGGGGCTTAAAGCGAAGGGACACCCGGTCGGCGCCACCGGCGCGGCGATGGCCTACGAGATCTTCAAGCAGCTTAGGGGGGAGGCAGGCGATCATCAGGTGGCCGGCGCTGAGGTCGGCCTCGCCCAGAACGTCGGGGCGGCAGGGGCGACCGTGACGGTCCAAATCTTCAGGAGGGGATGATATGGGCATTACCTTCACGGTGCAGGCCTTCAACGACGGCCTCGCCCAGGGGAAGCTCAGGGGAGCCAGGTGCATGAGCTGCGGAGAGCTTCACCTCCCGCCTAGGCCGATATGCAGGACCTGCGGATCGAGGCAACTGGAGTGGTTCGACTTCAAGGGCACTGGTCATGTGGAGACCTTCACAGTGATAGGCGTGCCCCTCAGCGAATTCAAGGAGAGAAGCCCATATGCCGTGGGCATCGTAAAGCTAGACGAGGGGCCGACCATATCAGGCCTCCTGCTGAAGGAGAAGATCGACGAGCTGAGGGTCGGGGAAAGGGTCGAGGTCGCCTACATAAAGGGGCAGGATAGAACGATACTGGGCTTCAGGGCAGTTTAGCTACTGCCCTTTGAAGACGGGTTTCCTCTTCTCCTTGAAGGCGGCGACGCCCTCCTTGAAGTCGACCGTGTAGAAGAACATGCCGAACTCCTTCGACTCGGCCTCCAGCTCGTCGAGGCTGAGGGTCGTCAGCCTCTTAAGAGCCGCCAATACTACGGTTGGACCGTTAACGAGCTTGTTGACGAGCTCATCCACCTTAGAGCCGAACTCGGCTGCGGGGACGACTTTGTTGACGAGGCCTATCGCGAGAGCCTCTTGGGCCCCGATCAGCTCGCCGCCCATCATGAACTCCTTCGCCTTCTGGACGCCGATGAGTTGACTGAGCAGCTTCGTTGCGCCCCAGCCGGGGATGATGCCGATGTTGATCTCGGTTTGGCCGAAGCGGGCCTTGTCGCTGGCTATCCTATAGTCGCACCACATCGCTACCTCGCAGCCCCCTCCCAGGGCGAAGCCGTTGACCGCGGCGACGACGGGCTTCGACGACCTCATAAATTTGGTGAACGTCCTGTGACCCTTCCTCGAGAACTCGTACGCCTCAGGTCCAGTGAACTTGCTGAGCCTGTCTATGTCCGCGCCAGAGGAGAAGGCTCTGTCCCCCGCGCCCGTGACGACGATGCATCTGACTGACTTGTCCGCCTCGGCCTTGTCTGCGGCCTCGGCGATCATGTCGAGCATCTCCGAGGTTATGCCATTGGCCTTGTTTGGCCTGTTCAGGGTTATCTTACATACTCCGTTAGCTGTATCAACAAGGACAGGCTTCTCTTCGGTCTCTCCCTTCTCCATCCTCGCCTTCAGTTCGAAGGGGCCGAAGGGGATATTTCCGCCGAGCTTAATCACAGTGTCTATAGACTGGATGTCCGCGACCCCCTCTGCGACGAGCTTATCGGCCTCCGCAACGAATGGCCTGAGGAGGAGGTTGACATCGAAGCCCTTAGCCTGGTCCTCGGTCACGGCCGGCCTCTCTGTATAGCTGTAGAAGCCTTCGCCAGTCTTTCGTCCTAGCTTCTTCCCCTCATAAAGCTTCTTGATCGGCTCCGTCGGTGTGTAATAAGGGCCGAGGTTCTCCTCGAGGACCCTTAGGATGTTGTGTACGATGTCGAGGCCGATGAGGTCGCTGAGCATAAATGGACCCATGGGCATCCCCACCTTGTACTGCATTGCAGCGTCTATCTGCTCCTTCGTGTAGCCTTTATCGAGGAGCTTCGCTGCTTCGTTGAGGTAAGTTATCACGACCCTGTTGAATATGAATCCTGGTGAGTCCCGCTTAATGGCTACTGGTGTCTTGCCGAGCTTCTCCGCCAGGGCTTTAACGGCTAAGATCGTCTCTTGGCTCGTCTTCGCCCCGGGTATCACCTCGACAAGCTGCATCAGGACGGGTGGATTGAAGAAGTGCATGCCCACGAAGCACTCCGGCGCATCGACCGCCTTCGCCATCTCGGTTATGTTTAGGCTGCTTGTGTTTGTCGCCAGTATGGCGTCACGTTTCGCGCTCCGCGAGACTTCGCCCCAGACCTGGTGCTTGATACTCATCTTCTCTGGGACGGCCTCCACTATCAGGTCGGCCTCTTTCACTGCCTCGGTGAGGTCGAGGACCATGGTTATCCTGTTGAGGACCTCCTGGGAGTCCTTCTCCGTCATCCTCCCCCTCTGGACGAGTTTGCTCAGGCTCCCCTCTATCCCCTTCCTCGCACCGTCGAGTAAGGGCTGCTCTATGTCCCTTATTGTGACCTTGAAGCCGACTGTGGCAGCCAACTGGGCTATCCCGTGGCCCATGACACCGGCGCCCAGGACCGTGACTTTCTCGACCTTCATGGATTATCAGGGGGTTCTACGCAGTCAGGGCTTAAGCTTTTTTCGGATGGGGAAGACTAAAAAAGGTAGTTAAGAGGTCTATCATCGTCAAGGGCTGAGCCTGCATGACAAGGATGATAGTTCTTGTTAAGGACACCCCAGATCTATCGGGTTTGAAGATCGATCCTTCAAACAGGAGGCCGCTTATCGAGGGTGTTAAGAGGAGGCTGGGCGACCTCGATAAGCGTGCTTTGGAGGCCGCGATCAGAGTGAAAGAGGCCGCGGTAGGGGAGGTGATCGCCCTTTCGGTTGGCGACGAGAAGACGAAGACGACCATCCTAGAGGCCCTCGCCATGGGAGCCGACTCCGCCTGCGTCGTGAACGACGAGGCCCTCAGGAGATTGGACGCTTGTGCGACATCGATGGTCCTGGCGGCGGCCATCAAGAAGATAGGAGGCTACGACCTCGTCGTTCTAGGGGAGCTCAGCCTGGATACACTTTCAGCGCAGGTGGGCCCGAGGCTCTCAGAGCTCCTGGACCTACCCCAGATGACCTACGCGAGGGAACTTAAGCTCGAAGACGGGAAGGTGACTGCCATGCGCGACCTCGAGGACGTCGACGAGGTCGTCGAGGCACCTTTACCTTCGCTTGTATCCGTCATCAGGGAGATCAACGAGCCTAGGATACCCTCGCTTATGAATATCATGAAGGCTAAGAAGAAACCAATCATCGAGTGGCGGGCGACAGACCTCGGCCTGAAGCCCGAGGAGGTGAAAGCCGCATCCTCCATCGAGGTCCTGGACGTTGTCGCCCCAGAGGTGAAGAGGAAGAGAATCGCGATAAAGGCGGAGACAGCTGAGCAGGCTTCAGCGAAGCTTGTCGAAGCCCTCACGTCAGAGGGAGTTCTGGAGGGTCAGTGATGGGCGGCGTGCTCGTCTTCTCGGAGGATCGTGAACTCGCACGCCAGCTCCTTGGCAAAGCCGTGGAGCTCTCAGGAAGACTCGGCGGCAGGGTCTCAGCCTTGACAATAGGAATAGGGGAGGAAGATCTCATCAAGCATGGCGCTGACGTCGTCTACATAGCCAGCTCGCCTTCGGGCTACGCCGTTGAGCCTTACAGGGCCCTACTGCTAGAAGCGGTGAGGAGGGAGTCACCTGACGTCGTCCTCGTCGGAGGCACGAAGAGGGGCAAGGAGCTGGCCCCCAGGGTCGCCGCGGCCCTAGGTGCCGGCTACGCCTCGGACTGTTTGGAGCTTGGCGTCGACGACGCAGGCAGGCTCTTAGCTAAACGCCTAGTATACGGCGGCTCGTCAATAACCTCCGAGACTTGGAGGGGACGCCCCGCCTTCGCGACCGCGCCAGCCAGGGCTTTCCAAAAGCTTGAGCCGTCCGATAGGAAGGGAGAGGTAGTGAAGCTCGACATAGTCCTTCCTGAGTCTAGGCTGAGGGTGATCGAGAGCAGACCAAAGAAGGTCTCGGACGCGGGCCTTGAGAACGCTTCGATTATTGTCTCGGCTGGCCGTGGCTTCAAAAAGCGTGACGACCTTCGGCTCCTAGAGGAGCTGGCCGACGTCCTCGGCGCTAAAATGGGGTGCACTAGGCCGATCTCGGCCGACCTCGGCTGGATGGACCAGTGGGTCGGTATAAGCGGGAAGAAGGTGAGCCCCAGGCTATACATCGCATGCGGTGTTTCGGGGACGATCCAGCACGCAGCCGGGATAAGGGGGAGCCAGCTGATAGTATCCATCAACAGCGACGAGGCGGCCGGCATCCACGAGCTCTCGGACTACTCAGTCATCGGCGACATCTACACGGTCCTCCCAGCTCTGACCAAGCTCCTCAGGGAGAGGAAGAGGTCTTAGGCCATCCTTTTTCTTGCACCTTCGACACGATTGTATCGTGGAACTAGAAGAATCCGTTCTAAAGGCTATCGACGACGCCGCTGAGCTTATGCTCTCCTCAAGCTATGTCATCGGGCTTACCGGCGCCGGCGTCTCGGTTGAGAGTGGGATACCGCCTTTTAGGGGACCTGGCGGGCTCTGGACGAAGCACGGGGAGCCGCCGATGGACGGCTATCAGAGGTTCATGGAGGACCCGAAGGGTTACTGGGAGCAGAGGCTCACGCCTGAGAGGTCGCTTGGCCTCGGGAGGGCTCTCGTTGGCGCGAAGCCGAACAGCGGCCACTACGCCCTCGCAGAGATGGAGGCTATGGGGGTTCTGAGGGTGCTGATAACCCAGAACATCGACAACCTACATGCGCTGGCCGGGAACAGAAACCTGCTGGAGATCCACGGCAACTCGCAGAAGCTAAGGTGCGTCGACTGTGGCTCCAGGTTTCCGAGGGAGGGCTTCGACCTCTCAGAGCTGCCGCCGAGGTGCCCTGATTGTGGCGGTGTAGTTAAGAGTGACACGGTGATGTTCGGGGAGCCGATACCCCAAGACGTGCTCAGGCGTTGCTTCGAGGAGGCTAGGAGGAGCGACTGCATCCTCGTCGTCGGGACGTCGGCGCTGGTTCACCCCGCGGCGGGCATCCCTGTCACCGTCGATAGGAAGGGGGGTAAGATAATAGAGGTGAACATAACCCCTTCTGAGCTCAGCAGGTTCAGCGACGTCCAGGTGATCGCCCGATCTGGCGAGGCTCTTCCCGCCCTCGTCGAGGCACTGAAAAGAAGGTTAGGATAGCTTCTTCCGGGTCCAGTCCGCGACCTCATTGCAGGTTGCGAACCAGACATCCCCCTTCGCCTCCATCTCCGTGATCAGCTTCTCAAGCATGTCGAGGCGGCTTATGCGTCCAGTCGCCTGTGGGTGGCAGGTGAGGCCAAAGTAACGTCCGAGCCTGTAGATGCCCTCGAACTCCGGCTGCCAGATCCTGTAGGCGTCCTCCGGTGCCCTGCGCTCTGTATCGTACTGGGGCCAGTCGTCCAGCATCCACTCCACGGGCAGCTCGACGAGGCCCGTCGGCTTGCCTCGCCACTCCAGCATGTAGGGCATGTCGTCGTCCATGAAGTCGCTGTCGTACTTGAAGCCGAACTGTTTTATGCGTTCGATGGTGCGGTCGCTTATCAGCCAGTAGGGGGCACGGAATCCCTCCGGCTTTATGCCGAGCTTCTTCAGGGCATTCAAGCTCTTCTCGAAGACCTGCTCCTCGAACTCCCAGCTCAGCTCCGCGAGCCGCTCGTGGGTGTAGCCGTGGGCGCCTACCTCGTGGCCCCGCTTCACGATCTCCTTCACGGACTCGGGGAAGTTGTCGGCTGTCCAGCCGGGGACGAAGAAGGTCGCCTTAATGTCGTGCCTTTCGAGCATGTCGAGTATCCTAGGGATCGCTACCTTGGGTGCGAAGCGTCCCCTGCTCTGGTTGACTATGTCGAGCGGGGTGCGCCAGATTGTGGCGCTGTTCGAGTCGTAGTCGAAGCTGATGTTGACGCAGCACCTGTATCCTTCAGGCCAGAAATCCATCATGATTCACCGTGGATTTGATGGACTTAAGGCGTATATGAGGTTGTGGAGGCGGTTTATTTCGCGTTTTTTGCATGGAATGATGCGTTTTTTGCGTAGATCGGGGGTTGAAAAGCGTCGTTCCCGGCTGATTCTCGGCGAAAGGGGCTTTTCCCTGAGAGATCGGTGTGACCCCCCTCCCCCCTCTTCCTAGGGAGCTTAGGTTATCTTCGCTCCGTTTGGTATCTCCCTGTCCGTCGTCAGCAAGGCAAGCTTGCCGTCCTTCTCGGCGGCCAGTAGCATCCCGTTACTCATGTTGCCGAAGATCTTTGCGGGTTTAAGGTTGCAGACTAGGGCGATCCTCATCCCCTTCAGCTCCTCTGGCTTGTAGTACTCTGCGAGGCCGCTGACGATCTGACGGACATGGTCGCCCATGTCGACCTTCTGCCTGTAAAGTTTGTCGCTGCCCGGTATCCCCTCGACTTCGATTACTGTCCCTATCCTGACGTCGAGCCTCTTGAACTCCTTGATTGAGATCTCCTCAACTGTTTCTGTTGCCATGCTCAGTCGATCGTCCCACTGCTTAAATAATTTTCAACCTCACCCCAGGAACCTGGCGGCTATGAGGGCATACATCTTCGATACCAGCGGTAGCCAGTCGAGCTCAACGTACTCATTCTTTTGGTGGGCTCCGCCTGGTTTTGGGCCGAGGTGGAGGCATGGTATGCCGCCCTCGCCCGTGAAGGTATTCGCGTCCGTTATGCTCTTAGAGTAATTGTACAGAGGCGCTTTGCCTACGACCTCCCTGTAGACTTCGTCGAAGATCTTGATGATGGGCTCGGTCCTCTTCATCTCGTATGCTGCGTATAGAGGCGGTTTGGTGTTGACCTCGACATCGGATTTTAATTTGAGGTTTTTTACCAGCCTCGTCATGTCCTCCACGGCGTATTCGACGGTCTCGCCCGGCACGAGGAGCCTGTTCACCTCGAAGCGGCAGCTCGCCGGCACCACGACGCTGTAGACCTTGTAGCCTCCCTCTATCTTCAAGGTGCTGTAGTTTCCTTTCCCGAACCTAGGGTGCTCCTTGAAGCGGAGTTTGCCGAGGTTGGCCAGGATTACTCCGGCTTCCTCAATGGCGTTTATGCCTTCTTCGGGGTTGAAGCCGTGGGCAGCCTTACCCTTGACTTGGATATCGTACAGGATCTTCCCAGTGATGCCAAGGTGTATCTCTGAGCCCTCCTCACCGTTGTTCGCCTCTCCCAGGACTATCGCGTCCACCTTCCCGTAGTCCGTCCTCAGCATCGCCTTCGCCCCCTCGCCGTAGGCCTCCTCGTCTACGACCCCTGAGAAGGAGAGTTCGCCGTCGAACCTGTACTCTGACTCGACGAACGCCCTGATCGTGTTGAGGGCGCAGGCCAAGCCAGCCTTCATGTCGTTTGAGCCGAGGCCGTGGAGCCTGTTGCCTTTCCTGACGGGCTTGAATGGATCTGTGCCCCAGCCATCAACGACTGGGACGGTGTCCGTGTGGCCGCATAGGTTGAGCCTCTTCCCCTCCTTGGCTCCCTTGAACCTGGCATAGACGTTTGGACGCCCTGGCTCCACCTCGTGGAGCTCGGTCTCAAGCCCTAGGCCGTCCAGCTTCTCCCTGAGGTACTCGGCCAGATCCTTCTCCTCCTTCACGACGGAGGGGATGCGGATCATCTCCTCCAGCGTCTTGATGGCGTATGAATCGTCAAGCTTCTTCAGAAGATCCTCGTACATCGGCGGTCAAGGGATTGTTTGATCCCCTCCCGCCTATTATCTTTCACTGTCGAGCTGAAAAGGGGGAGCGGTCAGCCGCTGAGGAACCTGTCCGCGATCATGGCATACATCCTCGACACCGATGGGAGACAGCTGAGTGAGACGTACTCGTTCTTCTCGTGGGCTCCTCCCCGCTTCGGTCCGAGGTGCAGGCACGGGATGTGCCCCTCTCCCGCAAATATGTTGGCGTCCGTAATACCGTAGGCGTACTCGTAGAGCGGCGCCTTCCCCATCACCTCGCGGTAGACAGGGTCGAACGCCTTCATGATCGGGTCGTCCCCGCTCATCACGTACGCCTCGTACCGGGGCGGCTTCGTCTTCACCTCGACCTCGGACTTCAGGTTCAGAGACTTGACCAGCCTCTCCATGTCGGCGATCGCCGTCTGGACGGTCTCGCCGGGGACGAGGAGCCTGTTCACCTCGAAACGGGCTGAAGCCGGGATGACGACGCTGTAGACCTTGTATCCTCCCTCGAACTTCAGGGTGCAGTAGTTCCCCTTCCTGAAGTCGGGGTGGTCGAGGAAGCTGAGCTTGTCGAGGTTGGTGACTATCTTGGCTGCGTCCTCGACTGCGTTTATTCCGAGATGGGGGCGGAAGCCGTGGGCTGCCCTCCCCTTGACGTTGATATCGTATAGTATCTTACCCGTGATGCCGAGCGGTATCGGCTTGGACTCGTCGCCTGGATATGGCTCCGCGAGGACGATGGCGTCCATTTTGGCGAGGTCGGTCTTAAGCATGGCCTTCGCCCCCTTCCCGTACGCCTCCTCGTCGATAACGCCTGAGAAGGAGAGCTCGCCTCTGAGGTTGTGACCAGAGTCTTGGATGGCCTTGAGCATGGTGAGGATGCTGGCGATTCCAGCCTTCATGTCGCACGAGCCGAGGCCGTGGAGCTTGTCCCCCTCCCTGACTGGCTTGAACGGGTCGGTATCCCAGCCCTCCACGACGGGGACGGTGTCCATGTGTCCGTTGAAGTTGAGCCTCTTCCCGTGCTTTTCGCCCTTTATTCGGCCGTAGACATTTGGGCGGCCGGGCTCTACCTCCTGCGTCTCGGTCCTGAGACCCAGCGCCTCGAGCTCGCCACGGAGATATTCGGCCAGTTCCCCCTCCTGGCCGACGACGGAGTTGATCACGATCATCTCCTCGAGCTTTCGGACCGTGTAGGAATCGTCGATCTTCGTGTTTACATCCTTAACCATGGCTTGTCCGGAATAATGCTGCGTGATAGAACTATAATACTTGCCGTTTTCAGTTCGGAGGCTTGATATTATGGCTGAAGGGGAGCATTTGGAGGCCGATTAAAGCTCACAATATTATAGGTACGCACAGGAAGATGCATAGAGGCTCTGGCGGCTCTGTCTTATCTCGATACTGGGAGTGATCCTTACTTTTCCTCTTTCTCGATGGTCTTAAGCTGAGACTGGTACATGTCTAGGAGTTCAAGGACCGTCGTCGCCTCCTCCGCCGACTTATCGGCGCGCCAGCGCTGGAACCTCGGGAACCTGACGGCTAGCCCAGAGCCCTGCCTTATCGCGTCCGAGGCAGCGGTGTGGATGGGGCTCAGCGTCAACTCATCCCCGAGCACCTCCATCACCTTCTCAGGAACGAACCAGATATCCGCCTCAAGGAGCGAGTCGACCATCGGATGCTTGCCTTCGTGCCTCAGCCCCTCAAGGTCCTTCAGCAGTTTTCCCAAGTCCTCGTCGGTGAAGCCCGATCCGACCTTGCAGGCGGTGCGGTACATGTCAGCCTCATGGTCGTATGCGGCGGCGAGGAGGGCACCGTAGCTGCCCGCCCTCCTCCCACGCCCGTAGAATGCGCCTACGACGACGAGGTCGACTGGGTCCGACATCTTGCTCTGGTAGCTCCTCTTCAGCTTCACCCAGAGCCAGCTCCTGGCGCCAGCCCGGTAAATGGAGTCCTCCGAGAGGCTCTTACAGACGAGCCCCTCCGTGCCGTCCGCGATCGCCTGCTCGAAGAAGCGTTCTATCTCCTTCGGGTCATCGGTCTCTATGGCCTTGACCCTGTGGAATCTGTCGGATTCTTCGATTATCTTGGCGAGCTCCGCCTTCCGCTTGGGGTAAGGCTCGAGGGTGTAGTCCTCGCCGTCCGCGTAAAGGCAGTCGAAGAGGAAGACGGTCACGGGGAGCCTCTCCACCGCCTCCTCGACGCCGTGCTTCCGCCGCCTCTGCATCAGAGTCTGGAACGGGTGCATCTCCTCGGTCTCGGGGTTGATGGCGACGACCTCCCCCTCGATTATGGCGCTACTCGCCCTGATCTGGCGCTCCGCCATCTTCACCACATCAGGGTACATGTGGGTGATGTTCTCCAGTCTCCGGCTGAATACCTGGATCCCCCCGTCACCCTTGTGAATCTGCAGCCTTTCGCCGTCGAGCTTGTACTCTGCGGAGAGCCTGCCAAGCTTCTGGACGATCTCCTCGGCTGTGCTGAGGCGCTGGGCGGCCATTGCCATGATCGGCTTGCCGACGGTGATGTGGAACCCCTCGATGGCGGGCATCCCCTTCTCGGCGAGGGTGCGGGCTACGTTGCCGAGGTCGCTGCTCAGGTAGTAGGCCCGTTCAAGGGTCTCTCGGGCGTCCTTGGAGCCCGTCTTCGCCTGGGCCAAGGCGTCGAGGATGGTCATGTCGCCTATGCCGAGGCGTAGGGCGCCGACCACTGTCCTGGCGAGGTAGCGGGCTCCGAGGGGTGATGCATTCACCATCAGCCTCACGAGTCTGTCCACCTTCCTCCCGGCGCTCCCCTGCCCGGACTCATTCGAGATCTGGTCGAGGGTTGTGTAGACGTCTGAGACTGTTAGATTCTTCGCCCCGAAGCTCCCCTGCCTCTTTCCGCGGAGCGCCGCCTCAGCGGTGTGGCCTATGTCGCCCTTCTCGGCGAGCAGCTTCTCCACCTGAGCCCTCGGCAGCCCAGTAGCCTTCACGATGGTCTCGATCACCATCTTCTCGGCCATGCCTATCTCGGGCTCACCGGTCCAGTCTGGGTGGATCTTCCCCTGGGTGAGGTAGATGACCTGCTCGATCTCGTCTGGGTCAGCCTCCCTGAGGAGGCCGGCGAGGATCTCCGTCATCTCAAGCCGTTTGGTTGTAGCCTCTAACCTCTCGTAAGTATCGACGAGGGTGTCGTAGAGCATTCGGGTCCCATGGAAGAATGGCTCGGCTCCCGATTAAAATCCTGTGCTAAACCGTGTAACCGTTCGCCCGCTTCTCCCCTATCTCCTCGTACTCGTTGAGGGCGTCGATCAGGCAGTACTCCCCTATGCGCTCCGTGAAGAGGCTGAAGACATACTCCACCCCTTTCTGGAGCTCTACGCAGGTGAGGATGCATGGGGAGAAGAAGTCGTCGCTGAGCCGTGACCATATGTCGTCGAGCTTGGGGAGGCCGCCGTACCTGAGGACGACGTACGACCTGTAGTGGGTCACCATGTCGACGTACTGCATGGCCCAGAGCTCGGCGAGGTCCTCATAGGTCCTTATAGAGTCGCAGCCGCCCTGCCTCCTTATGATTTCGAGCGCCTTCTTCAGCTTGTCCTGGTGGGCCTCCAGGATGTGCTCCCTCGTCGCCGCGAGGAGCTTCTCGCCTCCCGTATGGTCGTCCGCGTGGATGACCTCGTGGACGGCGGTGTAGAGGCTGAGAGTCGAGGCGAACTCGGGAACGTCCATAGGCCTGTCTGAGAGCGGGAGGTTCTTGTCCAGGATCACCATGGAGGGCGGGACGAAGACACCGAACTCCATCCTGTAAGGACTGTTCCATGGCTTCGGCATGTTCTCCGCCCTGAACTCACCCTCCAAAAGCCTGTTCCGTGTCTCAAGGATATTTTCCCCGATGAGCAGGTGGAGCTGGTCTTGGGCTTCACTAATCAAATCTATAGAGCCAAAGACTAGACGCCTGACATCGTCGTGCGTCAGCTCCTTGCGCTCAAGCAAGATATATCTAATGAGTGAGGATAGCGGTGGATAAAAGGGCACTGGTTACGTAAGATGAAGTGGAGAAGACATCATCTTTCGTGGTGTGATAGCCCTGAGGCTCCTCCCACCGGAAGGACCGGGCCTCAGTTCGAGGGCACGGTCTTCTGGTTCTGCTGCCTGTCGCCGTACTCCTCGAAGATCTCACCGTAGGCTCTGCAGAAGTAGGCGCAGGCCTTCTCCACCCCGTCCCTGCCGCTGGGGGTGAGGCTGTATACCTTCCTCCTTCCCTCCCTCCTCGCCTCGATGAACCCGGCAGTCTCCAGCTCCTTGAGGGCGGGGTAGATTGTGCCCGGGTTGGGTCTGGCGCCCTTCCTCCTCTTGAGCTCCTCGCCTAGTTCCTGTCCGTACATGTCCCTCTTGGTTAGGAGCCAGAGGATCGTGAAGGAGAGGAGCCCCCTCATGTCGCAGCAGCCCGGTATGGCCTCGTCGCAGCAGTTCTCCATCGTACCTGAGTATTGGGTGACCAATACTTTAATATATCGCCATGCATTATTGGATGCCCGATAATAGGGTGGGGTTTGAGTGGCTAAGGGAAACGAAGCTATAAAGGAACATGTGAGGAAGAGCTACTCGAAAGTAGCGAAGATGGCCCAGGCGTCCGAGTGCTCGTGCAGCTGCTGTGGGTCTGACACCCACGCGGGCAGCATCGGCTACGATCTGAGCGAGTTAAAGAATCTTCCGGAATCCGCCGTTCAGGCGTGTGCGGGCTGCGGTAACCCGACTGCTATCGCGGGCCTCAGGAAGGGGGAGGTTGTCCTCGACCTCGGCTCTGGCGGAGGCATAGACGTCCTCCTCGCCGCGAAGAAGGTGGGCCCAAAGGGCAGGGCCATCGGCGTCGACATGACCCAGGACATGATAGACCTCGCAAGGAAGAACGCCGAGGAGACAGGCTTCGACAACGTCGAGTTCAGGCTCGGGGACATCGAGGACCTCCCGGTGGAGAGCGGCTCAGTCGACGTCATAATCAGCAACTGCGTAATCAACCTCGCCCCAGACAAGGACAGAGTCTTCAAGGAAGCCTACAGGGTCCTCAGGGCGGGCGGCAGGATGATGGTCTCGGACATCGTGACGAAGGGCGAGCTGCCCAAGGAGATAAGGGAGGACCCTGACGCTTGGGCGGGCTGCGTAGCAGGCGCCCTCGACGAGGCCGTCTACGTTGGGAAACTGAGGAGCGCGGGCTTCAAGGACGTGAAGGTGCTCTCCAAGACCTCCTTCATGGACATCGTCTCAAGCGCCCAGATCGAGGCACACAAACTTTAGACAGCCGCACCTCCTTTTTTAAGGAGAAAATCTTATCGTCGCCGAGCGCCCAAGAAGTACAAGGTTGACAGCATGAAGTTCGGCGCTCAGACAGAGTACGGTAAGCTGAAGAAGGTCCTGATGCACAGGCCGACCGAGGAGAACCGGAGGATAACGCCTTGGAACAAGGACGCATACCTCTTCAGGGACGTAGTCTACTGGAAGGAGTTCCAGCGGGAGCACGACGTCTTCTCGGACCTCCTCCGAGACGAGGGGATCGAGGTCGTCATGCTCACAGACCTACTGGACGAGGACCAAGCGGGGATCGCGGAGACGCTCCCGAACATGGTCTACACCCGCGACGTCTGCATGGTCTCCAAGCTCGGAGCCCACAGCCTCAGGATGACATACGCCGCGAGGCAGGTCGAGCCATTCCTCATCGAGAAGGCGATGGAGAAGCTCGGCGTCCCCATCGCCCAGAGGATAACGCCGCCGGCTCTCGTAGAGGGAGGCGACTTCGTCTGGCTCAACGAGGAGACGGCGATGATGGGCTTCATCACCCGTAGTAACGAGGCCGGCGTCAACATGGTCCGGGAGAAACTGATGGGCGGTGGCGCCGTGAAGGAGTTCGTCGCTGTGCCGCTGCCCAGCTTCCGCGTCCACCTGGACGGCGCCGTGATGGTGATGAGCCCAGACATAGCCCTCTTCCACGAGGCGAGCCTCGGCCTCTACCCCGCCTACGTCTACGACGAGGAGGGGGTAAGGCTCCAGTACCTCCGCGACTACCTCGAGGGCAAGGGGCTCGAGGTCATAGAGGGAAACGACACAGAGGTCCGCGTCTTCGGCACCAACATCGTCGGCCTCGGAGACCACAAATGCGTCAGCTACGAGTGGAACGAGAGGATCATCGGCATCCTCGACGACAGGGGCTTCGACGTCCTCACCATCCCCGGGAGCCAGCTCAGCATAGGAGGCGGCGGCCCCCACTGCATGACCTGTCCAATACTCAGGGAATGAGCCCATCCGAAGCTTGTCGCTTTTTTTAAGCTATATGAAATAAGTTCATTAATCGCCTGGTAGATATAGAGGAGACTGTATTGAGTTTACCTAATTGGCTCAGCGAGCATCAGGTCTGGCACCGCTTTGTGGAGAAGCCTGAAACGGTTCACACCGCGGACGCTTCTCAGACAACGGGAATAGACCTGCACAGGATTACGAAGAACCTGATCTCCGTAACGGATAGGGGCGAGAATGTTGTCCTCATCGTGCCCGGCGACAGACGCGTCAACCTGAGGAAGGCCGCGAAGGCGCTCGGCGTTAAGAACGTCCACCTCATCCCCTTCGACAAGTCAGAGCCCATAAGCGGATACCCGCCAGGTGGAACGCCCAGCCTCGGCTACGCCACCAAGATGCGTGTCGTCGTCGATGAGGAGCTGAGGAGCTTCAAGACCTTTTACTGTGGAGGTGGGAGCCGTGACAGACTTCTCGAGGTCAGGTTCGAGGATGTCGTCAGGCTGAATGACGCAATAGTGGTTTCCATCTCGACCTAGAGCCTCAGCCCACGCGGAGCAGGCTTATCGTCGAGATAGACGATGCCGTCGCCAAGAGCGAGCCTGCTTTCGCCGATCATCTGCACCGTGAGGGGGTAGATGACCCAGTCTCCCTCCCTCTTGAGCCGGTCCTGGTGCTCCTCGACTATCGTCCTCCTCAGCTCCTTATCCTCCCTGAGCCTGTCGACGGTCGCGCCCGGAGGAAGCTGGACCGCGACCGGCCTCGAGATGACCAGGATCTCGCCGTGGTCGACATTCTCGCGGACGACGTGGGAGGAGGACCTGATGGTCTTCTCGCCCCCTAGGATGGCGTTCCTGACCGTGTGCATACCGACGTACCTCCGTTCGCCGTCCTTCATTATCGACAGGTCGGCGGGGTGGACGTTCACGATCCTGCCCTCGTAGCGTTCGAGGAGGGGCGCCGTCTGTATGCTCATGTAGCCGCCGAGGACGATCAGGTCGACCCTGTAGGACTCTATCCGCTCCACTACGAGCCTGTCAAACTCGGGCCTCAGGCTCAGGTCCTTCTTCGACTCGTGGCCACGTTCCAGGTAGAAATCGAGGATGTCGACACACTCGTAGGCTATCCCATACTCCTTCGCGATGTCGAGCGCCCTGCAGATCTTCTTCCCGTCCTCGTCGAGCCGGTCGTCCCTCACGTCTGTGAAGATGAGGACGACCCCGTAGCTCGCGTCCTTCTCCAGGGAGCGCTCGATGATCCTCCGCGTGTTTGTGCCTGAGCCAGACATGAAACAGGCGACGCGCATCTTGCCCGGGCCCTTGAAGATGGGGGTCGAGACCATGGGTGGATTTTAGCATAGAAGATAGATAAGACTGGTGCAGTGGTTAGTTATTTTGCTGCCAGTTTCACGTCCCTCCCTCTACCCTCAGGATGCGTTTCCCTTATAACCGTCCCAGCGGGTCTCCAGTCCGCCATGATCCAGAAGACTACGTCGGAGTCGGAGGCACTCAAGGAAGCCGTAAGCCCCCTCGCCACATGCAAGGGCTGCGGGCGGAGGGTGCCGAGGACGAACCTCTGCCTCTACTGCGGAAAACCCATCCTCTTCAGGAAGCCGGTTAAAGCCTAGTTTTAAATCGGCTGGGTCCCACCATTTCTCCGATTGTCCATGACCGTGAAACCTGAACGGCGCGCGCTCGCGCCAGCCCAGGCAGGGCGGGAGCTACATGGTAACGATCCCCGCCGAAGCTGTGAAGATGGTCGGCATCGTCGACAGCGAGAGGATAAAGGTGCTGATCGACAGGGACATTTGGGACATTCCACCTATCCTCCTATTCTGTGCTCTTAGAGCGCCACTCATTCTTCTCTAAGAGCCTCTCGAAGAGATCCACCCTCTCGTCCTGGAGGAGAACAACGAACGTTGACACCATCAGCTCGAATAACCCCTGATTTCCATATTGAAGCGCGGTTATGTAATCCTCCCGGTCAGCCTTCGTGATGATGAGCCTCGGGTACTTCGCCCTCGTGAGCATGTAGTTCAGGATCTCCCTCCCCACCCTACCGTTGCCATCGGTGAAGGGGTGGATCATCTCGAACCTGTAGTGGAATAACACGGCCTCCTCGAATGGATGCCAACCCGCCTTGATGTTCGCGTAGTACTCGTCGATGATGACCTGCAGCTCCCTCTCTATTTCGATGACTGGGGTCACAGCGATGTCGCACCCCTTGATCCCGATCCCGTCTATCCGCCTGAACCTGCCCGCGGACTCTACGTCTATATTATCCATTATCAACTCGTGGAGCCTGAGGATGAAGGGAATCATCACCCTGCCCTTGTATGAGTCGCGGTATTCCTTCACCTTTAGGTAGTTCTGCACCTCGTTGATCTCTCTGAGGGATTTCCCCGACGGCGGGATCCTCTTCTGGAGGAGCTCGTCAACCTGCTGAACCGTGAAAGTGTTGCCCTCTATGGACGTCGTTCCGTGGACGTACTCCGCCTCGTATTTCTCCTCGAAGTACTTCTCCTCGCTGACTGTGAGGAAGAGAGAGAAGAACTCGTCCCTGTACTTCGTCTTCTCAAGGTAGGGCAGCCCCTGGAGCTGCAGGTACCTCGATCGGTATAATCCGCTGCTCATGCTGATCTTCTTGTTGAGGGCCTTCCTCTCGAGGTCGATGTCCGGCGTCGATATTATCTTTGATATTTCCTCTTTGGTGGGCCGGGTTTTGCCGATCCTCTTCCTCACCTTCGCTTTCCTATCTTTGACCCTTACATCCTTCACGAGGTAGAAGATCTCCGAGGACTTGAGTCGCTGAGACTCGACGCGGTACAGCTTCACGGCACTAATACATGACGGCGAATTCTATAAACCTATTGAAAATGTCGTCTTGGATTTCATGCTCATATGCCCCGGGACATAAATATTTTCTGCGAAAATTATTCCTCTAGGGAATTGCCCCGGGGCGTAAACGTGTTTTAGCTAAACTTTTCCCGGGAAAAGTGGTCCTGAGTGGGACTTGGTCCTACTGGACACGAGAGAATTGCCCATTATTTCACAGGCTTCAAGGTGAGCTGAACGGACTTTATCCGGGTAAAATATGTCCCGGCTGAACTATGGGGCGCTGATGCTGTGCCTCTCGCGGTACTCCTTGAGGGCCTCCTGGATCTCCGCTGGCGTAAGGCCCTCCATGAGCCTCAAGGATGTCTCCCTCTTCTCGGGGGTCTCGCCGAGGATCTTCAACTGATCAAAGAACTCATTGGCGAGGTCGATAGACTCTCTGGCCACCTTGCAGGCTTCCTTTGCTACATTCAACTTCTCATCATAAGTATCAAATTCTCGAATGTCCTTATTTCTATTATCTGAGGATGATTTTAGTCTTGGAATTAACGCAGAAATGTGTATTTATCTCCGTAGACATGGAGGGGATAAGCGGAATAGTCGACCCCTCCCAGACCGGCGGGGACCCTAAGGAATACGACTACGGGAGAAAGCTCATGGCGGGGGACGTGAACGCCGCTATTGATGGGGCGCTGGGCGCCGGCGCCAAGGAGATAGTGGTCTCGGACGCCCACGGCGGGATGCGTAACATCCAGCCGGAGGACCTGAACGAAGCCGCCATCCTGGTGAGGGGGACGCCTAAGCCCGGCACAATGATGGAGGGCATCAGCGGCGACTTCGACGCCGCCCTCTACGTCGGCTACCACTCCATGAAGGGCACGGAGAACGGCATCCTCGCCCACACGATCTCCGGCGCCGTCGTCGACGCAGTCTACATAAACGGCAGGGAGACGGGGGAGTTCGGCCTCAACGCCGCCATAGCAGGCTGGCACGGTGTACCGTCCGTCTTCGTCTCAGGAGACGCCGCAGTCGCCGAAGAAGCTAAGAGCTTCGTCCCGGATGTCAAGGCCGCCGTCGTCAAGTGGGCGGTGGGGAGGCACGCGGCCAGGTGCCTCCACCCGAAGAGGGCTAGGGCGCTCATCAAAAAGACAGTGGAGGAGGCTCTCACCAACGTCGACGCCGTCGAGGCGTACTGGGTCAAGGAGCCTGTCGAGGTGAGGCTCAGGTTCAACAGGGAGCAGATGGCGGATCTCGCCTCGTTCCTCCCGTACTTGGAGAGGCTAGACGGCAAGACCGTGAGGGGCGTATTCGACGACTACCCGACCGCCTTCAAGGGGCTGAGGGCTGCCATCTACATCGCGGGCACCACCTAGAGGCATCGACGCCAACATCATATCAACCCTAGTAGAAAGAGGCTCCTCCAAGCCCTCTCCGTCGCCTGATCTACTCAAAACCCTTAAAGTGATTAGGGGTGAGTTTATTCGGGGTCAGAAGGTTGTCCGACCTTTCAGGTTCCTTGACGATACTCCAGGAGGAGCAGAAGAGGGTGAAGCCCTCCGATCTCCCCAGGGTCGACTACCACTGCCACATAAGCATCACAGAGTACACCGACCCTGAGCACCCGACTGTGATCACGGTCTCCTCCGAGGAGTTCCTCGCCGACCTCGACGAGGCGGGGATAGAGAAGGCGGTGATCCTAAGCGGAGCGAGGACGACGCCTGAGCAGGTCTCGGCCTTCGTAGCGGAGGCTCCTGACAGGTTCATCGGCTTCGGCTACGTCAACCCGCTGAGGAAGGGGGCTGCCGACGAGGTGAGGAGGCAGAGGGAGGAGCTCGGCCTCTTCGGCCTCAAGCTCTACCCCTGCACGGACGGGTACAGCGCCGACGACCCTAAGGTCTTCGAGGTCTACGAAGTGGCGGAGAGCCTAGCGATGCCCGTCCTGTTCCACCACGCCGGGATGCCGGAGCCCCACGACCTCCTCATCCATACGGATCCCGCCCAGATAGACGTGGTGGCGAGCCTCTACCCGAAGATGAGGATCATCCTCGCCCACCTCGGCTACCCCAGAGTTGATGAAACCCTGTACGTCGCGAGGAAGCAGAGGAACGTCTGGTGCGATATAAGCTGGCCGTACGGTGACATCAACCACCCAAGCTACCTCTACCTCCTCTGGAGGGACATGCTGACTGCGCTGAACATGGGCGTCCTGAACAAGATGGTCTTCGGCACAGACTACCCGGGCATCAGGCAGAAGCCATACCTCGATATGCTGCTGAGCATTAACAGGTACGCGTCACACAGGGACCTCAGGATACCGGAGGAGCGGCTGCTGGCGCTGCTCGACGAGAACGTTAAGCCCCTCCTGCCTTAATCCGCTCAGCCTCGTTTAACGACGATTATGAATAAGTGTATCACGGAGGTTTGTGATCGACCTCTGGTAATCCCTCCACAGCCTGCCCCCAGTGACGCCACCGTCGACAACAAGAGCGTGGCCATTTACGTACCTCGACTCGTCGCTCGCGAGCCAAAGCACCGCCCTAGCGATGTCCTCTGGGAGTATCGGACCCCTGAGAGGCTGGGCCTCGGTGAACTGCTCCGCAATGGTGCCGAGCTTCGCTTCGGCATCCTTGACAGTGAGGCCGCGAGCCACGCCGATCATAGGCGTCGGCACGAAGCCCGGGCAGACGCAGTTGACCCTCACCCCGCTCTCGCCGAGCTCCATGGAGACGCTTCTCGTGAGCTGCATGATCCCAGCCTTTGCCGCGCTGTAGACGTGGTTGCCGTAGCCGGTCCTGATCGCCGCCGTGCTCGCGGTGTTTATGATGCTGCCGGCTCCCTGTCTCTTCATAACGGGGGCGGCGTGCTTTATCCCGAGGAAGACGCCCCTGAGGTGGGTGGCGACGATCCTGTCGAAGTTCTCGACCGAGACCGACTCTATTGGCCCTCCCTCGCCGGCGATGCCCGCGTTGTTGAACAAGACGTCCAGGCGACCGAAGGAGGAGACTGCTTTCTCCACCAGCTTCCTGACATCGTCCTCGATGGTGACGTCGGTGTGCTGATAGATGGCGTTTCCGAGTTTCGTTGCGAGGCGCATGCCCTTCTCGTCCTGGATGTCGGCGATCACCACACTGGCCCCCTCCGAGACGAAGAGCCTGACACTGGCCTCGCCTATGCCGCTCGCGCCGCCAGTTATGATCGCAACCTTCCCTTCGAGTCTACCCATATAACCCACGGGTTACTACTGGGGCGGAAGCTTATTTCACGTTATCTCGGAGTCGTCAACGAAGCAAAATGGAGGCCAGCCTCAGGAGGCCCTCATCCTGCCGGCTATGGCGTCCTCGACGACGAGGGGTATCTCCTGTATCAGGTCCTCCGGGAGGATGTGGTAGCCCTTCTCAGCGTAGACCCTGTCACCAGCCGCACCGTTGATGAAGGCGCCCGCAGCCCCCGCCTCCATCGGCGTAGCTCCCTGAGCGATGTAGCCAGCGGCTATACCTGAGAGGACGTCACCGGTCCCGCCGACTGTCATGCCCGGGTTCCCCGTCCAGTTGTACCTAGTATGCCTGCCGTCGCTGACGATGTCCACATGCCCCTTCAGGAGTATGGTCGAGTCGAGCTTCCGCGCCTCCTTCTCCACGACCCTCCCCTTCTCGTGGAAGTCGCCCGTCGCCTCGGCGCCTGTGAGAACCTCGAACTCCCTGCTATGGGGGGTGAAGATCGCCGGCGTCTTCAGCCTCCTCTTCCTCTCGCCACAGGCCTTCAGGGCGTCGGCGTCTATCAGCGCCGGCAGCTTCCTCGCCTCGACCTCATCAAGCAGGGCCATAACCTCGTCTGCCGTCTCCTCCTCCAGTCCCAGGCCTGGTCCCATGGCGACTGCGTCGACCCTGTCGAGGAAGGAGACGAGCTGGGCGTGGTTCTCCCTAGAGAGCCTCTTCCCCTTCATCTTCACCGTTATCATGCTCGGTGAGAAGCCCGCGACCGCGCCAGCGGCGGTCTCCGGGACAGCGGTGTAGACCAAGTCCAAGCCGACGGCGTAAGCGCCCATGGCGGTGAGGGCTGGGGCGCCCGAATAGGTCTCGCTGCCCCCGACGACGAGGAGGCGGCCCGACATCCCCTTGTGGGACTCCGGCTCCCGCTGCCTGTGGACGAGCCTGACGTCGCCCGGCCCCGCGAAGAGCTCCGCCTCGGGCGGGAGGCCGAGTGGGGCGACCACGAGTTCGCCGAGCTGCTTCGGGTTCACCTTGAATCCCGTCTTGGGCTTGTGGAATGTCACCGTCAGGTCTGCCCTGACCGCCTCATCAGGGGTCTCCCCGGTGTCTGCCACCATCCCCGTGGGGAGGTCAACGGAGACCCTGAAGGCCTTCGCGGCGTTCACAGCCCTGATCATCTCCCTCGTCTGAGGGGTAAGGCCTCCACGGTAGGTGTAGCCTATGAGGGCGTCGACGATCACGTCTGCTTTCAGCGGCTCGACCTCTGACGAGTCCCCTAGCACCTTGATGGGGAGGCTCGCACCCATCTGCTTGGCGACGCCCCAGTTGTGGAGTGCCTCCTCTGAGCGGATCAACGATGGACTCCCGACAAGGATAACCTTGACCTCGTACCCTCTGGCAGTGAGGTGCCTCGCAGCCACCAACCCGTCTCCGCCATTCCCGCCGAGGCCACAGACGACCAAGACGCTCTTCCCCGGCTTGAATCTAGATGACACGGCGTCGGCGACCGCTTTCCCGGCGATCTCCATTAGGAGCAGGTTCGAGACGCCGAGGTAGTTGGCATTCGCCTCAGCCGCCCGTATCTCATCCGCTGTCAAGTAATCGTCGAGGAGCATAGGAGCACCGAATCCAAGATGAGTCTCAGAGGCTTTAAGCGTCACGCAGGAGACTCAGCCGACGATGATGTCCGCCACGGAGCATGCGGCGAAATCGGACAGGCTCGCCACCTCCAGCCCTACGGCGATGGTGGCGCAGCACCCAGCAGCCCTGCCAGCCGCGACATCCGTAGGCTGGTCACCGACGTAAACCGCCTCCTCCGGTTTGAACCCGAGTCGCTCGCAGGCACACAATATCATGTCGGGGGCAGGTTTGGCGTTTTTCACGTCGTCAGCCCCCAGAACCACGTCGAAGAGGCCTGAGGCGTCTAGACGCTTTAACGCCTCTTCAGTGATCGCCCTCTGGCCGTTCGTGGCAACGCCGAGCTTAAGGCCTTTCCCCTTCATCTCCTCAAGCCTTTGGCGGGTCCTGGGGTAGAACGATGGATTGAAACCGGCTGACTGCATCCTGTCGGCCTCGTCGTACGCCTCCTCCGCGAGGCTCTTCGCGTCGTGCCACCTCCTGCCTGAGAGGTATACGGCGGCGGCTGCTATGGCGACGTCCTCGCGCCTTGGCGCCTTCGAGAGGGGGCCATTCATGTCCACCTTCAGGGTCGAGAGGTCAATGCCTGAGAGCCTCGCCCAGGCCTCGGCGGCTTCTCTCCCGGCCACCCTCGTCATCGCCTTCATCCGTGCCTCGGCCAGGAACCTGTACCTCGGCTCATCGTCGAGTAATGTGCCGTCGAGGTCGAAGACGACCAACCTGCATTCAATCTTTTTATCACCGACTATCAGAGTAGGCAAATGCATCGCTCCTCCGAGGGGACTCAGTACATTTACCGCTTTTCCCTATATTTAGATAACTTTTAAGTACGCATCTCCCCGATCTACACTCAGGTGTGACTGTTGGCTACAGCCTTCGTTTTGATCAACGCCGAGATAGGCGCGGAGACAGAGGTGCTGAAGGCGCTCAAGGACATCAAGGAGGTAAGGGAAGCATACATGGTCTACGGCGTCTACGACATCATCGCCAGGATCGAGACCGAGACGATGCAGGAGCTGAAGGACATCATTAGCTGGAAGGTAAGGCGCCTCGACAAGGTCCGCTCCACGCTGACCATGATAGTCGTCTAAACGACGACCCTCCCCCATTTTAGTTATCCTCAGACAACTTTTATAGAGCCGCATCCATCTCTCGGAGCGTCCAGGTTTGCAGCTCCACGTGGGAATCGACGACACTGACTCCCCAAGCGGCGGGTGCACCACCTACATAGCCGCGCTCCTAGTGGAGAGGCTCCTCAGCCTCGGCGCCAGGTTCACAGACTACCCAAACCTGCTGAGGCTGAACCCGAACGCCCCGTGGAAGACTAGGGGAAACGCCTCCATCTGCCTCAGGTTCGAGCTCCCCGACGGGATTGAGGGAGAAGTTAAGAGGGTCGTCGTCGACACCGTCGACTTCCAAGGAGAGTTCGACTGCGAAAACACTAACCCGGGCATCGTGTTCCACATCGGCGGCATCCCGGAGGTGCTTAGGGAGTTTTCGGAGAGGGTCGTCCAAGGGATCGTGGCGCTTGACGAGGCCGAGGTACTCATCGAGGAGCACTGCGCCGGCGCAGTCGGCTACAAGAACAGGAGGGGCCTCATAGGCGCCCTCGCCGCCGTGGGCGGCCTACAGGATGGAGACCATACATACGAGCTCCTTACGTACAGGGCACCCGAGTACAGGGGTAAGCCTAGGATGATCGACGCCGCCTCGGTCAAGGAGATGGACGAGGCGAGCAGGGACTCGACGTTCAACAACCTCGACCCCGAGACGGGCCAGGTCCTCATAGCTCCCCACGGGCCTGACCCAATCCTCTACGGCGTGAGGGGTGAGGCGCCAGAAGAGGTCCATAGAGCCGTGGGGATGATAAGCGTCGAGGAGCCTGTCGAGCGATGGGTCATCTTCAGGACCAACCAGGGAACAGACGCCCATCTAAATGGGGGCAGCTGTGTCGCGGGGCTCAAGCCGAGGAACCCGGCGGTGGTGGAGGGAAAGGTCTCGAAGATGCCCCGCACCATAACTGGAGGCCATGTCATCTTCACGGTGAACGACGGAACCGGGGACGTAGACTGCGCCGCCTACGAGCCGACAGGAGGCTTCAGGGAGGTCGCCCTGCGGCTCAGGGAGGGTGATAGGGTGAGAGCCGCGGGCGGCGTCAGGCAGGTGGAAGAGGGACTGACGCTGAACCTAGAGAGGCTGGAAGTCCTCGACCTTGCCGAACAGTCCGTCATGGTCAACCCGAGGTGTCCGGCGTGTGGGTCAGCCACGGAGTCGATGGGTCGCGGCCAGGGATTCAGGTGTAAGAAGTGTGGCCTCAGGGACCCCAAGCTCTCGAAGAGAAGGCTTGAGGTTGAAAGGAGATTGGAGGTCGGCTTATACCTGCCGCCCCCCAGGGCGCATAGGCACTTGACCAAGCCGCTGAGCCGGTACGGTATGGAGAAAAATACTAGGCCGAGCAACATGTTCGAGCCCTGGCACAGGCCCTGAGACGACACTCTGGTTTAAATAATCCAGGCTCCCTGAGAACAATGTTCTGAGGAGTTGACCTTATGGAGTTCCGTGAGGTTCTAGAGAAGAGGCGTAGCGTCCGGAAGTACAAGGACACCCCGGTCCCGAAGGAGTCTATACTGAAGATACTCGAGGCGGCGAGGGTCGCCCCGTCCGCGGCGCACAAGCAGCCCTGGCACTTCATAGTTGTGCAGGACGAGGAGAGGAGGAGGCAGCTCGGAGGTAGGCAGTCATGGGCCGCCAACGCCCCGGCGATAATCGTCGCCCTAGGCGACCCGGCGACCTCACCTAACTGGTGGCAGAACGACGTCGGTATAGCCTTCGAGCACGTGGTGCTCGCAGCCGCCGACCTCGGTCTCGGCACCTGTTGGATGGGCTCGATGTACAGGGACGCGGAGATCAAGGCCCTACTCGGCGTACCTGAGGGTCTCAGGGTGGTCGCCATAACGCCCCTGGGCATTCCAGACGAGAAGCCTGCGCCGAAGGAGAGGAAGAGCCTCGACGAGATTGCAAGCTGGGAGAGGTTCGGCGACAAGAAATGAAGCTGCAGCTTCCACCCGATAAGCTGTCTCAGGCGGGGCCGGTTTCACCCATCGTCATGGTGACCTGCGTCGACGCCGGGGGTAAGCCAAACATCATCACCCTCGGCATGTACATGACTATAAGCTCTAAGCCACCCCTCGTCTGCATAGGAGTCGCGCCCCAGCGATACAGCCACGACCTCATCTCAGAACAGCGCGAGTTTACGGTGAATGTACCCTCCATCGATCTGAAGGACAAGATGCATTTTTGCGGCACAAACTCAGGAAGGGACGTCGACAAGTTCAAGGAGACCAACCTCACACCCATTTCTGCGTCAAAGGTCAGATCACCGCTCATCGGGGAGTGCTACGGCCACCTTGAGTGCAAGGTCGTCGGCAGCCATACCTACGGGGACCATACTCTATTCGTAGGCGAAGTCGTAGCTGCTAGTATAGACGAGAGACTGCTTAAGAACGGACGCCTCGACATCGACAGGGCGAAGCCTATAGCTCAGAAGAACTGGGACTACAGGACCCTCCGCAGAAAGAAGTGATCCCTGGTTCTCCTCCGTCTTATTTGCCCTCCAGTCTCCTATAGAGGAGATAAGAATAGCATGTGACATAGATCGTCACCGAAATAAAGGGCGCGAAAATTAGTATAAGGGCAAATTCCGGGAAGGCGACGCCGATTAATGTCGCCAGACCCGCCAAGACGAGGAGTCTTCCACCTATCCTGTGTGTCTCGTCCCAGACCCTCTCGTCGCTCAGGGTCCAAGGCGTCCTTATCCCGATGAACCAGTTCCTCTTCGCCTTACCGAGCAGCACGCCGAGGTAGACGAAGAGGGCGCTGGCGGCGGGGACGAGGAGCTGATTCATGTTGAACCTGTAACCCGACGCCGAGGCTATTGACAGGCCCTGGATGTAGAGGAGGTAGAAGGTGAGCAGGATGACGAAGTCATCATAGTAGCCCCTGAAGCCCTCAATGTTCTTTCTGAGGGGATCGACTCTAGGGATCAGGAGGAATAAGCCGAGCATCACGAGGGATCCGAAGGGTATCAGAAAGAGGACGAGCGGCTTGGGCATGTAGCCGTCCACCTGCCCCGCGGCGTTCCAGTGGCTCGGCATCCTGTCGGGTACCTGAGGATACACGTAGACGCCCGCGGCGAAGGAGGCCAGCACGAGGGCCACCGAGACGACTACGCCTACTCTCACAAACGTGAATATCTGGTTTAGACCCTAAAGGGTTTACCGACACAGACTTTAGAGGCGCCCAAAGGATTATTACGCCTCGGAGCCGGAACTAGGTTTGGTGTCCCAGTTTTGGGAAGCAGAAGGCCGGTCCACCCATACATATCTAACTCTGTCCCAGCAGTGAAGGACGAGATGCTGAGGGAGATAGGCGTCGCGAGCGCCGAGGAGCTATACGCCCAGATGATCCCGGAGAGGCTCAGGCTCAGGAGGAGGATGGAGCTACCCGAGCCGTTACCCGCCGAGCTCGACCTGAGGAGACACGTCGAGGGGATCCTCTCGAAGGACAGGACGTGCTCAGATTACCTCAGCTTCCTCGGAGGGGGCTGCTGGCAGCACTTCGTCCCAGAGGTCTGCGATGAGATTATCAGAAGGTCCGAGTTCCTGACGGCGTACGCCGGAGGGCCATACTCCGACCTCGGCAGGTTCCAGGCCGTCTTCGAGTTCCAGAGCATGATCTGCGAGCTCGTCGGCATGGAGGTCTCAGGCGCACCCACATACGACTGGGGCTCTGCGGCCGGGAACGCCGTCAGGATGGCGTCAAGGATAACGGGGAGGAGGGAGATCCTCGTCCCGAGGAACATCAGTCAGGCGAGGCTCTCGATAATCTCTAACTTCTGCAACCCGACCACGACCGGCGATAGAATATTCGTTAAGCAGGTGGACTACGACCCGGAGAAGGTCATCCTCGACCTCGGAGACCTTGAGGCGAAAATCAACGACAGGACCGCCTGCGTCTACTTCGAGAGCCCCTCATACCTCGGCGTCATCGAAACCCAAGGGGCAGAGATATCGAGGATAGCCCACGACCACGGTGCCGAGAGCGTCGTCGGCGTCGACCCGATCTCGCTGGGAATCCTCGCCCCGCCGTCTGACTACGGGGCCGACATCGTCTGCGGCGAGGCCCAGCCTCTAGGAATCCACATGCACGCGGGCGGAGGCCTCTCGGGCTTCATAGCCTCACGCGACGAGGAGAGATACGTCGGCGAGTACCCCCTCAGGCTCATCACCATCACCAACACCGCTAAAGAGGGAGAGTACGGCTTCGGCCAGTGCAGGTACGAGAGGACCTCGTACATCGCCCGTGAGAAGGCGAAGGACTGGGTAGGCACCACGACCGCCCTCTGGGCGATAGCCGCCGCCGTCTACATGTCCTTGATGGGGCCTGAGGGGATGAGGGAGGTCGGGGAGTCAATAATCCAGAGGTCCCACTACGCCGCCAAGCGCCTCTCCGAGATAGAGGGCGTAAAGGTCCCGTTCGACGGCTTCTTCAAGGAGTTCCCGGTCGATTTCGAGGCCACTGGCAGGACGGTCGCCGAGGTCAACCATGGGCTCCTGGAGCACAAGATATTTGGCGGCAAGGACATCTCGGCGGAGTTCCCCGAGCTAGTCCAGTCTTCGCTCTACTGCGTGACCGAAGTTCACAAGCAGAGTGATCTGGATCGCCTCGCGTCGACCCTGAAGGAGGTGCTGGCATGACAGAAGAGGTGAAGCTCAGGAGGTATCACGCCCCGGTCTGGAATGAGCCCATCATCCTGGAGCTGGGCCAGAGGGGGGAGAGGGGCGTCCTCCTGCCCGAGGTCGAGGAGGGGATCAGCAGAAGCGTCGGGCCGGCTGAGAGGCTCCTCCCACCGAACGTGGTGAGGAAGAGCCCACCAGCGCTCCCGGAGCTCTCCCAGGCCCAAGTGCTTAGACACTACCTGAGGCTCTCCCAGCAGACCCTCGGGATGGAGCTCGACGTTGACCTAGGCGTAGGCACATGCACCATGAAGTACAGCCCGAAGGTGAACGAGAGGCTCGCCGCCATGATCGCCGACGTCCACCCCGACCAGCCCGAGGAGACGATCCAGGGCCTGCTGGAGATAGTCTGGAGGTTCGGCCACGTCTTCCTCAGGGAGATCAGCGGGATGGACGAGTTCAGTTTCCAGCCCCCAGGGGGCTCGGCGGCGGCGTTCAACAACGCCTGCATGATGAGGAAGTACCACGAACTGAAAGGCGAGGCGGCCCAGAGAAACGAGATCATCACCACCATCTTCAGCCACCCGTGCGACGCCGCCTGCCCGGCGACGGCTGGATACAAGGTGGTGACCCTATACCCCGACGAGGAGACCGGGCTACCGGACGTCGAGGCTCTGAAGGCCGCGGTATCAGAGCACACGGCCGGGCTCTTCATCACTAACCCCGAGGACACGGGCATCTTCAACCCCGAGGTAGATGAGTGGACGGGGATAGTCCACGAGGCCGGCGGCCTCTGCGCCTACGACCAGGCGAACGCCAACGCCATCCTCGGAATAACCAGGGCGAGGGAGGCCGGCTTCGACATGTGCTTCTTCAACCTCCACAAGACCTTCTCCTCCCCCCACGGCTCCTCAGGCCCCGGCTGCGGCGCCGTCGGCGTCACCGAGGAGCTTTCGGAGTTCCTCCCAGTCCCTGTCGTCGTCAAGGAGGGCGAGAGGTATCACCTCGACTACGACCGGCCCAACAGCATAGGCAAGGTCAGGGACTTCCACGGCAACCTACCGTCCGTCGTCAGGGCGTACGCCTGGGCTATGAGCATGGGCGCCGACGGGCTCAGGGAGGCCGCGGAGGTCTCGGCCATAAACAACAGCTACCTCGAGACAAAGCTGAAGAGGATCAGGGGCGTCACCAAGCCCTACGGGGATGGGAGGAGGGTCGACCAGATCAGGTACAGCCTCGCTAAGATGAAGGAGGAGACGGGCGTCGGCGTTGACGACGTGAACAGGCGCGTCGTCGACTATGGCGTCCAGACCTACTTCACTAGCCACCACCCATGGATAGTGCCCGAGCCATTCACGCCTGAACCGTGCGAGACCTACTCTAAGGCGGACATCGACTACTGGGCCGAGGTGCTCAGGAGGGTATCGGATGAAGCCTACTCTGAGCCCGAGAAGGTTAAGACGGCCCCCCACAGCTCGACGATATCGAGGATAAACTCGGCACCCTTCGACGACCCAGGTAAATGGGCGATGAGCTGGAGGGCATACAAGAGGAAGCGGAGGCAGAGGAAATGAGTAGGTTGGAGGGAAGAGTCGCGCTCGTCACGGGCGCAGCGCAGGGGATAGGCGCCGGGATCTCCAGGGTTCTGGCTGAGAACGGCGCCCACGTCGTCCTCACGGACATTTCAGACACGGTGAAGAAGACCGCCGAAGAGATACGGAAGGCTGGATACGAGGCCACCCACAGGAGGATGGACGTCACCAAGGCGGAGGATGTCATATCTACAGTGGAGGGCGTCATCGACGACCTCGGAGAGATAGACATCCTAGTGAACAACGCGGGCATCTACCCGAGGAGGAGGCTCGTGGAGATGCCCGAGGAGTTCCTCGTCAGGATGTTCGACATAAACGTCTTCGGCATGTTCCGCTGCGCCAAGGCCGTGCTCCCCTCGATGATGGAGAGGATGTACGGCAAGATCATCAACATGTCCTCGGTCACAGGCCCCATGGTCGGGACGCCTGCGGGTGGCCAGACAGCCTACGGCTCGACGAAGGCCGCGGTCGTCGGCTTCACGAAGGCCCTCGCCCTTGAGGTCGCCCAGTATGGCATCAACGTCAACTGCATAATGCCCGGCTACATACACAGCCCGAGCGCCTTTGACATGAGGGGAAGCAGGGATGTAGGGGACGCGGAGGAGAAGATGAGGGAGTTCGGCTACAGGGTGCCTATGGGGAGGCAGGGGACGCCAGAGGAGGTCGGCGACCTCGTTCTCTTCCTCGCATCAGACGAGTCGAAGTACGTCACGGGAACGTCGATCATCATCGACGGCGGCAACACGTTGCAGGAGGAGTTCCTCGGGCCCTACAAGCCGAAGTAGGCTCGTGGCCTACGTCGATCTCACCTTGTAGACGACCCTGCGGCCGTAGCCGTTGATCACCCTCATGTAGCCGCTCAGCTGGGCGTCCAGCTCGGCGTCTCCGGTGTCGACGAGGAGGGGTCGACCGCCGAGGGCGGAGAGCTTCCCCGGCGTGGCCACGACGACGATGTTCTCCCTGCCGACAGCCTTGATCACGCTCGGGCTGATCTGCTGATTGCCCCTACCGAAGATGAAGCCCTGGCCACCGATGACGGTCACGACGATCTTCGCTTTCATGCCCCTGATAAGTTCTAGGAGCTTCGCTTCGTTGACGTCCCTCGCCATTAGAGCCTTGTCTTGAACAACGTCGACACCGAGGAGGGTCTTCTCCATGTCTAGCTTGTCGGTTATCGCCTTCGTCGTGGAGCCTGGACCGATGATGTAGCTGACTCCATCCTCCATCCCCTCGACGACATCGGCCGCGATGGACTCTAGGAAGAACTCCTCCGGTGCAGAGCTGCTCTCCTTGGAGCCCTGGACGAGCGTCTTCTCGTAGGGGACCATGAGGTAGCCGTAGAGCTTCGCCGAGAGCCTGTTCTCCCTGAACGCCTCCTCGTCTATGTCCATGACCTCAGACTCACGGGTCTCAGCCTCGCCCGTCAGGAACTTGACGGCGAGCCTGCCGGCGCTGCTCGGGTTTATGGCGTATACGGCGGAGTGGATCTTGACTCCGGCCGGGATTCCAAGGGCGGGGACCTTGCCGTCCACCGCCTCGCAGATGTCCCTCGCCGTCCCGTCGCCGCCCGCGAAGAGGATGAGGTCGACGCCGAGGCCTAGCATCTCCCTTGCCGCCCTCCTCGAGTCCTCGGAGGTCGTCTTCCCCGTCTCGACGCTTCCGATCACCGCGGGCTCGAAGCCGGCCTCCCTCGCCTCGTCCTCCCCCATCTCATATGGGTATGAGACGATCTCGATGTTCTCTTTCAGCGTAGAGATTTCCCTGAGCGCCTCAACCGCCCTCGCGGGGGACGTGGCCACCGCGCCGAGCTCCTTGGCCTTCCTCAGGGTTTCCTGGCCGTCGCTCCCCTTTAGCCCCACCCTGCCCCCCATCCCGGCGATGGGGTTGACGATCAACCCGATTTTCTTAGCCAAGGCGCCTACTCCTTGATGCCGCAGAACCTCATCGCTGTGAGGCAGAGGGTTCGCGCCACGGTCATGAGGTCGCTTATCGGCACGTACTCGTCTGGCGAGTGGGACTTTCTGACATCGCCTGGGCCGAAGAGGAGGGTTGGAGTCTCGGCGTCGTAGACGAGGTAATGCATGTCGGAGCTGTAAGGGACGCCCTCGATGCTGGGGGCTCTCCCGGCCGCGTCCCTGAAGGAGCCGGCGACCGTCTCCATGACGGGGTCTCTGACCGGGATGCTCGCCGGCTTGAACTGGTAGCCTATCCACTCGACCCTCGGCGGATGCTCCCTGAGCCATGGGTCTCTCTCTGACGCCTTCTTGATGGTTCCCTCGAGGCTTCTCCTTGCCTCTTCAATCCTCTCCCCCAAGGGGACGCCTATCCTCCCCTCGAAGAAGAGGCTCTCGGCGACGGAGCCAGGCCAGTTGCCCCCCTGCACCTTCCCGACGCTGAGGGGGTACGGGATGTGGTACCTCCTGTAGAGGGGATCGTTTATCCCCCTGTTCCGTTCGGTCTCTAGGGCTCTTAGCGCGTCGTACAGGGGGATGAACTTCTCTATGGCGCTGACACCCTCCTCCCGTACGCAGGCGTGGACCGACTTCCCCTGGACGGTGACCCTGAAGGCGAGGGCTCCCGCCTGGGCCGCGACGAGGTTGAGCTCGCTCGGCTCCATGATTATCGCCCCGTCCGCCCTGTAGCCCCTGAGTACGGCGGCCAGTGTGCCAACTCCCCCGTCCTCCTCGCCTATGGCGCTCTCGAGGATCAGTCTCCCATTCAGCTTGAAGCCGGCGTCCTTGATCGCCTTCGCCGCGTACAGGGCGCAGACGAGGCCCCCCTTCATGTCGACGGCGCCCCTGCCGTAGATGAGGCCGTCCTCCACAGTCCCCTCCCACGGCGGGTGGGTCCAGTTGGATTCGTCGCCAGCCGAGACGACGTCGATGTGACCGTTCAGGATGAGGCTCCTGCCTTCTTCCCCGCCCATCGTGCCCACGACGCCGATGCCCTCCTCGCGCGGGATGCCCATGCTGAAGGAGGGGTGCCTCCTTGCCTCGTCGAAGTCTATCTTCCAGGTGTCGACGCTGAACCCGATCCGCCTGAGCTCGGCCGCGACGTGCCTCTGAGCCTCAGTCTCCCTCCCGCCTGTGCTCGGCACTGCGATCAGGCTACAGAGGTAGTCGACCATGCCATCGACGTCTAAGGCTTCTAAAGCCCTCATCTCGGCTTCCCGCAAGGCATTCACGACCCGGATGAACAGGGCTACAATGGGTCTACGCCTACAAAAGCGTTAAGAGATTTCCGTGTCCAGTATGCTCCGTTCGTGGGATGCCGATGAAGGCGGTGATGAAGATCAGGCCGGAGCCCGGCGTCGAGGTCAGGGACATCCCGGTGCCTAAAATTGAGCCCTACGAGGTCTTGATTAGGGTTAAGGCGGCGGCGATCTGCGGCAGCGACATCGGCATCTACGACTACACGCCCGCCTACTCCAAGATGAGGCTCCCGGTGGTGCTCGGCCACGAGTTTGCCGGCGTCGTAGCTGAGGCGGGGTCCAGAGTTGAGGGGTTCAAGGCCGGCGACAGGGTCCTAGCAGAGTCTGTGAAGGCGTGCGGCAGGTGCAGCTTCTGCCGCGCGGGGATGAGCAACCTCTGCAACGATTCAACCCTCTTCGGCATCCACGTCGACGGCGGCTTCGCCGAGTACGTCGCCGTCCCCTGTAAGCTGCTCCACCGTATTCCGGAGAAGATGACGTTCGAGGAGGCCGCCGTCGTCGAGCCCCTCAGCAACGCCGTCCACTTCGCCACGGAGATAGCCGAGGCGAAGCCCGGGGACTTCATCGTCGTCCAAGGATGCGGCCCCATCGGCCTCTTCTCCGCCCAGCTCTTCCGCCTCTCAGGCGCCGATGTACTCGTCACCGGTATAGGCGTCGACACGGAGAGGTTCAAGATAGCCCGAAGGCTGGGTTTCGAGACGGTGAACGTAGAGGAGGAGGACCTCATCGAGAGTGTGAGGCAGATAACCAACGGCAGGGGAGCCGACATCGCTTTCGTCGCCGTCGGGGCGCCTTCAGCCCTCGTTCAGGCCGTCGAGCTCGTCAAGAAACGTGGCCAGGTAGTGGTCGTGGGAATCTTCGGGAAGGACGTCGAGCTCCCCGTAACCGAGATCGTGAGGCGAGAGATCATCGTGAAGGGCGCATACGACGCGAGACCCGCAAACTTCCCCGAGTCCATAAGGCTCATCGAGGATGGAACCATAAACACGAAGGACATCATAACCCACAAGTTCCCTCTGGAGAAGGCTGAGGAGGCCTTCGGCGTGGCCAAGTCTAAGGCGGGCGGGAAGGTCCTCTTCATCCCGTGAGGACGAGGAAAATCTATTATCCCATCCGGAGGTAGAACCCTGCGGGGCATCACTTTGGCGAAAGGGAAGCTCAAATACGTGATACGCGAGGCGTCCGAGGACGACGTCCCCGTCGTCATAGACCTCGTCAAGCAGCTCGCCGTCTACGAGAAGCTCATAGGCAGCTACACAGCGACGGAGGAGCTCTACAGGAGGTACGGCTGGGGGAAAGACGCCATCTTCAAGGTCCTTCTCGCCGAGAACGAGGGGGACGAGGGGCCGGATTACCTCGGGCTAGCCCTCTACTACTTCACCTTCTCCACGTTCGTGGGTAAGCCTACGCTGTGGCTCGAGGACATCTTCGTCCCAGAGGAGTTCCGCGGCAGGGGGATAGGCACCGCCCTCCTCAGAAGGCTCGCCCAGATAGCCCTCGAAAAGGACTGCGGCAGGATGGAGTGGACGGTCCTCGACTGGAACGAGCCGAGTAGCCAGTACTACTTCAGCCTGGGCGCCAAGGCGATGGACGAGTGGACCACCTTCAGGCTCACGCCGCCTGAGATCAAGAGGCTGGCAGAGGC
>Ga0315279_10000676_pt1 | contig 63934 bp, 60 predicted proteins | sample YL17G06_20_MG_FD_203694 | JGI IMG/M metagenome (GOLD analysis project Ga0315279, IMG submission 203694) | Sediment microbial communities from Yellowstone Lake, YNP, Wyoming, USA - YL17G06_20 | ecosystem: Environmental > Aquatic > Freshwater > Lake > Sediment | place: USA: Wyoming | collected...
GAACATCACGGCGATCTGGTCACGCTCCTCTAAGCTTAACTGCTGGTAGTCTCTGTGCATAACCACTTAGGATACCACATCTTTCCTCGCTATCCCAAGTGTTGCACTTCATTGTTGAACTCGTGAATATCCTTTTTAGGCGGGTACGCACTTATAGCCGTAGCAGAGGATGCCGGCCTGACCGTGCTTTTGGATCCTGCGGAACTCCACCCGGACCCGTTGGCCAATGGCCAGCTGGTCGAATTCGCAGTCCACGATCTGGCTCGTGATCCTCCCTCCCCCGTCCAACTCTACGACGCCCACAGCGTATGGCGTCTGGTCGGCGAACTGGCTGGGGCCGGTCCGGATGACTGTATAGGTCAGGACCTTGCCGTGGTCGGAGAGCTTGATCTTCTCGAACTTGCGGGACTTGCACTTGGAACAGACCAGCCTCGGGGGGATGTAAATCTCCCCGCAGGATTGACATTTTCCGGCCTCCAGGCGATAGCGCTGAGGAATTTCCCTCCAGTACTTTGCAGGATTGGCCATGGTCTAAACGAACCTCCTTTTCGTATTCAACGTTCTAAAAGAGGCGCTATGCCGCCTCGAGGATATGGATGACGCAGCTGCCTCCGGTTCCGCCCATGTTCTGGGTCAGACCCACTCTCGCTCCCTTCACCTGGCGGGGTCCGGACTCGCCGCGGAGCTGTCTGGTCACTTCTACGATCTGGGCCACGCCAGTGGCGCCGACGGGATGACCCTTGGACTTCAGACCCCCGCTTGTGTTCACCGGGATCTTGCCGCCCAGGGCGGTCATCCCGCTTTCCGCGGTCGTCCCGCCCTTGCCCCTCTCCACCAGGCCCAGGGCCTCGAGGACTACGACCTCGGCGATGGTGAAACAGTCGTGCAGCTCGACTACGTGCAGGTCCTGGGGTTTCTTCCCGGCCATCTTGTAGGCCTTCTCCGCGGCCACAGCCGTGGAGTCGAACCAGGTCATGTCCTTGCGGGAGTGCAGGGCGATGGTGCTCGTGGCCTGGGCCGAGGCCAGGACCTTGACTGGGGGTTTCTTAGAGAGTTTTCTGGCCAGGTCCAGGGGACAGAGCACCGCGGCAGCCGCTCCGTCCGTGATCGGGGAGCAGTCCAGGATGTGCAGGGGGTCGGCCACCATGACTGAGTCCAGAACGCCCTGCGGGGTGATCTCGAACCCGTATTGGGCCACCGGGTTCATCGAACCGTTCTTATGGTTCTTCACGGCGATGTGGGCCAGCTGCAGGGGCGTCGTCCCATAGCGGTGCATGTGGGCCCGGGCGACCAGGGCGTAGAGCCCCGGAAAGGTGATCCCCTGATAGCATTCGTACTCCATGTCCGCGGCCGCGGACAGGGCGAATGTCGCCTCGTCCCCGGAGACATCGGTCATCTTCTCCACTCCACCCACCAGAACGATGTCGCTGGCCCCGGAAGCGACCTCCAGGTACCCCTGGCGGAAAGCTACGCCTCCCGAGGCGCAGGCCGATTCCACCCGGGTGGCGGGGACGGGGTTCTGGCCGAGGTAGTCGGACATCAGGGATCCGAGGTGCTCCTGGCTTACGAACATCCCGCTGGTCATGCAGCCCACGTACATGGAATCGATATGGTCCACTCCGGCGTCGTCTATGGCGTTGAGGGCGGCTTCGGTGTACAGGTCGCGCAGGGATTTCTCCCAGATCTCGCCCCATTTTTCGTTCAGGCCCACGCCGATTACGGCAACGTCTCTCATTCTTTTTATCTCCTTTGTTGTTTCCGCCGTCTAGAGGCCTCGGCGCTCACTCGGCCTTGAGGATCTTGCCACGGTACTTGGCGTAGGTCCCGTAGTCGATGTACCGTTTGTTCTCGTCCAGCATCGTGCGGGTCTTTTCCGCCTTGTCCTGGACCTTCTTGATCTCGTCGGTCACCGTGAAGATAAAGGCGTCGCTTCCCGCCCCCGACCCGTAGGAAACCATCAGGATCTTGTCCCCGGGGTTGGCCACGTCCAGGATAGCCGTGAGGCCGATGGGCGAGGATCCGGAATAGGTGTTCCCCAGTTTCGGCACCAGCCGTCCGGTTTCGTACTGCTCCTTGGTGAACCCCAGCGCTTTGGCGGCGTTCACCGGGAACTTTCCATTAGGCTGGTGGAAGACCACGTAGGTGAAATCCTTGGGGGTCTTCTTGGTCTTCTCCAGAATTCCCCTGGTCGCGCCCAGAACGTGCTTAAAGTAGGACGGCTCGCCGGTGAAGCGGCCGGCATGCCTGGGATAATGCTCGTACTCCCGGCGCCAGAAGTCCGGGGTGTCGGTCATGTAGGCATAGGTCTCGTTCACCTCGGCAACGACCCTGTCCCTTCCGAAGAGGAAGGCCGCTGCCCCTGCTGCCGTGGAATATTCCAGAGCGTCTCCCGGAGCTCCCTGAGAGGTGTCCGCCCCAACCGCCAGGCCGTACTTGATGCGTCCGGATTCGACCTCGCAGAGGCATACGAACATCGCTTCGGTCCCGGCCTTGCAGGCGAACTCGAAGCTGGCTGAGTGCACCTCGGGAGTGGCCCCGATGGCCTCGGCCAGGACCGTTCCGGTGGGCTTTACGGCATAGGGATGCGATTCCGATCCTACATAGACCGCGCCGATGTCCAAGGGGTTGATCCCCGCCCGCCGGAGGGCCCTTTTGGAGGCTTCCACCGACAGAGTAATCGTGTCCTGGTCCGGGCTGGGTACAGACTTCTCCTCCAGGCCAAGACCCCGCTTGAAATTGTTCGGGTCCGCCCCCCATACTTTGGCGATCTCTTCGACTTTGATCCGGTTCCGGGGAATGCAGGATCCCCAGCCCACGATGCCGACCATCTTCTCCTCCTCTAAAGGTTTATCCGTTGAGTAACTCACAAAAAACCGTATTATTTTATCATGTCTGGTAAGGTTATGTCAACCGGCCATAGCCGGTTTCCGAGATGCCTCCAAGGCCTTCCCGACCATCCAGCACACGACCGCGATTCCGGCCGCGAACAGGACCAGGAATAAGATGAGCGGACCCCATTGGGTTTTCACGGCCTCGGCCGAGGGATTCAGGTATGGCCTTAATTCGGCATTCTGCACGGTCTGACGGCTGACAGCGTTCAGGGCTAGGACTCCGAACTGGGCCAGCCCGGTGAGCAGGGCCAACATCGGGGTGATCCGCCTGCGCTGGGCCGTGATCAGAAGCCAGGGCAGGGCCGGCACGATAGCGGTCAACGCAGTTTGATAAACCAATGGTATGCTGAACATCTCCCGGCGCAAATCCTCCGTCCAGGATCCGAACACATACCAGGACCCGAAAACAGCGAACCACAGAATACCGAAACTATAGACCCTCTGGGCGAACCGGATGGCCCAGCACTTATAGGCATCGCTTTCCTTTGAAGCAAAGAAAGCTGTATCCCAGACGATATAGGCCGCGGTGGTCGTGAGAGCCAGGCCGAACATCAAGAGCCACCTCGGCCAGAGGGAAGGATCCGAGAGGTTGAGCGCAATACCCAACGGCGCTCCGGCTAAGCTGGTCTTTTGCCACAGCCCTGGCCAGGCATTGATCCGGACCATCAAGCTGAACTGATTGGAAAAGAGGAAGCCAATGGCTAGGAAAATAAAACCGGAGACCCACCCCACAGCTTGAGAGATGGGTGGAATGCGATCCGAATCTTTGCGCAGTGCCGTGGCGTAGATATAAACTCCATAGTAAGCGATGGTGAGCATCGGGATGATGCTGAACCAGGGCCAGGCCATCAGGATTGTGGAAGCATAGAAAACCTTGTAGTAGGCAACCTGGGTGAAGAGCAAGGGCACGATGCCGAAGTTAACGCCGGCGGCCACCAGGATGGGCATGGCGTTCATCAAGCGCGCCCCCAGGCATTTCCCATTCTCGCTCCCCTTCGAGCGCAAGAAAAGGGCTAAAATCAGTCCTGCGTACCAAAGGTGCATCGGGACCATGTGCAGGGTAAAGCCCAAGACCTTAAAGAGCTCGATGAACCAGAATGAGGCCGGAAGACCTAAGGGGCTGGAGGGACTGATGAGAAATTTGGGGTCCATGGCTCACTTCCCGTTCCCGTAATACATCCCTGAAGGATGCGGTAGGGTGATGGACAAGATATATTTGCTTAAGAGTTCCGCCTCATCGTCGTTACCGCACCAGGGCGGCATGAAGAACCGGGTTTTCTCCGGTTCCTTTACCACAGCACGAATCATCTCCGGAGTCCACCCTTGTGTCGCCTGGCCTAAGGCGGAGTAACCCATTTGGCCGGCATGGCAGTCATTGCAGTGGTACTTGAAAAGAACCTCCCCCACCTTAACTTGGTCAGCATTGGGAAGGGCGAGGAGCTTGGCCGGGTCCACATTATCATCCGTCATGGCCTGGGGGTATTGGGCTTTGATGAAAACCTTGGTCCAGGTTCCCCCTTCCAGATAGCCTTCTTTCCTCAGCTTGGGGATCTCCTCAGGGAGAATTTGATTGCCCAAGACGACGTTGTAGAGAATATAGGGCTTCCTTACTGCTTCCCGAAGAAACTCCCCGGTGCCGATGGCACCCATCCCAAAGGCAAACAACAGAATAGCGAACCCTGGAGAAAGCCAGCCCGGGTTGCGGTAGGGCCCCATATAGAGCATCACGAAAACGGCTGCTGTAATCGCGAAGATAACAACCATCAGAACGTTCAGCACGCTAGCCGCGGCCAGGGCGGCTTTGGCAGATTCCGGAAGGAAAACGAACCACCCCAGGCCTCCGAGCACGACGAGGACAGCCCCCAGCAGGGCGGGTCGAGCTGAGCGCCTCTCGATCAGCCGCCGGAGATCGGCCTCTTTGACTTTGAACGAAGCATGAAGGTAGACATACAGCGAAGCCAAAAGGAACGAGCCCCCGGTCCGGGCCAGAGTCTGTGGCAGAAACTGGGGATTGAGGAACCCGAGCCAGAAATTATGGTTTCTGGGCCAGCTCCCCGGATTCAGCATGAATCCAGTAATGCCTGTGATCAGGACCAGGCTGATCCAGGCCGAGATCCCATAAATCCAGCCGATGACCTGGTGGGTCCTGGCCTCCAGCCTACCCCAGTAGTAGTAGAAGATGAAGGCCGAGGCTATCTCCAAAACAAAGAACACGTACTCCATGGCCCAGCCGAACACGAAGGCGTGGATCAGGGTTTCGGTGGCCAGGGGCGATGCCAGCCCGATGGTCCACCAGATGCCCACTCCGGTGATCGCCCCGTAGACCACGGTCACCAGAATGAAGAACCAAGCATGGTCTTTTAGATAGGCAAGATAGTTTCGGTTCTGGTTACGGTAGGCGTACCGGGTTTCGACCGCCAGGAATAACCCGCCCCCTACCGCATAGTGCGAAACGAACATATGCAGCACCGATACGATGGCGATGAGCATCGGAGCGGTCAGGAAGGGGACATACCACCAAGGGTAGTGCATTGTGCTTGCCGACTCTTACTTGATATCTGTCTTCATTTCCCTGAAAACGACACTTCGTACTTGATGACCTTTTTACCGGTCGCGACGAAGAGCTCATTGCGGTCGTTGAACGTCATCCCGAAGACGAAGCCGTCCACCTTGATGAAATCGAGATACCTACCCTCGCCATCGAAAATCTGGATCCCTTTGGAGTCACTGACGTAAACCCGCCCCTGTCCGTCCACTGCAATGGCTTCCGGGGCGCTGAACTGCCCAGGCTGGTCTCCTTCTCCCCCGAATCGGTTCAGATACTTGCCCTCCGGAGAATATTTGAAGACGGCGTCACTGAATTCTCCGAGAACAAAGATGTTCCCTATCCCGTCGCTGGCCACGCGGGCCGAGAGCTCGCTCTCATCGGTCTGTCCGCTGATGGCCTGGCGCAGCGCGAAGACGACCTTCCCCTGGGCATCGAAACGCACGAGGTCGTCGCGGTTGATATACCAGAAGGCGACGAGTCCGCCATCCGCTGTAACCTGAACATCGTCGAATCCCCAGCCCACCTCGCTATATTTTATCTCGCTGAGATACTTTCCGGTCCTTGCTTCATAACGTTTGAGGCCGTCCTGAGCGATGTAGGCGATCCCGTTGCGGTCCACGGCAAACCCCCTTAGTGCTCTCTTACGGTCGACCATCCACAACTGGAGAAACTTGCCTGAGGAGTCAAACACCTGGATGCGTCCCCCAATGTAATCCCCTACATAGATGTTCCCCTGACCGTCAACAGCTACATGCCGGGCGTCTTGGAACAACCCCGGACCGGTTCCCTCCCCTCCAAAGGTCAGGACCGCGCGACCAGGTCCGGCGGCCAAACCCTGGACCATTCCCTGGACCCTTGAGGGGATTCTCGAGGGCTTTCTCGCCGTCAGGAGGAAAGCGACCAGGCCCGTGATCAGCACCAGACCGACCGAGGCCGCGAGCAGGACGGCTGCAACGGAGCGACGTGCGGTCTGCTCGACTGCCGCCTTTTGGGCGGGCAAAGTCCTCGGAAAAACGGGGACGGTCGGGGTGCTTTCCTGGGGCTTCTTGACCCGGAGCTCCTCGGGTACGATCACTGAGGAATTACAGTAGGGACAGCGGATTGTCGACTCTTCGGTGCTCCGGTAATCTATCGGCGCCCCGCAGGTCGGACACACGAAGGCCTTAGTTTCGTTCATCAGGATCCTCGATCTTTTATTTTAAGTAAAGCTCGATCAGTTCGATATCGTTCCCGGCCTTCATGTTCGCCAGATACCGCCCGGAGTGCGACCAGGCCACGGCCACGCCCTTGATTAGCCCGCCCCTCTCGTTGTTCAGGACCCTGGTCCGGTTCATCTCTTTGTCTGAGAGGGTCAGGGGATCCGTGCCGGAGACGAACACCTCGCCGTTCGGGCTGTTGCGCTCGAACTTCGTGGTATCGCACCATCCGGGCAGGGCGTCGGTCTTGGTCCAAGTCTCCTGGGAGACGTTAAACAAATATCCCCGGTTCTCCTTGGTATTGAACAGGATAATGAGTGAATCATCCGGGGTCCAGGCCATGGCCTGGACCGTGAAATTCCTCTGCGGCCCGGAGAAAGGGATGACATTGATGACCTGGACGTTGTCGTATCTCATCGCGGCGAAAGCGCCTTTCGCCGTGCCCTGGCCTACACCGGCAAGGACATTCGCCATCTCGGAGATCACGGCCAGAAGGCCTTCGGCCTTGCCCCTGTGCTCCCGGTCCAGGGTCTGCTCCACCTTGCCGGTCTCCACGTCCACGACACGAAGGTCCAGCGCGTAAGTTCCCCCGACCTTGCCGATGCTTCCCCCGACCATCTTGGCCACGCCGAGCAGCTTCCCCACCTTGGCCATGACATCTTCCTTATGAACCACGCCGGAGAGCTCCAGGCTCTGCTCCTTGAGCAGGGCATCCGCCCGCTCCCGCTCCAGGACCTCGAACTTCCCGCTGGCTACGAGCGTGCTCCTCAGGCGGTCGGTCAGAGTCCTAGCCTCCTCCGGGGTCACGCCGTTGGCCTCCAGGGAGATCACGGCGATCCGGGGTTGGGTCGCACAGCAGACATCACCCGAGAGTACAAGACATGCAGTGATGACCACCGGGAAAATGAATCTCATTCCTTCCTATCGATTAATTGAAGTGACAGGTGAAACTAACCAAGGGCCATCCGATAACCATCACCCCTACCCCTTTCGTATTGAAAGGGTAGATCAATCCTAAATCCCCGGACATGTTCTCCCCGAAAAATCTGATGCCTAAACAGGTTGGAAAAGCCACCTCTTTTGTAACTGTCGGGGGTGGCGGGGGATATTGGTAGTAATCCCCGTACTGGGTGTGTTCGTATCTCCAAACCCAAGATTCCCACAAGAAACGCGTCCTTTTGGACCTCCCAGCCTCCCCGCCCAAAGAGAAAAGCCAGGGGGTCTGTGATCCTGTGCCGGCGCCCATCTTGCCCACCGCGATGTTCAGGCGGCCGCTAGTTTTTCCGAAGGTCGCTACGCCGTATACGGCCCATGGGACGACCTTGAGATGGAAATTATATACTCCCACCCCTCCGATCGCCACCGAGGTGTTCCCTTTTTTGAAAAGCCGCACCTTTGGCCCACCTGCGACGACCTGCCAGTCGAGGTTCCCTGGAAAGAGGGTGGAGGCTCCGAACAAAGTGAAGTTCTCGGTGAGGCCGATCCCGCCCTGAAGAAAGAAGATATCTATATCTCCGAAGTAACCTGTCCTCTTCTTCAAGGTTTCCCCGGTCGGAACAATGAACAGCCGCGTAGAATTGGGATCTTCTTGCTTGCCTTGGGCCTCCTCCCTGGGTATCTCCTCCGGCGTGCGCTTTAATCCTTTTTTGAGCGGCTCCCCGCAGTAGATGCAATAGTTCGCCTGCGTGAGATTGGCCCGCCCGCATTTGGGGCAAAGCATATAGTTTTTCTTTACAAGGGAATCCGCGACCGCTGCGCTATCCGCCTTCAGTTTAAGGGTATCCGGTATCTGGGCAAGGCCCGACCCCACGCCGAGAAGGCAGAACAAGATCAAGGACACCATAACCTTTTTCATATCCTCCTCACTTATCTCTAACTTCCGTGGCTGTTAATTCTTTTTTAAATAGCGATCGAACCATCTCACGATGTGCTTAAGACGCTGGATCCTGCGGTCCGTTCTCCCGGTCCGCGACATCCCGTGGGGCTCGTCCGGAAAGCGCACCATCTCGGCATCCACGCCCGATTTTTTTAGGGCCACGAAGACCTGTTCCCCCTGCTCGATGGCGCAACGGAAATCAGCCTCGTTGTGCAAGACCAGGGTGGGTGTCTTGGCTTTGCCGATGTATTTCATCGGGGACTGCCGCCAGTAGTTCTCGAAGCTCTGCCAGGGAGGCTTATTTCCGAACTCCATCTGGAAGATCCAGTTTCCGTCGCTCGAGCCGTACATGCTGATCAAGTTGCTCACGCTGCGCTGGGTGGCCGCAGCCTTGAAACGGTTCGTATGGCCGATGATCCAGTTGGTCATGTACCCGCCGTAGCTCCCCCCCGTGACTCCCATGCGCTGACGGTCTACGAAAGGTTTCCGCGACACGAAATCAGTCCAGGACATCAGGTCGTCGTAATCCACCGAACCCCAGTTGTTCAGGATGGCCTTGGAATGCTTCTCCCCGTATCCTTGCCCTCCGCGCGGATTGCAGTAAAACACCACATAGCCCTGGGCCGCCAGGAAGTAGAACTCGTGCATGAAGAAGTGTCCGTACTGCACCCGGGGGCCCCCGTGGATCTCCAGGACGGCAGGATATTTTCGCTTGGGCGAGAACCCCGGAGGCTTGAGGATCCACCCCTGAAGGTCGTTTCGCGAGGGGCCCTTGAACCAGACCTCCTCAAAGGTGCCAAAATTCAGCTCTGCCAGAAGGTCCTGATTGGTTCGGGTCAGCCTGTGTGGGGAGCCATTCTCAAGGTCCCGAACCCAGACCTGCCCGGGATCCTCCTGGCAACCCAAGATATAGGCCACCTGGGTGTGGTCTCGGTCGAAGCTGAACCCTCCAACGGCCCCTCGTTCCTCGATGACCGGGCTCACTTTCGGGACCGCTCCCTCCACGGAGACAGCCTTGAGCGAAACATCCCCGTGCCGGGTCACCTGGAAATAAAGGGTCTTCCGGTCCCTGGACCAGGTGGGGGAAGACATCTCCACCCCGCCCGGAAGATCATTGATCGTATCCGCGGCGACATGGAGGTCGAACCTAGCAGTGAGGTTCCTGGCCTTATAGCCTCCGGTCCGGGGAACGACCCAGAGGGATGTGTTCTTCCATCCCGCTCCCCTCCCTTCGATTCCGTAATAGGCTAGCTCTTTTCCGTCCGGGGACCAGGCGGGCTCGTACTTGATCCCGAACGGGGTTGCGATCTTCCTCATCCTCCCGCCTTTGGCCGGGATCACGAACAGGTCCACCGCAAAAGGGTCGAGGTCTGGGTCCTGAGAGTGGTTGGAGAAGAAGGCAATCTCCTTGCCGTCCGGAGACCAAGCCGGCGACCATTCTTCATGGACCTTGCTGTCGGTCAACTGCTTGCCCTTCCCGGTCCTGGCGTCGAAGAGCCAGAGATGCCAGCGCTCCTTGGGCAGGTAGCCCTCCCCGTCCTGCTTGAAGAAGACCCGGGTAATGTGCCGGGCCACAATCCCTAACTTCTTCTTCTGCTCATCTTTTTCGCGTTCGATCTCCTCTGGATCCTTCTTCCGGAACATGGCCACAAACCGCTTCCCGTCCGGAGACCAGTCGAAGGTTGCCAGGATACCCTTGAAGTTGGTCACTTTTCGGGCCTCCCCACCCTGGAAGGGAATGACGCAAAGTTGCGGCTGCCTCTCGTCACCGCGAGTTGAGATGAAAGCAATCTCTTTTCCGTCCGGGGACCATTTGGGCTGGGTGTCGGAATGGTCCCCGTAGGTGAACTGCCTGGCCTCTCCCCCTTCCGTGGGCACTATCCAAAGATTGGAGAACTTCTTCTCGGTCTTCCTGTCCACACGGGAGAGGCAGTAGACCACATGCTCTCCGTCCGGGGAGATCCGGGTGCCGGAGATGAGCTGGAAGCGGTAGAGGTCTTCGGCCGTAAACGAGCGCTTTTTCGACTTAGGCATAAGGGCTCCTTGCGGTTATGGCTTATCCTTCATTAGGGCGATCCGGTAAGGGTGCAGCTCCGCAGTCATGACGTGGTTCTTCACCGCCGGGTCGTTCGCCATGAACGCCCGGGCCGCCTCCTGGGATTCAGCCTGAAAGATGGCTATCCCAAAAGGCTCTTCGTTCAAAGTCCGCCCGGCGAGATAAAGCTCTCCCTTTTGCAGTTTCCCCTGTAGGTACTTAAAGTGCTCCTCGACAATGGCCTCCTCTTCCGGGGTCATCGTCGAGGTGAGGCCAGTTCGAGCGGGGTTGAGAATATAAATGAACTGCGGCATTACAAATTCAGAGGGTCAAAACCTGCTGGGTGGTGAATCGGGTAGTCTAATGGCTTTTTTTAGGTGGATTTCTTGGTGAAAGCGTATTTCCCGAGTTTCTTCCCCAAGTTGTAATAATCATGCAAGGTATAGACGAACGGCTTCATCCTGGCGAAGTCCGGTTTCCCGTCTTTGTCAAATAGATTTTCATCCACATGAACCTCAAGAACCTTGCCTAGAAAAAGGTCGTGCGTGCCCAGCGGAATGACCTGAATGACCTTACACTCCATGTTCACCGGACATTCCTTGACCAGGGGCGCCTTGACCTTCGTAGCCGGGATCGGGGTCAGCCCTGCCTCTTTGAACTTGTCGTAGTCCTTGCCTGAAACCGTTCCGCAGTAATCCACTTTCCTGACGATCTTCTGCGTAGGGATATTGACTACAAACTCACCACTCTCCTTAACCAGGTGATGAGACCACCGGTTCTTGGGCCGGATGGCCACCCCGATGATCGGTGGTTCGGAACAGCAGACCCCTGCCCAGGCCAGGGTGATGAGGTTCGGCCTGCCCTTTTTGCCCTTGCAGGATAAGAGCACCACCGGGGTCGGGACCAGGGCCGTCCTCGGCCCGCAGGATTTCTTCTTAAAGTCCTTTTTTACCATAGGTTGCCTCTTTCTATCGTTACCCCTTCTGGGCTTTAAACCCATTCCCGCATACCGAGGGAAGACCACGGAAATACCGAGTGAAGACCAAGAGAACACCGAGGGTAGACCGAGATAATACCGTGGAAAGACCAAGGAAAGCCCTCCTGACTCCTTCCACTAGAACCCCTTTAAAACGTCTTATATCTTCCTCAACCCCTGCTCTAAGTCCGCAATGATATCCTCTTTATTTTCAATGCCTACGGACATCCTTATCATGCCCTCGGATATGCCCCCTTTCTTAAGCTCCTCGGCAGAGACGCTGGCATGAGTCATGGAGGCGGGATGTTCGATCAAGGTCTCCACCGCCCCGAGGGAGATGGCCACCACGCAAAGGTTGAGGTTATCAAGAAACCTCGCCCCTTCTTTTCTGCCCCCCTTGATCTCAAAAGCCACCATCCCGGAGAAGCCGTTCTTCATCTGTTTCCGGGCCAGGGAATATTGCGGATGGCTGGGGAGTCCGGGGTAATACACCCTCTTCACCTTGGGATGCCCCTCCAGGTATCTGGCCACGGCCAAGGCGTTCTCGGAATGCCTCTCCATCCTCAGGGCCAGGGTCTTGGTCCCCCGCATCAGGAGCCAGGCCGTGAACGGGGCAATGTTGTTCCCCATCCTGATTTGCTCCTGTTTCACCTTATCGGCCAGCCCTCTGTCGGCCACGACGATGCCCCCAATCGTATCACCGTGCCCGCCCAGATACTTCGTGGCACTGTGCAAGACCGCGGTCGCGCCCATCCCAAGGGGCTGCTGGTGAAAGGGCGTGGCAAAGGTGTTGTCCACCACCACCGGGATGCCGTGCTTTTTCCCGAACCCGGCCACGGCCTCGATATCCACCATGTCCATGGTCGGGTTCGTCGGAGACTCCAAAAACAAAACCTGGGTCCTCTTGGAAACAGCCTTGGGCAAGGCCTGCGGAAAGGTCTGCGCGTCCAGGTAGCGGAGGTCCACGCCCATGGCCGGCAGGATGTCCGCGAACAGGGAGTACGTCCCTCCGTAGATGGGATTGGAGGCCAGGACCTGCCCTCCCCGCTTGCACAGAACGTAGACAATGGTCAAGATCGCGGCCATGCCCGAAGAGAAGGCCACCCCCCCCTCTCCCCCTTCCAGGTTGGCCATCAGTTTTTCAAAGGCCGTGTGCGTGGGGTTCCCGAACCGGGTGTAAAAATACCCCTCCGCCTTTTTGGCGAACAGGGCTGCCCCCTCCTCCGCGGACTGGAAGGGAAAAAGGGCGCTCTGGTAGATGGGCACAGACACCAGCCTGCGCCCGTCGTAGCATCCCTCGCTCCGCACGACACGGGTCTCCATTTTCAACCTGCTCTTCATCCTTGCTCCTATGTTGAAATGCCTCTCAATGGGGCTCTGACGGATCCAGATACTGCTTCAGCTCGATCAGCACCCCGTGCGCGCTCTTGGGCAAGAGAAAGCCCGTCAAGGTCCCCTCCGCTCCTTTTCGCGGCTCCCGGTCCACCAGCTCCATCCCGGCTGCGGACAAGGCCTTCATCTCCCCGGTGATATCCTCCACCTCGAAGGTGATGTGGTGCAGCCCCTCCCCGCGTTTTTCCAAGAATTTCCCGATCGGCCCCTCCCCCGGCTTGTAGGGCTCGATGAGTTCCAATTTTACGTCCCCGATTTTCAGGAAAACCAATCGGGCTCCCCGCTCCGGCACCTCCTCCATGGAGGTCGCCTTGAGCCCGAAGATTCCCCCATAGACTTTCAAGCTGTCCTGGAGGTCCTTGACCGCGATCCCGATATGGTCTATTTTCTTCATCATGGCGTCTTGTACTCCCCATACTCCCGTTTCCAGGCATCGCAAACCTCGCCCATGGTCACCCCGGATTCCACGGCCTCGATCAGGGAAGGCATCAGGTTTTCCTCCGTCTTCGTTATCTCGATCACGTCCTGCAACGCTTTCTCGGCCGCTTGACGGTCCCTCTTTTTGCGCCACTCTGAAAGGAACGCTTTTCTCTCCACCTCCAGTGCCTGATCCACCCTTAATATCTCTCTGTCCTTGCCGCCGTCGCCTTGCTCCTCGCTGGCATAGGCGTTCACCCCCACGACCACCTTCTTCTTCCGATCTACGGCTTGCTGATAGCGGTAGGCGCTCTCCTCGATCTCCCTCTGAAAGTAGCCGTTTCTCACGCAGGCGATGGCCCCGCCCTGATCCTCGATCTTTTTCAAATACTCCCAGACTTCCTCTTCCAGACGGTTGGTGAGCGATTCCAAGTAGTAGGAGCCGCCCAAGGGATCCACAACTTCAGGCACCCCGCTCTCGTGGGCGATGATCTGCTGGGTCCTCAAAGCCAGGGTCACGGCCTTCTGGGTGGGAAGGCATAGGGCCTCATCAAAGGAGTTCGTGTGCAGGCTTTGAGTTCCTCCGAGCACAGCAGCCAAAGCCTGAAGGGTCACCCGGATGAGGTTGTTCTCAGGCTGCTGGGCGGTCAGCATGCTCCCTGCAGTTTGGGTGTGAAAGCGCAGCATCGTGGATCGGAGGTCCTTGGCTCCGAAGCGCTCTTTCATGATCCGGGCCCAGATCCTTCTCCCGGCCCGGAACTTAGCAACCTCCTCGAAGAGGTTGTTGTGGGCGTTAAAGAAGAAAGAGAGCCGGGTGGCGAAAGCATCCACGACCAAACCCCGGTTCAGAGCGCCTTCCACATAGGCCATCCCGTTCGCCAGCGTAAAGGCCAGTTCCTGGGCCGCGGTGGCTCCCTTCTCCCTAATGTGATAACCCGAAATGCTGATGGTGTTCCATTTTGGAAGGTGCTTCGCGCAATAGGCGAAGATGTCGGTTACCAGCCTCATGGAAAACTCCACCGGGTAGATGTAGTTTCCCCGGGCGACGTACTCCTTGAGAATGTCGTTCTGCACCGTGCCGGAAAGTTTTTCTTGAGCCACCCCCTGCCTTTTCCCCACGGCGATGTACAGAGCCAGTAGAATGGGAGCCGTGGCATTGATGGTCATGGAGGTTGAGACCCGATCCAGGGTGATGCAGTCAAACAAGGTCTCCATGTCCGCAAGGCAGGAGACCGCCACCCCTGCTTTGCCCACCTCCCCCTGACTCAAGGGATGGTCGGAATCATAACCTAACTGCGTGGGCAGGTCGAAGGCCACCGAAAGACCGGTCTGTCCTTGCTCGAGGAGGTAACGGTACCGCCGGTTGGTTTCTTTCGCGTCCCCGTATCCTGCATACTGGCGCATGGTCCAGACCTGCTTGGCGTACATCTCCGGGTACAAACCCCGGGTAAAGGGATACTCCCCGGGTCTCCCCAGTTTTTCTGCAGGATCCCAGCCCTTCAGGTCGTCCCGATCGAAAAATCTCTTTTCGCCCATCACCCCTCCAGGATCACCAACTTTTCGCCTTTTTCCACGGGCTGGCCCGGACGGACAAGGACCTCCTTCACGATGCAGTCGTGTCCCGCCCGGATCTCGTTCTGCATCTTCATGGCCTCGAGGATGAGAAGCGTTTCGCCAGCCTTGACGTGATCCCCCTTGCTCTTGAACATCTTGATGATAAGCCCGGGCATGACCGCCGTGACCGTGTCCCCCCTTACCGCCGGGCTCTGGCTGGTCGCCTGGTGCTTGTTTTCGGTAGCCCTCGACTCTTCAAGGCCCTTAGCCTCAAAAGCGTAGCCGATGCCATCCACTTCAGCGGTGGGGCAGGAAAGCTTGACCGTATGCGGCGTACCGCTGATCGTGATCTGGTCGTTCTTCGATTGGAAGGGAAACTCGACGCCGTTGACGATCAAGAGGCCTCCGCGACGCTCGATTTCGTAAGGCTTGCCATCAAGCATCAGAGTAAATTTGTGCGCGCTCATCTCATCACCATCGTTCCGCCCAGGGACGGGCCGACATCTTCCAGGGATTCCGGTCGGATAAGGGCTCCGCAGCCGACCTGGGCTTGGAGGCTTTGGCCTCTGCTTGTGTGAACAGGGCTGCGGCAATAGCCGCGGCAACCTCTTCATTTCCTCCGAGGCCTTTGTTCCGACGCTCCAGAAAGGGCTTGGCAATCTGGGGAAAGAGGGCGAAGGAAATGATGTCCTCCTCGCTCCGTGCCAAGTCCCCGACCTCTATCTTCGCAACCTCGAAGCCGGGCGCGAGCATGTCTGCAGGACGGCAGGTGATGGGGACTTCATCTCCGATGACCTTCTTTTGGATCTCGGGATCCATCGGCGCAGGTGGCTGGCCGTAGTAACCACGGAAGTATTGCTTCACCTCCTCTGGGATGACTTTGTAGCGCTCGCCGAGGACCACGTTCAGGGTAGCCTGAGTGCCAACGATCTGGGAGGAGGGGGTTACCAAGGGGGGGTAGCCCATCTCCTGGCGGACCCGCGGAATTTCGTCCAGCACATCGTAGTATTTATCCATGGCATTCTGCTGGCGCAGCTGGCTCACCATATTAGAGAGCATGCCTCCGGGCACCTGGTACTGGAGTACGTTAACGTCCACCGGGGCGATGCCCGCCTCGAAGCTGGCGTATTTTTTCCGGATCTCGGTCATCTTTCGGGCGATGCCGGCTAACTGGGCGAGGTTTAAACCCGGGTCACGCTCCGTGCCCTTAAGGGCTGCCACGAGCGTCTCCGTGGGGGGCTGGGAGGTAGACATGGCCAGGGTGGAGATGGCGCAGTCCACCACGTCCACGCCCGCTTCCACGGCTTTGAGCAGGGCCGCCGTGCCGAAGCCAGAGGTGTAGTGGGTGTGGAGTTGCACTGGCAGACCCACCTTGGCCTTCAGGGCATTGACGAGGTCATAGGCGATGTACGGGGTGATGAGGCCGGCCATGTCCTTGATGGCGATGGAGTCCGCTCCCAGGTCCTTAAGCTTGGAGCCCATCTTCACGAAGGCTTCCAACGTGTGAACGGGGCTCACGGTGTAGCAGATGGCACCCTGTACATGTCCCCCCTCGCGTTTAGCGACCTTCATGGCGTATTCCATGTTCCTCAAGTCATTCAGCGCGTCGAAAATGCGAAAAATGTCGACGCCGTTTTTCCGCGCCAGCACAATGAACCTCTCCAGGATATCGTCGGGGTAATGTCTGTACCCTACGACGTTCTGGCCGCGAAGCAACATCTGGAGCCTGGTCTTCGGCAGGGCTTTGCGGAGGGTCCGCAGGCGCTCCCAGGGATCCTCGCCCAGGAAGCGCATGGCGGTGTCGAACGTGGCGCCGCCCCAAACCTCCAGGCTGAAGAACCCGATGGAATCGAGGTCTGCGCAGAGGGGGAGCATGTCCGCGGTGCGCATCCGCGTGGCCAGGAGCGATTGGTGCGCGTCGCGCAACAGGGTCTCGGTGATCATCACGGGTCGGATGGACATCTCTCCCTACTCCGTCTCGGGCGCCGTGTAGAACATATCCCTGGGCTTAATCATCAGGACGGTGGCGCCCTCATCGCTCCCCGAGCTGTGAGTTACGTAAGCCGGCACCGTGAGGCACTCGTCTTTATGCAACACTTCCGTTTCCCCGCTCTTGTACCGGATGGTGACTGTTCCCTTGAGCACCAGGTAAAATTCGTCCCAGATATGGTTGTGCATCGGAAATTCGCCCTTGAAGAACATCACGTAGACCGCGTGGTCGTTGATCCGGGCCACCTCGCGATGGGTATAAGCATCCTTCAGGGTAGAGGCCAGCTTATGGATGTGGTTCTTTTTCGACATGGTGTTCTCTCAATTGAGTTGCGTCAGGGCATCCTGAACAGAAGCCCCAAAGGAATCTTCAGACAAATGATGGCATGAATGGAATGCAGCATTTTACCCCGCATCGGATAAAACTCAGTATTTCCACCCCTTTGTCAGGGTAAAGAACCTTGCCCGCCAGCCCCAGGTGCGGTTCTTCTTCTTGATGTAGTTCGGGGAGGTGTGTACGATGTCTAAGCATTCGGCTAAATATTTCTCCCGAGCCTCGCGATCCCCCTCCCGACCCGCGATCACGGCCAGGCGGTAAGCCGCCTCAGCCAGGGATTCGTTGGCTTTGAGGGTCTTTTCAAACCACTCCTTGGCCTTGGACTGATCTCCCTTCAAGCGGCGGCAGTTAGCGATTCCTAAATGGACGTCCCCATAGTCCAGCTTGGAGTCGAGGGCCAGGCCCTCCTCATAAATCTTGAGGGCCTCATCCCAGCGCTTGGCCTTCCTCAGGGCATGGCCCAGGGCCGCATAGACATGGGGGTCTTTGGGGACGTTCGAATATTGGGCAAAAATGCCCAGACACTCCTGCAGGTACTGAATCGCCTTGCGATAGTTCCGTCCCCTGAGGTAGATGTTCCCCAACTGAAACCGGGCATCCGCGTCCACCGGGTTGACTAATGCGCTGTGCTGGCTGGCCAGAAAGCTTCGTGAGCGGCTCCAGCCCCAGAGCCTGTCGCGGACCCAAGGAAAGGCGAAGTAGGCGATAATCAGGAGACCCCAGAAGGAGCCGAAAAAGAAGGAGAGAAGCCCGCAAATTCCGCTGCAGCAGATTTGCAGGACGGCCCACGGACCCGTTGGGTGGGGGCTGGCAACAGCAGCCGTATCCCTTTCCTCGTCCCCTTGAGACCAGGAAGAGGAAAATGCCATCGTCAAAAGGATAAGAGCTACGGATACTACGGGGAGAAGCCTGAACCTAAAGCGGGATGTTCCCATGCTTCTTGGGCGGGACCTTCTCGCGCTTGGTCTGCAACATCTCCAAAGCCTGAATCAGCCTGGGTCTTGTCTCCTTGGGCTCGATGACCTCGTCCACATACCCCCTAGCTGCAGCGATGTAAGGGCTGGCGAATTTCTTGCGGTAATCCTCCACCAGCTTATGCCGCACTCCCTCCTTGTCTTCGGCCTCCGCGATCTTCTGTCGAAAGATGATGTTCACGGCCCCCTCGGGCCCCATCACTGCGATCTCCGCCGTGGGCCAGGCCAGGTTAATGTCCCCGCGCACATGCTTGGAGGAAAGCACGTCGTATGCCCCGCCGTAAGCTTTTCGGGTAATCACTGTGAGCTTGGGAACCGTGGCCTCGCAGTAGGCGTAGAGAAGCTTGGCCCCCTCCTTGATGACGCCCCCGTGCTCCTGGGTCGTGCCGGGCAGGAATCCCGGGACATCTTCGAAAGTCACGAGCGGGACGTTGAAGGCATCGCAGAAACGAATAAACCGTGCCCCCTTCTTGGAAGAATCGATGTCTAGGACTCCGGCGAGCACAGCCGGTTGCTGGGCGACGATCCCGATGGGGCGGCCGTTGAGTCGAGCAAACGCCACGATGAGGTTCTGGCCGAAATCCTGGTGAACCTCGAAGAATTCTCCATCGTCCACGACGTGGAAGATGACCTCCTTCATGTCATAGGGAGTGTTCGGGGAATCTGGAATGATCTCGTTTAGGCGTTCGTCCATCCGCTCGGGATCATCCTTGGGCTCGCTCCACGGTGGGTCCTCCAGGTTGTTCTGCGGAATGAAAGAGAGGAGCTTGCGGATGCCCTCCAGGCAGGCACGGTCGTCAGGGTATTTGAACTGGGCCACGCCACTTTTTGAGGCATGCACCACGGCCCCTCCCAGGGCCTCGTGGGTCACCTGCTCATGGGTCACGGCTTTGACCACGTCCGGTCCGGTCACGAACATATAGCTTGTGGCCTCGACCATGAACACAAAATCGGTGAGGGCCGGGGAATAGACCGCGCCCCCGGCGCAGGGGCCCATGACCGCGGAGATCTGGGGAATGACCCCGGAGGCCAAGGTATTGCGCAGGAAGATGTCGGCATACCCCCCCAAGCTGACGACTCCCTCCTGGATTCGTGCTCCGCCGGAGTCGTTCAGACCGATGACCGGGACTCCGACCTTCATGGCCATGTCCAATACTTTGCAAATCTTCTCAGCGTGTGTCTCGGAGAGCGAGCCTCCAAACACCGTGAAGTCCTGGGAGAAGACATAAACCAGCCGCCCGGCGATGTTGCCGTAGCCCGTGACAACCCCGTCCCCCAATATCTTCTTCTCTGCCATACCGAAGTCGCTGGCCCGGTGGGTCACGAAGGCATCCAGTTCCCGGAAACTGCCCTCGTCCAGGAGGAGGTCCAGCCGTTCCCGGGCCGTGAGCTTCCCGGATTCGTGCTGCTTCTCAATCCGTTCCTTTCCCCCGCCCAGCAGAGCCTGCTGGCGAAGCTTGTGGAGCTCCTTAATCTTGTCTTTTGTGCTCATCAAATACCTACCCTTCCATCTTTATCGGCTGGCTCCTTCGCGGATCACGCTCGCCCCGATGACCACCCGTTGAATCTGGTTTGTCCCCTCGTAGAGCTGGGTGATCTTGGCGTCGCGCATCATCTTCTCCACGGGATACTCCTTCATGTATCCGTAACCCCCAAAGATCTGCACCGCGTCCGTGGTCACCTTCATCGCCATGTCAGAGGCGAACACCTTGGCAATCGCGGCGTCCCGGCTGTAGCTCTTCACTCCGGCGTCAATGTTCCGGCAGACTTGGTAGACCAGAGCCCGGGCAGCCTCGATCTGGGTCGCCATGTCTGCGAGCATGAACTGAATGGCCTGGAACTGGATGATCGGTTGATTGAACTGCACGCGGGTCTTGGCGTAGTCCGTGGCCGCCTCGTAGGCGCCCTGGGCGATGCCTACAGCGATGGCCCCGATTCCCGGCCGGGACTTGTCCAGGGTCATCATCGCGATCTTGAACCCCTCCCCTTCCTTCCCCAGGAGGTTGGCCTTGGGGATCCGGCAGTCCTGGAAATGAATCTCCCTGGTCTGGGAAGCTCGGATGCCCATTTTGTTCTCTTCCCTCCCCATGGTGAACCCTGGGGTTCCCTTCTCTACGACGAACGCCGAGGTGCCACGGGTGCCCCGGGACTTGTCGGTCATGACAATGACCGTGTAAATTTCCGCCACCCCGGCATTGGTGATGAAACATTTCGTTCCGTTGAGGATGTAATGATCCCCTTCTGGCACCGCCGTGGAGGTCTGGCTGGCCGCATCGCTCCCGGCCCCGGGCTCGGTGAGGGCGAAGGCCGCCAGTTTTTCCCCTTTGGCCACGGGCGAGAGGAACTTCTTCTTCTGCTCCTCGGTTCCGGCGATTAGGATTGGATAGGTCCCCAGGGCGTTCACGGCGTAGGTCGTGGCCACCCCAGCGCAGATCCGGGCCAGCTCCTCGGTTACAAGGGTCAGTTCAAATGTTCCCCGGCCCATCCCGCTGTACACCTCAGGGATCCACAACCCGGAGAGGTCGGCTTTGACTAACTCCTTCATGATTTCGGCCGGGTATTCCCCTTTCTCGTCCAGCTCGGCGCGGACGGGTTTGACCCTCTTCTCGGCGATCTCCCGCGCCAGGTCTCGGATCATCTTCTGCTCGTCCGTCAGGAAATAGTCCATTCAGTCCTCCGAGTTTGATTATGGTTAATGAATCTAAGAGATTAAGTTTTGGCTTTTAAGCTGATGGCTTGTTTCAGATAGGTGACGGTTTCGTCAGTCGTCGTGCCGGGTCCGAAGATTTTTCCTACGCCCTGCTTGTAAAGCGACTGCTCCTCGTCCTTGGGGATGATCCCTCCCCCGAAGACTAGGATCTGCTCGGCGCTTTTCTCTTTGAGAAGCTTCAGGACTCGGGGAAAGATGGTCATGTGCGCACCAGCCAGGCTGGAGATCCCGATGGCATCGGCATCCTCCTGGATCGCGGCCTCCACGACCATCTCCGGGGTCTGGCGGAGGCCGGTATAAATGACCTCAAAGCCCGCGTCCCGCATTGCCCGGGCGATGACCTTCACCCCGCGGTCATGACCGTCCAGTCCGACCTTAGATAATACAACTCGGATCTTCTTTTCCATCTCTTCTCGCTCCTGCCTAAGTTATATAACTCTTTTTTAGGATTATGATATTTCCCCCCTGTACCCAACACCCTCCCTCCATCCTGTCGTTCAGAACACCGGCTCTTCGGTGTACGTTCCGAATACTTCCTTCAGGGTTTCGGCCATCTCCCCTTCGGTGGTATAACACCGGGCGCAGTCCAGGATCTTGGACATCACGTTATCGCTTCCCTTGGCCGCGTTCTTCAGAGCTCCCAATGCCCGTTTGACCTTGTCGTTGTCCCGCTCTTTGCGGACGTTTTGGACGCAGACGCGCTGCTCCTGTTCCACCTCCGGAGGGATTTTGAGGATAGGGATCTCCAGCTCCTCCCCGGGAACCAGGTAATCGTTTACTCCGACGATGATCCGCTCTTTCGTGTCGATCTCCCTCTGGAACCTGGCCGCGGCGTCCGCGATCTCCTTCTGGAAGAAGCCATTCTCAATGCACTTCAGTACCCCGCCTCGCTTCTCAATCTCCTTAAAATATTTCTCCGCCCCTTCCTCCATCTTGTTCGTGAGGTATTCCACGAAGTAGGAGCCCGCCAGGGGGTCGATCGTGTTCGGGACCCCGGACTCGTAGGCAATGATCTGTTGGGTCCGCAGGGCGATCTGGACGGCTCTTTCCGTGGGTAGGCCCCAGGTCTCGTCCATGGAATTGGTGTGCAGGCTCTGGGTTCCTCCCAGGACTGCAGCCAGAGCCTCGTAGGCCGTCCGGATGATGTTGTTCTCGGGCTGCTGGGCGGTCAGGCTGCACCCCGCAGTCTGAATGTGGAAGCGCAGCAGCCAGGACTCCTTCTTCTTGGCCCCGTATTTCTCCTTCATATTCCGGGCCCAGATCCGCCGCGCCGCCCGGAACTTGGCGATCTCCTCGAAGAAGTCCAGGTGGGAGTTAAAGAAGTAGGACAGCCGGGGGGCGAACACGTCCACGTCCAGCCCTGCCTTGATTCCGGCTTCCACATAGGCGAACCCGTCGGCCAGGGTGAAGGCCAGCTCCTGCACCGCCGTGGACCCGGCCTCTCGGATGTGATATCCGGAGATGGAGATGGAGTTCCACTTGGGCACGTGCTGGGAGCAGAAGGACATCAGGTCAGTGATCATCCGCATGGAAGGTTCGGGCGGGAAGATCCACTCCTTCTGGGCGATGTACTCCTTCAAGATATCCACCTGCAGGGTCCCAGTAAGCTGCTCGGGTTTCACCCCCTGCTTCTCGGCCTGGGCGATGTACATCCCGAAGATCATGTCCGCCGGCCCATTGATGGTCATGGAGGTGGAGATCTTGCCGCAGTCGATGCCGGTGAAAAGGATCTCCATGTCTTTCAAGGAATCCACGGCCACTCCGCAGATGCCGACCTCTCCTTCGGAAAGGAGGTGGTCGGAGTCGTACCCCATTAAGGTGGGCAGATCGAAGGCTACCGAGAGACCGGTCTGCCCGCGGTCCAGAAGGAAATGGTAGCGCTCGTTGGTCTGCTTGGGGGTCCCCATGCCCGAGAACTGCCGCATGGTCCAGAGCTTTCCCCGGTACATGGTGGAATGCACTCCCCGAGTGAAGGGATACTCGCCCGGAAGGTTCAGGTCCCGCATGTAGTCGAATTCCTCCAGGTCCGCCGGGGTTGCCAGCATCGGGATCGGCTCGCTGGAGATGGTCATGAACTTGGCGTTCCGGATTTTCTCCCCCTGGACCTTTTTCTCCCACTTCTCCTTGGCTTTTTTGGCTTCCTCGCTTTCCTTCATCTCATCCGCTCACTTTCTCAGTTCCTGCATCAATTCCCGGTACACCCTGTCCGCGGCCTCATACAGGCTCTCTCGGGTCCGGATTACGTCACGGGCTTCCTCAGCGATCCTTGTCTTTCCTTGTTCCCAGAGCCTTCCCCGGACGCGGTCCTCGACCAGCTCGGCGATCCTCTCGCGGACCCTTCTCTCCCTGCGCCCCTCCCACCTTCCCGAGGACTGAAGCAACTCGACCTGTTTCTCGATGGCCGCACGAAGCTCCTCCACACCCTCCCCGGATGTGGCGATGGTCTTCAGAATGGGTATCCTCGGAGTTTTTTCCTTTAGTTTGAGAACCATCTCGATGTCCGAAACCGCTTGATCTGCCCCCGGCCGGTCGGCCTTATTGACCACGAACAGATCCCCGATTTCCATCAGTCCGGCCTTCATCGCCTGGATGGAGTCCCCGGACTCCGGGACCAGGACCACCAGGGTCAAGTCTGCGGCCCCGGAGATCTCCAGCTCAGACTGACCGACGCCTACGGTTTCGATGAGCACGATGCCCTTACCAAACGCATCCAGGAGGTCCGCGACCTCCTGGGTTCTCAAGGCCAGGCCGCCCAGGCTTCCCCGCGTAGCCATACTGCGGATGAACACGCCGGGGTCCATGGCGATTTCGGTCATACGTATGCGGTCCCCCAGAATGGCACCCCCGGAGAAGGGACTGGTGGGGTCCACAGCCACAATGCCCACGGTCTTGCCCTGCTTCCTCCAGAGGAGGGTGAGCTTGTCCACGAGCGAACTCTTCCCGGCCCCGGGCGGACCGGTGACCCCGATTCGGAGGGCCTTTCCCATTCGGTCCTTGAGGGTGGCGAACGCCTGGGTTATCTCGATCTCCTCGGAAAACGAATTGTTCTCCACCAGAGAAATCAATCGGGAGCAGGCCATTCGGTCGCCCCGGAGAAATCGCTCCAGAAGGCTATTCAGGGGGTCCACCGGTTCGTGTGAACTTTGGTGCTGTTGAAGCGTCTCTCCTGCACCTTGCTCTCCCCGGGATAACCCAGGGCGATCAGCGCGATGGGCAGGACGCGTTGCGGAAGGCCAAACAATTTGCGGATGCCGCTGATCCTCTGCTCCCGGGGGTAGATGCCAAGCCAGACGGCTCCCAGACCTTTGGCATGGGCCGCCAAGAGGATGTTCTGCGCTGCCGCTGAGCAGTCCTGTACCGCATACCCGTCCTGCTTCTGGATGCCCAGATCCCCGCAAACCAGGATGGCTAGGGGGGCTTCGTTGAGCATCTCGGAATAGGGGTGAAACTTGGGGATTTCGTTCAGGATGGTGCGCTCGGTGATGACCACGAAATGCCAGGGCTTTAGGTTGCTCGCTGAGGGGGCGCTCATCCCGGCCTCTAACAACACCTTGATCAAGGCATCGGAGATGGGCTTTTTAAGGTACTTCCGGATGCTTCGGCGGGTCAAAATGGCTTCGAGGGCATCCATGCTTTATTTGAGATAGTCGAGGTTTAAGGCCTCGCGGACCATTCTCAAGGTTTCCTGCCCGATCTCCTGAGCCTCCCGCGACCCTTTTTGCAGGGCATCGCGCACCAGCGGGCGCCGGTCGTTGTAATACGCCCTTCGCTCCCGAATGGGCTCCAGGAACCGGTTCAAGGCCCGGGTGAGCTTCTGTTTAACCTCGACATCGCCGACCTTGCCTTTCACATACCTATCCTTCAAGTCCTGGACCTCTGCCTTATCCGGGTTAAAGGCATCATGGTACATGAATACCGGGTTGCCTTCCACGTGGCCAGGGTCCGTGGCATGAATCCGGGTGGGGTCTGTGAACATCCGCATCACCTTTTCCCGGACGACGTCTTCTCCGTCCCGCAGGTCGATGGTGTTGTCGAGAGACTTGCTCATCTTGGCCTGGCCGTCTATCCCGACCAGCCGCGGCACCCTTCCGACCAGGGTTTGGGGTTCCGGAAAGATGTCCCCATACAGCCTGTTGAAGGCCCTCGCGACCTCCCGGGTCATTTCGATGTGCGGGGATTGGTCTTCTCCCACCGGAACCAGGTGCGCCCGGGGCAGGAGGATGTTGGAAACCTGCATCACCGGGTAGGTGAAGAAGGCCACAGGAACGCTCTTCTTACCAAACCCATCCAGTTCCGATTTCAGGGTCGGGTTCCGCTGCAGCATGCCCAGGGGCAGATACCAGCTCAGCCAGACCGTGAGCTCGGCGTGCTCCGGGACAAGACTTTCTACGACGAAGTGGCTCTTCTCCGGATCGAGGCCCACGGCAAGCCAGTCCAGGGCGACCTCCCAAACGGACTCGCGGACTAGGCGGACGTTGTCGGCATAGTCCGACACCTGGTAGTCCGCGATGAGGAAGTAGCAGTCGTATTCCTCCTGGAGCTTCACCCAGTTTTCCAAGGCTCCGGCATAGTGCCCGACGTGAAGAGGTCCGGTCGGCCTGACCCCGGTGAGAATTCGCTTACGTTTCTCCAAGTTTGTGCCTATAAAAGTTTGATTTTATTTTTGATTGTTCAATTATTAATTTACTATGTTTTTGGTTAGTACTCAATTCCTTCCCGTGCACTAATCCCCTTCTGGAACGGGTGTTTCACCATTTTCACCTCAGTCACGTAGTCTGCCAATTGGAGAATCTTCTCATGGGCGTATCGTCCGGTGAGTACCAGCTCCACGGAATCTGCTTTGCCCCGGATCAAGTTGATGACTTCCTCCACGGTGAACAGCCCGTGGTCCACGGCCACGTTGATCTCGTCCAGGATCACCAGTTGGTACTCCCCCGAAGCCAAAGCATGCTTTGCTTTCTCATATCCTTCCCTTGCAACCTTCAGGTCATCCTCGGAAGGCTGCCCCCGCTTCACCCAGGTGGGCAGACCGGACTGGATCAGGGTGAACCCCGGAAGGGTTTTGGCTATGCTCATCTCTCCGTAGGAGCCCGTGCTTTTCATGAACTGCACCATGTAGACCTTCCAGCCGTGCCCCAGCGCCCGCAGGGCCAAGCCCAGGGAGGAGGTGGTCTTCCCTTTCCCGGTTCCGGTATAAACATGGATGAGACCTCTTAGCATAACTTATCAGTTTATCATACTTGACTATAAAAGTCAACCTCCCTTTTTATAGTCATTTAGCCCACTTCAGTGAAGACCTGTTTTTAGCCCTTTACAGGGAATAAATCCGTTGTTTCGAAAGTATTAATTATGGTAAAATCAAGACGCCTCAAGTTCTCACTAACGCTTTTCCTAAGAAAGGAGTACCCATGAATCGCCGCAGCGTCGTGTTTCTATGCATCCTGATTCTGATCTTCTCCGCCTTCGCTTATGCGGAGTTGGCCCAGAAACAGGCTCAGCAGAACGTCTCCTCTGCTGCCCCAAAGGGAGGCCAGACCTCGATCACAATGAATCCCAAGGGGTTCACTCCTGAGGTCTTCAAGACCTCGGACGGCAGGCGCGGCTGGAAGCTTCACCTGCCCGAGAATAAGCCCCTGGCTACCCCGGCCTACTGGGAGGGCATGATCTTCGTGGGCGGGGGCTTTGGTTCCTATGAGTTTTACGCCCTGGACGCGGCTACGGGAAAAGTGGTCTGGAAGTTTCACACCGGGGACGACGGCCCCACCGCGGCCGTGGTCAAGGACGGCTACTGCGGGTTCAACACCGAGTCCTGCATCCTCTATATCCTCAAGGCCAGGACCGGGGAGCTGGTCTGGCAGAAATGGCTCGGGGATCCCCTGATGAGCCAGCCGGCCATCGAGAACGGTCGCGTGTACATGGCCTATCCCGGATCGGACGGAAACCACTACCTGGCCTGCATGGCCGTGGAGAACGGCAAGGACCTCTGGAAGCAGCCCATCACCGGCGAGCTGATCACGGCCCCGGTCGTGGACAACGGCTCGGTCTATGCCACGGTCCTGGACGGGACGGTCTACCGCTTCGACGCCGCTTCCGGCAAGCTCCTCTGGTCCGATAAGAAGAACGCCACCTCGGCGCCGATGGTTTACGACGGCCAGGTTTACTTGAGCCTGCGAGAAGCCGCCCAGGAAGGCAAGACGACGGTGCAGTACGAGGGTCTGGCCCATATGGAGAACGCCCAGGGGAAACAGATGAACAAGGACCTCTGGGCCAGGCAGAAGGCTGACTATTTGAACGTGGACAAGACCTCCCGCTACGCCGCGGCCCAGAAGGCCGCGGACGCCTCGGTGGGCTTCTCCTCAGCCCCGGCCGCGGCCAAGCTTCATCAGGCCGAAGGCAACCTCGGGGTTTCCTCGGTCTCCGGGGTCTGGGCCTACCAGGGCTCACGCCCGATGATCCAAAAGGGAAACTCCTACCAGGCGATGGGGGATAACCTGCAGTGCATGGACGCGAAGTCCGGGAAGAAGCTCTGGGAGCAGAAGTACGTGCCCAAGGACAAGAACGCCGGCGGCCGCGCCCTCACCCCTCCCTCCCTGACCGAGAAGAAGCTCTTCGTGGGCTCCTCGGAAGGCGAAGTTCTGGCCTACAACCTTTCGGATGGCAAGCCCCTCTGGTCTTACAAGACCAGCGAGCCGATCCGCTTTCAGCCTGCGGTGGCCAAGGGCCAGGTCTTCTTCACCACAGACAACGGCACGATTTACGGGATCGAGACCGGGGATTCTTCGGACGACGGCTGGTACATGTGGGGCGGTAATGCCTCCCACAACGGCCAGGCCAAATGACCCTTGCAATGCGAAGTAATCTGGGGTCGTCCTAACGGAGGACGAAAGATGAAAACCTTGATCTTCTCTCTAACCATAGCCCTCGCCCTGGTCTCTCTGGCCCTGGCCGCGGACAAAGACCCTTACCTGGGCACTTTCCAGGTGACCGGCACGAGTCCCGGGGCCGAGGGTCAATATCAGGGCACTTTGACCATCGCCAAGCAGGGCAGCGTCTACAACCTCTCCTGGACGATCGGTCAGGGGGAAACCTATGAGGGCATCGGCCTCGTGACGGGCGACCGGCTCTCCGTGGCCTATTGGACGGGTGACCATTCCTCGTCCGGGGTCGTCGTTTACAAGGTAAGCTCAGACGGATCCCTCTCCGGGGTCTGGTCTCCCCAAGGTGAGACTCGAATCGGCACCGAAAAAGCCATTAAGCAGAAGAGCTGATCAGCAGAAACAACCAAGGAGGGCGAAGAAAATACTTCGCCCTCCTTTTTCTTTACCCGGCTAACCGATGTAACCGACTAACCTCTTTTACTGTCTAACCGTCCAACCGTCTAACGGACTAACCGATTTCCAAGTCTTTCCTTAGCTTTTCCTCTCCCCGGATTATCGCCTGGTCCGCCTCGGCGATGGCGATTTTCTGCGTCCGCCACCTCAGCATTTTCAAGGCTGTGAGGAATGGGACCCACTTATAGGCCACATGCTCTTCCGAGAGCCTGACCTTGGCCTCTGCTCCGACTTCGGCTGCGAAGAAGGCTACGGGCAGGAGCCGGTCCATCTTGGGCCGGTAGGCAACGGCCGAGGATTCCAGCCACCACATCTTCCTGGGTACGAGCCCGGTTTCCTCTTTGAGCTCCCGCTTCATCCCCTTGAGGATTTCCTCTCCCGGATCCAGGGTTCCGACCACGCACTGCCACATCCCGGGGAAGACGACCTTGGCGCTGCGCTTGAGCATCAGGTATTCCGCCTTACCCCTTTTCTTTCTGAACAGGAAGCACTCTACCAGCCCCGGCCCCCAGACCTTATCTTCCATCAAATCGAACTCCCGCTATGGTTGTCAGCCTTTGCTTGACTCAGCATCTCTCTTATCCGCCCGTCATCCTGAGCCTGACTCAGGATCTCTCTTAATACTTTTCTTTCCAGTCACTTGATCACCACCATCTTCCTCACCGCTTTCCTGTCCCCGGCCTCCAAACAGTAGAAATACGTCCCGCTCCTAACGTTCTTGCCAGAGCTATCTTTTCCATCCCAAGTTACAATATGCCTCCCGGTCGAAGCGAAGCGGAGATCCCGATGCTGTTTATCGGGACCTCCCACGGGTTCCCCACTGTCCACTAAGGTCCTCACAAGCTGCCCCGCGACATTGTAGACCCGTACTCTCACCTTCTCGGCCTTGCCCAACTCATATTCGAACGACGCTATCCCCCTCGTCGGGTTGGGATAGCTCTGCCCTAAGGCCGTTTCTTTTCTCCCCTGCCCCCCTTCTCCCGTGCTCCCCTGCTCCATTCCGGTCTGTCCGGCTTCCCCCCAGCCAAGCACCATCCCGAAGCTCCCCACGGTCCAGACGTGCGTGCTGTCCAGGGCGAACACGGCAGGGAGGTTGGCGTAGCACTTGCTGGTGTCCGGAACCCAGTTCCTGCCTCCGTCCGTGCTCCGGATGATGAGCCCGTTGTCCGAGACTGCGAAGCCGGTAAGGGTGTCCGCGAATGCGATGCTGTTCAGGTACTGGGTGACCCCGCTCGCCCCGGTGTTCCACGTGTTCCCCCCGTCCGTGGTCCAGAGGATCCTTCCCCCGCTCCCGCAGGCCCAGCCGTGCAGGGGGTCCTGGAACGTGATCCAGTACAGGCCGTTGGTCACCCCGGTGTTCTGGCTCTGCCAGGTGGCCCCGAGGTCCGTGGTGTGGAGCACGGTGCCCCCGTCCCCGCAGGCCCAGCCGTGGCTTCGGGTGATGAACTTGACCCCGTAAAGCGGGCTCGCGTTGGTGTTCTGGGCGATCCAGGTGGCTCCCCCGTTGGTGGTCCGGGTGATGGTCCGGTAGGCGGTCGTCGGAGAGCCCTTTTCCTTCATCCTCTCAATACGGCTCCAGGGTTTCGCTTTGCCCAGGGAGGGGTTTGAGGTATCGGGCATGACCAGGGTGTCCAGCGGTGCTGGTCCGTAACCCCCGCCTACGGCTACGCCGAAAAGGGTATCCGCAAAATCTATCGAGAATAGGGGATACGTCGTATTGCTGGTCTGGAAGCTCCAGGTATTTCCTGAATTGGTGGTTGTGAGTATTTCTGCACCATCACTGCATACCCAGCCTTTCTGAGGTGACGGAGAAGTTACTCCAAAGATGAAATTGAACGTTCCGCTTACCTGACGTTGCCAGACAGCCCCTCCGTTGGTCGTGTGGGTAATGACTCCGTTAGAGCCGGTAGACCAACCTAAGTTGGCATTGTAGAAAGAAACATTATACAGGCTGAAGTTCTTGATGTCGGCATTTCGTTTCACGGTCCAGGTGTTTCCGCTATTAGTTGTTTTTACTATACTCCCAGCGGCCCCTGCAACGTAGGCTGTATTAGTGTTAGCAGCATCCACACCGTAAAAGGCGTTGTTTGTTGTGAGGGTAGAATCCCATGACCACGTTACTCTCCCGTCAGTCGTGTTGAATATCATTGCGTTGTGACCATTATCTCCTCCTACTGCCCATCCGTCCAGCGTATCCCCAAAGGATATATCATATAGAATTACATACGGGCCGCCTGTAGTGGTTTGCCAGGTTCTCCATCCATCTTGTGTTCGTACCATGACATCGCCTTCACCAGATGCTGATCCTTTTACTGAATCCACCATGTCTATCGCAAGAAGGTACGGTAAAAACGCATCAGATACGGTCGTCCAGGTTAGACCTCCATCTGTTGTTCTTGTTACCATAAATATCCCCCCCGGCAAGACTGCATACCCTTTTAAGGTATCCACGAAATCTATCGGTCCAAATGCCCAACGATTAGTATCAGGCTGTATTCCTTGCCATGTGATTCCTCCATTGGTCGTTCTATAAATTGTATCAATATTTGTGGTAAACCATCCGTAGAGTATATCAACATATGCGATTCCCCTGAGATAGTAAGCGTTTGTGGTGTATTCTTCTCTCCATGTTCTTCCTCCATTTCGTGTTCTCAGTATAAATCCCGGCTCTCCCATACCTAACCATCCTCCAACGATCCACCCATTAGTACTATCCACGAAGCATAGTCCATTGAAATAGTGCCTCCCCGTATTATGTGGCTGGATGGCCCAAGTGTCTCCTCCGTTCGTCGTATGCAGAATGATGCCCTGGTTTCCGTCGTCCCCATAAATCCAGCCCTGCTGCCCAATGAACTTAACTTTCTTGAGGTTTCCTCCGGTCAGCCACTTCCACCCGCTCCCTTGTCCCCACCCCGCACCCGTGACGAGGAGGAGGATGGAGAGGGCGATATTAAAGCCAATATTAAAGCCGAACCGCCTGCCGGGTTTCCCTTGAGCGGATGGGCTCGCATGGGGTGCGGGCAGGCGTTTTATGGGGTTCACCTTGTGCTCCTCTTTTTTAAGGCTTTAGTCTGCCCTTATAGGGTATCACAATCGCCCCTATTTTTCAACATTTTTTCTCTCTTTTCTAATGTTTTTGGTGTGCTCAGCGAGTCCTTGGGTTAAGGACGAGCGCCGAAGGGGGGCTTGCCCCCCTAGCGGAAATTGCCGTCAGGCAATTTGGGGTGGGTGAGATTACTTTGCTCCTAAAGAATATGGATCCCAAAGGTTTTTCTCCCCTCTCCTGAAGACTCAGGAGAGGGGTTGGGGGTGAGGTTGAAATAACTTAAAATCTCATTCTTTTATTCCTTATAGGGTGGGCGGGCGGGTTTTAATATGTTGCTTCCGGACAGCTTCAGGGGGAACCCCTATAGGGGTGGTACAGAAGAGTTGCCGTAAAGCTCCTGCAAGGCTCGTGTATCCTGGGTTGCACCTGGCTTGCAACTGGGTTGCTTCTGGCTTGGTTCTGGCTTGGTGGCACCTCTAAAACGCTTCTACCCTCCCCCTTTGGGGGAGGGTAGCTTTGGGGATGAGGGGTGGGTTTTGGGGGTGAGTAGAGGTTCGGGCTGGCCTCCGGGGTTTGAGGCGAAGGCAGGGGCGTTTAAAGCCTTTCTAAGGGGACTTTAAGAGGAGTTGGTGGGTGGTTTGTGACCCTCTCGCCTTACGCCATTCTTCAGTGTCTTTATGGTTTTTAAAGTCCACAGTCTACAGTCCATGGTCCACAGTCGTCTTTCTCTCCTTACGCCTCATCGTAGCGCAGCGGAGATCCCGACCTATCGGGACGCCTTACGAATTACGATCTGTTTTCACAGGGCGCTCCCTGCGACGTAGCCCGAGGACCAGGCCCATTGGAGGTTATAGCCGCCCCAGTCTCCAGCCACGTCCAGGATCTCCCCGGCGAAGAAGAGCCCGGGCACGATCAGGGACTCTAAGGTCTGGGGGTTAACCTCCCTCCCATCTACTCCTCCTGACATGGCGTCGGCCTCCCGGTAAGACCTCCCGCCTTTCACGACCAGCTCCCAGTGGGTGAAGGCCTGGGCTAATTTCCTTCGCTCCTCAGTCTCGATAGTTACGACCTTCCGATGCTCATCGATTCCTACGGAATGCAGAACGACAGGAGCGACCCTGGCCGGCAACAAGCCAATAAACGAGAACCCCACCTCCCGCTCCGGGTGCTCATCCCAGCGCCTGGCCATGATCTCCTCCACGTCCTTGGTTCGGAACCCCGGGAAGAAGCTTGTCTCCAGCCTAAACCCCTTCTTGGAGAAATTTTCCAACACGATCCGGCTCACCTGGATCGCCAAGGGGCCAGAGATGCCGAACGGGGTGAACAATGCCTCGTCCGTGTTATGAAAAACTTCCCGGTCCCCCACCATCGCTCGGACCTCCAGGTCCATCCTCACGCCCTGCAAGTTCTTATGCAACCGGCTCTCCAGTTCCAGGGGAACCAGGATGGGAGAGGTCGGAACGATGTGATGGCCCAGGGATTGGGCGATCTCCAGTCCGGTCAGACTGGCCCCGAACTGCGGTCCGGCCAGTCCCCCGGTGGTCAGAAGCACGTGCCGCGCCGTGTGCGACTCTCCCCTCTGTTTGACCAGAAACTCCTCTTTTTTAAACTCGATCCCAATTACCTCAGCGTGTAGCCTTACCTCCACCCCTGACCCCATTAATTCAGACGACAAAAGATCTCGCACTGCCTTGGCCTCATGGGATACTGGGAATACCCGTCCCCGAGCCTCCACTTTGGTTTCCAATCCGAGTTCCCTGAAGAAAGCCCGGGCGGTTTTGGAATCAAACCGTTCCAACACAGACTGGACCACCCCACGGCTCCCGGCCTGATAGTGTTCCGGCCCCACCTGCTCATTGGTCAGGTTGCACCGTCCGTTTCCCGTAGCCAGGAGTTTCCTCCCCAGCTCCTTCCCCTTCTCAAAGAGCAGGACTTTTCGGCCCCTCACCCCAGAAAAGATGCCAGCCATCATCCCGGACGGTCCACCACCGACGATAATGATATCCCAAGTAATTTCAGTAGGTTGCATGCTTATCTTAGCAGGTCACTTAAAACGAAAAACCAAGGTAACCCAGCCCTTAGTCTTATAATCCCGGACCTTCTCTTATCGCACCTTCTCACAATCTCACCTTTTCACCATCACACCATTTTCAGGACATTCACCTTCCCTTTTTGCCCTAACTGTCCGGCCACTAAATCGCACTTGGTCGTGAACAGGCAGGCCGTCTTTCCGGGTATCAGGTTACGGTAATCCGGCTCCGAGAGAAGGTAATAGTTCGCTTGTCCTTTGGCGATGATCAGGTCCGCCCTTTTCAACTCCTCAAGAAGCGTCGGCGACGCCTCCTCGAATAGGATGCCGAGGGTGTCCGAGCCGGAGGACACGAGCCCGTCTACTGCCTTATCCAGGCCGACGTAAACCGCGTCCGCTAAGACCACGTCGCTCGTAATCGCCCCTCCCCTCACGACCCCGTAGACCGACTTCCCAGGCTTCAGACACTCATCAATGAACAACTTGTCGATGGCGATTTCCCCTACGTTGTCCAGGACGTAAAGGATGCGCTTGGAAGAGGATAATGCTTCCCAAAGGCCCTGGGAGTCATCCACGGCTAGCCCCTTCTCCTGGACAGCCCTGAGCCTGTCTTCCACAGCCGCGATGTCAAACCGGTACCCGGCCCCGGCGGTGCGGAAATCCAGGGAATTGGCTGCCACAGCCCAGCGGGCCAGGGCCCGGAATTTTTCCCTGGCGTGGAGGCCTGACATTTCCTGCTGGAGGCGTTTGGCAAGGGCTACCCCTACTCGGTTGGTTTGTTCCCTCTGCTCTTTAAAGGGAATGGCCTGTCCCGAGCGTTCCTTGAGCAGGCGGTGAACCCGTGTGATCGCCTGGGACGGTACTCTGCCGTCCAGACTCTGACCATCTAAAAAAACACGGGCCTCTGCTATAAAAGCTTCGGCCCAGGATTCGTCGCCGGATAAAATAACGGCCGCCTCGCGGACGTCCCCTATGATGCACTCCCTGCAGGGCGGACCTGTTCTCACTGGAGCAGTTTGGAAAGCTCAGATTGGGCTTCTGAGCTTAGACCTCCTTTTTCCTTGGCGACCTCAAGGATTTCCTTTCCGAGGGCAAGATAAAAAGAAAGACCCTCAGGATAGTCGTCCCCTAAAGCCTTGAGGTGAACCTTGACCGTTTCCACATCCCCACGCTCAATAGGCCCGGTTAGGGCATCATTCACCCCCATCTGCTCGATATGAAGAAGCGTCCCCCTCAGAAGAGGCAGGGACATCGCCAATGCCTCTTCGGACGCTACGCCCGCCTTCTTAAAAGCCTCGGTTCCTTCCTTGACCAGCGCCACCAAGCCGTTGGACAAAAGCGAAGCTCCAGCATGGTAAAGGGGTTTGGCTCTTTCCTCTAAGACGACGGGAAAGCCGTCTAAGGCATGGGCCAAATCCTTGCCCACTTCAATGGCTTCTCTATCCCCCTGAAGCACGAAATAAATCCCAGCCATCTGAGAATTCTCCCCCTTTACAACAAAGCTCTGCAGGGGATGGAAGGCCAGGGTAGAAGCTCCGTACATCTTAGCTGCGACCAAGGCTCCGGTGCCTAAAGCTCCGCTGGTATGGGCAACGACCTGGCCCTTGCGAAACCCGGCTTTTCCCGCAATCCCATCACAAACTGTTTTGATCGCCCCGTCCGGGACCGTGAGAAAAAGGATGTCAGCATTTTTTGAACATGCTGAAGCGTCCGTACCGGCACTCTGGGCGTGGACCTTGTTTTTGAGTTCCTCTGCTGAAGCTACATCCCGGCTCGCGATTCCAGCGATCGGATAGCCCCTTTCGGAGAGAGAAAGGGCCAGTGCACCCCCGACTCGACCAGCACCCACAAACCCCAAGGCCGGCTTGCTCATCGCATCACGACCAGACGGCCGAACTCCTTGGCTGAAACCTCGCTCCCAGACTTCATGGCCTTGGCCGAGATTTTATAGAGATAAACCCCATTCGCTAACCGATCCCCATCCGCGTCCTTACCGTCCCAGTAGACCTGATTGTATCCTGCCGAGAGGATCCCCGGCCTCAGGCTCCTGATTAACCGTCCAGCCACAGTGTAGATTTTGATCTCGGCATCTGCGGACTGGGTGAGTTCAAAAGTGAACTGGGTGTCGTCCTTGAAGGGATTGGGATAGTTCACCAGGTTCTTTACCTTAAGGTCCAGCTCGCTTCCCACCACGACCTTCACCGAATCCGAGGATCGGTTCAGGAAGTTGTCTGCAGCCTCGACGGTCAGGGTATAGGTGCTATCTCCCTCGTTGGGCGCGTAGAGCGTGACCGGTGTGGAAAAACTTCCCTTCATGTAGCTCCCTAAGTCGTATGTGAAATAGTCCGAAAGATACTTGGCGTTCAAGCGGTCTTGGTTAACAACTATTCTCAGCCGGTAGCGCTCGGGCTGCTGCTTGGAAAGGTTGATCCCGGATTCATCCTCTAACTGTCCTACTAAGGTGAAATTCGGCGCGACGCAGTCTCCGTCCTGTAGTGGCTTGCCGTTAACGTAAAGGACGATGCTCGGCCCCTTGCCATCATCTCGGGCCGTGGAATCGTCGTATCCCCGTACTGGAATGGAATCCAGGGCTCCATGCCCATCCATCTGGTCGTTCCATACATAGACGCTTGCCCGGCCGCCGTTCCCAGCCCTAAGCCCCGTGGGCACGATGAAGCTGGCTGAAAACTGGCCGTTGGTCACCTTGGCCATCCCGCGGAAGATCGGGATGCCCGGAAGCCGATAATTAGTCCATAGCCAAGGGCCGCGGGGGCTGACATAGTGCTTAAGGGTATCGGAATCAAAGGCCGTAACCAGGGCCGTACCGTTAAACCCTCCACCCACATTTCCTGTGACCCTGGTCAGCCGTTTTCCCTCGTACCCTATCGTATCGCTAAGGCTCAGACTCACAGGTAAATGCGGCTGGGCTGGTTGGAGTCCTGGATCGCCTAACAATAGGATGCTTTGATTATTACCCGGGTTTCTGGCTACAAATTTAGCGTATTCAAGGCCCGAACCTAAGTCCGTGGAATCTCTGAACGCCTTATCCAGGAAGTACATCACCACAGATTCGTTCTCCCCCCCGCCCCTAGTCCCTCCGACTGCAGCGATGGTCGCGATCGCTCCCTTGTCCCTGGCCCGTACTTCCATCTCGGCCATGCACTCGTTATCGATCATGTGGAACTTGCCCACGGCGCAAGAGGCTGAGGAGATGATCGGAAGCTTCTTCCCGTTGGAGAGCAGGGTGACATCGGCCGGGGCTAAGAAGGCCTGCTCATGGGCCCAGACCCACCAGCCCCCATGCCCCACGAAGCTCACGAAAACGGCCCCGTCCGAGATGGCCTTAATCGCATCGGCCTCAGCGCCGGGCTTCTTACAGTAAGCATCTCTGGCATATTCCGTGAGATAGATCTTGGTGAAATCGAACTGCCGCGTGAAGTGCTGTGTGGCGATTTCCTCGGTCATATCTACGTGGGTCAGGTTGTAGTCATCGTCGGCACAGCCTTTGTATTCGTCGTCGGCTACGAACACGGCCCGGTTCCGCCAGGCCCCGAAAGTCTCCGGAGAATCGTAGCGCTGGATCTTGTCGATCACGATGCTGACATCCTCCAGGGTTTGAACCGGAAGCCTGCCGACCTTCATTTCGGGGTAGATGTTCTGGTGAAAGTAGACGAACCAGTCATCGGTCATCGTGTCCTCTATTCCCAACCCTCCGAGGTCATAATAGTCCCCCGAGACGTAGATTGGGAAAAGGCTCTTGGGATGAGATAGGTGCAGATTGTTTTTGAAATCGGAGTTTCCATCCCCCACGAACATCGCATAGTTCGCCGTTCTCTGGCCTTGGTTCCAATACTCATAGGCATAGCGCAAGAAATTACGAACCCCGGCAGGATCCGGCAACCCCCAAGAGAACTCATCATACACATTGGAGAGCCGCACGAGGAGGACCGTGTGGTTCTTGGACCGCAGTGCCCGGATCGCCTGCATCTGGTCATAGAACTGGTCGTTTGTGATGACGATGTAATCCGCAGTATTGTTCGGGTCGTGGAGGTTGGAGTAGGGTTTAGGCGCAATGCCCGCCGGCGCCTTGTAAGCCGATATGGCACTAGCCGCATACGAGCGAAGCGTGTCCACATCATCCTGAAAACGCAAGGTTCCCCCCTCGGGCGCAGGGTGAGTGATGCGGGCCGGGGCGAAGGGATCCGTGATGTCGAAAACCTCGATCTCGGGGTCGGAGAAGTTGCTGACGCTGAATTCAAAGCGCCCGCGCTCAAGGTTGCCGGCTACAGAGAAATCCAACCGCCCCTCCCGAGCCTCAAAACGTCTGCGATACACGACCTCATACCAGTCAAAGGCAATGGGGTCCCCATGACGCTGGATCTGAACGGTGTTTTCCCCTTCCAATGCCCAAGGACCGAAGGCCTGAATTTTCGTGGAGGGAGTCGAAGGGAACCGTCCGGAGAGATGGCCGTCCCAAATAAAGTTACTGTTGAACCAGATCGCCACATCCCGGTCCCAAGGTACGTTGCAGTCTGGTAGGTTCTTGCAGTTACCAGTAGCGGCGAAGTTCACCAGAAGGCTGCAGGGCTGCTGGGTTTCTACGCTAACGAGATTAGTTTTGTAATAGGCGGATTGAATAGTATCGGTGCTCAGATTTTCCCAATACCACTTCAGCCCCACTCCGTAAACATTGACGTTGTCCTGCTCCACGTGAGCCCGGCTCAAGAAAGTTTGTGGGCGGATGGGATTGGGAGAGCTTAAGCTTCCGTCCTTGGGCAGCATCCTTCTCCCCGAACCATTGCCCCAGGTCAGCCAGTAGACATTGGTATCGGTATAGGGATTAAAATACATGAAGGTGTCTAGGGAGGAGGCATAATACGGTCCATAAAGCCCCTTGCCGTAGAACACGATGTAATCCCCAGGGTCGAGTTTTCCGTCCTCCTCGCCGACAACCCAGACCGCGAGTTGAGGCATGGTGTCTGGAGCCACAGCGTTCGTATCGCGGGGCAATATCCTGCCCCCTCCGTTGTACACCTTGAGCGTCCGCGGGTCTACTTGAGAGATGTCCACACCCGCCTTCTGAAGATCGCTGCCGGTGACTTTGTAAAGACCATTTTCCAACACCTTGACTTTATACCACGGGCCGGAGTCGAAGACAAAGGAAGTGGTCTTCGGGGGGTTGAGCGGCTTCCGCCAAGCCTTGGCCTGTTCATAGTTTACGAGCAAGCTTCGGAACACATCATCAAAACCGTCCGGGTAAGCTTCCTGGGGCGCTCCACGGCCCGGGGTAAATGTCACCAAAACCCTCATTTTGTGACAGCAGTAAGCCTTCCGGAGGACGGGATTGTATTGGATGGGGTAAAACATTAGAGAGGCAATTTGTTGGGAGCGAAATGTAATAGGCTTGTCCAGTTGGGCTACGGCTGATGGATAGAGAACATTCGTGGCATATACTTCCGGATCCTTGATCCAGGAGGTTGTGCCCCAATCATCTCCCCGGGGAACCGGAGCCAAATCAACCTCCCCAATATCCTGAAGTTCCGCTTCCAAGATTTGTGCTCTCACGGAGGAACCTTGGGGAATCCCCAAAAAAACGGCCCGGAGTGGGACCTGCGGCTTTCCGACCTCGTGCGTCAACCCGCATCCTCCGATACTTAGGACCTCCATGCTTCCGCCCCCTAAGAGATCTCGGCGAATATCGCCGGGAGTGAATTCTAAAAGCACGCCTGACGCGTCGGAACGCAGGATCCGGAGCTCGCTGGTCGCACTGACCTTGAGCTGTGGCAAAGGCATTGGTATGCTTTGAATGGCGCCTGAAGGCCCTCCCCATGCCGAATGGAACAAACAAAGAGAAAAGACACTAAGAAGATAAAGGGTATGTTTCATTTTTGGTATTTGACTCCCTCCCCCATCCTCAGAAGGATTCTGCTTGGTCAATGAGCATGATCGGTATGTCGTCCTTGATCGCATATTTCAACCGGCAGGCATGACAGATCAGCTTCTCGTTCTGACGATCGTACTCCAAGTCTCCTTTGCATTTCGGACAGGCCAAGATCTCCAGCAACCTCGAATCTAACATCTTTTTCTCTCCCTCTTATCAGTCCTCCAAACCACGTTAATCTACCTAAATTTCTACCTATTTACTTTAGCACAAAATGCCTTATAAGTCAATTGCTTTTTAAGGAAGAGTCTTGTGGCGGTGCCCTGAGGAAATCCGCCACCTTGAGCCGAAGGCCACCCGCGAGAGCTGGATCGAAACCTGTGACGTTCCGGTTATAATGCTCGACTCCATCTAAGAAGGCCAGGTGGAAGCCGAGGTTCATGGCTCGACGAGCAGACGTTTCAGAGATAAGATAGACGATATATACCTTTCTCCCCGGAATGCGGTGGGCATTGGGATCGTCCACAAGTGCAAAATTAAAGGGCTCGACCTTTGGGTTCTCAAACCAGAACATTTCCTCCCATCCCAAGATCAGAAGAGTCGGCTCGGGCAATGGGTGACACGGCAAGACTTTGCGAAAGGACAACGCCTCCCGTCGTCGAACGTAGTCCTCTAACAGGATTCCTGAGCTTACTCGGGGGGCAATGAACAACTTTCCATCCGCGTGTTGAGGAAGGCGAATATCCACAAACCCGTTCAGAAGCATACACATCACCGCCAGTGTTAGTAGGCGAGGCTTGAGGACCCGATTCAGGACCAGAAAAAACCAGGGCATGGCAAGAATCAGGTATCCTGGTTTATCAGGTACGATGATGAAAGGAACCAAAAGGATGCTCATAAAGCTCAAAAGCAGCAATAAAAAACGATCCTGGGTAAACCGTTCCTTCAGGACATGACGAGAGGCAACGAGGCTGATCAGTACGGCAATGGCGCCAAGCGTTCCAATGCTACGGATCGTCTTCCACCCAACATTTAAGAGATGCTCAAGGGGACTCCGGTGGCTTGGCACATAGCGGACAACTTTCAACCCGTAAGTCAGAAGGGCTGGGCTATAAGAAAAAAAGGCAATAGCTAAACCAATAAGTAGCGATATAATAATGAGATGTGGTTCTTTCTTCATGTAGCACATATATAGAAGTGCGCAAAAGAAGAATACCGCGCTACTGGGCCTTAACCCAACTGAGACCCCGATGAGGGCAAAAGCTAACAGACTCTTGCCCTGCATCAAAAACACGCTAGCCCACAGGATGAGGGCGAGAGCCCAGAGATAATCCATGGTCGAGGCAGAATAGGGCCAAAAAAGGGGGAAGAAAGCAAAGAGAATAAGTAGGGTCTTTCGGGGTAGGGTCCGGGTCAGAGTCAACAACCTGGAAAAGGCCCAGAACGAGAAAAGAAAGGCAACGAATGTCGCTAGGTTCATGGCCCAAGCTTTACCCAAAGCCCAGAGGGGGGCATTGATGATCTCGTATACAGGGTAGCCTGGCTCCCGGCTGACCTCGTAATGGCCTGTCTGCCATACGTGCGCTGCTGCGCGGGCAACTCTCCATGAATCCCCCTCGGCCCCATACCCGAGGCCGAAGTAAGGTAGACGGGTCAGAAAAAGCGCCGAGATCCAAAGCAGAGCTGGCCAGAAAGGCTTTTGGAGTAATTTCAACGGATCGCTCTCATCAGAAGGATTCCCGTATATGAACTAGGCATGCTTTACCAGCTTTTCTCCTCCTTTAAAGTCGCAAGTTTTTCATATACGCCATACTCCCCCTGAGCCTCTTCCTTCTTTCCTAATCCTTGCAAAGCTACACTGAGATTGAGGTGAACCATAGCATCCTGGGGATTCAAACGGATTGCTCGGCGGAAGGCTGACTCAGCCCCGGAATACTCTTTTTTAGTCAAGAGGGCAAAACCCAAGCCTTCCCAGAAATCTGCCTCATTCGGCGAAAGCTGAGTAAGCTTCTCAAGGCATCTTATCTCTTGATCCGTTTGCCCGGTCATCCCATAGAGTTGGGCAAGACGGGACCAGGATGAACAAAACATAGGGCTCCAAGCCACATGTCGCTCGTAGCATGAGATTGCATCCTGAAGGCGGCCCTGGGCCAAATAGATTTCTGCCAACGCTTCCCACACATAGAAATGCTCGGGTCCTTCCTCGAGCGCAATCTGAAATTCCTTCCGGGCACCAGCGGTATCGCTCTTCAGGGACCAGAGGAGGTCTCCTCGTAAATAGTGAGCTACAGGGTTTTTCGGATATTTCGTTAAGATGGTTTCAATCCTTGTGAGAGCCCTCTGCTCAAAGGAAACCCTCAACGGACTAAAGTACTTTTCATGAAAGAAATAGGTCAAAGATCTTTCCCGGTATCCGCGATCTCGCAGAGGATCCATGACTGCAATATCCATGGCCCTCCGAAAGGAAGCGGCTTTCGAAGCATTGAGCGCCACAAAGCCCGCGGTCGAGAAAAGCCCTGTCCAGAACAGTGCCAGGGCCAGATAGCCTGGATTTGCTAGCGGAGACTTCACCACGGCGTATGTAAAGAGGAGGGTATAGGCGATCGTTCCGCAAGCCGTGAGGACATCCCAGTCCCGGCCAGCTCCAAGCTCGGGGTTGAAAAGCACCGTGAAGGCAACCTCAGCCAAAGCCCCTAGGAGAAGGTATCGGAGGATGTTTCTTTCAACCTTCAAATATCTGACAAAACACAAGGTTAAGAACAACAAGGGAAGCATGACCGGGGAGGCGAGCAAGTGAAGGTTGATGATATCGACTCCATGATCCCAGGAAAACAAGAAATAACCTGGAGCATCCACAAGCCCTCCCCAAAGGGGCAAAATGAAACGGGAGAATCCCTGATGTCTCCCCAATTTTAGGATCGCCAGAAAAGTCAAGAGCAACGTTCCGAGAATTCCTAAGGCGATGCCCCAGGTTTTCCTCCCCTCGGACCATCCCTTTCGTCTTTCTACCCAGAGCAGAACCCAGGTAGGGGCAAGCATTAGGTTGGCCAGGTGAAGCATAATCAGGATTCCGAGGATCAGAGTAGGGTATAGGAGCGAACAGCGACCCTTTAAGGCCCAAATCCCAAAAAGGAAATAGGCCAACTGGCCGACAGGGAGAAAGCTGTAGTTCTCAACATACCCACAAAATTGCTGCACCACTCCCATCGTCAGAAGGACCCCGAAAGCAAGCCAGCGTCCTGGACGATCCCCCCCGGCACTCGTCTTGGCCCACAATCGAGCGAACAGGAGGAAGAGAACGCCAGCTGTGCAGGACAGAATAATATAGTTGGTCTCAGGAGCCGGATGCCAGGGAGAAAGTATCCAGTGAAGAGCCCAGGGAATCCTTCTTCCCAAGGGTTCTGAAGAGCCCGGAGGAAGGTGGTTGCGGGCCAAGAAAGACAGCAAACTCCTCCCGTCCCCTAAATAATAAGTGCGTTCACGGAGCAGGAAGAAGATGAACCCGGCCCCAACACCTAGGACAAGATAACCCAACTTCCATGGTATTTGAAGAAGGTATCTTTTAATCCATTCTGAAAGGACCGTAAGAAACGAACGCAGGCTTCGGTTTACCCAAGGAATTAAAATCGCCAAAGCCAGGAGGGTCGCCCCGATCCTCACGTGGAGCGGGAAATATCCCCAAAACGACAATCCCCACAGACGTTCGGAGGGAAAGAACGACGCTGCGAAGCGGACCAAAGTCAAAACACCGCATAGGCCTGCTGCGATAAACACCACCGTCCTTTGAAATTTCTCTTCTTTATGCTTTTCTCTTTCCATGTATCTTAGATTGTATCCTTTTCCGAAGAGTAAGTCAAGGGGCCTCAAAGAGAAGTAGGAATGTTTCTAGCGGTGTTCCGACGGTGTTTCTCCGGTATTTCCACGGTGTTCTCTCGGTCTTCCCGCGGTATTCTTACGGTTTTCTCGCGGTCTTCTCACGGTATGATGGAGGAGGACGAGTGGTGCCCCTCTGACTGTCGATCGATGACTCATCTAACCGTTTTAAACAGAATACCTTAGAATGTAAAAGAGGCGCCTTTTCAGCGCCTCTTTTGCTATGAAATAAAAGAAGGTAACTATGAAGAACGGCTTGTTTGAGGAATTAACCGGAAAGCAGAACCCTTTGCGTTTTGCTTTCCTACTTCCGCACCTTGAACCGGCCGTCCAGCTTCTTCATCTTCTCCACGATCCCGCCGTATTCCAGCTCGCTGTAGGGAAGCATGGCGATGCCGGAGAACCCCTGCTCCCTGATCTCGACGGACTTTCTGGAGACCTTATCGCGGATGTAATCCCAGAAGGGATGGTCGAAGGCATCCGCCGGCTCGGTGAGCTTGCCTTCGTGGACGCAAAAAGCGTGGCAGGACACCACCGGAGGACCGTCGAAATAGGAAATCGGAGAATTGATCTTCACGGGCATCAGGGGCCCGTTGTGACTCCCCCGCATGAACCCGGCTACGTAGTGTCCGATGCTAAACGGGGAAAGCACCTCCCCGGTCGCCGGGAAGCTTCCCTGGACCCGCACCAGCATCACGGGATCGTCCTTGCCGGTGTATTTTCCCGCGATGTTGTGCAAACGCGTGGTGCTCACCGACGCGGCGATCTCCCCGGAGTTTCGGGAATGGACGCTCTCGACCACGAACCGCTCGTTGTCCCGCAGTAGCGCAGCGATGTCGTAGAGCTCCTCGGGGGCATTTAATTCGATCACCCGGTCACCCTCGGTATTCTCCACGTCCATGATGGTGTATTTGAACCCCTTGGCCATCGCCGGGCCGAGCATCAGCCCCGCGTTGAACATGGGATCGGAAAAGGCCAGGTAAAGCGGCAGGTTGTAGGCCCCGGGATCGGTCTTGTCCGCAGCGAAGAAGAGGAAGGGCTCGTTGGGACGCTCCTCGATTTCCATCTCGGCCACGGCCGGCCCCATCCCCTTCACGTTCCCGGAGAATGCGTCCTTCAGGAGGTCTTGGCCCGCCCCATAAAGGCCCTGGCCCTTGGCTACCGCGGTCCCGGCCACGAAGGCGTCCCAGCCCAGCTTGTGGATGTCCGAATTTCCCGTCCCCTTCTTGTGGGTGAGGAGGATGGCGATGTCATCCCCGGTATGGCTCACGAAGAAGTCTTCGAACAGCCCTTTTCCATTAGCGCCCACAAACTCCTTGACCTTCTCCAAGAGCTTGCGGCTGGGCTTGATGTGCCCCCCGATGCTACCGATGTCGGCCTTCAAAACGGTTAACGTAATCTTCATTCGTCTTCTCCTAACATCCTTTTAAATGTGTTTAACGCGTGAACGGACTATCGCTATCTGTTATTATTTTACCTGATTCATGGTTAATCTGTCAAGGTGAAGACTGATGATCCAGAAAAGGCGTGATACGAAGAACCCGCCTATCCGTTTTCGTTTGCTTACCGCCCGAACAATTTCATCCCGATGGCTTTCATCTTCAGTCGAGCGATCGCCCCGGTCGGGTCCAGACTCTTGGGGCAGACTTGCTGGCAGTTGAAGATGGTGTGACAGCGGAAGACCCCTTCGTTGTTGCCCACGATCCCCAGACGCTCTTTCTTGGCCTGATCCCGGGAGTCATTCACATAGCGCAACGTCCACAGCAGAGCGTGGGGACCGAGGTATTCCGGGTTCGTGGCCGCGACCGGGCAGGAGCTGTAGCAGCAGCCGCAGAGAATGCAATCCACCCAAGGGTCCATCTTCTTACGCTGCCTGGGCGACTGCTTGAACTCCTTCTCGGGAGCCTCGGAGGCCGCGATGAGATAGGGCTTCACGAGCTTGAAGTTCTCCCAGAACGGGTCCATGTCCACGACCAGGTCCTTGATCAGCTCGAGGTGCAGCATCGGCTGAACGACCACCGACTTTCCCTTGAAGGCCTCGATCCGGGTGCGGCAGGCCAGACGGTACTGCCCGTTGATGTGCATGGCACAGGAGCCGCAGACCGCAGCCCGGCAGGCCGAGCGGAAGGCCAGGGTCGGGTCCAGGTTCTCGAGGATGTAATACAGCGCCTCGAGGACCGTCATACCCGTGCCGCTGGAAGGCACCTCGAAGGTATCGAAGCGCCGCTCCACCCCGCGGGAAGGATCGTAGCGAAAGACTTTGAAGGTCGCCATTAGTATTTCCTTTCCTCGGGCGCATACTTCCCGGGCGTCACCGGCTTGTAGGAAAGCTTTGGCCCAGAGGGCGTCCAGGAGGCTATGGTATGCTTGAGCCAGTTGGCGTCGTCGCGCTTGGGAAAATCTAGCCGGGAGTGCGCGCCCCGGCTCTCCTTGCGCACGATCGCTCCCTCGGCCACGGCCTCGGCCACGTCCAAGTTCCCTGCCAACTCCAGGAGCCAGACATGATCGTAGTTGAAGGTCTTGCCCGGGGCCGCGGCCCGGATTTTGGCAAAGCGTTCTTTTAACTCTTTAATCTTGGCCCGGACCGCGACCATCTCGACCTCGGTGCGGAAGATCCCGACCTTTTCGAACATCGCATCCTGCAGTTCGGTGCGTATGGCATAGGGGTTCTCGCTCCCCTTCCGGTTGAAGAGCTCGAAGAGTCTGGACTCAGTCTTGCGCCGTTGCTCCTCCAAAGCCTTCTCGTCCGGCATCCCAAACGTCTTCGCAAACTCCCCGGCCTTTGCCCCGGAGCGGAACCCGAACACGATGGTTTCAAGAAGGGAGTTTCCGCCCAGTCGGTTCGCCCCGTGGACCGAGACGCAGGCGCACTCCCCGGCGGCGTAGAAGCCACGGACCTCGGTGGCTCCGTCCCTGTCGGTATCAATTCCGCCCATGGTATAGTGCATGGAGGGCTGGATCGGGATGGGCTGTTTGATGGGGTCCAGGCCAATGAAGTCCAGACAGAGCTCCCGAATCCCGGGCAGGCGCTCCATGATCTTCTTGGCCCCGAGGTGGCGCAGGTCGAGATAAACGTACTGCTGGCCTTTGATCCCCCGGCCCTGGTTGATCTCGGTCTGGATGGAACGGGAGGTGATGTCCCGGGGAGCAAGCTCCATGACCTTCTCCGAGACGTAGTTCTTCATGAAACGCTCACCCGCGTCATTGATCAGGTAGCCTCCCTCCCCTCTACAGCCCTCGGTCATGAGGATATTGGAGCCGAACAGGCCGGTGGGATGAAACTGGATGAACTCCATATCCTTCAAAGGCACGCCGGCCCAGTAAGGAATGGCCACGCCCAAGCCGGTGGAGACATGGGCGTTGGTGGATTTGGCATAGATCCTTCCCGAACCCCCGGTGGCGAAGATCACGGCCTTGGCACGGATGGCATGGAGGTCTCCGGTCGCAAGGTCGATGCCGATGACCCCCTGGGCAGCCTTACCATCCAAAGGCAGGGCCACGACCATCCATTCCTCGTAGACCCTTACCTCGTGCTTCACGAGCTGCTGGTACAGGGTCTGGAGCAGGTAGAGCCCGGTCTTGTCCGTGCCGTAGCAGGTGCGGGGATAGCCCGCGCCCCCGAAGGGCCTCTGGGCGATCCGGCCGTCCTCCATTCGGGAGAAGGGACAGCCCCAGTGCTCCATCTGGTAGATGACCCGGGGGGCCTCCGCGGTCATCAGGGTGGCGGCATCCTGGTCGGCTAAATAGTCCGAGCCCTTGATGGTGTCGAAGGCATGCTTCTCCGAGGTGTCGTCCTGGCTGGCGGGATTGTTGGCCAGGGCGGCGTTGATCCCGCCCTGGGCCGCGCCGGAGTGCGAGCGCATGGGATGGACCTTACTGACCAGGGCCACGTCCACCCCAGCCTTCTTGGCCTCCACGGCCGCGGCCATCCCGGCCAAGCCCCCGCCTACAATCACGAGGTCATGGGACAGCATGGCCGCCTCCCATTTTGAAGAGGTGGAAGTAGTGATAATTGAAGACGAACAAGGTGTAGAGCATCGCACCCAGGAAGACAACCATCACGATCCCCAGAAGCAGCTTGTGGTGACGGGTCGTGGGCGAGAAATCCACCAGGGTCACCCGGATCCCGTTCAGCATGTGGAAGAAAATCACGCCCAGAAGCCCGATCTCTACGATGTGGAAGAACTCCGATTGTACCAGGCCCAGACGCTTGTTGAACCCGCCGGGCCCGAGCATCGCCGAGGAAATCACCCAGAAGTGTGGGAAGACGTACAGGACTAGGGCAATGCCGGACAGCCGGTGCAAAAGCCAGGACCAGGTCCCGACGTTGGGGTTCCGGGTGACCTCTTCCTTAATCGTGGCTATCTTTTGAAGGTATCCCATGGCGCACCTCACGCCGGAACAAGGAAGAGGTTACGGATGCCGAAATACCCGAACACGCACATCCCCAGACCGACAAGCCAAAACAGAACCAAGACGGCCTTCCGGAAGCCCGTCGATGGAGCGTAGTCCAGAAGGATGCCGTAGAGCCCGTTCAAGCCGTGGAACAGGCAGGCCGGGACGAACAGGAGGTAGAACAGCGACCACCACCCGGCGTAGGTCCCCTGCAGGCGTTCGGTGACCAGGCTGAAATCAATCGTCCTTCCCCCGGTTCCGAAGTGCAGGGCCTGAACGTGCATGAAGAGAAAGACCGTGAGCGCCAGAGCCGTGATCCGCTGCAGGAGCCAGGCCCAGAGCCCGCGCTTGGTTCGCATTATTCCTCCGCTCATGGGTTAATATCGGACCAATACGACAAGATTATACTAAAAACAAAAACCCTTCTGCAAGGCCCAACCCAAAATTAACGACCCGGGATAAAGGCTCTTTTCGACTTTGTCGTATAAGTAGCTATAAGAAAGCTCAGAAACGTGTAAAACCTAAAAGTAGGCATAATCCCGGAAAGCTCCTCAAAAGCTAGGAAAATCGGGAGGGGTTTCCGAGGTATTCACCCCCTCCCCTACCCCTTTTCCCATTTTTCGAACCAAAGATTTTTGAAAAAAGCCAAAAGTGTGTCATTTTTTTTGATACACACTTTTAGAAAAACTTCACAACCCCAATTGCGGCCCTTATTCTGCGTTGAGGGGTGTAAGAAATGAAAAGACCCTGGCTTGCGACAGGGCCTTTTTAAAATTCAAAGGAGATAATGCTTGCTACGACTTCTTGTATGCCTTGACACCCTGCTCGTACAGATCATTGCCGTGGACATCGTTCACCACGATGGCCGGGAAGTCCTCCACCCAGAGCCGGTTAATGGCCTCGGCCCCGAGGTCCTCGTAGGCCACGACCTGGGCCTTCTTGATCGTCTTCGCGATCAGGGCCGCGGCCCCGCCCACCGCAGCCAGGTAGACCGCCTTGTGCTTGACCATCGCCTCCCGGACCTCCTTGGACCGGGATCCCTTGCCGATCATCCCCTTCAAGCCCAGCTCGATCAGGGTCGGGGAATAGGCGTCCATGCGGTAGCTCGTGGTCGGGCCGGCCGAGCCGATGACCGCTCCCGGCTTGGCCGGGGACGGGCCGACGTAGTAGATGACCTGGCCCTTTACATCCACGGGCAGAGGCTTTCCCTCCTTCACCAGGTCATAAAGACGTTTGTGGGCCGCGTCGCGGCCCGTGAGAAGCTCTCCCGTGATCAGCACCTTGTCCCCGCTCTTCAGGGGAACGAGGTCTTCATCTTTTAAAGGCGTCCTGAGCTTAATCGTCTGTGCCATCTAAAGCACCCTTTCCTCGTGCCGGGCGGCGTGGCACTGGATGTTCACAGCCGCAGGGAAGCTCGCAATATGGCATGGATAGGTCAAAACGAACACGTCCAGGGCCGTAGTCGTACCCCCCAGGCCCTGGGGCCCTACCCCGGTCTTGTTGGCTAAAGTCAGAAGCTCCCGCTCCAGGTCCGCGTAATAGGGGTCCGGATTTCTCTCCCCCACCTTGCGGAACAAGGCCTTCTTGGCCAGGAGCGCGCACTGCTCGAACGTCCCGCCAATGCCAACTCCCACGAGGATGGGGGGGCAGGGGTTGGACCCGGCCTCGGCGACCGTCTCGACCACAAACTTCTTTACGCCCTCCACGCCGGCCGAAGGAGGCATCATCTTGATCCTGCTCATGTTCTCGCTACCCCCGCCCTTGGCCGCGAACCGGACCGTGACCTTGTCCCCGAACACGATCTCGGCGTGGATCACGGCCGGGGTGTTGTCCTTGGTGTTCACCCGCTTGATCGGGTCCCCCAAGATGGACTTCCGAAGATAACCCTCCTTGTAGCCCTGGCGGATTCCTTCATTCACAGCCTCCCGGAGGTCGCCCTGGATGTGCACGTCCTGCCCGACCTCCAGGAGGATCACGGCGAAGCCCGTGTCTTGGCACATCGGGACCTGCTCGGCCTTGGCGATCCGGTCGTTCTCGATGATCTGTTCCAGAATCTCCCGGCCCGTGGGGGACTCCTCGGTGCGGACGGCCTTCTTCAAGGCCTCCAGCACGTCCTCCCCGATGTTAAAGTTGGAGGACATCGCCATCTCCCGGACGGCCTGGGTGATGAGACTGGCTTGTAGTTCGCGCATCAAAGCCTCTATGATCGGCAAATCCTACAGTAGGTTTGCCGGAGGTTGGGCGATGAAGCCGTCCTTCATCAGGTGCTGGACCAAGCCGCGGGCGTGTTTGATCCTCTCCTCAGCCATCTTGAAATACTCCTCGCGGGTCTTGACCGTCCGGGCGATGCCCTGCTCCACGGCCTTCATGGCCACGGCCGCTGCCTCGCTCGGAAAGACCTCCCACTCTGCCATGGAGGGCACGATGTAATCCTCACGGAGACCTTTCCGCTCGGCCACGTTGGCCAATTCACGCGCCGCCGCCACGCACATCTCGTCCGTAATCGTCTTGGCCCGACAGTCCAGTGTCCCGCGGAAGATCCCGGGAAACCCCAAGGAGTTGTTGATCTGGTTGGGGAAGTCGGAGCGACCCGTGCCGATGACCCGGGCGCCGGCCTCTTGGGCCTCCCAGGGCCAGATCTCGGGCACGGGGTTGGCGCAGGGGAAGGCGATGGCGTCCTTGGCCATGGACTTAATCCACTCCGGCTTGCAGGTCCCCGGGCCCGGGGTCGAAGCCCCGACGAACACATCGGCGCCCTTGAACGCGACTTCGGGACCGCCCTTCAGGTTACCCTTATTGGAGGTCTGACACATATTCCATTTCTGCTTGAACTCGGCCTCCAGTTTCTGGCGGTCCGGACGGTCGCGGTGCAAAATCCCCTTGCTGTCCACGAGAACCATATTCTCACGCTTTGCCCCTGCGCTCTCCAGCACGTAGGCCGTGCGGATGTTGGCCGCTCCGGCGCCGAGGAACACGATCCTGACCTGGTCGAGTTTCTTGCCTACGAACTTCACGGCGTTGATCACCCCGGCGCAGATCACGGTCGCCGTGCCCTGTTGATCATCATGCCACACCGGAATGCCCATCTCCTTGCGCAGGGTGTCTAGGATGTGGAAGCACTTCGGCTGGGAGAAGTCCTCCATATTGATCCCGCCCACGCAGGGTTCCAGGAGCTTGATCCAATCGATGATCTTCTGGGGGTCCTTGGTCCCAATGCACAGCGGGAAGACGTCCACCCCGCCCAGGTACTTGAACAGCAGGGCCTTGCCCTCCATCACGGGCAGGCCGGCGGCCGGGCCGATGTCGCCCAAGCCCAGAACCCGGGTCCCGTCTGAGACTACGGCGACGGTGTTGCCGATGTTGGTGTGCTCGAATACTTTCTCGGGGTCGGCCTTAATCGCCTTGCAGGGCTCGGCCACCCCCGGAGTGTACCAGATGGCAAAATCTTGAAAGTCCCTGATGCAGCACTTCGGGATGACCTCGATCTTTCCCTGGTAAAAGGGATGCAGCTTCATCGCATCCTGACCGGGCTTCTTGGCCTTGGCTAACAGTTCTTCGACTGAGACCGGCATTGCCTTTGCTCCTTTTGAATGAAGTTCCGCGGTTAGCTGCGGGCCTTAAGGCTATATTCAGCCTGCATAGGCCGTACGCTCACCCGGCGCTTGTCCTTGCCCATCCGCTCGTAAGAGACGATCCCGGAGGCCTTGGCAAACAAGGTCCAGTCGTTGCCCACCCCGACGTTCTCTCCGGGGTAAACCCTCGTCCCGCACTGCCGGACCAGGATGCCGCCCGCGGAGATCATCTCCCCGGCATAGACTTTGACTCCACGCCGCTGTCCGGCACTGTCCCGGCCGTTGCGGGTGCTTCCCATTCCTTTTTTGTGTGCCATCTATAGGACTCCTCTTGTTCGAGAATGTAATGCCTTGGACTTAGAACTGAAGAACGAATCCGGAAATTCTATTTGCTGGTTTTCGCAACCTTCTTTGTTTTAGGTTTTTCTTTCTTTTCGGTTTCCACCTTGGGAGCTTTGGGAACCGCTGCCTTTTCCTTTACCGGTCCCTTTTTGGCCTTCTCTTCGACCTCAGGCTTGATCCCCGGCGCGGAGATCCCGGTGACCACTACCTCGGTGTAGGCCTCCCGGGCCCCCCACGTCCGACGGTACTTATTCCGTTTCTTAAATTTGAACCCCTTGACCTTGCGGTACCGGCCGTGGCGCAGAACCTTGGCGTTCACTTCTGCGCCTTCGACGACTGGCCGACCCACCAAGATGTTTTCCTGGCTCCGAACCAAAAGAACTTCTCCAAACTTAACCTCTTCACCTTCGGAAAGGGCTAATTTCGGGACTCGTAGGACATCAAAAGGAGATACCTTGATTTGTGTCCCGCCGGCCTTTACAATCGCGTACATCCTCTATACCTCCAAGCTGCTTACTGTAATGGGTTACCGCGGCCCCGGACCTGGAGCACCGCCAGGCTGGGGTTGACCCCCTGGTTGATTTCCAGGGCTCGGCTGCCCTTGAGGAGTCTGGACCGGTGTTCCTGAAGGGGGGGACGAACGTTTGGTCCCCTTCTCAATCTCCTGCTGGATCGCTGTCTTCGCCACCCTCTGTTTGGTCGAAAGAAACGACGTGGAGAGGGAGGTGAGGCCGAAGGCGATCGCCAGAACGCTGGTCACTTTGACCAAGGCCGGGGCCGCCCCCCGTCCCCCAAACACCGCCTGGCTGGATCCTCCGAAGACGCCCGAGAGCCCTCCTCCCTTGGAAGACTGCATCAGCACGACTAAAATCAGCCCCAAACAGACACCCACATGAATCATCAAAACTAAAAGGTAAAGCATGCTATCGCTCCTTTGCTTTAGCGATCTCGTTCACGATGATGGAGAACTGCTCAGCAGCCAGGCTTGCTCCCCCAACCAACGCTCCATCCACCTCTGGCTCGGCGGCCAGGGTTGCTACGTTGTCTGCCTTTACGCTGCCCCCGTACAGGATCCTCGTCTCAACGGAAACGCCGAACCCGTACTGATTGGAGATGAGCTTGCGGATGTAGCGGTGGGCCTGCTGGACCTGTTCCGGCGAGGCGTTCTTACCGGTCCCGATGGCCCAAACCGGCTCATAGGCGATGACTGCCTGGCCGGCTTGCTCGGCCGGGATGCCGGCGAAGGCCGCCTGCACCTGCTCATCCAGAACCTTGAAGGTCCTACCTTCTTCCCTCTCCTTAAGGGTCTCACCCACACAGATGATCGGGAGTAGACCGGAATCCAGCGCCGCCTTGGTCTTGCGGTGGACGCCCTCGTTGGTCTCTCCAAAATGCTGCCTCCTTTCGGAGTGTCCAATCAGGACGAACCGGCAACCCAGGTCCAGAAGCATAGCGCAGGACACCTCCCCGGTATAGGCCCCCTCTTTCTCGTAGAATACATCCTGAGCCCCCAAGGCAATCCGGGTCCCGGAAATGACTCCACCCACGGTTTCCAGGGCCGTGAAGGGAGGGAAGAGCACCACCACGGCCTTCTCCTGGGAACCGACCCGAGCCGCCAGATCTCCGGCCAGGGCCTTAGCCTCGCCTCGGTTCTTATACATCTTCCAATTTCCTGCTGCAATCGGCTGACGCATTTTAAATCCTCTTTGTTTTTTCCGCCCATTCCTCAAGCTCCGCACGGAACTTGGGATGAGCGATTTCGATCATGACCCTAGCCCGCTCGCGCAGGGTCTTTCCATGGAGATAGGCCACGCCGAATTCTGTGACCACATAGTGCACGTCCCCGGCGTTGGTGGTCACGGCTGCACCGGGCGTGAGCTGTTGGACGATCCGGGAAACCGTCCCCTCTTCGGCCGTGGCCGGGAGGGCGATGATCGGCTTCCCGCCTTTGGACCGGGCAGCTCCGCGGATGAAGTCCACTTGGCCACCGAATCCGGAGTAAAGCATCTCCCCGAGGGAGTGCGCGCAGACCTGGCCCGAGAGGTCCACTTGGAGCGTGGAATTGATCGCCACCATGCTCTCATGCTGACTGATGACGAAGGGGTCGTTCACATACTCCGTGGGGTGCATCTCGATCAGCGGGTTGTTGTCCACGAAATCGAACAAGTTGCGTGAGCCCAGCATGAAACTGGTCACTACCTTGCCGGCGTGGATCGTCTTCTTCTCGTTGTTGATCACCCCGGACTCCACCAGTTCCTTGACCCCATCCGAGAACATCTCGGTGTGGACGCCGAGGTCCTTCTTCTCCTTGAGGTAGAGGAGGATGGCATCCGGGATGGCCCCGATGCCCATCTGGAGTGTAGCTCCGTCCTCGATCAGGCTGGCCACGTGGCGCCCGATCTCTTTGTGCATCTCGGTCATCGTGCCCCGGGGAAGCTCCGGGAGGGGCGTGTTAGTGCGCACCACACTGTGAAGCTTGGAGACGTGGATGAAGCAATCGCCCAAGGTTCGGGGCATCTGTTCGTTGATCTCGGCAACGACCACGCGGGCATGCTGGGCGGCGGTCTTGGTTATTGAAACATCCACCCCGAAAGAGCAGAACCCATGCTCGTCCGGAGGCGAGACGTTGATCAGCGCCACGTCCAGCAGGACCTCCCCCCTTTTGAACAGGTCAGGGATCTCGGAAAGGTAGATCGGAATGAAATCCGCCTCGCCCCGGGCCACGGCCTTCCTGGTGGTCGCCCCTAAGAAGAAGCCCACATGACGGAAGCTTTTGGCGAACTCCGGCTTGATGTAAGGTGTCTCGCCCACGATGAGAAGATGCCAAACTTCGACTCTCTCCAGGTTCCCCGCCCGGGCGACCAAGGCCTGCATCAGGTTCTGAGGTGCGGCACAGCCCCCCTGGATCAACACCCGGTCCCCGGATTTGATGATACCCACGGCTTCCTCCGCGGAGACCGTTCTCCGCTTGAGGTCGTCTATCCAGCTCATCCCAGGTGATCCTCAAGGCGCTCCGCGGTCAGATCATGGGCCTGGCCCACTGCCTCCTTGACCACCCGACCGCTGTGCAGGTTGACCCCCCGTGCAAATCCCGGATCGGCTAACAGGGCCTGGGCAAGCCCCATCCGACCGATCTTTACGAGATAGGGTACCACGACATTAGTCAGGGCATGGGTCGCGGTCCGTGGGACGTTGCTCGGGATGTTGGGCACGCAGTAATGCAGCACCCCCTCCTCTAAGTACACCGGGTTGGCGGGGGTGGTGGGATGGGTGGTCTCCAGGCAGCCCCCGTGATCCACTGACATATCCACGATCACCGAACGCTTCCGCATCCTGCGCACCATCTCCCGGGTGACCAGGACCGGGGTTCGCTCCCCGTGGACCCGCACCGCGCCGATCAGGACATTGGCGTATTTCAGGACCTTCTCGATGTTGTAGGGGTTAGCGATCATCGTGGTCACCCGTCCGGAGAAGGTCTCGTCCAGGTGCTTGAGCTGTTTGGCGTTGACGTCCAGGACCGTGACCTGGGCCCCCAGCCCCAAAGCCGTCCGGGCCGCGTTCTGTCCGACCGTCCCGCCGCCCAGGATCACGACGTCCGCGGCCGGGACCCCGGGAACCCCGGAGATCAGAATGCCCAGCCCGCCATAGGAACTCTGCAGGAATTGTGCCGCGATGATCGGGGCCATCCGTCCTCCCACCTCGCTCATCACGGCCAGGACCGGGTACCCCCCCTCTCCGTCCTCGATGTTTTCCATCGAGATCGCGGTGATCCTCTTTTCCAGGAGGGCATGGATCAGCCCCGAGGGAGCGACCACCAGAGTCAGAAAAGCCATCAGCACCTGGCCCTCGACCAGACGCTCGTACTCCGCGGGCTGAGGCGGGGCGATCTTCAGGACCACATCAGCCCGGCCCCAGGCCTCCTCCGGAGAGTAGACGACCTGAGCCCCCTCTTTGAGATAATCCTCATCCGTGAACCCCGCCCCCACTCCGGCCTGGGTCTCGATGAAGACCTTGTGGCCATGGCGCACCAAGGCATGAGCTCCGGCCGGCGTAATCCCCACCCGCTTCTCCTGCTCCCGGACCTCCTTGGGCACTCCGAAGTTCAACCTTGCCTCCCGGACCGATGAAATGTCATCATCCGTCGAATGATGGAAGGTTTATTTTTCCGTCAACGCCGCTACCCCGGGCAGTGTCTTCCCCTCCAGGAACTCCAGCGAAGCCCCACCGCCGGTTGAGACATGGGAGACCTGGTCTTCCAGCCCTGCCTTGGCCATAGCGGCAGCGGAGTCTCCCCCGCCCACAATAGTGGTGACGTCCCGCTTCGTCGCTTCGGCCAGAGCAGCAGCGATGGCCAGGGTCCCCCGGGCAAAAGGCTCGGTCTCGAAGATCCCCATCGGGCCGTTCCAGATCACGGTCTTGGCCTTCTGGATCTCCGCAGTAAAGGCCTTGATGCTCTCCGGACCGATGTCCACGCCGAACCAGTCTGCTGGGATCGCGGTCGCGGCCACGACGTTGGTCTGGGCGGTCGGCTCCAGGGAATCCGCGACCAGAACATCCACCGGCAGGGTAAATCTTCTCCCCTTCTCCTTGGCCTCCTCCATCACCGAGCGGGCCAGTTCCACCTTCTCCGCCTCTAGCAAGGATTTTCCGACCTCGAAGCCTTTGGCTTTGTAAAAGGTGTACATCATCCCCCCCCCGATGAGCAGGGCATCCACTTTATTGAGAAGGTTTTCGATGACCTCGATTTTCCCCGAGATCTTGGCTCCCCCCAGGATGGCCACGAAAGGCCTCTCCGGGCTCTCCAAAGCCTTCCCCAAGTACTCCAGTTCCTTGAGCATCAGAAACCCCGCGGCGCAGGGAGACAGAAACCGAGTCACGCCTTCGGTGGAGGCGTGGGCCCGGTGCGCCGTCCCGAAGGCGTCGTTCACGTAGAGCTCCCCAAGATCCGCGAGCTGCTTGGCAAAAGCCGTATCGTTGGCCTCCTCTTCGGCATGGAACCGCAGATTCTCCAGCAGCAGAACCTCTCCGTCCTTGAGGGCTTTGGCCTGGGCCTCCACTTCCGGCCCGACGCAGTCCTTGGCTAGGGCCACGGGCTTTTTGAGCAATTCCGAAAGCCGCTTGGCGCAGGGGGCCAGGCTCAGGGTGGGCACGACCTTGCCATCCGGCCGGCCGAGATGCGACATCAAGATGACTTTCGCCCCTTGGGATATGAGGCGCTCGATCGTTGGCAGGCTCGCCCGGATTCGCGTATCATCCCGGATCGCGCCGGTTTTCTTATCCAGGGGGACGTTGAAATCCACCCGTACGAGCACCCGCTTGCCCTTGACTTCCAGATCGGACACTGCAAGCTTCATCACCCTTTCCTCCTTTCCAGATCCGCCTTAGGCACGGCTGGCGATGTACTCCAGGAGGTCCACCAGGCGGCAGGAATAACCCCACTCGTTGTCGTACCAGGCCATCACCTTGACCAAGGTGCCGCCGAGGACATTCGTCTGGGGGGCATCGAAGATCGCGGACTTGGGGTTTCCGTTGAAGTCCTTGGAAACCAGCGGGATTTCACAGTATTCCAGGTAGTTGGCTAGGCCGCCTCCCGCCGCCTTCTTAAAGGCCGCGTTCACCTCTTCCTTCGTAGTGGCCTTCTCGGTCTCCACGACGAGGTCCACCAGCGAGACATTGGGCGTAGGCACACGAATGGCTAACCCGTCCAGCTTGCCCTTGAGGGCCGGGATCACGAGCCCGATGGCTTTGGCCGCTCCGGTTGTGGTCGGGATCATGGACATGCCCGCGGCCCTGGCTCGCCGGAGGTCCTTGTGCGGGAAATCCAGGATCACCTGGTCGTTGGTGTAGGCGTGGATCGTGGTCATGAGTCCGCGCTTGATCCCGAAGTTCTCCAGCAGGACCTTGGCCACCGGGGCCAGGCAGTTGGTCGTGCAGGAGGCATTGGAGATGATGTGATGCTTGGCCGGGTCGTAGATCCCCTCATTGACGCCCATGACCAGGGTCGCATCCTCGTTCTTCCCGGGAGCCGAAAGGATCACTTTCTTTGCTCCGGCAGTAAGATGGGCTTTTGCCTTCTCCGCATCCGTGAACTTTCCGGTGGATTCGATCACGTAGTCCACGCCCAGATCCTTCCAGGGAAGCTGTCCGGGATCCTTGACTGCGAGCACCTTCAGGGCATCTCCGTTGACGACCAATCCATCGGAGGAGACCTCCACTTTGGCATTGAGCGTTCCGTGCACGGAGTCGTATTTCAAGAGATGCCCCAGGGTCTTGGCATCCGTGAGGTCGTTCACGGCCACGAAGTCTATTCCCTTATGGTCCAGAGCCACCCTCAGGAAATTCCTTCCGATCCGACCAAACCCGTTGATCCCAACCTTAATCGCCATTTTTCTATTCTCCTTATCGTCCTAGGGAGGCGCGAAAACCGCCCTTCCCTTCCGGTTCAGAGATCCGGAAGGGCGTTCCACCCTCGCGCCAGTTATGACTGCTGATCAGAGAAAAATCCGTTAAGACTTTTTTGCCCTTTCCTTCGCCGCCTCGACCCCCGCGGCTACGATCTCCTTTTTTTCGTCCACGTAGTGCTTTCCGCGGTCCAGCCATTCCGCGCCCTTGGACCTGGCATCGTCGTAGAGCTCCTCTCCCTTTTTGACCAGATCCTCGGTTTTATCCCGGATCAGCTTGCGGGTCTTTTCCCCGGACTGGGGCGCGAAGACCAGCGCCAGAACGCCGCCGATGATTCCCCCGGTCAGGAAGGCGATGATCACCGCCCCGGCCCCGAAATCCTTTCCGTCCGCCATTTCATCCTCCTTTGCTTATGGGTTCGCTGAACTCATTCAACCGTGCTTCTCTTTCTTTCTTTTCTGCAGGAACTCCATCCCCTTTTTGACCCCGAAGACCAGGGCCGAGATCACCGCCACCCTCGGGATGACTTGCTTCTCCAGGACCTGGCCCAGGAGCCCGATCTTCTCGGCCGCGCCCCGGATCGAGCCCGTGGCGCTCCCCAGGTTCTTCACCGCCTCGTCGGCCTGGGTGGCGATGTGGCGCACGTGGGCGGCGGTCTCGCCCAGGTCGCGCAAGAGCGGCAGAAGCTCCCCCTCGGCCTGCTTCACCAGCTGGTCCACCGAGGAGAGGGTCTTCTTGAGCTGGATCAGGACCGGGATGAGGTACCCGACCAACGCCGCAGCGAGAACCGCAAAAACCAACAGCACGAATTGCGTGATCGTCATGGCTCGTCCCTTTATAGGGTTATCCGAAGAACGTCTCGGCGACCTCGAACAGCTCCGGGGGCACGCCCTTGAGGGTGACCACGGCTTCCGCCAAAGGGACGGTTACGATCGTATTGCCTTTGAGCGCAACCATCTTCCCCCAATCCCGATTGTTGACCAGGTCAGCGGCCGCGACCCCGAAGCGGGTGGCCAGCATCCGGTCGAAGGCGGTGGGCGCCCCCCCTCTCAGGGTATATCCCAGGGTTGTGGAGCGACATTGGATTCCGGATTCCCTCTCGATCCACTTGGCCAGGACCTCTCCCACTCCGCCCAGGATGGCGTGTCCGAACTCGTCCAAACGGACGTCCTTCCAGACCTCGGCATGGGTCTCGGGGAACTTGACCCCCTCGGCGACCACGACCATGGCGTAGTGCTTGCGGAGATAGGCGCTCTTCACGTGCCGGAGGACGTCGTCCATGTCGAACGGCTTTTCGGGGATCAAGGTCACGTCCGCGCTGCTATTCACCCCGCAGTAGAAGGCGATCCAGCCGGCGTAGCGCCCCATGACCTCCACGACCATGACCCGGTGGTGCGAGGAGGTGGTGGTCTGCAGCCGGTCCACGGACTCCATGGCCACGTTCACGGCGGTATCGAACCCGAAGGTGAAATCCGTGGCCGACAGGTCGTTGTCGATCGTCTTGGGCACCCCGATCAGGGGAATGTGGTCCTCCTCGTTCAATTTGTTCGCTACCCCGAGGGTGTCCTCTCCCCCGATGGCCACCAGGGCATCGAACCCGGCCTTGTTGAAGTTTTTGACCAGCTTCTCTTTGTTCCCCGGCTCGCGGAGGGGATTGGTGCGGCTGGAGCCGATGATCGTTCCCCCGATGGACAGGATCCCGGAGGTGCCCTCCACCGTGAGGGGCATATAACGTTCCTCGAGAAGCCCCTTCCAGCCGTCGATGATGCCGATGACCTCATGTCCGTATCGCGCCGAGCGCCGGACCACCGCGCGGATGGTTCCATTAAGACCCGGGCAGTCTCCACCGCCGGTTAGAATTCCGATCTTCATTGACCTATCCTCAAGAATTATGAACCTATTATTATAACAAATTAAACCCCGGATTGACAAGACCTTAATGAACTTTTTTCGCGGCTCAGACTCCCGGTCAGCCTACGGTAAGGCCGATGGGGTTCTCCAGTGATAACCAATTGGCCGTTTAACATTTACTGCGCCCAGGCCGCCACTACGGCCCCGATCTTTACGCCTCCTGCCAATGCCAGGGCTTCCCCGCAGGCTTCCAGGGTGGCCCCGGTCGTGGTGACATCATCGACTAAGAGCACGGCCTTGCCCGAAACGGCCTGCTTATCCTTCACCCGAAAAGCCCCTTTGACATTGAGGAGCCGCTCCTCTCTTTCCAGGCCGGTCTGCGATTTGGTGTTTCTGACCCGCTGGAGGGCCTTTTCCAGGACCGGGATCCCAAGCTTTCGTCCGACCTCCCTGGCTAAGAGGTCGCTTTGATTGTAACCTCTTTCGCGCTTGCGGGCGTGATGCAGGGGAACCGGGAGCACGGCATCCCAATGGCCGTTGCTCCCCGGGGTTTCAACCATCATCTCGCCCAGGTGCTTGCTCAAAGACTTCTTGTTGCGATACTTCAGGTGGCGGATGATCTCCCGCATGGGTTCTCGGCCCTCTTCCTCATCCGGGCTCGGGGACCTATAGAGGCCGGCCGCGTACACCGGCTTGACAAACCGGATTCCGGAAAGGGGAACCTCCCCCTCCCAGCGCTCCACCTTGGCCCAGCACCGGGAGCAGACGACCCGCTCTTCGCGAGGGATGCGCTCATGACATAAAACGCAGAGAGGCGGGTAGAAGAAGTCCGCCGCCGCCTCCCAACCCAGAGCCAAAAGGTTCATGGCCCTCGTTCGATGATCGCTTTAGGTTTTGGCCTTTCCTACACCCGGCACCCTACATCCCGACTCGCGCTCTCTACCAGTTGAATTTGAAGTCCACCCGCGGGGAGAACTTCTCGATGGCATAGTAACCGGGCTTGACCACGGTGTTTCCCTTTTCGTCCTGCGCGCCGGCCTCGCGATATTCGAAGGTCCTCTGGTAGGTCAGGTAGACCATGAAGTGGGGATACACCTCCCGCCCAGCCTCGATCGTGACCAGGGTGTTCTCGTTGGCCTTGAACATGTCCCGGGTGGACTCGATGTCCTTCTGGTCATAGGCCAGGGTGAAGTCCGTCTTGGGCACGAGCTTGGGGGCCAGGGCCGTGAGGTGCAGGATCCCGCTGTACTTGAGGTTGGAATAATGCTGGTAGTTCCCCCGGAGCGTGACCTTGTCCAGGACGTATCCCGCCAACTCCCCGAAGGTCCCGTTCTTCCCGGAGGTATCCACCAGGGCCAGGAGGAACTCCTTGCGCAGGGGCACCCCGGCGGAATCCCGGTACCGCTCCACGTCGTAGAACCCGTCGAAGTAGCGGGGGATGAACCCCTTCTGCAGGAAGCGCTCCTCCAGCTTGGCTCCCACCGCGAACAGGTTCGTGGCCTGGACCTTGGCCGCGATCCCGGCGGCCCCCCCGGCCCCGTGGTGGTTGATCTTCCCGAAGTCGGAGTACAGATCGGACTCGAAGCTCTCGGACTTGGCGATGGGGACCCCGGCATCCAGGCCCCAGGCCGAGATCGCATCGTCCGTGCCGCGGCTCTGGTCCGGGTCGGTGTCTCCCACGAAGGAGATCCCGGCCTCGACGTTCTTGACGATGGGCAGGGCCGTCAGGGTGAGCGGGCGGACATAGGCCCGCAGCCCGTAGATGTCGAACCGGCCCAGGTTGGAGATCATGAACTGCCCCCCGACCATGGGAAAGCCCGCCCGGCCGTAAAGGCCGGCCTTGCGGTAGTTCTCGTCGGTCTGGTTGGAGTAGTGGTTCATCAGGAACCCGTGGCCCAGGGTGTAGTCCTGGACCGCGCCGACCCTGGCCTCGATCAAATCACCGGGGCCGCCGTACCCGAGGTGGTCGATGATCCGGCCGAAGCGTTTGCCGTCGTACTTGTCCGCCGGGCGGATGGCCCCGGTCTTGGAGTTCCACAAGAGGTCCACGTTCAGGCCCGCGCTGAACTTGGCGAAGCGCAACTCGGGCACGGCCCGCAAGCGGTAATGCAGCACGTTGTCGATGGTGGTGAACCCCAGGCCGGTGGTCAGGCCGAAGGCCTGCTTCTTGCCCTCCTCCAGGGCCTTCGCCTTGGCCAGGTCGCTCAGGTCCACGACCTGGGCCCGGGCCATGCCCGCCGTGAACAGGGATAGAGCGAATACGCTGGCGAGAAATACTCCCAGTTTTCCCCTCATTGCTTGTCTCCTTTCACAGGAATGGATGTCGCTGTCTTGGGTTTGGAACGCCTGCCGAGCACGATCAGAAAAACGCAGGCTAAGGCCACGATGGCAAGGCTCGCCACCTGGCTCTCCGGGATCTCCCTCCGGCCCCACAGGAGCATGGACTGGGGATCGTAGTAGCGGAGCGGGTCGGAGAGAAAGCGCCACAGGGCGTAGAGCAGGGTGAAGGTCCAGAACAGGGCGCCCTCGAAAGGCTTCCTCCGCTTGAGCAGGAGGAGGATCCCCAGGATGCCCAGCCCGGCCAGGGACTCGTAGAGCTGGCTGGGATGGAGCCGGGCCAGGTCTCCGAACTGGTAGCCGGCGGGACAGTTCTCCGGGAATGCGATCCCCCAGGGAAGGCTTGTCGGGTTTCCGAAACAGCATCCGTTCAGGAAGCACCCGATGCGTCCGAAGAACACGCCCAGGGCAAAGGCCGGGGCCACGAGGTCCGCGGTGCGCCAGATCGGCATGTGGTTCTTCCACAGGTACCAGAACCCCACCGGCACGGCCAGGAGCACGCCCCCGTAGAAGGTCAGGCCCCCCTCCCAGACGAAGAGCACGGTCCAGGCCCGGGAGTGAAACTCGTTCCAATGCGGCAGGACATAGGCGACCCGGGACCCGAGTATTGCGGCAAACAGCACCCACAGCCCGAGGTCCATGACCTTGTCCGGGTCGAGGCCGCTCTTTACGCCCTCCCGGGACACCCACCAGATGCCCGCCAGGAAGGATATGGCGAGCATCAGGCCGTAGGTGTGGATGTAATGGAAGATGGTGGGGAACATGGAATTGGGCTTATTCTACCATAAAGCAAGCGGAAAGGTCAATAAGACGCCCTCGAAACGAAAGGCCGAGCACGGGGAGAGCGCGGGACGCGCCCTGGAAGCGCAGGGCACCGGGACGCTTTTAGCGCGCTTTTAGGTTGCTTTTGGTGCGCTTTTGGTATGCTTTTGGTGTGCTTTTGGTGTGCTTTTGGGGCGCTCAGGCCGAGAGCTGGGAGAACCTGGAGCGGTTGGAATCGGGCAGGATCAAGCGGGCTTTGAGATGGCAGACAGACCTCGGCGGCAAGCCCCGGATCACAGCCATCCCCTCCCGGGCCGGAACTTAGAGGATATGCTTGTAATTCCGCTCATAGGACATCCGCCCAGGCTTGGACACCTGAAGCCAAAAGTCCATCAGGGATAAGGGATCAGGGGTTAGGGATAAGGGCAAAGACCAAGAGACAACCAAAGACTTCCCTTCTTCCTCCCGCCTCGCCTCAAGCTCGGGACGGGGAGGAACCCCGGACTTGGGCGGAAAGGCCGGAACCGCCAGCCCCGCATCCCGGGCCACCAGGGCATAGGACAGAAACACACAGTGCGCCGGAACCGGAGGTCTTTTGCCCTTCGCAAACTCCCTCCACGCCTCCCAAGCCCCCTCAGGCAGATTCGCCCACTCCCGGGAGAGAACCGTAAGCCCCCTGCGCGCGGAGAGCTGACGCAGAGACGGCTCCTTGGGATGCATCCGCCAGACCCGGACATAGGAACGCCCCAGCCAGGACGAAAACATCGCCGCCTCCCCGAACCGCCCCCGGGCAGAGATCGAATGCAGCGGACCCGTAACCTTAGCCATACCTCACCACCCCATTAGATGCCAAAAGCCAAGTTGGGGATGCAAGGAATATCAAAGAAATAAAAAGCGATTAGGGATAAGCGAAGGTCGGCAGGTATTCGAGAGGAAAACACCCCTAGGAAGATTTAACAAGATGACTTATAACGACTTATCTATCGGGCGGGATATTCATCTTGACACTATACGAATACTTATGGTAAAGTTATAATATTGATTAAAAGTGCAAGGTGACGGAAAGGTAAAATCGGGAAGCTCAAAGAAGACTGACCTGCCCCCAAAATATGTACCAACCTCCGTGTTACGGTTTTCATGCTGCTACGGCTACCTGGGGGTGTAACGGACCAGGACCTACGGGTAAAGGTTCGTACGCCTCGGGTACCGGAGGCCTGT
>Ga0315279_10000677_pt1 | contig 63934 bp, 51 predicted proteins | sample YL17G06_20_MG_FD_203694 | JGI IMG/M metagenome (GOLD analysis project Ga0315279, IMG submission 203694) | Sediment microbial communities from Yellowstone Lake, YNP, Wyoming, USA - YL17G06_20 | ecosystem: Environmental > Aquatic > Freshwater > Lake > Sediment | place: USA: Wyoming | collected...
TCCATGAAGGCTTCTCAACTCTTCGATCTCCCTATCTCTTTCAACCTTGGCAATTATGGAAGCAGCCGAAACTATTGGATAGTTTCTGTCAGCCTTATGCTCAGAGACGATGTCAACCTTGAAGCTTAGGCACTCCAAAATGTGCTGCTTGAACCGCTCTGCCATAACATCAGAAGCGTCAACGTAAGCCTTGTCGGGTTTCAGTTCACCGATAACCTTCGCCATGGCCTGAGCCTCTAGCCTATTCAGCCTATGAAGCTTCTTGCCATTGAGAACCACATCATCAATCTCTTTGGGCAACAGTTTTACCATAGTGTACCTTTTTGCAATACGCTTGATTTCAACAGCAAGTAGCTTGCGCCTATGCGGAGACAGCAGTTTGGAGTCTCTGGCACCGATTTGCACAAGCAGTGGCAAGTCCGCCTCATTCATTAGGACCCCCGCAATCACCAATGGACCCATGACTGGTCCACGCCCTGCATCGTCTACGCCAGCAACAAGCACCGCCGAACCACCTCCCAGTTCTCGAGAAGCTATCTTTAGCTTCAAGGCTATAACATTTTATCCGCGAAAGAAAACCCAACCGATATCGTTGAGTTCGTGGCGACTCGAATGCAGTGCCCAAGTGTTTACTATACGCTACGTACTTTTCCGCAGGGCAAACATTGGGATGAAACGTGCTACGTGTCTTCCGGGCACTAATTGAGTCGACCCTGCAAACCTGACTTAAAAAAAGGGAAGGCAATGATTGGTTTTGGTCTTGGCTGGGTATCTACAGCCAGCCCGGTGGTCCTATGCATGCGTGAGCATATTCCATGCTTGGACTCGGCGGAGAGTAGTATGGAGCCCAAGTTTCAGTGTCTGCAAAAACGATCGTGTTGTAGTACGGCGGGTCGGACTCTGCGTGTGTAGCACCGCCTTGGATGACTCCGTAGTAACTGTACACTGGGTTGTTGTCTTTATCGTTGCCGAAGAAATGGTAACGTCCTCTTAGGCATTCGAATATGTCTGCTTCGTGGTGTACGCGGTAGTATTTCCATGGGTATGGAGCGTTACGGTTGTATGAGCCTCCAACATACGCATGAGCGTAGCCGTTAGGCTCGCTCCAGACGTCATCTTCATCCCATCCTGGCGGCAGCAAAGGAGCCATCGCTTGGCCGACACAGCTCAGAAAGGCAACCATAGAAACCAAGAAAGCTAATCCGAGTAGAGCTACTGTTCTTTTCATTTTTTCTCACCATTTGGCATACTATACATAATTGTAGTAGTTGTTATAAGATTTTATTACATTTTCATGTCAAGAAGTGAAGCTGTCGGAATCGCGAAGTATAATTAGACAGACAGACTGTTGTAATCTTAACGCTGATTGTGCCCAGAGTCATCTAGCAAGTTTGTTACGCGTCAGGATCTAACTGGGCTCATTTAGTCTCGTTTTCTCTCAGCGTTTCGATAATTTTGCTTACGACAATCTCGCGGAGTCCTTCCCTATTCTCGCTCGTGACAACATACGTTTCGGCGTCTTCTCTTCTTCTCATCTCTTCTATCAGAACATTCCTTGCTTTCCAGTGAACGATGCCTATCACAAGCTTCTCGCTCTCAACAGCCTTCTTAGCGGCCTCCTCAAATCTCTCCGATAGCAACTCCATTGGTCCAACTTCGTCAATGAAAATCGCGTCACAGTTGTGAATAGCGTTGATTATGGCCTCGGCACCGAAGCGTTCTAGATCATGCATGTTCACACGGTATCTGCCGACACTTGGTCCACTTGATTGGTTAACGTGAGCCAGCCAACCATGCTTGGAGCTGCTCAGATCCAAAAGCTCAAAACCGACCCGCGCGCCACAAGAGCGGACCTCTCGACTGACCATTCCCCCCACGCTATAGCCGTTGGACCTTACCGTTTCGACAATTCTTAACAGTAGTGTCGTTTTGCCTACGCCAGGATTGCCTGTCAACAAAAGCAGGCGCTTTCTCAATCGGTTCGCCCTGTCAACAGAAGTCTAATATTGCATAAAATTGTTTCTTCATAGCAAAGCCTAGATCATATGCTGGTGAAGAACTAAAGCATGAAATGCAAGGATTTCGAGCCGGGATTTCCAAATGAAATTGTGACAGAAGGCATAGCCAGAGTCCTAGTCCCAAAACTCAAAGAGTTCATAAAATCGCCTTCAGAGTATGCACCTTCAAAGGCGCCTGTCTTTTACAATCCTGTAATGGAACTCAACCGTGATCTGTCGGTCTTGGCCATGCAAGCCTATCAGAAAAGTCTGGGCCGAGGGATCACCATTTGCGACCCATTGACTGCAGGTGGAATCAGAGGAATACGCTACGCGCTTGAAGTCAAAGGTGTCAAGAAAGTTCTGATCGGTGACATCAACGAAAAAGCCTTCCAACTTGCTAAACACAACGTGAACCTGAACGGACTCGACAAGAGAATCACTGTTAGAAACGAAGACGCAAATCTGCTTCTGAGCAAGAACGCGGCCCCTCGCAAAAGATTTGATGCCATAGACATTGACCCCTTTGGGTCACCTGTACCCTATTTGGATTCAGCCATTCGCGCACTAAGAAACGGGGGACTACTAGCATTGACGGCAACTGACATGGCGCCCCTATGCGGAGTCCATCCAAAAGCATGCATAAGGAAGTACGGAGGAAAGCCGTTGCGCACAGAATATTGTCACGAACTTGCTATCAGATTGCTGGCCGGCTGCCTGGCCACCACAGCGGCAAAGCGAGACATAGGCATCGACGTGGTTTTCAGCCACAGGCTGGAACATTACATTAGAGCGTACGCCTCGATAAGCTATGGGGCAAGAGCAGGAGACCAGAGCGTAGGCCAACTGGGATACTTGCTGCACTGTTTCAAATGCTTCCATCGAGAACCAGCCACTGAGCGTTTTGACATCAGCCAACGCCTGACTTGCAGTGAATGCGGTTCGAAACTGAGTGTGGCTGGACCACTTTGGCTGGGAAAGATGTTCGATAAGCATTTTGTGGAAATGATGGAACAAGAAGCCAAGCAAAGAGTGCTGAGGAACAGCGAGAGAATACACAAAATCCTGTCTTTGATCAAAGAGGAAACAGAAGCCCCAATGACCTACTATGTAGTTGAAAGAATATGCGACAAGTCACGTCTGCCAGTTCCATCAGCAAAAAGAGTGATTGAGAACCTCAGAAACGGAGGCTACAGCGCTTTTCGAACGCATTTTACCACCACAGGAATAAGGTCAAATGCACCAGCCCGCGAAATGTGCAGAACCGTGAAACAAACGGCGAGCGAGAATTGACAAGTTTTAAATAACGTTGAGCCGTAAGAATTGGAAACTAGTGATAAACTTGAACAGAAAACTTGTCGCTCTAATGTTAGCAACGGTCTCGATGCTTCTTATCGCACCTTTCGCGAAGGCTCAGCCCCAAACAATGACTATCTGGACCGACAAAGCCGAATATGCCCCCGGCGAAAACGGGACGCTGTACTTCGTCTTCTACAATGAGGAAGCCAGCGCGTTGACAATCAAGAAGATAACGATAATCTTCGATGAGTGGAGTGCATACAGAAATGATCAATGGGAAGGAAACCTGACAATCGAACTCGTTCCGCCTCAGGGCGTCGCCAGCAAGGGGATCTACGCAAACAGCACAAAGTTCACCGTTCCGAACGATGGAAGAGCAACGACTACGATGGCGCACATTACGATCCAGACTGAAGAGATCAGCAGTATCATCCCATGGCATCACACAATCTACGTAGTGCAAACACCCAGATACATGGAACAGATCGTAACACTATTCACTCTTCAAATAGTGCTAATAATCGTGTGCACAGTCATATTGGCAGCTGCGATATTTCTCTCGGCGCGAAGACCGCAGGTAACTTGGAGCAAAGAACAAACATAAAGGAAAACCCAACATACCCCAACATTTTCCCATTTTGTTTAAGTACTCTCCACTGTTCCCAGAAGCGAACAAATGGTTTTGATGTCCTAATTCTGTGGTATATTTGACCGTGCACAACTCTCATGCTCACAGACAAACGCTTCAATGATATTTTCTTTCGTCTTCGGTTCGACTATGACTTTCCCGCATCGGTTCTTTGGTTGGCTTGTGGTAAGGTTCTAGCCCAAACCAAAACTTCCTAATCAGTTTCTGGTGTATGGCTGGTTCGGCCTCTGTTTTTGATCATGACTAGGGCGTTGACAGAGATGGCCGCGACGACTGTCCAGAGCACGAAATCAATTAGGAAAGCTTGGATGTAGAAGCCGTGTGGAATGAGAGATATTGGTTTGGTTGCATTGTCGTATGTGTTGAACGTGCTGGTCCAAGCCAATGGAAGACCGTAAGTGGTTTCCTGCCCTATGTACGTGGGCCAGTCTCCTCCAAAAAACGTGACTGTTACTCCATCTTGTCTTTCGCGTGGCACTAAGGTTGAGGCAAAAAAGAGGACAAAGAAGGCTGCTGCTGTCATGAGGATTCGTTTCGCTCTGATTCTAGCCTTCATCAGTTTTGCCACGAGCAGCATTATGACTAGAGCGATTCCAGCAAAAAGGGCTCCGAACATAAGAAAGATCATTATGACTATTACGAATGGTGGACCCATTTGGCCACGCCTCAATTGCCCCTTTCTCTAATGCTATATATAACGCTTCTTTCTGAAGCGCGCGCCGAGAGGAAAAAAGAGAGGATTGAGCTGGGGAAGCCCCCAACTGCGATTCATTTAAGTAACAAGAAATATAATCATCTAAACGCAACTTTCGGATGTTGAAAACTGTGAACACGGAGAAAGCCCTAGTAACAGCTGCTTGGCCCTACCTGAATGTGACGCCTCATCTGGGGAATCTTGTCAGCTCTTTTCTTTCAGCAGACGTTGTTGCCAGATATTACAGGCTTAAAGGCGAAGACACTGTAATGGTAAGCGGCTCAGATGAGCACGGCACGCCGATCGAGGTTGAAGCCGTACGCCTAGGCATCTTGCCAAAGGAGCTGACCGACAGAAACCATGCAAAAGTCGTGGATCTGATCAAGAGATGGGGCATATCATTTGACAATTACACAAGAACCGAGAATCCCGTGCACAAGGAGTTTGTTCGAGACCACCTTCTAAAGATCTACAGGAACGGATACATCTTTGAGCAGGAAACCGAAATGCTGTACTGCGAGCATTGCGGGCGATTTCTGCCAGACCGGTTTGTTGAAGGAAAATGTCCGCACTGCGGAGCCGAAAAGGCACGCGGAGACCAGTGCGATTCATGCGGAAGACTACTGGAAACAACTCAACTTATCGAACCCTACTGCGTGATCTGCAAAGGCAAGCCAATCGAAAGAAAGACCAAACACTGGTACTTCGACTTGCCGAAACTCTCACAACAACTTGGCGAGTACCTCAGCAAGAATGAACAGCTGGCAAGTAACGCCAAGAACTTTAGCCTAAACCTGGTCAAAGAAGGACTGAAACCCAGGGCCGTGACCAGAGACGTCGCAAGAGGAGTTGAATGGGGAATCCCCGCACCTTTCCCTGGAGCTGAAGGCAAGACAATCTACGTCTGGGTTGAAGCAGTGCTAGGCTACGTCTCGGCCACGATTCAGTATTTCAAGAACAACGGAGAACCAGACAAATGGAAAGAATTCTGGTTCAACAAGGAAGCCAAAACCCTTTACTTCATAGGCAAAGACAACATTCCGTTCCACACAATCATACTTCCAGCGCTGCTCATAGCTTCAGGGGAAGACTACAATCTGCCATGGAATGTTGCAGCCACCGAGTTTCTCCAATTCAAAGGCGAAAGAGCTTCGAAAAGCCGGAGAATCGGCATATTCATAGACGAGGCCCTTGAACTGTTCCCTGCCGACTACTGGCGCTACTTCCTAATATCAACAAGACCAGAGACAAAAGACTTAAACTTCTCATGGGAACTCTTCACTGACAAAGTAAACGCAGACTTGAATGACACCTTCGGCAACTTCGTTCACAGAACGCTAACATTTATCAACACGCAGTTCAACGGTGAAATTCCAGAACCTGAATCGTTAGACAAAGACGCTAAGCAGGTTTTAGATACACTCAAGGAAAAAGTGGAAATAGTAGCTCGCGAAATCGAAGACTGCAAGCTTCAATCCGCTGCGAACACCGTTATGAGCATAAGCCGAATCGGAAACCAGTACTTGAACGAAAAAGAACCATGGAACCTCATCAAAAAAGATAGGGCCAAGGCGGCCAGCGTTTTCTACGTGGCAGTACAGATCGTCAGATCCTTGGCGATAGTTTCAGCGCCCTTCATCCCATTTGCAGCCGAAGAGATGTGGAACACCCTCAATCTTCCAGAAAGCGTTCACTCACAAAAGTGGACCGAAGCATTGAACCCATTGCCAGCAAATCACAAGATAGGCAAATCAAAGCCATTGTTCCACAAAATAGACACAGATGAGAAGAAACTTGACGAAATGCTAGCGAGTGCCAGAGCGCGATTGACAAAGGCAAACTAGTTACCAACTTATTTAAGATCGAGAGACATCGAAAAAATGGGTGATTCTGCTCAGAAGTTCTCCATTTGGTACAGATTCAAGTCTATGCCTAGCGGTCTTTCCGGTCCAGACTTGGATTCCATGTTGAAGAGATGCGGCACAATCGCTCCGAATCCTTCCAGTACCTGAGGCGAATCGACGCCGGTCATGACCAGCGTAACCTTCAGCTTGCCATTTTGTTCGGGGTTGACTCTGGCACCCCAAATGACTAGGGCGTTGCCATCCATCATTTCTGTGACAATTTCGCCCACGCGGTTTGCTTCCTCAATAGTCATCTGATTGTCGCCTGTAACATGAATAAGAGCACCGGTGGCACCAGCATAGTCAACATCCAGTAGTGGGCTTACCAAGGCATTTCTGACAGCTTCTTCTGCACGGTTGGGCGCGTCAGACTCGCCCACCCCGACAACAGCTATACCGCCTTTCCTCACTATTGTCTTGAAGTCTGCAAAGTCCAAGTTGATCAGGCTTGGGGCAGAAATGGTTTCAATGATTCCCCCTATCATGTTAGCCACGACTTGATCGGCTACTTTGAATGCCTCGCCGATAGGCAACTTTGGAACAAGCTGCATCAACTTGTTATTGTCAATCACAACCACCGTGTCGCATTGCCTTCGCATCCCACTCAGTGCCGTTGAGGCGTACCGATTTCGACCTTTCTCAATGTGAAACGGCATAGTCACAACACCAACAGTCACAGCGTTTTTTCGCCTCGCCATCTCGGCAACAACGGACGCTGCTCCAGTTCCTGTGCCTCCACCCAAACCTGCAGTTACGAAAACTATATCAGCATCAGTGAACAGATCCTCGACTCGCTTTCGCGATTCCTCAATTGCAGCACGACCGAGCTTCGGGTCACCACCGACTCCGAGTCCTTTTGCGAGTTTTTCACCTATGAGAATTTTCTGGCTGGCCTTAGAAGCCGTTAGATGCACAGCGTCGGTATTGATTGCAATGCATTCAGCGTTCGTCATGCTGGCTTCCGTTAGCCGCGTCACAGTGTTGTTGCCTGCACTGCCAACTCCGACCACTACTATGCGGCATTGGCCAGGATGCCTGACACCATCGGTTAAAGTATTGTGCCAAGTGTACCTGAGCGCATGCTCCGTAGGATGCATACTAGTCAACTTGCTTCCTCCGCCAAACCTCTTCGCTAATCATGTCCCGAATTGCCACACGAATTGCTTCAGCTCTGTTCGGATAGAATCGCTCGCCGACGAGTTGATCCAGTGCTTGTATGTAAGTCTCAGGCAGATACAGCGTGATTAGCTTCATATTTGCTCTCCCTCTAGGTAAGCATACAAACAACATCAGTGAATCTATATCTCTATATAATATGATCCAAATATGATCCAAATATGTAAAGGCCGACCTCTTTTAAGCGTTGCGCGAATTCGCTTTCAGGTTTGTGTCAATTCGGTCAGCTCTGAACCTTCATGTTTTTATTCCTTGTGAGTGCATTTAACGTACTGCGATGAACTCCTATGCAGGTCTTCGTCAAGAGCTTCGGTTGTTCAACAAACTTCGCAGACGGGGAAACCCTGGTAGGATGCTTGGCAGAGGCAGGCTACCAGATTGCCGACTCGGTTTCAGCAGCAGACATAGTGATCATCAACACCTGCGCCGTCAAGGGACCGACCGAAAACCGCATGATCGAAGTTCTAAAGCGGGTACCAAGAAACAAGAAGCTTATCGTGGCCGGATGTTTGCCTCTGATCAACTTCGATCGACTAGAGAGAGAAGTTCGCTTCGACGGAGTGACTGGCCCTGCTTCAGGGAACAGGATTGTCAGAATTGTAAAGCGCGTTTTGAATGGTGAAAAAGTTCTTGCTTTGAAAGAAGCCGTCGAAGCTAAACCCGAATTGACTCTTTCTCGAATGCAGTCGAACCCCATGATAAGCATTTTGCCAATATGCTATGGCTGTCTAGGTTCCTGCGCTTACTGTTGCGTGACCTTTGCCCGCGGAAAACTGAGAAGCTACAGCATTGAGGAAATTGTTGAAAGAGCAAAAAAGGATATTGCTCAAGGAGCAAGAGAGTTTTGGCTTACTTCTCAGGACACGGCATGTTATGGCAGAGATTTGGGAACAGACCTTGCTGAATTGCTTGATGCGATATGCGAAGTCAGAGGAGATTTCAAGATTCGCGTTGGCATGATGACCCCTAACACGACTATGGACATACTAGGTAAATTGATTCGGTCCTTTCAGAGTGAACATGTTTTTAAGTTTCTTCACTTGCCCGTGCAAAGCGGCGATGACCGAGTCCTCGGAAAGATGAACCGACTCTATTCCGTTGACAATTTCAAAAAAACAGTGAAAGCCTTCAGGAATCAGTCTCCCCAGTTGACCCTTTCCACTGACATTATCTGCGGTTTTCCGAGTGAAAGCGAAAGGGCTTTTGACAACACATTGCGGTTGATTGAAGACGTTGAGCCTGATGTTGTTAACGTTTCGAAGTTCTTCCCAAGACCCAGAACAGCAGCCGCCGAGATGAGCGACAACTCTGTACCTCTACAGGAAATAAGACTACGAAGCGCCAAGGCATCCAAACTGGCTAAGATAATAGCATATGAGAAGAATCGACGTTGGATCGGTTGGGATGGCGAGATTTTGGTGGATGAAGTTGGGAAGGTTCCTGATTCTTGGATCTGCAGGAATTTTGCATACAAGCCGATTGCAGTCAAGAGCCCATGCAACTTGCATGGGAAGACTCTAAGGACAAGAGTGCTCAAAGCTTTCTCGACACATCTGGAAGGCGAGATAATTGAATAAATTATTTATGCTTATACAGTGATAGTCAGTTGTGTGAGAGATGAACTGCTTGAGCGAAGAAAATGTTATTGAAATTGGAGCCATAACACACTTTTTCCCGAAGATCAGCGTTGCAGTCATTGAACTCAAGTCACCTCTGTCTGTAGGCGACACTATAGTCATAAAAGGACCGAACACGGACTTTGAACAGCCGGTTGATTCTATGCAGATTGAACACCAGAACATTCAACGAGCCGAAGCAGGACAAAGTATTGGGCTGAAAGTACTGCAACGCGTAAGGGAGACGGACAGAGTCTACAAGAAAGTGTAGAGAAGACATTGACTAGTGTGCTAAAGAGTTGAATCAACAGAAAGATAGAAGTCAATAGAATCGCTAGGTCTTAAGGTCAAGATCACTTATTCGAACCGATAAGAAAATAAATTCTTGGTCAATAATCGATATATCAGGCTAGACGTCAAACGACTACTCAGGAAGAGACGCTATGTTTGAGAAAGAGAAGATTGAAGAGGTAAAGCAAGAACGCGGGCGTTGGGAACAAACAACGCTCCAGAACTGGCTGAGGCAAACTCGCGAGAGGAAAGGGGAATTTCACGATCATTCAGGCATTGCGATAAAGCGAGTCTACACGCCAGAAGATATCAAGAACATGGATTACATGCAAGACTTAGGCTTTCCAGGCGAGTATCCCTTCACTCGGGGCGTCCACGCGACTATGTACCGCGGTCGCCTGTGGACTATGCGTATGTTTGCAGGATTTGGCACAGCGGCAAACACGAACAAACGCTTCAAGTACTTGCTCAAAGAAGGTGAGTCTGGCTTAAGCACGGCTTTTGATTACCCTACGATTATGGGTTATGATTCTGATCATCCTATGGCAATGGGTGAGGTGGGCATTTGCGGAGTTGCAATATCCTCGCTTCGGGACATGGAGGTTCTTTTCAGTGGAATACCTCTAAACCAGGTTACGACTTCTATGACTATTAATGGACCCGCGCCGATGCTGCTTGCAATGTACGTTGCCGTAGGCGACAAAGAGGGCGTGCCCCGAGAGGAATTGGGCGGAACGACGCAAAACGACAATTTGAAGGAATTTTTCGCCCAGAAATTATGCATTTTTCCACCTAAAGCCTCAGTTAAGCTTACCACAGACATAATCGAATATTGCGCTCGACACTTGCCCCGATGGAATCCCGTGAGCATCAGCGGCTACCACATAAGAGAGGCTGGAGCCACAGCCCTGCAAGAACTCGCATTTACGCTTTATGACGGAATAAGCTACGTCGAATCTACCCTCGAAAGAGGATTGAAAGTTGATGATTTCGCCCCGCGCCTGTCATTCTTCTTTGCGTCTCACAATGATTTCTGTGAAGAAATAGCCAAGTTCAGAGCTGCCCGTAGAATATGGGCAAAGGTGATGAAAGAACGTTTTCACACCAAGAACCCGCGGTCAATGTGGATGCGCATGCACATTCAAACATCAGGATGCACATTGACTGCCCAGCAACCTTTGAACAACATAATACGGACAACAATCCAAGCTCTGGCCGCAGCCTATGGCGGCACACAATCACTGCACACAAATTCGTTCGACGAAGCCCTTGCGCTGCCTAGCGAGGAAGCTGTCAGAGTCGCGCTGAGGACACAGCAGATTGTGGCCCATGAGAGCGGAATAACGCACACGGTCGATCCGATGGCAGGCTCGTTCTACATTGAAGCGTTGACAAACGAAATGGAGGAGAAGGCATTTGAATACTTCCGAAAGATTGACGACATGGGCGGAGCCATTACAGCCATAGAAAAAGGCTTCTTCCAGAAGGAGATAACGGACAGCGCCTTCAAGTATCAGCGTGAGATAGACGAGAAGAAACGTACAGTTGTCGGAGTGAATGAGTACGCGACTGAAGAGGACCACCCTATTGAGCTTCTCAGAGTGGATCCAAAGGTTGAGGAAGACCAGCTTGCAAGTTTGCAGAAGCTGAGAAAAGAGAGGGACCAAAGAAAAGCCCAAGAAATTCTCGGAAAGCTTCATTATGCGGCTGAAAAGGATGAGAATCTGATGCCGCTCATGATAGATGCAGTCAAAGCCTATGCGACACTGGGCGAGATAACCGACGTGCTGAAAAAAGTTTATGGAGAATATAAGGAATTGATAGTAATATAGGAGGAGGCGAAAAAAAGATGCGGAGTGGTAGAAAGATCAGAGTTCTGATCGCAAAACCAGGATTGGACAGCCATGACAGAGGAGCCAAGGTCGTTGCAAGAGCGCTCAGAGACGGTGGAATGGAAGTAATCTATACGGGCCTAAGACAGACACCAGAGCAGATAGCCGAGACAGCACTGCAAGAAGACGTTGACGTTATAGGTCTGAGCATACTATCAGGTGCGCATAGAACACTTTTTCCTAGAATTATGGAACTACTGAAACAAAAGGGCATGAATGACGTTATGGTTTTCGCGGGCGGCATTATTCCCGGGGAAGATGTTCCAGAGATCAAAAAGTGTGGAATAAAGGAAGTGTTCGGACCCGGAACCACGACCGAAACAATAGTGACGTACGTGTTTGACAACGTTCCCAAGAGAGCCTAAGACGGCAAGATGTGCCAGAGCGTTGACGAAAATTCAGGAACTGGCCCAAGGAATATTCGGCGGAGACTGCAGAAGCATAGCTAGAGCGATAACGATAGTCGAGAACAACCTTTCGGAAGCCAAAGACCTCATCGCCGCCATCTATCCTCACACTGGAAAAGCACAGATAATAGGATTGACTGGCCCCGGCGGCGCGGGAAAAAGCACACTTGCCGAAAAGATCATTCGGGAATACAGACGAAGAGGGAAGACTGTGGGAGTCGTTGCCGTTGATCCCACGAGTCCGTTCACAGGCGGCGCCTTTCTGGGTGACAGAATTCGGATGCAGGAGTTGTGCATGGACGAGGGCGTTTTTATCCGGAGCATGGCTACTCGCAACTATTCTGGTGGAATTGCAAAGGCGACGAAAGACGCTGTCAAAATTCTTGATGCAGCAGGAAAAGATATAGTCTTGGTTGAAACTGTCGGTGCAGGTCAGTCTGAGGTTGACATAATAAGAGTTGCACAGACTGTAATCGTTGTTCATGCTCCCGGTATGGGCGACGAGATACAGGCAATAAAGGCTGGAATCATGGAGATAGGCGACATCTTCGTCGTGAACAAGGCCGATCGAGAAAATGCTAACAAAGCCGTTACGGACATCCAGGCGATATTGCAGTTGAACAACGAAGAGAACAAGTGGAAACCGCCTGTCCTGAAAACAATAGCGCTCACGGGCGAAGGTGTCCCTGAACTCCTTGGCAAGATCGAAGAACATAGGCAATTTGCAGAAAAGGAGTTGAAGCATGAGAAGAGCCGGGAGAAAGCTGAATCCGAACTCGTAGAGGCTATCACGGAAGAAGTGACGAGTTCCATAGTTGAGGATCTGAAAAAAGAAGGCAAGCTGGACGAGTTGCTCCAGAAAATCTTGGAAAAGGAAATAGACCCTGCTTCTGCCGCTGAAAAGCTACTTAAGGAAAAGCTGAAGAGGAATTGACCTAATGCCGAAGCTTGAGAATGGACTTGTTCAGGTTTACACTGGAAACGGCAAAGGAAAGACTTCAGCTGCTTTTGGCGTGGCACTACGAGCCGTGGGAAGAGGACTCAAAGTCTACGTGATCCAGTTTATTAAAGGGGGCTTCGACTACGGTGAAACATACGTCGTAGACAAGCTTCCGAACCTTCAACTGAAGGCTTTTGGCAGGGGAAAGTTTGTCACGGCGAGACCTCCAGAAAAAGAAGACATCAGACTCGCTGAGGAAGCTCTTGTTCTGGCAACAAACATAATCGAAAGCGGGGAATACGACATAGTCATATTGGATGAAGTGAACGTAGCTCTCAGCCTGAAGCTGCTGGACCTCGAAAAAGTTCTCAAACTGGTACGAAGCAAGCCACCTCACATTGAGCTTGTTCTGACTGGACGCAATGCGCCTCAGGAGATTGTCGAGATCGCTGATTTAGTCACCGAGATGAAGGAAGTCAAGCACCCTTACAACAAAGGCTTTGGAGCAAGAAAAGGAATAGAATACTGACTCAAGCTTATTCTTGCAGTCTTGATTTCGCACATTCCAGACAAAACAAGGTGGAATAGCAAGCTTATCTGACTTCAGCTTTCCTCTTGCCTACGAGCAGAAAAACGGCAAGAATCGCGCCTATGGCCGCTACCAAGGCGACGGCGAGTATTGCATACGTCGGGACCGTCAGAGCCTCCTGAGAAGACATGATGTCTGAAACACTTGATTGAATGCTGCCGATGCCTGGAATCAGGATCGTTGCTACATGGTCTTGAATGTCTGTCACTATGCCGTTCATTGCGCCAAGTGTGGTTTGAATAGTCGCTGTTGTTCCGTTTATAGCTGTAACACTGAGAAATATGTTTTCGAGAGTCGCGTTTATGGCAGCTAGGTTCAGGCTTACCAAGCCCATGTCAGTCTGCAGAAGGGCCATTCCGTCTTTGATTTCCAGCACTTGCTTGTTCAAGAGTGCTAATGCATTGCTTACAAGAAAGCTCTTGAAAGATGTCCCATTTGCCCGTATTCTGGCTGTATTATAGCTCGCACTGACTACAAGCGTGTACGTGCCTGTCTCATTCCCAACTATGGTGTATGGCATCTTGTAGAGACCAGTGGCTATTCGTTGCGCAATCAGGTTCTCTGTGCCTCCGTCAGGCTTGTACAGAACTGCGCCGGTGATTGTTGCAGCGATCGGCTGTCCGTTCACAACCGCTTGAGCATAGAAATCGGCCACTTCTCCAAGGAAGTACGTTGCGCCCACGTCAACTTTGATGTCTATTGATGTCACTTCGATAACAGTGAAAGCTGCGCTCGCGTAGTTGCCTTCACCGTCTAGCGCTTTGATTGTTTGGTAGTCTGCGTTGGAAACTGGTATGTTGAAAATGAAAGTGAAACCTCCAGAATCGGCGACCTTGGTTTGGCCCATTAGCATGTCGTTGAACGTCACCGTTGCCTGTGTTTCGGGGAGAAAGCCTATGCCGCTGACGGTTACTTTGGTTCCGACAGTTCCTTCCGTTGGGCTCAGAAGTATTACAATCACTCTGAACGTTTGCGAGCTGGTCCTCGCCGTTGACAGATCCACTGCGATTATCTCATGAATGCCGCTTGAAGCATCTGCGGGAACGGTCAGCACATAAACGAAACTACCTTCCGAATCTGCGGTTGTGTTTCCCGCAAACACGGTATCCCAGTAGATCGAAACTGTGCCGTTTGGCGTCGCTCGCATGCCTGTCACCGTCGTTTCTGTTTCAGGTGAACCGACTGACGGAGTGATCGATAGCGGAATCTGAACTGCCAACTCCATCGCGTTGCCCAGTATTTGCTGCGAAGCCGCATTCGGCGACTCAAAATCAAATCCGAGAAGCACTACGTTTCCACCTCGGATTTTCTTGTGGATCACGACAGGTTTGACTCCGTCGTTTACAACGGCTTTAGTGTCTGAGGAATTGAAAGCAATTGTGTTGGCAGGCGCGGCGAATGAATCTGGCACGTCTTTGGTCAGGGGATCTTCAGTGTCAACTACGTATAGCGTGTAGTAGTTTCTGTAGAAAGCGCTTGATATTGACAATAGGCTTGCACCGGTCAATATGCCGTATGTTCCGCCGTACCCAGAATTGTAGTCGCAGACTATTATGGTGCCTCCATTCTCCAGAAAATCAGCCAGTGTTCCAGACCAGTATTCGCCGGTCAGCTCAAGGGTCGTTATGCTCGCCCATTCTTGTTCGGGTATGAGGAGAACGTCTTTTCCCGAGATCATCGAATTCAGTTGGAACATATCCCACAGTTCGGTTACGATGTAGTTAGGGCCGAAGGTGGATTCGATTGCTTTGAGAGCGTTGGCGTACTCGTTGTAGTAGTCTGCATATTGAACGTACGCCAAAATCTTCGGGGCATAGCTTACAATGATTGTCTTGGAATAGACATTGTTTAAGGTTACGCCCTCGTCGGGAACAGGCGAGGCGTAAACAGTGACATTGTACGTTCCGCGAACCGCTGAAAACCATGCACACGATAGTGTATAATGGGCTCCAGTGGCCAAGTCTGGTATTGTTGCGGAATTCAGTACAGTGCCATTTACGAGGAGTTGCAGCTCTATGTTCGTTTCGCTACTTGATCCGAGGTTCCACACTGTTGCATTCAGCACTGTGGCTTCGCCCGGTTGAACATAGTTTGGCGCGTCAAGCCATACTCCCAAGTCATGTGGATATTGAGTGCCAATCGGAACGTTGGTGTCGGCAAGCTCAATCAGCGTGAAGGTATTAGTGTAGATGTTTGTGGCGTTCATTCTGATCCACAGGCCAGATGCTTTGTCGTGCAGGAACTCGTACTGCAAATCATACATCTGGTAAGGTGTCTGCAGGCATTCGATCATGCGCATGTTTCTGAAGATGGATGTGCTGCCGTTCACGATTGCAGATCCATACAGAAGATTTATCGAAGAGCCGGCATCGATGTTGGTTTCTATCCACGCGATATACCATAAACCGCCCATCCCTCCTCTCTCCACGAACCGGGTCATCGTGTTGACAATCATCCAGTCAGAGGAAACTGGTCCTTCAGGGTTCTTGTAAGAAAGATTGACGAAGATTTTGTACGGTTCAACGTAGTGATCGTATGAAAAGTTCATGTAGCCCAAGCCCAACAAGCCGCCGGTGGAATCGCAGGCACAGGTGGTATAGTTAGCGTAGTCTCCTTCGACAGGGCTAATCAGAGGATACCGTACGTGAACGTGCTTTGAGTTCATGTTGTTCTGCAAAGCGGTTTCAGTGGGCAGAGGAGGAGCGAATGCCGTCACATTGAATACTGATGCTATCGTCGGTGCCCATTCGAAGCTCACAGTGTACGAAGTACCGTTGGCAAGCAGGGGTATTGTCACATTGCTGACTAGTGTGCCATTCATCAAAAGCTGGAGACGTACGTCAGTCTCATTGTATAATCCGAAATTGGAGACAGTTGCGTTGAGGCCGACCAGATCATCAGGTTTGAGGTATTCTGGGGCTTCTAATGACACTGCCAGTTCATGCGGAGGCAGGTTCGTAAACCAGTTGATCGTGTTGAGTGCCAATATCTCATTGTCGCTGTCGTAGAAATCAATGACACCGTCACTATCAGCATCATAAGCTGAGTCCCAAATATTGCTGTCTCCAACAACTACTAGTCTTCCAGAACCCGCAGCCCCCCGATCCAGTGCAGCCATGACTGGAACACGCAGCGCTGGTGAACTGTCATTTCGCCAATACGCCGTGCCGTCTGAATCAGTCACAATAAGCGGAACGTGATCAGATGGTGCGTCTATAATGCCGTCGCCGCCATACATCTCGACTCGGCTGATGTTTGCAGTAATGATGTGGCCCAGCAGGTTTTCGCCACTGTAATAGGGCCATGGGACATCTCCAGCGTTTTCATCAGATTCGCTTATGCCGTCCCCTTGAAAGCTGACATCGAATCTTTCTGATATTGTTCTGGCTTCAGTTCCATACTCCCCCCAATCAGAAATCAAGAGAAGGTTGCCGCCATCCTTGACCCAATTTTCGATTGCGCCCAGTTCTGAGAAGGAATAGCTTAATTGAGGTGCCACTATTACCAAGAGACTCACAGAGCCAAGTGTGCTCGAATCAATTGTCGTTCCTGGGTCAATCGTTGAAACGTTGTAGCCAGCGCTGGTCAAATAGTCACTGAATTCCGAGTATCCGCCTGTGATGTCGGATGCTAGGTTGTCGCCTACAGTGTATGATGGGATGTGTGCTTCTTCGAATGTGACTTGGCCGATAATTGTCCTGACTGTGAAGATCGTTCCCGCAACATTATTCTGGGTCTGCGTCTCGTTCTCAACAGGCACAATGTACAAAGTGACGTTAAAGGCTCCTGTTGCCGAAGGTGTCCATGGCAGGCTGACGTCCGTTGACGCGCCATTTGTCAGATGGCTAATAATCGTCGATTCCGTCAGGTTTCCATCTATGAGAAGTTGAATATTCACATTGTATTCGTCGTTTGATCCGAAATTGAGGATTGTGGCATTGAAATAGCCTGTCTCTTCGGGTTGAATGTACTTTGGCTTTTCCCAATTGAAAAGGATCAGATCGTGTCCTGGTGGCTCTTGTTCGACGGCTCTTCTGGCGTTGATTCTTCCATAACCATAATAACTGTCGAGTCCTGAGTCGCCTAGATCATCTGCCGTGGCTCTTAGCTGGGCTCTGATCCATTCGCTGGTCGCATTTGGGAATCGACTCCAGATGAGCGCAGCAACGCCTGAGACGTGTGGGCATGCCATTGAAGTTCCGCTTTTCAAACCGTACACGCTATTCCTCAGTGTTGAATAGATTTCCACCCCTGGGGCTGCCAGTTCGATCCAGTCGCCGTAATTCGTGAACCATGCGGGACTGTCGTCGCGTCCCGTCGCGGTCACTCCGATTACCTCGTCATAGGCGGCGGGATAGTGCTTGGCCACTGAAGCATCATTTCCAGCTGCCGCCACGACGAGAACACCTTGACTGTGAGCATAGCGAATCGCGTCCAATACGAGGTGACTGCTTTCGTAACCGCCCCAGCTGTTGCTGAGAATGTTGGCGCCTTGGTCAACCGCATGAATGATGGCGTTGGCGATGTCGTCTTCATATCCGGTGCCTGTCCAATCAAGGCCTTTCTCAGCCATTATTCGCACCTGGGCTAGCCCTGCTATGCCTAAGCTGTTGTTTATCGTTGCAGCGATTATCCCTGCACAGTGAGTCCCGTGACCGTTGTCGTCCATTGGATCTGTGTCGTTGTTGACCCAGTTGTATCCTAGGGGGACGTAATTGGCGATTAGATCTGGGTGGTTATAATCTATGCCCGTGTCAATTACGGCGACAAGAATGGAGGAATTGCCAACAGTTGTGTTCCATGCCCAATCAGCCTGTATTTTCAGAGGCCCCCACTGTTCGATCCAGTCTCTGTCATTCGGCACAGATTGAGTCACATATTTCCTGTTAGGCTCCAAATATCGGGCCAGACCAGAGGCTTGAATCGAGGAACTCAAAGAATTGATGGCATTTGACGGCACATCAGCGACCAATGCTGTGACCATGCCGCGTGCAGAGACTTTATCAGTGATCTTTCCGCCAACTCTGTCGATCATGTTCATGATATTGGCGTAGCTTCCAAGCTGGGCGCTGTCCAAGCCGATGACCAACTCCGTCGAGTTTGCGAGAGCCGAGCCGATAATGCCGTAATCACCAAACCTTCCGGAGCTCGTGTCTCTCGAAGAAGAGTCGCTAAGCCACGATGGATCGAGTCGAATGCCATTCGTCCTTGGCTCCGCTCGTGATGTCGTCTCAAAGTAAAAACTGGAATCGCCACGCGGGTCCGTTTGATTCGCGGAATGCTCTTCGTTAGTTGATGGGCTCTGGACATACGCTGGTCGTATAGGCGATCTGATTCCAACTGCAAGACCCGCAACGCCATTTGAGATGGTCAGTAGAATTATGGTCATTACAAACAGTTTTCTCAACAAGATCTGAGGCATCTGTCTCACCGAGAATGATCATATTGAAACTCGTGAGCCACGAATATAAGGCTTGAGAACTTCAATGCTAAGACCATGCTTTCTATCCTTTCACATAGGGCCATGGCCGATTTGTTTTTTGAAACGTATTCAGGTATCCGCTTGTGATATCCTACGATTTAGCTCAAAGGCCAAGCACGGTTGGAGTTTCCAGACCAAAAGAACACAGGCCATCTCTGATGCTCGAGAACAACCTCCGCCTACGTGCAGGTCCAACGTTAGTTTTGCTTGGCCCTCTCTACGTCTTAAGTGCTTTCAGGCTTGTTTCCATTCTTCTCTGAGTATGCTGTAGACGTAGTCGTCCTGCCATTGTCCTCTGACGTAGCCTGCCTTGCGGATGGTTCCTTCCTGTTTGGAGCCGCTCTTTTCTAGTACTCGTTGTGAGGGTTTGTTTCTTGTGTCGATTGTGGCTTGGATTCGCATGATGTCTTTTGGCAGGAACAGGTAGTCTACCATTATTTGGGCGGCTTCTGTCCCGTAGCCCTTTCCCATCTCACAGGGGACTAATGCATAACCGATTTCGATTCTGTCGGATGGCTGGACCGTATAATGTATGATGAAGCTATTTTTGTCCCATCTTTCCTTTCTATGACGAACCATGTCCATTGAACGTCGGTGCTGGTTGGGTTTTCGATTCTCTTCTGCGCTTCGGTCTTGGACATTTGTGGTTGAATGGACTCGTATTCGCCGTAACAGTCTAGGCGGTTCCAGAATTCGACAAAGAAATCCAAATCCTGCTTATCTCTGAGTCTTAAGCGGATGTTCTTGCCCACCAGCATCTCGCATTCACCGTTCAGTGAGCAGTGACCTTGATTAGGTTTGCTTGGTTAATATCCTTGGTTCTTTCCACTCTTCTCGGAGGATGCTGTATAGGTATGCGTTGGTCCATGCCCCTCTCATGTATCCCGATTTGCGGATTGTGCCCTCTCTCTGGAAACCTGTTTTCTCCAAGACTCGTTGTGAAGGCTTGTTTCTTACATCTGTTATTGCCTGTATTCGATGGAGGTTCTTGGAGAGGAATATGTAGTCTATGATCAGCTGGGTAGCTTCAGTTCCGTAGCCTTTTCCTCTCTTGATAGGAATTATGTCATAGCCGATTTCCAACCACCTGTTTGGTAGAATAAGGTAGTGTGCTATGAGCCCGATTTTTGTTCCATCTTTTTTCTGTATTATGAAGCTTTGTCTTTCAGCTAAAGTCACGAGCTGGGATGGGTTGTCGAAGTCTTTAAGTCGTTCGGTTTTTGATCGTTGTTGGGTGATGGGTTCGTATTCGCTCCAGAAACTAATGTTGTTGAAGCATTCTGAGAGGAAATCCACGTCCTCTCTTTCCATTACTCTCAGGTTTACGTTTTTGCCTTCAAGCAATATTTTCACCATTCATAACATTGTCTGCTTCAGTTCTTCTGTTTTCTCTATGAGTACTCGAACAGACTTGATTATGTTGTGCGCGCTGTCACGCCAAAGTTAGTGGGTGTATTTGTTTGGTTGTGTATTCTAGATATTTCTCTTTTTCTGTTCCTGGCAGGTTAAAGATCGTCACCGACGCGTCCCTCGTTATCCCCACAACATACCCAAACTCCTTACTTCTCGCGACCACATACCACAAGTCCCCGTGCTTCGCGTAATCCTCAAACAAACTCGTATTAGTCAAATCAGGACCATACAACGACAGCTTATTCACATTCGGAATATCCACATTATCAAAAAACGTGATCTTCGTGTCCTCAGGATTCTTCAAATGAAACTCCTTCAATGTCTCAGGACTAATCCTAGCCTCAACGATGCTGCCCGCTTTCTCAAACAACAACTCGCTAAGCTTATTTGCAATGTAGTTGGCCACACGCTTCTTCTCGACAACCGTCAAAAACGTCTTACTATCCTGCTCTGCAAAACTGAAAACTGCCTCAACCGTCCTCGGTTGTGGAATCACCTTACCCCTATGAAAGACCCGCAAGACAAAATCATGACTATAAACTCCCCGAAGCATGCCTGCCTTGGGCGAAAGCCCAACCACCTCAGTGATTAAAGCAAACCTGTAGTCACCTTCCTCAAAATCCTCTTCAACGCGATAATCAGCAAGCCTCTCAGCAATATCCGCAATGCCCAGCGAATCCGAAAGCTTAAAGACCTTACCGGCAACAACCATCCGTCTTAACCCCAACCTTTTGCGTTATCACACTGCTTGTGAAACACCTGATATATATTTTGCTGGCAGAACGACCCAAATGCGGGTCCAAAAGCATAAGCAACCTCCCACGGCTCTCATTCATTGGTTTCGCAGATCCAAATTGCCAAGGGTTAAATAGTTTAAAGCGATGTAAAACACCGAAAAATAGCATCATCAAAGGAAGAACCGTCATGTCCAGACAGCCAGCGATCATGTCAAAGCTGATCGCCACCTTCAAAGAACTCCCCGAAATACTTTACACAGTTTTCAAATACCCACTATTACTGGCTCTCCTCGGTCTCAACGGCGCAGTAGTGATTCCCGTCTTCATCGTTGGCACCGCAGTTTACGGCTTCGCTAGCCTAGGCTTACTCTTTCTAGTCGAGAGCCCAGCGATTTACTACGTTGTCAGAGAGGCAATGCGACAGGTCAAAATGCTGCCCATGAGCGAAACCTGGGAGACCTCCCCGGAGAAATGGAATCAGGCTTTACAGGATTTCGCGAGCATGGTGAACAAGAAGAAAACGAAAGCCAAAGCCTGAAACTATGACAGTTCCGGTTTATGGTAATTCTGCAAATCCACATGTAAACTTTGCAATGCGCTCTCATTCCGCTTTTAACAGAACTTTGCCTAATTGTTTTAATACGAGGCTTTTCACCACTATTACGCCCTCCTAAGAGGCCAAGGCGCCAATGTTGATCCAAGAGGTAATCCTAGAGAACTTCATGAGCTACGAGTACGCTAGGGTACCCTTCAAACATGGCGTCAACGTCATCTGCGGGCCGAACGGTTCAGGCAAGTCATCGCTTCTGCTGGCCATTTCGGTAGCTCTGGGTCAGTCCTATACGGAACGCTCGAGAAAACTGAGCGACCTGATACGCTGGGGAAAAGACCAAGCCCGCGTCACAATCGTCCTAGATAACTCCAAAAGAGGAAAAGGCCGTCCAGTCCAGAAATACAGCAAAGACCAGATTTTCCTCACAAGAGGCTTGCGGAGAGACGGCAAATACTGGTTTGAACTGGAAAACCGCGCAGCCTCAAAGATGGATGTAGACAGACTTCTTTCTCGGCTTGGCGTGGATCCAGATAACATACTCATCATCATGCATCAGAGCATGGTGGAACAATTCACGGTGCTTTCCCCGCAAGAGAAGCTTCGCATGGTTGAGGCTGCTGTTGGACTTGAAGCTTATCGCGAAAACGTGCTGCAAGCACAGAAGAAGCTGGTTCGAATACTCAGCCAAGAAGAGTCAACGAGCAAGCTCTTGGAACAGGCTGAGCAGACACTCGGTTACTGGAGGGAGCAGTACGATCGGTTCCAAGAGAAGAAGCAATTGCAGACTAAGCGAAGATTCTTAGAAAGAGAGCTGGCTTGGGCTGAAGTTGCCCGAAGAGAAGACATAGTGAAAGCCCTGGAGAACAACAAGAAAAGGGAGCAAGACACACTGGGCCTGATCGAGGGCGAGACTGGAAACGCACAGGGGCAATTGCAGACTCAGAAGAACGAAACTGAAAGACTCAGGAACGATCAGAAAGCACTTTTTGACGAGAGACTAAGTTTTGAGCGAGAGAAGGCCGCGAACGAATCAACGATCTCGTTCTGCGAACAGCTCCTGAAGGAGACAACACTTTTAGAAAATCCATCCCTCAAACTGACCCAAGTACAGACAGAAGCAGGATTGGCGCGGTTCAAGCTTCTACGAAGCGAAAATCTAAGAGAATTGATCCAGAACTCCAGTCAGCACCTCGGCAAACTCAGCACGGAAATAGGTGAGAACAAATCCACCCTTCTCAACCTAGACGAGAAGCTTGAAAAAGTCAGCAATCAACTACTCGATATTCGGATCAGGCTAGCCTTGCTTCAGTACCGAAAGGAAAGCGCAGTAGCCACGATAGAGGAGCTGGAGAAGGAGCTGAAGACTGCAAGAGTACACCTGAACCAGACGATAGGTGAAGCCGAGCAATCTGGACCCAGAATCGCTGTGATGAAAAGCACCGGCGAGGTCCTTGACGAAATGCGAATCGCCGATGGGCACTTGGCGGCACTTGCAGACGTTTCAGAAGACATTGAGCGCATGTACGAATCCTACTCGAAACTTTATCTCGAGTTGAAGCAGAAGGCGCAGCTTGTAGCAGAAAACCGTGAAAAGACACTGGAAGAAGTCAAAACGAGAATGCAAGCTTGGAGAACAGTAATGCTGAGCCTGTTTGAACGAGCAAACCTTGAGTACCAAAGGATTCTGGGTCAAACCCAAGCCGTCGGAGAGGTCAGACTCGCTAACGAGCACGACATAGAGGCAGCCGGACTGGAGATCTTGGTGGGCTTCAAAGGAGGCAAACCAGTTCCACTAGACGCCTATACACAAAGCGGCGGAGAAAGAACGACCGCCACCATTAGCTTCCTGCTGGCCCTGCAACAGCATGTTCGCTCCCCGTTCCGTGCAGTCGACGAGTACGACGTTCACATGGATCCGAAAAACCGTGAACTGATCGCGAAGATGCTCATCTCAACGGTGAAGGACAAGGACGCCCAGTACATGGTGATTACCCCAAGTCAAGTGACGTTTGCCGAGAACAGCGTCAACATCATCACAGTCCAGAACATCGAAGGAAAATCGATAATCAGAGAGGTTGCCTGATGCAATCCAAGAGCGAACGGGAAAAACTCGGCAGAGAAAAGCTTCAACGCATAATCGACACATGCACATCAGTTCAGGAACGTTCGCTCGATCCTTTCTTGATAGACATAAACGAAAACATCGGCACAATCAAAGAGCTTTTTCCAGAATGGAACATCCCAGAAGACTTGTGCCTGGACGCCGAGACAATACACAGCCTAGCGTCCGTCATAAAGCTTCAAAGCGAATGGGTCAAGCATCGCTCCACGACCCTTTACACAGATCCTTTCCTGTTGGAAGAAAAGCTCACACGGCTACCAAAAGAGGACATCACAAGAGCTTTCATTCAGTCTTGGCGCCCAGCAGTTGAGCTGGAACAGATTTCCCTCCACAGCCTCGAAGAAGCCACGCGATACTGGGACAGCCTGATTCCACTAGATGAAAGATGGAAGGAAATACCTCCAGAACAAGTTGGAGCCGGACTGGCAACACGAGAAGAGCTTGTGCAGCAGAGAATCTTGCGCGATAAGGCTTTTTCCGAAGAGTTGGAGAGCTTCTGGGACGAACTCAAAAGCACGGTGACCGAGAAGGGCAAGGACGGAAAAATCCATTACTGGGATTTTGTCGGAGCCGAAACCTACGAGCAGACTGTGGACAGGGCTTTCATGACGAGTTTTCTGATAACATACGGCTATGCAACCCTGGAAATCCATCCTCTAGAAGAGGAGACATTCATCAAACCATACGAGAAACCCATTGTCAAGACGGGCAAGGCCCAGCTGGTATCCATTCCGATAGCTATAACAACCGACGATTGGACGAAGTGGAAGAAAGGCGAGCTAGAGTGAGCAAAAGAAAGGCGACGTACGCAAGCAAGCTTAAGCGAGCAACCCACATGCTCTTCTACAAAAGACACGCCAAACCAGGCGTGAAAGGATGGGAACTCCGGAAGACCTTGGGTTCAGACTACCCGAAAGTCCTGAAGATCTTAGATGATTACCTAAAAGCCTTAGATCTGCAGGTCAAAACCGTTTTCGAAGAAGGAAAAGAAGTGGAAAAACCTAGCCTAGAACAGCTTGACAGAGCAAGATTCCTCATAACACTGCGAGGAGACTTGACACCCAAAGAAGCCAAGATGGTTGGATGGCGAATAGACGACCTCGCAGGCTTGGCGATAACTATCGCTTACATCATATCAAAGAAGGGGCAATCGCCCAGAAAAGACGTTGAAGAACTTCTCCGCGAGAAGCTCCCAGGCTGGAAAGTGGGCATCAACATCGACCGATATGTCCGATATGGGTACTTGGCACAAGACGAAAGCGGCCAACTATATCTAGACTGGAGAACAAGGGCAGAAGTAGACCAGAAAGCGCTCATAGACTTGCTACTAAGAACCGAAGCTAGTCCCGCGTCTGCGTAGGTCTATTTCCTGATCTTGTGATAAACGAAAGCGATAACATCGATGACGATTATCGATGCGAGGATCAGCAACGGGCTACCAACAAACTGATCGGCAAGGTACTGGTCAGCAGCTCCAGCATGACCAATCATCGCGGACAAGAAAAGCATCAGGTGCAAAACCAACATGATCCGCGTCCTCATTTCTCTACACCTTTGTCTCAATTTATGCTCACATTCTGAATCTGGAAGTACCTCTTGGCCAGAAAACGCAAGCGTTCCGCGTTTTTGCCGTTCTTGCCTATGGCAACACCTTTGTCCTTCGGATTCACTGTAACAACTGCCATCGTCTTTCCATCGGTACGTTCGCTTATGCGAACCTCTTTGACAGCAGCAGGCTTCAAAGCGTTCTTTATGAACTGCGCTGCATCTTCAGAATACTCAATTAGCTCATGCTTCTTGCCGGTCATTCTCTCGAGCGTTCGGATGTTTCTACCGCCCCTGCCAATCGCTACGCCTATCTGTCCTTCATTCACGACAAAGATTACGCGTCCCTGTTCCTCGTCAACTATGCAGTCTTTGGCGCTGGCATTGGTTATGCTCTCAAATAATGCTATGTACCGCATCTCCGTGCTCGTGATCTTTATGCCGGTTGTCATTCGTTGCCCCCAGCGGCTTCCTCTGGCTCAGGAGTTTCAATAAGCTTGAGAATCTCTGAATCGCCAGGCTCTCTTATACTTAGTGCAGAGATGACAAAGGGTTTGCCGCATACTCCCGCTAAATCCAAGGAGGAGCCCTTGTGGGTTATCAGGGGAACAGCAGACAGTTTGCAGTAGTATTCGATGTCTTTGCGCGTGTTTTCTGGACAGTTTGATGCCACAATTATCATTTTGACCTTTCCTGTCTTGGCATTCTTTATCGCCGAGTCTGCGCCGAAAGACACTTTGCCCGTTTTCACTGCGTTTGCAATCGCCTTGTCTATGTCGATCATTTGCCTTCGCCTTTTTCCTTGTTAGCTTTTTGTTCAAGCGTGGACATATATAACTCTACTAGTCCTGTGCCAATTGGTATGGATTGCCCCACTATTACGTTTTCGGTCACGCCTTCCAATGGGTCGCTTTCACCCCTCACCGCTGCCTCTATGATGTTCGGAACGGTTATCTCAAAAGCGGCGCGGGCCAAGACACTTGATTTCTTGCCGCTGATGCCGTGTCTTCCGATCTGTTGCACGTCGCCCGTGGTGGTCATCATGTCTGCAACGAGCATGACGTGGCGAACGTCAACGTCCAAGCCTTGGTCCTCCAAGACGCTCTTGGCTTCATAAACCAGAGCGTTTCTGGATGCTTCTATTCCGAGAGTTTTGGCAATTTCGTGAACGTTGTTTGTGGTGGTTCGCGAAGTGTCTACTCCATGAACCTCCAAGACTTTGGGCAAGTTTGAACCGTCTGTCCTTATAACCCATTCCCCATGCTCTTCTGTGACTAGAACACGTTTGATCCCAGCAACACCCTTAACGTGGAATGCGGTGACTTTGCCGAGCATTTTCTTGATAGTCTCGGCCTTCTTGGGCTTTACATGCACGTTGTTGCCCCTTCCCTTTATGGTGCAGTTCTGTATCTCCAAGACCTCTTTCAGCTCTTCCATCGTTACGCCCCTGTCGTCCATCATCGTCTTGTTAAGCTCAACAATGATTTCTTCACGCAGCGGATCTATGTAGATCGCTCTGGCCAGATTTTCAAGAGTCGTGTAAAAGATGTTTTGCGCAATTTTCACTGCAGCCTCTCTGCTCTTTCTGTATTTCTCAGTCAAGTAGATGGTCATGATCGGCGTGGATGGAATTCTTCTAGCATCCACAATCTCTATTAGCCTAGGTAAGCCAAGGGTTACGTTCTGTTCCCTGACTCCTGCGTAGTGGAATGTTCTGAGCGTCATCTGTGTGCCTGGTTCACCTATTGACTGAGCCGCGACTATGCCCACAGCTTCGCCTGGTTCCATCAGCGCGTGCTTGTAATGGTCAAGTGTCAATCTTGCGGCTTGATCCACACCTTTCTCATTCAACTTTGCTTTTGCCAAACTTTGTTTGAGTTCGCTTATCAGAATCGGCGTGAGCTGATTCTCGACTTCCTTCAGTTGATCCTTTACATATTCGATTGACGCAGGTTTTCCCTTTGATTGACCGATTTTTATCTGATCAACTAGTCTGCTTACGTTGACGGCTTTCCCGTGGTCACTCTTTGCAGGGTCAACGCCATCTTCGCCGTAGCTGAACTGTATTATGTCTCCAGCAGAGTTTCGGACTGTACCATCATACTCTAAGCGGACGTGTTCAAGAGCGTTGATCAGTCTTCTCTGCATGTAGCCGCTCTGCTGCGTTCTCACAGCGGTATCAACGAGTCCTTCTCTGCCACCCATAGCGTGGAAGTAGAACTCGATCACGTCAAGTCCATCTTGGTATGAGGAATAGACGAATCCCCTTGCTTTCGGCTTGGCGTCACCAGCCTTGAAATGTGGCAATGCGCGATCTACGTAGCCTCGCAGTACTCTTTTTCCACGGACTGATTGCTGTCCCACACAGGCGCTCATCTGTCCAATGTTCAGGCTTGAACCTCTCGCGCCCGTCCTTGTCATGACGATTCCAGCATTGTCCAGAGTAAAGTCCCGATCAGCGATCTTTCCAGACTCATCTCTTGCCTTGGCCAGCTCATTCATCACGTAGATTTCAAATGATTCGTCAATGGTTTGTCCCGGAAGCCTCTGCAACGTCCCATTGCGGCGGCTTTCTATCAACTCCTCTATTTTTTTCTCAACCGTGACCATGGTCCTCTTTATTTTGTCTTCAGCCTCAGGAGAGAGCACAAGCTCGTCATATGAATACGTAAAGCCTCGCATGGATATGTAGAGCTTCAGCATGCGAGTTATTCTGTTCAGGAATTCGCGTCCTGCTTGCGAGCCGTAATCTTTTATGATTCTGTGGAGAAGGCTCTCAGACTGTTCAGCACCTATTGAACGTCTGTCGATGACTCCAGTGACGAGTTCGCCGTTCCTGACGACAACATATGCATCGTAAGGGCAGTCCTCATTAAGGCATTTAGTGCATCCTTGGCAGACACTGGCTTTCAGTACATAGTTCAGGTTTCTCGGCAGAAAAAGGCTGAAAATCTGCTTGCCAGTCCACATGGGCTGAGGCTTCTTAACCGTGGGTTCTGGCAATTGCCCCTCGTATCCAGAGCCTAGCAACAGTCTGTTTACTTCGCTCCATGTCAAGTAGGTTGATCTTCTTGTAAACAAGTATGCCGAAGTGATAAAGTCTCGGATTGCACCAATTATTGGACCTCCGAATCTCGGAGAAAGTATTTGGTCCTGGACCTGCATCAGCAACAGAGCCTCGGTTCGTGCCTCTTCGCTTTGGGGCACGTGAAGGTTCATTTCGTCGCCGTCAAAATCTGCGTTGTACGGCGGGCACACGCACAAGTGCAGCCTGAAAGTTTTGTACGGCAAGACTCGCACGTAATGTGCCATTATTGACATGCGGTGAAGCGATGGTTGGCGGTTGAAGATCGCTATGTCGCCATTCTTGAGATGTCGTTCAACGATGAATCCAAGTTCAACTGCTTCAGCGATTTTTGTTCTGTCAACGACAAACTCGAGTCTGATGCGCTTGCCATCTGGCCTGATGATGTAGAGTGCACCAGGATATTTCTCAGGACCGTTTATGACGAGTTTCCGCATGTCTTCTATGTTCCATTGCGTGATTTTTTCTGGAACCGATAATCGCATGGCAATTTCGATCGGCACACCAACTTCGTTTATGTCAAGGTTCGGATCAGGCGAAACCACCGTACGTGCAGAAAAGTCAACTCTTTTTCCCGAAAGGTTGCTCCTGAACCTTCCTTCTTTTCCCTTCAACCTTTGCGAAAGCGTCTTTAACGCTCTCCCCGAGCGGTGCCTAGCTGGCGGTATACCTGAAGCTTCGTTATTGAAATAGGTCGTGACATGATATTGGAGAAGCTCTGACAAGTCCTGGATTATGAGAGTAGGGGCGCCTGCGTCCATGTTTTCTTTCAGTCTTTGGTTGATACGAATAATATCCACAAGTTTGTGGGTCAAGTCATCTTCGGATCGAATTCCCGATTCCAGCGTTATTGAAGGGCGCACATAAACTGGTGGGACAGGTAGAACCTGGAGAACCATCCATTCTGGCTTCGCAGTTTTCGGCTTGAAACCTAAGAGTTCAAGATCTTCCTCAGGTATGCGCCCTAGCCTTTCTCGAATCATGCTCGGGGTTAATGGTTCAGAACCGCTTTCGGGAATCTGTTCGCTGAACTTTGTGGGTTTCTCAAAGGTTATCTTAAGCTGAGCCGCGCCGCAATGGGGACACTGTTTTGTTTTTGTCTCTTGCACGATTTCCTTGTAGACTTCGTCTGGAACTAAGCCCAGAAGCTGAACCGTCTTGTCGAGTCTGCTTCTGACTCTCTTTATGCTTTCATCTGGAAGCAGGATGCGTCCACAGTTTCTGCAAGTCACTCTCAGGAGGTCGTAGATTATCTTGGTGAACTCGATATGAACAATCGGAACTGCAAGTTCAATGTGGCCAAAGTGACCAGGACAACGTATCGCCGTGTTGCCACAGGTTTTGCATCGTTGTCTAGGTTCCAGAGTGCCGAGTCTGCCATCCATTAGTCCTGTCGTTATTGGAGCGCCGTCCTCGTCGTAGGTGTCGGGTGTCTGAATCTCAACAACTGAAAGCTTGCGCACATTCTGTGGCGAGAAGACACCAAAGCTGATTCCATCAACGACTTTATGAATTATCTCTTCCGAAGCCATATTACGCCTTCTCCTTTAGTTTTAATGTTGGCGAGACGCAAAGACTCATCAGTTCCTGAATGAGGAGTTTGAATGCGTATGAGACTATCACTGGGGATATCTTGGCTTTGTCTTCGCAGCTTCTGCAAACGTACTTTCTTTGTTTCATGTCATAGTAGGCTATGTGTCCGCAGGTTTCGCATATGTAAAGTGTGTATTTGTCGGATTCCTCCAGCAGCCTGTCTCTGAGAAGCATGGCCGCTCCATGTCCGATAAGGCAATCGCGCTCCATTTCGCCGAATCTTAGGCCTCCGCCTCTGGCTCGTCCTTCTGTCGGCTGTCTCGTGAGCATCTGCACCTGTCCTCTGGCTCTTGCGTGTATCTTGTCGGCGACCATGTGGTGCAATTTCTGGTAATAGACGACGCCGATGTACACGTCTGCAACGAATTTTTCGCCTGTTATGCCGTTGTAGAATACTTCGGTGCCAGTGTTGCTGAATCCAAGTCTGACTAGAGTCTTTCTCAGTTCTGTGGATTTTTCGTTGGAGAATGGCGTTCCGTCAACGGGTTTTCCTCTTACTGCGGCGACTTTTCCGGCAAGTGATTCGATGAATTGCCCAATTGTCATTCTTGACGGAATAGCGTGAGGGTTGATTATTATGTCGGGGACTATGCCTTCCTCTGTGAAGGGCAAGTCTTCTTGCGGAACAATCAAGCCTATAACTCCTTTTTGTCCATGGCGAGAAGCGAACTTGTCGCCCAATTCTGGAATGCGCTGGTCGCGGACTCTTACTTTTACGAGCTTGCTTCCTTCGTTTGATTGAGTCACGAAGATCGCATCAACTGTTCCAGTTTCGGATGGGCGCATGTCAACAGATGTGTCTCGCATTGAGGGACCTTTTACTTCGAATTCCTTGTATTCTTCGAGAAACCTTGGTGGGCTGATTCTTCCGATCAGCACGTCGCCTCCTGCGACTCCCGACTCCAGACCTATTATTCCGTCAGGCTCAAGGAGTCTGTAGTATTGTTCTCCTCTGAAGCCACGCGTCCCAGGTTCAGGTATATTGAACTTGTCCTTTAGCCCTCCGAGATATTGGCGGCATTCTGCCTCGTATATTCTGAAGAAATTTGAGCGGCATAGGCCTCTTTCTATTGATGCTTTGTTGAAGATCAGGGCGTCTTCCATGTTATAGCCTTCGTAGGAAAGCACAGCCACCAAGCAGTTCTGCCCTGATGGTCGAAGCTTGTAGCCCATTGTCTCCATCAAGGCTGTCTCAACTATGGGCACTTGAGGGTAATGCAGTATGTGCGACCTTGAGTCGACTCGCTGTTGGAAGTTCGTTGCATAGACTCCTAGCGCTTGTTTTGCCATTGCAGCTTGATAGGAGTTGCGAGGCGACTGGTTGTGTTCGGCGTACGGTATTGTTGATGCACAGATTCCGAGGATTGTGTAGGTAGCGATCTCCAAGTGTGTATGCTCTTCGGTAATCTGTCCAGAATCCAATGCTATGTAGGCGTCTTCCTCTTCTTCGGCGTCCAAGTACTCAACCAAGCCGCCCTTAACGACGTCTTCCCATGACCATTCGCCAGATGCTATTCTTTCAATGTGTTCTGCTTGGAGCCTTGGGGCGCCGTCCTCAGCGATTATGAGTGGTCTTCTGACTCTTCCTTCATCAGAGCTGACGTGGACTTCGTTTCTGCCTCCGTGGGTTTTCGAGAAGTGTGCCACGTTGACTTCGGTTGAAATCTCTCCTCTTCTTCGTCTTTCCCGCAGTTCCCGCGATATTTCTTCAGAATTCGTGCAAAAGCCAATGATGTTGCCATCAACGAAGACTTTTGCTCCTGAAAGTCTTAGGGTTTCATTAGCTTCATAGGATGGCACGACGCCCATGCTGAACAGCACTTGTCTTATCTTGTCAGGGTTGACACCTACTGAGATGCATGCGGACAGTGCCAGGTTTTTGACTAAGCCACAGTTGGAGCCTTCGGGTGTTTCACTTGGGCATAAACGGCCCCAATGTGTTGAGTGCAGGTCTCTTGCTTCAAAGTTTGGCTGGCTTCTACTCAGAGGCGACTGAAGTCTCCGAAGATGGCTTAGGGTGGAAATGTGGTTCGTTCTGTCCAGAAGCTGGGTTATGCCAACTCTTCCTCGTCCCCAGTTGCCGGTTGCAAGTGAGTGCTGGAACCTCTCGGAAATTATTCCTGGGCGGACAGCCGCTGAAACTGTGATGATCGGTCCTTTGACACCTATGCGTTCAAGCTGGTATTTGACATCTCGGACGAGATTTCTAAAGGCTACTCTGAACAGGTCAGCAAGCAATGGACCTGCTAATCTTAATCTTTTGTTCTTAAAGTGGTCCTTGTCGTCGGGTTTTCTCGTCCCGAGCTTCAGCTCGACGGCTTTGACGGCCATTTCGCCTAGGAATATGGCCTTGTCTTTTCTTTGCTGGTTTGTTCTTCCTAAGTGTGGCAGGAAGTTCTTGTCTATCGCGGTTTCGGCTTTCTGTATACGGTACTCCTCAACTTGCCCGTGGGCGACTCGGTTCCCGATGAAGACTATTGCATCCTTTGAGTTGTCCACGCCAATGGCCTTTTCGAAAGAGGCGTCTAGCTGCGCCTGTATTTCCTTTTCAAGAGAAACGGCTTCGGCGATCTCTCTGTCAGACTCCAATCCTAATGCTCGCATTAGCACGACGAACGGGATTTCCGTGGGGACACCCGGAATCGAAACGTATATCGCGTCGTCCGGCTTAAGCTTCAGTTCTATTCTGGCTCTGAAGCCTACGGTTGTCGAAAAAATCTTTGACTGGTAGACGGGCGTGGCTCCCTTTTCGTCTATGTCTACTATGACGCGGTTGGGGGCCAAGTCTTCCATGGCTACTATTACACGTTCTGAACCGTTGACTACGAAGTAGCCTCCTGGGTCGTCTGGGTCTTCTCCGCAGCCGATGAGTTCTTCTCGGGAAAGCTGTGAAAGGAAGCAGAGCTTCGATTTTAGCATCACTGGGATATTTCCAACGTAAACGAGTTCGGTGTCCTGTTCTCTGCCATCTATAACGGGGGTCATTTCGAGGGCAACTGGTGCCGCATAGGCCAGATTTCTGAGCCTTGCTTCCATCGGGTAGATTTCGTGCTTTGTGCCATCAACTTCCGTGGCGTATGGACCGGTTATTCGTGTTTGGGGGTCTATTATCCAGATTTGCCCCAGTTTGACTTTGTATGGACTATCGGGAACTTCAATGGGGATATCCGCCACCTCGTCTATTACTTCTTGAAGGCCATGGTCTATGAACTCGTTGTAAGAGTCCAAGTGCTGCCTGACCAGACCTTTCTCCTTGAAAAATGCTGTCAAAAGTGTGTGTGTATCTTCTTTCGATATTTCAGCCATTTCTAACCAACTCCCGCAGTTTTACGCTCCGATAGGAGTTAGCGTTCCTGTTTGACGCGGGTTTCCTCAAACTTGTAGTTTCCTCCGACTGTCGGGTTATCAACTTGAAAAATGGTCTCCAATATTCAAAGAACTAGAAACGTAGACTGCATAGCTGTCTAATAAACTTTTTTGTAACTCTGCACCCAATTCAGTGTATCTTGGCTTCTTGAATTAGGCATTTGCGTACGTCGGCACGCAAAGTATTAGTTGCTTGCCTGAATAGAAAAAGCCCGAGGATGCAGAGTGGAACAGAAGTCGAAGGCCATGGTCGTCTGGCTCATCTTAAACGGAAAAACGGAGAAATCGCTGGAGCTGCTCGCCAGAGAACACGGCATCACCGTGCCAAAACTGAAAGTTGGGCTACCCAAAAGGCACAAGAAGAACGTACTTGGATGCTACACAGCCAAGAACAAGACGATTTCTGTTCTGAACAGCGACACCTTGACGGAACCCTTTGTTATTCTTCACGAGTTCTACCACCACCTCCGCACAAGGGCCGACGCGCAACACAAGGGCACGGAAAAATACGCAGACGATTTCGCAAAAGAATTCATTAACGCATACAGGACGGCAGCAAAAGAAGCTTTGGGAAACAATTAATAAGAAAGATGCAAAGTTTCTTACTCTGTGTGCAGCGGTAACCAAGCCAGGTCAAAGGTGAAGGACTCAAGATCGGAGCTTTTGGCGTGGAAAGCCCCTATGAGCCATCCTTTCCCGTAGGGGTTCGCAGGTTCAAATCCTGCCCGCTGCACCAGACTATGATTCGGGCGTACGTTTTGGCTGTGCCCCATGATCCCAAGTTCATGGGTGCTTTGTCAAGCATTTCCTTGTGTTGAAGGCTGCATAGCGATTGTGTTGAATATCGTATCGTTGAGAATCGGCGATAATCCGATATTATTATATATCGGTTTCGGCATCGGAGTAACCCATGAACCTTGTTGATGAGAGAATTCATGAAAGGATACTTGCAAAAAAGCTGCAGTTGGACAGTGACAGGCCTCTATCGGAAGAGATTGTAGGGCAGCTTCGTCGCAACATGGAGATTGAGTACACTTACAATTCTAACGCCATTGAAGGAAACACGTTGACACTTCGAGAGACGCAGTTGGTCATTCGAGAAGGAGTAACCATTAGCGGCAAGAGTCTTAATGAGCATTTGGAAGCAAAAAATCACCCTAAGGCAATCGAATACGTTGAGAACTTGGCTGAAAGCAGCAGTCTCAGCCAGGCAGAGGTCCTGAAGGTTCATGAGATAATCTTTTCGGGTATACTTGAGAATGCTGGAAACTACAGGAATGGACAGATGCACATTGAGGGCTCTGAGTATATGCCGCCGCCTGCTTTTGAGGTGCCCGGTCTGATGAGAGAGCTTTTGAATTGGCTGGAGAAGAACCCGCAGGAATTGAGACCAATCGAGAAGGCAGCTGTTTTCCATTATAGACTAGTCGCTATTCACCCGTTTGACGATGGAAATGGGCGTGCAGCTAGACTAATGATGAACTTGGTTTTGATCAGGCATGGCTATCCTGTGACGGTTATCAAGAATGCTGACCGTCGAAGGTACTACGACACTTTGCGGAAGGCAGATCGCGGAGACCTTAAGCCTTTTGTCAACTTTATCGCTCGCTGTGTGGAACAATCACTTGACCTTTGCCTGAACGCTGTTGAACGCAGTACTGAAGAATATAAGCTGCTCAGCCTAGCAGACGCCGCAAAGCTGACGCCTTACAGCCAGGAGTACTTGAGCCTACTTGCACGTCGAGGACTCGTTGCTGCTATAAAAATGGGCAAAGACTGGCATGTGACCCCAAAGGCACTCGAAGACTACTTAAGAAATGTGCAGCATAGGAACCGCAAACCATCTGCAAGCGACAAGAGTGGAAGGAAGAAACGCAAGCGTTAGCAAGACAACCTGTGATGGGAAAGCGCGCGCTCTTCCATACGACGACACCTTTCTTTATCTTATCAGTAGGGAACGCCGTAACTGTGAGACCTTTTCGTTCCTGACCTTGCAACGACCATCTGTAGTCTAGTTGAACGGTTGATTCCAAACGTTTATTAGCGATAAGGGTGGTTTGGGCTAGCTATAACGGTGGATGATTGCATGAAGAAGAAAGTTGACACCAGTCTGAACAGGAAGGAAAACGAGTTAGGTTTGCAGTTTTGCTTGATGATCTTTTCCCGATCGAGCCATTAGTTCGCAGAAGACCTTCATAGACAGAATACCAGCGAGATCTGAAAAACAGCCAGCCAACGATTTCCGGACGACCGAGGGCGGCAGGGGTAGTTCATTTCAGGTCTGCTTTTCTTCGCTCAGGACTCTTGAGAAGAATGTGCCACAGTTTTGGCGTGCATGCCTGTTCCGATTTTCGTTTGCGAAGTGGCTTGCGTATTCGGTTTCCTCTCTGTTGGAACAACAGTTGTGGAATCTTTGTTGTTCCAAAAGCATGTCGGAGCAACACGGGATTCCGAGTTAGGAAGAACAGGTTGTTCTTCGTCTATCTCGCCGAAGCCTTTCAAGACGTTTGGTCCTTAACCCTGCAAGCAGGCCATGTTCCCGTTCTGATTCTAGGATAGCATCATCGGGGTCTTGGCGTTGAGGCGCACGAGCTGTCGTTGATGATGAAAGTAAATCAATGATCTCTGGTTACCAGGAATACTCTGCTTATTGAATGTCAGATAGAGGGCGGAAGCTAGCAAATATTATATCTTGCGGTTTGATTAGCAAGTTCTTGTATCGATGATGAAGTGCGTATGTCAACGGCACTTACCGAAGGAATAATGCGACTCAAGAAGGAAAAGAAAGCGGTAATTCTGGCGCACAATTATCAGAGGCCTGAAATCCAAGATATAGCGGATTATGTTGGCGACAGTATAGAGCTTAGCAGGAAGGCTATGGAAGAAAGAGAAGCCAAGATCATCGTCTTCTCCGCAGTGGATTTCATGGCTGAATCTGCGGCTATTCTTAACCCAAGCAAGAAGGTTTTGTTACCGACTCTGGGGGCTCGGTGCCCAATGGCGCAGATGCTCACGGTTGACGAGATCAAGCGAGCAAAAGCGCATTACCCTGATGCGCCTTTGGTTCTATACGTGAACACTTTGGCTTCTGCAAAGGCCTACGGTGATGTCTGCTGCACATCGGCAAACGCCGTCAGAATCATCGAATCTCTGGATGCCAACACTGTGCTTTTCGGACCTGATCGTAACCTTGCGGAATATGCGCAGAGAAAAACTGGTAAAACTGTGATTCCTATTCCTGAATGGGGTTTCTGCCCTACGCATGTGCTGTTCCAGCCTGAGGATGTTCAGGTGCTTAAAATGCAGTATCCAGACGCGGTTGTCATGGCTCATCCTGAATGCACTTATGAAATGCAGAAGGTGGTCGATTTCGTGGGAAGCACTTCGCAGATGTGCAGATATGCCAAAGAAAGCATCGCCAAAACGTTCATCGTGGGTACGGAAGAAGGGCTTCTCCATCGACTGAGAAAGGACAATCCTGAGAAACTGTTTGTCTCAGCTTACACGGAAGCTATTTGTCCCAACATGAAGCTGAACACGCTTGATAGGCTCTATGCGTCTTTGAAGGAAGAAAAGCACGTGGTGACCGTTCCAGAGCGAATAGCGAAGCAAGCCAGAAGAGCACTTGAAAGAATGTTCGAGTTGTCAGGCTGATTCATGTTTAATTGAATGAGCCTCTGCAGGGTTATCCTAGATGGGAGAGAAGAAAGGTACATGAACAATGAACACGAACAGTTTATATCAGGCGAAGATGAAGAACTGAAACGTATAAGGCAGAAGATGCTGAGAGATCTGACTGAGAAGAGACAGAGCATGAGTGGCACTGAACCATTTCACGTGACGGATGCGGACTTCGACAAGATTGTTCAGGAAAATCCGATCGCCTTGATTGACTTTTGGGCATCATGGTGCGGACCCTGCAAAGCTCTAGCTCCTGTGATTGAAGAGCTAGCGAAGGAATACGTGGGAAAGATCTTCGTGGGAAAGCTGAACGTTGACGAAAATCCAGGGACTGCAGAGCGTTTTCAGGTTTACAGCATTCCGACGGTCATCGTGATGAAGAATGGGAAGGAAGCCGACCGAATTGTGGGGTTATATGCAAGGAATTATATCGAAAACGTATTAAAGAAGCACATGGAATAGTCAAAGCATGGACATTCAAGAAAGAAGAGTCATAGGCGCCCTCCTACTGCTTCTGGGCGTTTCCTGTTTGGCAGTAGCCGTTTACACAAAGCAGTTTGACGCCTTGGTGGAACTGCTGAAAAAGACTTTTCCATGAAGACCCCAGGCTAAGATTCTTAAACACGTTTCTAGATAAAGTTTAGACCCAGCTTAGCTATGTGATACGACGGATGACCCAAAATGACCCCTCCAATCGTTGATAGCAAGAGTGCAGAACACGATGGAATCCTTGAAGCTGCCAGGTTGATGCTTATCTCTGCAAGAACTGCTCCGAAATCCGCGGGGATAGACGATGTTCTAGCCGTGATTGTCTACGGGAAAGAGAAGGATGCTATAGCCGACAAAATGGAACAGATAGGCAGAGAACGCAAGCTTGAAGGATTCATGCGGGACGCAAAGAACACCAGAGAATCAGAAGCAATGGTTCTCGTAGGCGTCAGAGGAAACAAAAGCTTCGGACTGAACTGCGGAGCATGTGGCTACGCGACCTGCAAGGAATTTAAGAAAGTCGGCAAGGCAACAGGTGAAGACTTTGTTGGGCCGAACTGTCTCTTCAAGCTCTTGGACCTCGGGATATCTCTAGGCTCAGCCGTAAAGACAGCAAGCATACTAAACATTGACAACCGTATAATGTACAGGATCGGTGCAGCCGCACAAAAAATGAAGCTGCTCCCAAAAGCAACTGTCATAATGGGAATTCCCATTTCAGCAAGGGGCAAAAGCATCTACTTCGACAGATCGGCAAAGACATAGACGCCCTTCTGAGATGACTTGCACTGCACAGAGTTTTGGCTTTCGAGACTATTTCCAAGATTCGATATATGCGCACTTTGCTCTAGGGTTTTTTGGTGGTCTCTTCGAACCATAGTGAAAATCGGAGAAAGCAAAGTCCAGAAGAGATCAGATCATGTTTTCGTCTTCTCGTCCATTTTCTCAAGAGTCCATCGAACACTCGATCTGAGTTCTCTTAAGCGGTCTGCGTCAACGTGGTTCATGACTATTTCTCTAATCGTGTCCCCTTCGCGGACGATATTGTAGGAGAACATTCTTTCCGGTGACAGTTGCCCAGTCCTAATTAGCTCATTGTCTCTTTCCTGCATTTTTGCCAGCACTCTTTCTACCAGAAATTGCGTGAAAGGCGGGGTGTTAATGTTGAAGTCTTTTTCTTCATTTGGGAGCACTCGCAGGGAATCTCCCTGAACGTGAAGGATTGCCAGTATCTCGCCCGCGGCGGATTTGAGCGGGATGACATTTTCTGTCTCTGCCAATGCAGGCTGGGCGCGTGAGGGCTCGGCTTCCGCAACGGGTTCTTCTCTGGGCGGCTCAACGTGAACCTCGATGGGTGTTTTTGGAATTTCGGCACGTTTGAACCCTTTTTCCAGCAGAATCGAGTTTATCGTGTCGAGCAGGGCTTGCTGTTCCTTGAGTTCAGTGTCTAATCCTGCGATTCTTTCCCCAAGTTTCTTTTTGAGCTCTACCAGCTTCACTATTCGTTCAGCATCGTGTGACATTTTCTCCACAGAAGCTACTCTAGGCGCTTTGTCCTTATCAAATCTTTGAAAGATCTGCTTGAGGGCTCATGCGGCTTCTGCGGTGACGAGGCTTTCCACTTTGTCCTCGGAGCTGCAGACGGCGGGAAGAGGTTCAAGTTTGACTTTTAGCTCATTTTGAAGGAAAGCCTCGAACTCTTGGAAGACGGGGCTATCCGTGTGGTTCATTTTGGCGCACAAGCTCTTTCCCTCCAGCAATGGACTCAAGTCATACAGGGCTATTCGGTTCGCAAATTCTGGGTTCTCGCACATCGTCTTGGTGAGAGCTTCTGGAGGGCTTTCCGAGAACAACCAAGCTGAGTAGGAAGCCCTGACAACTCGATAGGACAAGCCTTCTCGCACTACGCATTTGCCGTTGTGGGCTATCCGCTTGAATGACGAAATGGGGATTTCCTTGGTTGACAGAAAATTGTGATATTTGTCATCGATTTCGATCCAGTCTTCATCGTCGGAGGTTTTCCAACCCCGGGACCTGCACAGTGATTTGAAGTTCTCAATGATTTCCCAAACTTTAGGCATTTTCAATGTTGACCTTGACCTCTACTGGTATTATCTTCTAGAACAAGGTTCTAGTGCTTGCACTCAAATTTAAATGTTTTTGTCATATATTTCGCAAAACTGTAGAACAGATATACACATAATTGAATTTTTGCAGAAATCTGGAATCAGAATCGGCAAATCTACGGCAGATGTCAAGTGAATGTTTGACGGAAAAAGCCGCTTTGTCCCTAAATTTGTCCGACGCAAGGGATAAATTCACATATAAATATCTTATAAGAGGAAAAGCGGAGGGCAACGTTGAAGATCAAGAACAATGCTTTGTTTTTGGATAATATGGATCTACGAATACTGAGAACTTTGCAGGAAGATGCCAGCCAGACTTACATGGCAATTGGAGAAGCTCTTGGAATAGCCCACACCACGGTTTATGACAGAATAAAAAGAATGAAAGAATATGGAGTCATCAAGAAGCACACCGTTATCGTCGATTCTGAAAAGGCTGGTGTTGAGAACATAATGGCCTTGATGACCGTCTTCACGGATCCAAAGGAGAGCGAGAAGGTTGCAGTGAAGCTATCCAAGGCTCCCCAGGTTTTGGAAGTTTACACGTCTATCTCGGAAGAGCTTTTGGTAATAGCAAAAGTCGTCGCGGAGAACCAGGAAAGCCTTCACAAATTCATCGCTGATTCGGTAGCCCCGTTGCCTGGAGTCTTGAGGATTCGCACCTCAATCGTGACAAAGAAGTTCAAGGAGACCCAGTTTTCGTTGACTGATTACCTGAGCAGGTTAACTCTTATAAAGGAAAAAAGCAATAGAGTTGGGGGAAATAAATCTTGAAAGACGAAACTAACTCGGGATTCCTGAGGACTGTTCCCAGAGAAAAGGCATTCTATTTTTTCACTTCCGTCGGGAACTACACTGGTGAAAGTGCAGCATCTCTTAAGGAGTTTTCTGAGAGAATAAATGGAGTGAACGCGAAATCCTTGGAGTTTCACCTGAACCGCGGCGACTTCGAAAAGTGGGTGACAGAAGTGCTGGAGGACAAGAAATTGGCAGAGGAGATCAGCAGGCTCCAGAAGGCTAACTTGTCGGGTGAGCCATTACGCAGCCAGCTCTGCTCAACAGTCCAGAGGCGTTACAGGATGTTGCTGGGCGGTTTCGGTTCGCCGCACTAGGAAAACCTTTGATGCGGAAGCGAGCCACATTCGTCATTATAGAAAGGGAGCCAGTTAGACCGCCAGACTTGTTTGGCGCTTCAGATTTTCGCGCTTCTTCAACCAATTGGTTAACAGTTATGGTCCATGATGAGGGCGGATACAGGTTAATTTGGCTTTGAACTGTGAGGTTGCCGCTGCGATAAGTGTATATTCTGGCTTGGCTGACGGCTGATGATAGTGTTCTGTTCTCTTTGAGCATGGATTCTAGCAGTTTGATGGTTTCGCTGTCAGTGTCTGGCGGTATGACTATGTTTGTCCACCCAATGTACGCTGTCGCTCCTTTGTCAATGAATGCTCTTGCCAAGTCCTGCCCTTTCAGCTTCAGGCTCCAGCAACCCATCGCAATGATGATACTTCTGGGAAACCGTCCAGCCAGATTGCCTATGAAGCTTGGAGTCACAGCGAAATAAAACTTGTCCGGAGCAAATGAGTAGTTGCCTTTAGTCAAGAGCCCGTTTCGCTGCTCCCATGAGTATGCGTCTTTGTCGTATTCTTCAGATGTAAACAAATCCACGGTCTCGTCGTCTTCCCTCAGTGCAGAGTGCGAACGCAGGATTACTACGCCATAATCTCGTTTGGTAAGCTCCTTGTAGAAATTGACTGTCACATTTTCGCTTCCGTAGTAAGTCACGTTGAAACCTGCTTCGGACAGCATGTTGGAGACGGTTTGGATGAAGTTGCTGTTTGGAAACTGCGAGCCAAGTTGGTCAACTATTGCGGCGTTAAGTGAGAATTTGTTGGGTGCCTGAAGAAGGGAAAAGGAAACCACGGAAGCCACGATTATTGTGGAGGCAAGGGCAATAGACAGTCCCGCAAGTTGTCTGTTCGAAAATCGCGGTTTCTTTCTGGTGACGGCTTCTTTCGTCTTGCTCATCGAGTGGATTCTCCATGCTGGAGATCTGGAAAAGAAGGTCGTAGAAGTTTATTTCTTTTTGCGTTTCGCTAGGCTTACCATTGCGCCAAAGGCGGCGAGCAACATGAAGTAGGTGGCCACTTGGGATGCTGAGGTGTTTTCAGTTAGCGATATCGAGTGGCCGCCTACTGGGGTCGGCGTGATTGATGAGTAGTATGCTACTGCTCCATGAACTGAATTTGTGAGCACGCCTATTGTGGTTATGCCTTCTCCCTGAGAAATTCCGTCAACGGTCCAGTGCAGGAAGTTGTAGCCAGATATTGGGGGAGCAACCAAAGTCACAGTGGTTGCTACGTCGTACCATCCTTCACCTGGAATTCCAGCCACGCCGCCAGGCATTGTGCTTACAGTCAAGTAGTAATGAGTCTTCCAGTTCGCAGTTGTGGTTTTTGGTGCGTTCATCGTGATGGCGTTGCTCTGGACGTAGTTCGCGCCAGATGCATCACCGTTCCAGAGAGTGAATGTTCGGCGAGTGCCGTTTCCGTGGTTAACAACGCCTGCGGTGAGGCCTGCGTATGCTGTGGTTCCACTGTCGTACCAGCCTTGACCGTTCGTTGTGCCATAAGGTGAAAAGACGGTCAGGTAGTATTGAGTCTTGTAGTTGCCTGTAACACTTCCGGATGTTGTGACCGTTATTGATCCACTCTGTGATGTTGACAGCCCGGAGGTGCTGGTCCAAACGTACTGCTTGCTGTTTGGAGTGACAACAAGTGGAGACAGATAAGCAAACGTGTGAACGGAGTCGACGTCCCACCAGAAATACGTAGACAAGCCCGTGTAGTTGTAGTCTCTGGCATCTATGTTCACAATTGGTCCTGGGAAGTCTGGGCCTACAGCTGTCTGGCTGAAAGTCACGTTGTATTGTGTGACGTAGTTAGCTGTGACGGTCTTGCCCTTGTCCATGAGAACTGTTGCTGGCGAAACTGTGGGATTTGCTATTTCGGCCATATCAGGGGTTGACCAGCCGTTGAATCTGTAACGTGAGGACCCAGCGATTATGTCTACAAACGCTGCCGTTGACACTGGTGCAAGGGTGTTGACGTCATACCATCCAGCGCCCGAGGGGGAAGTGATGCTCGCGGGACTGGTAGCCAACGTCAGATAGTATTGGGTCTTGTAGTTGCCCGTGACACTTCCCGAGCCCGCCACCGTTATTGAACCACTCTGGGATGAGGCCAGTCCAGACGTACTTGTCCAAACGTATCGCTTGACGTTTGCGGTGACTTCCAATGGTGACTGGTACGCAAAGTTGTGGATTTCTCCAGCGCCCCACCAGAACGAGTGAGGCAAGTCGGCTACTCTATAGTTGACTCCGTCAACAGTCAAGACTGTGCCATTGAAATCTGTGCCAACGCCTGTCTGGCCAAATATTATCTCGTATGAGCCTTGGGTGACGTAGTTGCCTGTCACGCTTCCTGAGCCTGCGACGACGAGTGTTCCATTTTGCAACGGGGACAATCCTGAGGTGGAAGTCCAAATGTATTGTTTGCCTGCATTCACTATGAGCGGCGAGGCAAAGCCGAACAGGTGGCTTGATCCGCTGTCCCACCAGAAGGAAGACGGTAGCGCGCCGTAGCTGTAGCCAGCTCCGTCAATGACAGTGATGTTTCCCGTGAAATCGGGGCCGATGCCCGTGTGGCTGAAGGTTATTTGGTATTGAATCTTGTAGTTCCCAGTGAAGGTCAGCGGGATCGACACTGTTATCGGCGAGGAAGGACCAGCTACGCCAGTGAGAATGAACCTCTTACCCGCTGTTGAACTTGAAACATTGTTGTAAGCGTAAGTTATGACAGAGGTGGCATCGAACCAGTCGGAGTAAGGCATTTCAGCGTACACCTTGGAAACACCGCCGACTGTCACGATCGTGCTGGAAGCTGAAGAATCCAGACCCGACTGAGCAAAGGTAACGAAGTACTGTGTCTTCCAAGCAGCTGTCGCAGTCTTCTGGGTACTCATCGTTATCGGGTTGCTTGAAGCGTAGTTTGTGCCTGTTGCGTCACCGTTCCAGTTGGTGAATGCTCGGCGGGTTCCGTTTCCGTGGTCGACGATTCCTGATACCAGGCCTGCATATGCTGTTGCTCCATCGTCGTACCAGCCTTGGCCGCTCGTTGTGCCGTAGGCGGAAGAGACCGTCAAGTAGTACTGAATCACGTAGTTGCCTGTGACTGTCGTGTCAGCGGTCACCGTAATCGGCGAAGAAGACCCAGTGACACTACCGAGCCTAAACTGTTTGCCCGTAGCGGTGCTAGATACCGTTGTCTCATACGAATAGGTGAGAATGCCGCCTTCATCTACCCATACGGTATAAGGCAATTCAGTATAGGCGCTTGATGTGCCGTTTACGGTTACGACCGTTCCGCTTGCGTCTGAAGCAAGCCCTGTCTGTGCAAAGGTGACCCAGTACTGGTGAACATACTGCGCGGTCACAGTCTTGCCCTCGTCAATAAGTATGGTCGTGTCGGGTGACATTGGGTCAATAATCTCGGACATGTTGCCAGTTGTCCAGCCTGCGAAACGCCATCGCGATCCCGCTGGCACATACTGCGGAGCGGAGATGGATGCGAAACTTCCCGCATCATACCATCCGGAACCTGAGGGCGCGGTCGTGCCTGGCGGATTTGCTACGAGGTTCAAGTAGTATTGTGTCTTGTAATTTCCGATGATGCTTCCAAACATCGTTACGTTTATCGAGCCGCTCTGCAGTGTCGATAGGCCAGTTGTGCTGGTCCAAACATATCGCTTGACGTTTCCGGCAGCGACTGCCGGTGATTGGAATGAAAAACTGTGAGCTGTGCCAATCTGCCACACGAATGACACAGGCATTTGGTTCATGCTGTATGGGGTTCCATCAACTGTAAGCACTGCGCCAGTAAAGTCTAAGCCGACTCCTACTGCGTCAAACGTCACGCTGTTCTGGATTATGTAGTTTCCCGTGATGCTTCCTGAAGCCGTGGCTATCAGGGTTCCGCTCTGCAAGTTTGAAAGACCCGATGTGGAGCTCCATGTGTACTGTTTGCTCGCGTTGACGGCGAGTGGCGAGGCATAGGCGAAGTTGTGGCTGGAATCCTTATCCCACCAGAAAGAAGTGGGCAGACCGTTGAAGTTGTAGTTGACGCTGTCAACTGTTGCGATCGTTCCCGTGAAGTCCGCTTGAACGCCACTTTGGTCAAAGGTAACTTGGTACTGGATCTTGTAGTTTCCGGTGACGGTGACTGCGCTGGCAACCGTGATGGGCGAGGAAGGACCGGAGACGCCTGTCCGGCTAAATCTCTTGCCAGTTGTGGTGCTCAGAACGATGTCGTTGTAGGAGTAAGTGACTGTTAAGCCGCTGTCGATCCACAGGGAGTAGGGTAGATCAGATGCTTCCTTTGTGTCACCGTTGACTGCCACCACTGCGCCCGTCGCTGTTGAGTCTAGCCCAGTCTGCGCGAATGTTACTTGATACTGAACGACGTAGTTGCCTGTGACTGTGGTGGACCCGGTCACGCTGATTGGTGAAGCAGGACCAGAAACGCTGTTGAGTCTGAACTGCTTGCCTGTGGTGCTGCTCGGAACTGGATTAGAATAGGAATACGTGACAGTAGAACCGCTGTCGGTCCAGAACGAATACGGTAGATCGCTGTAGGTTTTGCCTGAACCATTAACGGTTACGGCTATTCCCGTTGCTGTCGAATCTAGCCCAGCGTGTGCAAATGTGACTTGATATTGGGTTACATAGTTGCCTGTGACGGTGATGGGGCCTATGACCGTGATTGGTGAGATGTGCCCGCTGACTGTATCGAGTCTGAATCGTTTGCCTCCGACGCTGCTCGAAAGTGTGGAGGTATAGGAGTACGTGACTGAAGAGCCACTATCTGCCCACAGAAGGTAAGGCAAGTCTCCGCAAGTCTTCGCGCCGCCATTCACGCTCACAACTGTTCCCGTAGTAGACGAATCTAGACCTGTTTGAGCAAACGTCAACATGTACTGAATAACATAGTTGCCTGTGACGGTGGTCGGTGCGGTAACAGTAATCGGCGACGCTGGGCCAGTTGTGCTGTTGAGTCTGAAACGCTTGTTCGGGGAGCTGCTTGAAATCGAGGACGTGTAAGAGTAGACGATTGAGCTACCGCTGTCAACCCATTGAGCATACGGAAGCTCGGAATAGGTTTTTGAAGTGCTGTTCACGGTCACGACTGTTCCAGCGGCAGACGAATCCAAGCCAGATCGGCCGATACTGACCGAATATTGTGTGCAGTAGCAGCCTGTGACTGTTATTGGTCCGGTGACTATGAATTGTGATGGAGGACATTGAACTTCTGTCAATCGGAAACGCTTGCCTGGAACGGTGCTTGAGACTATTGAGCTATAGCTATAGGTGAGTGTGGAGCCGCTGTCTGCCCACCATTGGTATGGAAGGTTCGTGTAGGCTTTCGCGCTGCCGTTTACTGTCACAACTGTTCCGGTTGCCGTTGAATCGAGTCCGCTCTGGGCAAATGTTACGAGATACTGAGTCACGTAGTTGCCCACTACGTTGACTGGACTTGTGACGACGATTGGTGAAGTGGGACCGGAAACGCTGTTGAGTCTGTACTGTTTGCCCTGAGTGCTGCTTGAAACGATCGATGCGTATGAATAGGTGAAGCTGAGACCGCTGTCAGCCCATAGGGTGTAGGGAAGGTTGTTGTAGGTTTTGGCAGACCCATTTACCGTCACGACTGTTCCAGTACAGTCTGAGGCAAGTCCCGTGTGATTGAAGATGACTGAGTACTGTAAGATGTAGTGTGCAGTCGCGGTATGATTGGCATCCATTGTGAATGTGATCGGATTCACTCCGACGCCTCTTGCGACGCCGTCAACATCCCAGTAGTTGAACCTGTAACGGGTTCCCGTCGTTACGTCAACGGTTGCCGGTGCCGTCAATGTGACGCTGGAATCTTTGTTGTACCAGCCTTCGCCTGGAATCGTGGCAATTCCCGAAGGGTCGGTTCGAGTTGTCAAATAGTATTTCTGGGGAAGAGGGGTACAAGTTATGCCTATGATTATTGGATGGCCTGACGTGGGGCTAACGCCGCATCCCGGTATGTCTCCTGCTCGAATGACGTATGCTGAGGCTGCGGCATCCCACCATGCTCGGTGGTCTTCGGCGTAGTAGCGTGTTTCAATCACACCTTTGCAGTAGCTGTAGACGCGTGAGGGATCGTTGGGCCAGTAGGCTTCATATTGGCCCCATTTGAATTTGAAGAAAACATTCCAGCCTGCGGGACGAATGTCAAAACCAATGTTGCTGGCATTACTGCGCAGGATGGACGCGGTGAATCCGGGGTTTCTGTATCTTTCTGCGTCAGAATTAGCCAGATCTGGCTGTGTCATGTTGTCGTATTTTATTTCAAGGCCGCTTGGTCCTACGGGAGTCTTGACCCATGCTGAGCCGTTATTGTAGTATAGAGTCACTTCGACATCTGACACTGGATTCAGTGTGCCCAGCGCGACTACTCTGAAGAACACGACGGTTTGAACCTGGACTATTGCCGATGCAGTTCCAATGGCGCCATTGTTGTCGGTCACCGTCAACTCAACGGTGTAGTTGCCGTCAACCGGATAGGAATGAGTCACAATTGGAACTGTTCCGACGAGAACGGAGCCGTCGCTGAAGTCCCATCTGTATTGCACGATCGTACCGTCTGGATCGTGACTTGCTGATGCATCAAAAGTTATGATCTGCTCGGGAGCAGGGAAGTCTGGTGAGTACGCGAAAGAAGCTATCGGGGATTGGTTAGCTTTCAGGGCGGGTGCAAGAAAAGCTGGCATAACAAGTAGTATGCCGACTGCTACAATGACGGCTACGCTAAGCCTCACACTATCCCCTTCTCCCTGATACTCTAGAGTGAATGCTTGCAAACTTTTTAAGGCTTCTGGAACTAACTTCTATTTCAGTCTTCTATTCTCGACGGAGGGCTAAGATGGGACGTCGCGTACGCGAAGTAATCGTTATTAGAATGGTCACCGCGTATATGTGATGGAGAAAAAGAGATGACTGAATACAAGTGGCTTGTTGTGATCATGGTCTCTTCAGTGTTGATGCTCACTTTTCCGCTGGGGATCGTTGCGGATAAGAGCAGCCCAGTTTCGGAAATCTTTGTTCCAGTAGGCGTTTCGATCCAAGAGGCAATAAACAATGCCGCAGAAGGAGACACTATTATCATCCAGAACGGAGTCCATATAGAAGAGCAGTATCCGATATTCGTTAACAAGAGCGTGACGCTCTTGGGCGAGAACGTTGAGCAGACAATCGTTGATGGAAATGGAGCAATCGTCGGCATCTTCCTTGTCAGAACCAGCAACTCCAGAATCAGCGGCTTGACCGTGCAGAACACATCTGAATTCGCTCCGGGCGCTTCCGGCATTCATCTTGCCCACGTGGTAAATGTGGAGATATCGAATTGCACGATTACGAAATGCCCCAACGGAATCCAACTGACGGATTCGACCAGCGGAAACATCACCATGAACCAGATCGTGAACAATCTTAACTTTGGGATCTACATGCATACTAGCAGCTGCTACAACAAGATAGTCGGAAACAACATCACTGACAACCCAACAGGTGTGCAAATATCCGACACGACTTGTCAGAATAATCTTTTCTACTACAATAATTTCGTCAACAACACTTTCCACCAAGATGACAAGGGATTCAACAGTTGGAATGGAACCTATCCTGTAAGCGGCAATTACTGGAGCAATTATACAAGCGCGGACTTGATGAATGGTGTCGACCAAGATGTTGCAGGTAGTGACGGAATAGCTGACTCTGCTTATCGTGACCTCGACTGGTATCCTCTGGTCAAGCCTATCTACTTTTACAACATGTACAATTGGAACGCGAAAGACTACTATGCTGTGATCGCGACCAATTCAACGGTTTCGAACCTTCGATTCGATCCGGGTTTGGGGATGTTCGTGAATTTCAGCGTCGTTGGTGATGACGGAACTACGGGTTGCTGCAGAGTAGCCATACCGAAAGGCGCGTTGTGGATTGACCCCCTTGAACGATGGAAGATAATGCTGAATGAGACAGAGTTGACAGCTGGTTCTTTGATCGTCGAGGACGGTGAGAACACATACTTTTACTTTACGTATGACCACAGTACGCAAGCGGTTAGGATCATAGGCACGCATGCTGTGCCAGAGTTTTCGTTGCACGTGATACTTGCTCTGTTGGCTCTTTTTGCGGGCATGTTTCTCCTCAAGAAGAAAACTAGGCGGTCATTGCTTGCGAGTAGTTAAGAGTTAAATATGGAAATTCTCACAGTAGTGGCAAGATAGAGTATGAACAGCACATTGGCGAGCTGGAAGGAAGACATAATCGAGACTGCTTCTTTGGTCAAGATGTGCCTGACGTCATTCTGGTTTTGGCTTCCAGTTCTGTATGCTTGTTACCTGTTCATACAGATATGGGCGATGATGGCGATACACCCGTTGACAATACTTGTGGGGCCGGCGATTATTGCGGTCTACGCTATTTCTCAGGAAGAGAGAAGCATGAAAGCTCAGTACGGCGTCGGGGAGGAGAAGCCAAAGAGCGTGCTTCGCCCCTTCAATCTCATGCCCGAAAAAAGTGAAGGCTTCAAGTGGGACGTTGACAAATATCTTGAAGAATACAAAAAGATGACGGACAAGGATGACGAAAAGTAGGGGCAGAACCAAATCACTTAATTTCTCGAACGACTAGATTTGATTGGTAGGAGAAGGATTGAGCTATGAAGAAACTACCAGCAGCGTTGGGAATAATCCTGCTTTTCACAAGTGTCGTTATGATGATAGGTTCGAACATAGGGTATGGCGGGTCATACTTCGATTGGGACAGTGACCCAAGCCCCGCGGAAGTGGCGGCCTACCCGAATATTTCCCGCGCGCTTGAGCGGAATGATTGGTTCAAAGTTGAGATAGGTCCCTCTCAGGATTGGAACGACCATTTGCAGCCAGCGGACTCTAGCGTGCCTGCCCCGTATCAGCCTGTTTTTGTGAACATTACAGATCCAAACGGCGAGGAGACTGAGATTCTGTGTGATTTCATGCTGGTTAGTGAATCGTCCGCCCTTGTGCTCTATAATATTACGGTCACAGAATCGCATGGAATGGCGCTAATACATTTTGATCCACCCATATATCAGACTAAGCCCGGAATCGTGGCCAAAGCGATGGAAACTGGGAATTACACGGCGCGAATAGTGGCGATAATGGGCGGAGGAAGCCCCCCGTTTACGATGAGGATCACAAAGGGCATAGTGGTCACCGAGTGGACTAGTTACGCGTATCTGCTTTACCCTGGCATCGGGCTATTCGTTGCAAGCGCAGTCCTGATCATCTACGGCTTTAGGGAAAAGAAGACAAGTCACCGACGAAAACTAGACACGCGCGCAGTCACTAAGTAAAAGGAGATCGTTCGAGAAGTCGTAATGATCCCCTGCAAATATTGTGGAGCACTAACGTCACAGACAAAGACAAGTTGCCCGCGTTGCGGGGCAAGAAGAACTGCTTAGAAAGCGCGCGCCAAGGTGAGTGCCCACAGTGAGAACTTCTAGCCGGCTGTTCGTCTTTTGATTTGTGCCAATCGCCCAGCGTGCCAGTAATTGTACATTGCCAGCGCAATCGCAACTGCCAACAGTGCCGCTGCAATTACAGATAAAGTCTGTTGCAACATGCCCAAGTTGTATTTGAATGTATCAAGTTCGTTTTCAACCTTTGATTCGAGAAGGCTGAAGTCGTCCGGCGTTTCTCTGGAGCAGACTTCGATCGGCACATAGTAGACTTTCAGATAGTTGTTGTCGGTGAGATCCCAGAAGTCAGTTTGAACCTTGAGCGAATATATCCCAGGCGGCGTATCAGATGTTACGTCGAAGAGGAATGTAGTGTTCTTGAAGGCTTTTGGCAGAATCATTCCCAAGTCGGCACTTGGGCTTGATCGAATTTGCGTTTTGTTGTTCATTGAGGGTGGAACGGCCGTTACTTTGATCTTTGTGTAGTTGATTATTTCGTCTCCCTCGTTTGTTACCATAAAGTTTACCGAGAAGGAACTGTTGGGATAAATGGGGTTGGGGTTAATCTGATAGAAAAGCGATGAATCCACTTTTATGACTTCAACCGTGATCGCACTGCCAACTCCAGAATGATATACCAGCGTGCTGTCCTGGTAGAGATCAAACATTATGAAATGTGGGCCGCGATGGGAAAACACGAAGCTTGGAGTCAACGTTATCGTTTCATAGGGCTGGATTGTGCCAGAGGAATTGAACATGGGAGTTGGGTTGAAGTCAGAGAGGTTGTCAACAATGCATGAAAGCACGTAATTGTGGCTGACGCTGTCATTATTGAACAAGTCCACCTGACAAACAAAGGAGTCGCCCATGTACACTCTTGACGGACAGGTGACTTTCATCGACAGTGCGGAATCAGGCGCTGCAAGGGCACTTAGCAAAGTGTCAGGTTTCAAAATGAACATTGCGATCAGGAAAACTGATACAAGTAGCCTGATAGTCTTCATGTGCTCTATTCCTCTTTGCTAAAATCGATAAGTTAGTCGTGGATTTAAGCGTTCTTGAAATGAAAAAAAGGAGGGAAGTTTATTTTTTCCTCATAAACCCGAAGGCTGCGATGAGCAATGCAACTATTGCCAGTATCAATGCTAGCCAGGTGTATTCCATTGGAGCTGATGCGCCGTCTTGACCTGCTGCGCCTGCCGGTCCTGTTGTGCCTTGTGGACCTGTTGGACCCTCTGCACCTTGTGGACCCTGTGGGCCTATTGGGCCTGCTATTTCCTTCAATGTGAAAATCGCCGTTTTTGAGGACGCGACGCTGTCCCTAGCAAGGACTATGTAGTTGCCAGCAGTGCTGTTCTCGGGGATAGTTGCCAAAGCTAGGAAGTATCCTGTTGCGTCCGTTTGTAGCTGCTCTAGGTAAGTAAGCAATGGTGTTCCGTTCCACGTCACTTCGATTGAAGAACTGTTCTGGAAACCGTACCCTTGGATTGCGAAGGCACCAGTGCCGCTTGCAGGAGTCAGCTTCACGTAGTTCAGAACGAAAAGACCGTTTGCGGTGGTGTGGATGATCCCGGGCTCGGTCAAGCTAGAGTCATAGAGTTTGCTGTTTAACAGTGATAGTGGGCATCGACCTCCAGCAAGTGCTGTGAAGGTCACTTTTACAAGCGTGCCATTGCCTTGTGCGGTCACATCTTCGCTGAAAGTCTCACCGAATTGGGCGTATCCTAGGTTGGTCTTGTTGTCAACTTGGAGCGGATAGGTGGCGCCAAATTGGCTCAGGAATCCGCCTGATTGAACATTGCTGAACAGTAGCAGTGCGGGATTGAAGTACACCCTCAGTTCCCAAGAGAATAGACCTACGACGTTTGTGACGTTGACCTTGATGTCTATTGTTTGGCCGACGGAGTTTACAGTTGACGTTGCAGGATCAATGAAGATTTCTGGAGTCGCTTGGGCTTTTGCGCTGTTTGAGAAGGCTAGGATGGCTGACGTTAGCAGGAGTGCTATGATGATCGCTTTTGAGTATTTCATTTTGATTTCCTCCGTCATGTATTGTTGGGCATCACTTTTTAAGACTTTTGTCAAGCTCTTGAATATGTTTTGGTATCTAGTTCAGAAGAAGAGTTTTGAGGAGCAGAGTCAGAAAAGGGAGATGATTGTTTTTTTCGGATAGATAACGGGGTCGAGTTCACTTAAGCTTCAATGCCCGACCTCTGGGTTTCAGAATCGTCGAAAATCTCTTGGTCAACAGCACTAGGGAAGTGAATATGGCTAGGGAAATCAAAGATATCAAAGCAATAGGGTATTCTGGGATCACCTTGTTCCCCTTTATCTGGACGTTGTGTTGGCTATGGGCATAGTCGAAATATATGAATGTATGTGTGTCGTTCGTCGTTTTGGTGAAGCTTGCGACAGGTGCGTTGTCTAGTAAGATTATCCAGTCGAAGGGCGGTATGCCCGGATCAGCGTCTAATAGGTCCTTTGGAATTGTGACGTTCAAATAGCCTATGGTGCTTGTCAATCCTGTCACGTTGAAATAGGTTCTATTTTCTGTAAGGCTGAAGCCGAAGTCAGTGACCGTAGAGTTGCTTTCTATGAAAATGTCATGAGTGCTCATGTCGGGTGCCGTGATTGGGTATTGCTGGTTGTTGAAGTATCCATCTGCGGTCGTGTGAAGCACAGTTACGAATTGTCCTTGCATTATTTGCGTGTTATTAAGATGCAGTGGGCATTGGCCTGTGCCCCGAGCCTCGAATATCACGTTGAACAGAGTTCCGTTTCCCGTGACCGATGTCACAAATGGATCGCCTGTCTGTTGCGCACTAAAAATGGACATGACGCCGGCTGTGTTGTTGACTGTTCCTGAGAAGAATGTTGCATAATTGCTTGTGCCATTCTTGAGGAATCCGCCGTCTACGATCGTTTTGTTTCCTTTTGCAAAGCTGAACGTTTCCCCATGGGATACTTTGAACAGTGCCGGGTTCCACAAGAGGTAAGCTTGGTATGAATCCATAAAATCGAACATTTCTATCTTTATTTCCACGGTGAAGTTGAGATGAGATTCTCCCCAATTGGGCGCTAGCAGGCTAGGGGAAGCCAGCATCCTGTTGGGTGTCTGAGCCTTGGCCGGTGCTGGAAATACGATTAGAAAAGCTGCCAGAGAGATTATGAGTATGAGTTCCACCGTTTTTGCTTTCAAGTCTAACATCTTCCTTGATTATGGATTATTGTAAATCAAGATAAAAAACCTTTCCAAAAATGGAGGAAAACTAGCGCCTTCGTCTCAGGAGGAAAATAAGCACGACGACGACTACTACTATTATGATGGCTATGGCAACGTAGAACGTTGTTCCGAATGGAGATTCCTGTATTTCGGCAGTCGGAGTGACTGAAAGCATAGAAGGAATAACGTATTCGTTGTCTCCAGTGAGACTTTCATCCGGTAGCCACGACATGTTGACGTACATGGTGTAGTTCCCGCCTAAGCCCCTCGTGCCCAGCGTCATCGTCAGAATCTTAGTCTGGTTTGAGTCTATTGTGAACTGGGTTGGGCCGCCCGCGAGGACAGTTATGCTACTCACAGCGTGAACCACTATTGTGAACGTCTCATTGCGGGTTCCGTTGTTGTACGCATTAATGGTCAGAGTCACATTGTCCCCCGCGTTAACCGCATACGCAGACATGGCTGCATCTACCAATCCAATGTTTCTGATTAGACCGCCGGTGAATGTTGCCTTGAAATTCATGTGGATAATTTCGTTTCCCGCCGCGTCATACAGTGTGGAGTTTGTTACATCAATGTCTGTCTTCTCCTCGGAGGGCAAGACTTCAAAACGTAGTGTTGCGATTGCGCCTGTGGTATTGATAGGAGAAGCCGGCGCTGAACAATTCATGAATAGCCGTATTCTTCCTTCGACGTAGTCTATTTCTGTTTGGTTTTCGTTTGGCATTTCAAGCAAAGGAAGCAGGGTCACTGAAGTCAAGTTGAGGACGTCTACGCTGTAGGTTACGTTCAAGTCATAACCGTAGAAGTTTTCAATGGCTCCGGTCAGACTTACGTTAACGTCGAATGAGCTGCCTGGAGGGTAGTCTTCTCCTTTGAGCAGGGTTGGCAATATTCCGATCTTCAGATTGGTTACCGCTCCATCCGTGGTGCCGTGAATAATTGGGACGTTGAACTTCGTGCGCAGGTCCGTGTCGTAAAGATGAATGACGCTTGATCCAGGCTTCTTCACTTTAAAGACTATTCTGAAAAGCTCGCCGTTCCCTTCTACGTCTGGTGCTGGAACAACGAGGGATTCCCATGCTTGGAACGTTCCTGCGGTATTGTTTACTTTTGCAACCCAGAAGGGATTCCATGCTCCTCTCTTCAGGAAGTCTCCTTCATATACATAATAAGCATATGGACTGTTCTCATCTATTGTTGATTGATTTCTGGCTATTTCCAAGATATCAGACGAGTAGTTTAGGTAAACCTGATGACTCCATAGGCTAAATACATTCGAGATCATTACGCTTACGGTTATGGTTTGATTCTCTTCTCCGTAAGCTATTGATGGCGCAATATAAAGCATCGGGCTACCAGTGCCTTGAGCCTTGCTTTCCCTAATCATAAACACTGGTGCGAAAGCACATATCAGAAGAAGCACAAATAAAAAGGTGGGTGTGTATGTACGCCTCGGGTTCATGAATATCACCGCTTTAGGGTTGTTTGCCACGGTTTCTTATGAACCTTTCTCGTGAGGAAGAACATTGCTGTCATTATGGCTAGCATGAGGAGCAGCAGTGCTGATGATGGAAACTCTGGAACCACTTTGTTTCCGATGATCCTTATGCTGTGATCGCTGTGGTTGTAGCCTACGTGGACAAATGTGTACGTCGAGTTGGAGACAATGCTTTCAGCGGTGTCTACGTTGTCGACTAAAGTGTGCCAATCAACTATGGAACTTGCGTTCAGCATGTTCTGGTCTATTGTCACGTTGGTGTAGCCCTTGCTTCCTGTCTTTCCAGTGATGTTGAAGAATAGGTGTCCTTCAGTCTGGCTTACGATTGTGAGGTTGACTGGGGTAGCGATTGTAGAGTTTGATTCTGTCTGCACATAGAAGTCCACTGTCAGGTCACTGTTGTAGTCGATTGGCCAACTGCGAACCTCTATGATGTTGACCGTGCCGTCGTACAGCGAGTCTCCGACTAGGAATTCATTCAAGTCAATGTCCCAGCAGGACATACCATTGATGTCGACTAAAGAAGCACCGGGATGCATTATCTTGAAATTGCAGATATAAGCTAATCCTAGTGGTATGTCAACGAAAGAGCCTAGAATGCCGTAGGTCATGTCTGAGAGAGTCCCCGCAACAGGGTCCCAGTTCAGTCCTGAAACCAGCAGAACACCTCCAGGAATGCATCCGCCAGCCTGTACGCTGGTCAGGTTGAGGTAATATGGATCCCATGCCAGGCCGCAAGCCAGCGTTGTTACCCGTGTCATGTTGGCAGCGCTGATATTGACTGTGATCGTATCGTTCACATGCAAGTCCTTTCTGGAGATTGTGCTTGGATTGGCGAAAAGCATTTCATCGCCAGTTGGGGCGGCTCGAACGGGGTTTACAGTAAAAAACGTGGCAAGAATTGAAGTGGCGATTAAGGCGATTGTAGCAGTTGCCAAAATCCTCTTAAGGTTTTTCAAATTTCACGCACCATCGTTTAGAGTCATAGGATGACCCGTTCATATTTAAGACTTACTGTGTCATCAGTTCACGAAAGTTCGGCGACTTTCGGCACGAGAAATGCTGGTTGCCTAAGAAGTGATCTACTGCGCGGAATAGCGTACACGAGTCGAAGCTTGATTACCGTCGTTCGCAGGACTGGTCCAGAAACGCTGTGTTTCTGTGGATTTGTTTCAGGTTCCTGCAATAATACCAAGCTTTCCATCCTGATACAAATGCTTGCTGACTCTTTCTTTTCTTGCGCCTGCGATAGAGCAGGAATATGATGAGAAGGAGCAGCAGGATCAAGATTAATATTAGGAGAAGATAGACCCAGAACCAATCGAAATCGAAAAGCCCTCCGATCGGCGAGGCAAGCTTCACAACGCCGTCTGTGTACATATTGTCCAAAGTACTTGTCTCGTTCTGTACTGGTTCAGCATATCCTATCAGAGTGTAATTGCCTGAGCGAAGGCCTTGAGTGCTCCATCGGAAAATCACAGTTCTCTCTGCGTCCTTGGGCAAGTTGGCAACGAGGATCGAGGGTGCAGCAGGATTCCCGGTGTTGTTGTAGTATAGAAAGACGCTAAACGACTCCGGCTGATCGCCCTTATTTTTAACTGTGACACTGACGTTGACAGAATCGCCGACGTACACGAAAGAAGCTGCTGGAACAACGTTTGTGACAGCAACATCATGAACTGGCGGAGGCGGAGGTGGTCCTATCTTGACTTCGACAACACCATCAACATACTGGTTGTTCGAAGGATTCTCGTCCAACTTCAGGATGAAAGAAGCACTCAGTGTATAGTTTCCCGCTGTAATGTCTTGCGTGTCCCAGCCCAGTAGCAATGTCCTGTTGCCGCTAGCTAGGAGATTCCCCACAAAAATCGTCCCGACGACATGTAAGTCATAAAGTACAGTAACGTTGAAAGATTCAGTATAGTTGCCCAGATTTACGACGACCACGTATACGCTAACGCGGTCGCCTGCAAGAACAGAAGCAGGCGAGGCCGCCACGCTCAAAATCGCGACGTCATGGATCATCGATGGAACTGGCCTGTTCTTTATTTCGACGATCCCATCAATGAACAGATTGTTATCTATGTTATCTTCTCCAAGAACTTGGCTTGCCGAAGCCTTTAGAGTATAATTGCCTTCTGCAACTCCGCTCGTATTCCAGTTGAAAGTCAGAACAGGACTATTTGCGCTGGGGAAAAGGTTTCCGACGGCTAGCGTTCCGATAGTCTGCGAGTCGTAGTTCAGTGTAACATCGAAAGATTCAGTGTAGTTGCCCAGATTGCTGGCGACGACGGAAATGTTGAGTGAAGTGCCAACGTATGCTATGGCCGCTGCTGGTGTTACACTTAGGATAGTGACATCGTGAATCGAAGGAGGCGGCGGCTTGGCTCTGATTTCAACTGTTCCGTCGACAAAACGGTTGTCTGACGGATTGACATCTCCATCAAGAGGAGCTGTAGCACCTATCTGATAAAAGCCCGCGTTTACGTAACTTGTATTCCACTCAAAAGTCAAGCGTCTTTGGCTTGCGGGCAGTAGATTCGCAACTTGTAGAGTATCAATCAGCTTAGAGTCAAAGAAGGAACTGACGGAGAAAGTCTCTGTTTCTGTCCCCCTATTTTCAACAATAACTTCTATCTGGAGCACATCACCAACATAGACAATAGCACCTGATGCATTGACACCTGTAACAGCAACATCATGAATAATAGTAGACTGCTCCGGAACTATTTCGATAATTCCGCTGACCAAATTGTTGTCTGTAAGATCAGCTTCCGTAGCCACAGGTGGTATAAGGGCAGACAATGTGTAGTTTCCCAGAGAAAATGATGAAGTGTCGATAGAGTAGTTGAATACAAGCTTAGCGTATGGCTCAAGCGCATTGATGTTTGAAGCTCCAAGATGTACGTCGCCAAAATAGGTGTCTAGACTGAAGCTCTCAACTTCTGTTCCTTCATTCCTCACGAGAACGCTTGCGGATAGAGGCTGACCATGTTCGATGGTTGTGGCAGAAGGGAAAATCATGATTATTGCTGCGTCGTGAAAGGCAACGTGAATTTGTCCAAACGACTTTATGTCGAAATTCGCCATGACCTGAGGGCAATAAGGTAGACCACTGTCGCCTGCGGGGGCTGTGAAAGCAGACACTGATACAGTAGCATTTCCGATATAGGACCAAACGGGAATCCACAGCTTACAGTAGAATCTTATCAGTCTCTCATTTGGTGGCACGTCGAAATCCACGATCGGGGTATAGTTGACTGGTACAGACAGTTCATCGTAAATTACCACTGCAATCGTCGCTCTCCGCATAGTCATAGCTACACTTCTCGCAGTGATTTCAAGCCCGAGGTCGCCACCTTTTCCAAAGAAGGTTCGGAAGGCAAGGTTTTCATCTATGGTTCTCACCGAAAGGATTTTCACGATCCAGTCCACCCTGAAAAACAAAGAGTCTTCAACAGGATTGCCCTCAATAACAGCATCGACGACTGCTCGCCAGTAACCAAAGATGTCGCCTTCACCCGCATTGACTGAAGGCGTGCCTATCGTAAAATTGATTGACGCAATCCCACTGGAATTTGTACCTGCGGTGACGCTGAAAGACGCGTTGTTTGGAAGAAAAACGTGAAAGGCAACCAGTAAGTTCTCAATCGGCCAGTCTCTGTACGTCACCAACGCATAGAGAATCAAGATCTCTTCGGGGCCGAAAGCATCACTCTGAGCATTCATGCCTCTGCCACTGAACGGTTCTCTTTGGGTAAAGACATCGATACAGCAGCCGGTGTAATCAGTCGAGAAGGTGGGTTTGACATTTGGCAATGCGAAACTGAGAAGGATAGTCACTCCTATGACTATCAAAGCTGGATTTCGAAGCCTTCTCATCATTGCCATCATCCACTAATTAGGTCAGGAATACTTTAACAAATATTCCGCAGTAACGAATATTACTTCTTACGATACAGAAATGCCTGATCTTGGGCATTTTCGGTTCCCGGCTTCGAGGAATGCCAACAGGAGGATATGACAATAGGGCGTATGCTGTGGGAGATACCAACTCTTCTTCACGCTCCATATTTAGGGTCCGTCAGACCGATAGTCTGATTCAAGGATGTCAAACATGTTTTCCGAAATTGCTGGCAAACACGGCGAAGTCGCCTGGGCCAATTTTGTTGTCCTCTATTAAATCTGCGTCGGGATACCAGAGGGGTTTGCTTGGCGTGCCCCCGTAGAATCTGGAGAGGATTGCGAAATCCCCTGGTCCAACGCTTCCATCGTCCGTAAAGTCTCCCGCAAATACGATTAGTCGTACGATTCCGTTGGTATAATTATTGTTGGTTATGTTCGCTTCATTGGGCAAGATGCTTATTGCTGCGCTTATCATGTAGTCGCCAAGTTCGATCCAGTGCGTGTGATTATCGTGCCAAAGACCTCTTGGGCGCCACCAAAGCGCGACCGTAGAGAAGCTTCGTCCAGACATGTTCACGACCGTTGTTGAGTTGAGAAACGTGCCGTTGTAGTAGGCAGTGACGTTGAAAGATTGCTTCACGCTTCCGTAGTTGACTACTCTCACGAAGATCCGTGTCGTGTAGTTCAGTGCCACAAGGTCTTTTGAGAGAAAGACGTCGGTTATACCTATGTCTTGCTCAAAAGAGGGTCTCATGAACGGATAGCGATCGTCATTCAGCATACCCACTTGGTACGGCGTGTCTCCGATCCCGTCGCTTCCGTTTTGATCTTGACTTGGCCCAAAATACTGGTCTATTCCTGTGTAGTCGCTCCAGTAGTTGCCGCCAGAGGGGTAGCCGTCATCGAATATGTTGGAGAGAGCGTTTACGTATGCTTGGCTTTCGCCGATGAAGTTGTTGTGATATATGTGGTTGCCATCCGAGTCGATAATCCACAAGTTGAAATTCTCATTATACATTACGTCGTTCTCAACAATTCTGTTATCTTTCGACGTATCCAAGATTATTCCCATAGTGTTGAGTGATACGTTGCTGTTTAGTAAGCTGTTGTTGTGGCACAATGAGCCAGAAAAGGTGATGCCTTGGTTGTTGTGAGAAATATTAGATTGGGAAATGGTGGAGTGTGTTGTTTGGGTGAATCTGACGCCATAGGTGTTGTTTGTAATTGTCGTTTTAGAGATGTCTACTAGCGTAGCATTTGATAGCTGGATTCCGATATTGTCGTTGTTTATGACGCCTTGAATGAAGGTGCTGTTTGCGCACAGCGTGCCGTTGAAGTACAGCCCGTAGCTACTGCTGTTGACAATTGTGTTATCATGCATGTTCGTCCAACCTGCATTCTGCAGAAGAATGCCATAGGCGTTGTCATAGATCGTGTTCCGAGAGATTGAGGTGTCGTTTACTCCGTTCACTTTTATTCCTGTGCCGGTCTTTGTTATCAGGTTATCTGTGAGCGTACATACGATTCCGTAAACGCTTATTCCTTCACTGTGGCCTAGAGAGGTGCTGCTGTTTGTTATCTTGAAGTTTATGAGTTTGACTCCGCCGCGTGTTATGTTGACGACCGTGTCCAATGATCTTCCGTCGATAGTCGTTGCGGCGTTGTTTTCTCCCACGAGGTATACCGTCCTGTTGACGTTGATGTTCTCAAGATAGGTTCCATTGTACACGTAGATCGTGCTTCGGGTTGCACCTGAATTTATTGCCGCCTGTATCGAGCTGTAATCCGCAGGACCATCGTCGTCGACAAACAGGTTCGCAGCTATGAAGGAAGTCTGAGCCTGTAGGCGCTTGGACTTGTAGACCGTCGCAGTGTACACGGTCCATCTGGCTAAGCCATTGAGATCTGGAAGCTTGAACGTCAGGTTATAGTTGGCCACGTAGGTCTGGTTGCCTGATGGATATGAAGGCGGCGGACTTGTTGATCCGCCGAGGAACTCGAATATCGCGGACTGTTCAGTGCAGTATGGGTTTCCGCCGTTTCTGGGCCAATCAGAAAACATGTTCAGGTATGCTTTCATTGTTCCGTTCGGGTACTGACTTGAGAGCGGCAAGTTAAGAATCGATGTCTGGTTGGTCGTTCCCGATTCTATTGCGCTTTGGCTGTAAGTCAGACCAACTGGACAGTTGTATTTGTCGAACGCGTTGACGACCATAACCAAAGGAAGAACGTTATCAGAGTGGCTTGCTATCATTATGGTCACGTATGCCGGGAACCCTGCCCAGAAACCACTTTGAGGGTCGCCAAACTCATTACTCGTGTAGAAGCTGAGCACTTCTATTGGCCAAGAGGTCGGTGGTTGAGCAGGTCCGACGCTTACTGAGCGTATCATCTTTGAGCCTTCTTGGCTCTGAAGTTCGATTCCCACCTGCGACGACTCAGGAAGATCGTCAACTGTGAAATTTCCGTAAGCTGTTGCGTTGCTTCCAAGGTAGTATTTTGTTTCGTCTGTGGCAATGGTGAGGTTGAGATGGCCGATTATCTCGATTTGGCCCGTCACGTTTCCGTGTGGGACTTCCCCCCAATCGACGTCTCTGATCTCTGTACCATTGTAGAAGATGGTCGTGTTTCCTCTCATCATCCCTCCCAAATTGATTGCAGCCAGTGATTGGTTTCCTTCAAGAAACTGCTCGTCGTTCGTAGAGGCGTCAATCTTTATTGTGCTGGCATTGGGGTTTATGGCTATTCCGCCTTGCCAAGGTATCAACAAAGTGGCATTGTTGGCTTGAAGCATAGTGCTATTGTATACCATGTTTATGCTGAATGACCGTATCAGAGGCGCGTTCACTATCTCCACGTTAACGGTGAAGTTTGTCTCCACCTCTGCGATGGATGATAACGGAGAAAATGTGAGTTGAGTAGTAGATGTACTCTGAATGGGAAATACTCCTGCAAACTGAACGAGAGTAATTATTATAAACAAAACAAAAAAGGGGAAATGTTGGGATTTTCTTTCCATGACTGTCACGTTGTCTATGGTCCCGCTGGGTCTGGCGTGATCTTTATCCACGTGTTGTGCTCTGGGCACCAGCATATACCGCATTCTGCGGGCAGCTTGGTGAAAGCGTTCACGTAGACTGTTCCCATGCCAACGTAGGCCCATTCGGGTATGTGTATGCTCACTAGTATTGGCAAGCGGTCGAGTTCTGTCTCGCCTGGTGGCACGTTGATGTATGTGGCGTATACTGAGCCGATTGGTACATCGAGTTCGTCGTAGATGACGATGCCCAGTGTTACGTTTCTCGGTGTCATGGCGAGGTTATAGACTGTGGTGTTGATGAAGACGTCAGTGTTCTCCTGGAATATGTGTGTCGGAACGCTCATTGAGTCGTAGAGCAAGATGTCTTCGACATCGACTATCCAGCCGACGTAGAACCAGTGTGTGTCAACGACCGTCTCTTCAGCGATGCTCACTTTGGACATGATGGTCCAGTTTCCGAAGACGGACTCTTCTGGGTGCGAGCATGGCCATGGAATTCTGAACTCGATTGTGGCGATTCCGCTGACGTTGCATTCGCCTCCGTCACTCGGTGCCTGTCTCATGATGGTTACGTTGTAGTACGGGTTGATTGGACCGCGTATTTCGAAGGCAACTTCCTTGTGTGCAACTGGCTCAAGGTTGTAGGTTACTTTCGCGTACAGGATGACTAGATCCTGTGGAGCGTAAGTCTCTACTTGACCACCGTATTGGTCTTTGCCAGTGTATCCTGTTGGGTAGCCTGGGTATCTTACATCCTGCGTGTACAAGTCAATGTTCCTGCCTGTTGGCGGAGCACTGACTATAACGTCATGAGTGACCGAAGCCGTTTCGACATAGATTGGGTCTGGCGTCGGACCTGCTGGTGCGTAGACTTCCAGTTTGACAGTGTATGTGCCATCGAGAGCGAATACGTGGATAATGGTTTTACTGGCGGTAGTGTCATCAACTATGCCGTCGTTCTCCCAATCCCATCTGTACTCGGTTATCGGGCACATCTGTGTGCCGTCAAAGCCTGCAGTAGATGCAGTTGCATCAAAGGTAACTGGGTTTCCGGACTGCGGCATAGGTGGTGTATAGAAGAATGAGGCTGTCGGGTTGGTTGGTCCTGGCTTCAAAGCGTGAAGTGTGTGGTCGTATGCAGAGTCACCGGCCAAGAACTCGAGCAAATCAACATCCCAGCATGACATGCCCATTATGTCGAGCACTGATCCTGCTGGCTCTGTCGTGAAGCCCATGACTTCGATGGTCAGCACGAAGGCAAGACCATCGGCAATATCATAGTTTGCGCCCATGACACCGTATGTTGCATCGCTTATCGTGCCTGCTGCAGAATTCCATCCAGCGATTAGGAGGACTCCGCTTGGTAGACAGTCACCCTTTGCTAAGGCTGTGACGTTCATCATAGTAGGATCCCAGGTGAAACAGGTTGCAATTGTGGTGACCCTGGTGGCATTAGCGAGTTTTACGTTGACCGTGTATGTGATACCGATTGGCGGTGGTGTAGGTCCCAGCGTCTTGTCTGGCGGGACTGCGTAGAGTCGAGTTCCTTCCTGAGCTCTGACTGGTATTGCGAATGCGACGATTCCTAGTGACAACATTGCGACAATCAGCATTGAAAGTAGTTTCGTTTTCATTTTTTCTCCTTTCTCCTTTCTGATTTAAACAGCAGATTAAGATTTAACGTCAGCGAATTTAAGGATTTTGGAATTATGTTCTATTTAGGTTGAGAATATTCCCGAATCTGAATCATCCTCGACCATGATGTCTGACGTAAAAACAATTCACTCTTAACAGAGAAGCTTTGCAAAAATAACAAAAAAGGGGGGAAATTTGTTTTTTTAGGCTTGCTATGCGCCTGGTGATTTTGGTGGTCTAGCGCCGTAGTTGCTGCTTAACAGGGCGAAGTCTGATGGGCCAAGCTTGCCGTCTCCATCGATATCGGCCATGTACTGCACGAATACCGGATTGGTTATCAACACAAGGTTAACAGAGTCCCATCTCGCTATGTTGCTAACAGCCTGCGTCAACG